>Ga0179593_1339664_pt1 | contig 15828 bp, 21 predicted proteins | sample CZODoug2_1_08_16_FD_185931 | JGI IMG/M metagenome (GOLD analysis project Ga0179593, IMG submission 185931) | Vadose zone soil fungal communities from Angelo Coast Range Reserve, California, USA - CZODoug2_1_08_16fungal (PacBio error correction) | ecosystem: Environmental > Terrestrial > Soil >... | reverse complement strand
TTTCAGGATTTTTGTCTTTACCCTTTCTTCACTGTCGTATTTACCTTCTTCCCAATCTACCAATTCGGCAACTTTTCCCCTCTTTAAATTTTTCGGTGGCGTTCTCACCCCCTTAGTCGTAACAACTCCTGTGAATGTTTGCTCTCCCCCCTCTCTTCCCCAGCGCGGTTTTCCCCCCTCTCTACTTACTCCTTTTTTTCTTTACGATTTCTGACGCCTTACTTTTTTTTACCCCTGATGCGAACGCTTTTTCATCCCGGAAGAGTTCTTCCCCAGACATTCAACGTTCCCTGTCCCTCTTCTTCCCCATCCCTCCATCTCGTGCCTCCTTCCCTTCCTCTTCTTCTCTCTTCTACGTCCCTGATCCAGCTTCCTTCCTCTACATAGTTCTTGGTGGCCAAAATCACCCGCTCCCGAGTTCTCGATCCCCTTTCATCATTCAACCCGACGAACTCCCCCCTATTTTTCATAGCCTTGTTTTCCCCTTTTTTTTGGCCTAACTTCCTCTTTTTTTTCCCCTCTCTCAGACCACATGCAGTTTCTCGTGTCCTTCGACTAATGACCCCCTGGTTTGTCGTCCTGTGCCATGCACCCTCTCGCCTGGTTTCATTCAATAGTTTAACGAAAGGCTTCTCTCCTACTCTCTGGGTGCTCAATGACGCTTGTCCTGTTCCCCTTTCCCAACTGTACAGTATGTTCTGCCCTACGTTACTTTTCTTCCCCCTCTAGACAGTCTCCCCACTGACCTTCTTCTGAACGATCAATTAGTTAGACTTTTTATGAGTTCGCTTTCGGTGTTGTTCCCTTTCACCCACGTGCTCCTTTTTCATGAGCGAAGAGGAGTTCGCGCTTTCTGACCGAACAAGGGGTGGCCGAGGCTGTCAATTTGGAATATCGAGTTGCCTACTCGACCCAGCTCGTCCCCCCTAGATACATCACCCCTTTGAGTCCCGTGTAGGACCTTTTCCCTCCGAGTTGACCCGGTGTTTCTCTCTTTTCATCTTTGGTTTTTCCCCCTCTGCCCTACCTGGGTGGATTTCTCTGCCTGCAAGATTTTGTCCCACCCGAAATCCCCGCCTTCGGACCTGCTTCTCCCTCTCCTGCCCCCTCCCCACATTTGTTTTTTCCCCCCCCCCCTCTCCGCCAGCGCAAACCTGGTTTCACGCATATTCTCGCCCCCTTATTCTGGTTTTTCTTTTCTGAATCTTTTTCCAATTTTCCAGTTCCCCCACGAGGCCTGCGAATTTTCAGTCCAAAGCTCAGGAGATCCTAGCAACATTACCCCTGCCCCATGCATTTCTATCAGCGCCCTTCTTGTCTCCAGGCGTGTTTTTTTGGTGATTGTGTGATTCGGAAATCCCGTATGTGTGTCTTGCTATCGCCATGTCCATGTTCGCGTTGAGACGTTTCACCCCCAACTACACTCCTGCCAATTCCCCTTTCCCTTCTAAGAATCCCCGGTCCATTCATCCGTTATTGCTGATCTAATTTTATCCATTATCGACATTCCCCTTATTTCCCCCCCTCGTCTCTGCCTATTTTTTTACACATTTCTTATATATAAGAAGTGTTAAAGACTTCGTCCTTCCTCCCCTACGGAGACTCTAGTCTCGTTACTTTTTGCTGTGACCCTCTTCTTACGAATTTCACCTGGATTCGATTCTTTTTCCCCCAACACCCGGCGCGTTTTCGCTTAGAGGCCGGTACGAAGTCCAGGAGTGGGAACGATAAGCCTCTGGATCCCCCTTTTCTCGAATCGTTTTATTTCTTTAGTCATCCCTCCTTCACTTTCCTTTTAAAGCCCTTATTGTGTCCCCACCCATGCTGATTTCGACGTTTTTACGGCGTCTTGGGTATCCAAGTTCGTATGGGTTGAATTATCCTCTCCTCTACTTTCTCTCCTCGTACCATGACCTCTGACATCCTAGGTCGGCCGGGACTCACCCCTAGTCAGTTTCCCCCCTTTCCCTGCGCGCAGTTGAAGCCCCCAGCCTTGCCTAAGAAGGAATTTCTCCCGGGACCAGTGGTTGACGCAACGAGTATGGGGTCTGATCCTGCGCCGTGCTTTCTCCTCCTTCTTTCGATTGTGAGCTCGGTTCGTCTCCGGGTCCTTGTTTTCACCTCGTTCATACGCCTACCTTTGAGCGAGTTCTTCACTTAGCCACGTTCTCTATCTTCCTCCACACGCCCCTGGTTAGCGCCTTCCGAGGTCGCTTGTTTTCCGTTTGTCTTGCTTCACTTCGAGCTGATTCTCTTTTTTTAACCACAATCTCTTTCCGACCCTTTTGTTTCCTTTCAACGCTCCTGGCCCTTTTTCCACCCAGTTCCCCGCCACACCTTCTAGCACTGCCGTGTTTTTTCTTTCCTCTGATTAGTCCGTTTTTCAGCAACCTTCTCCCCCAGGTCCACTGCGTAAGCCCCTTTTTTTAACGTTCTTTTCCTCTGTCCCGGCAACTCCCCCGTGGTATTTTTTTCATCACAAAAGTTGACCCCCCGCGCTTCTTGTGCTGTTGCTGAGGTTAAGTGGCCCTTCTTTTCCCTTCATGGCGGTTTTCCTCTTCTCCCTTAAACCCTTTTTAGAAAGACGTGTATCCCCAATTGATACCGTTGATGCCCTTCGTAAACGTCCTTTTTCGGCGTATTCATCCCTCGCCCCCTCCATTCACCCAACTTTCTTTTGCCCGATTCACCCCCACCTTTTCTTCCAAACCGATCTCTGGAAGCAGTTTCCTTCAATTTTTGGTTGGGACTCTCTTCTATTTCGGCCAAGACTGACGACTTCCCGCATAAATTATCTTACCGAGCCCTCCTTACATGCCTTCTCCCTTCTTCTTGTCTGTTTCCCCCACTTTTTTTGCCTTCCCCCCCTCTCCCCCCCCCCTTTCTGTTAGCTTCGGCATCCCCTCTCGACCTAGGGGCCCGTTTTCACACAGATAAATCATTTGTGTCACGGAACCCGTTGCCCTGCGTTTTTCTGTCTCTATCGCTGATTCTTCCTGTCGTGAGTCCCTCTTTCCTCTGTCACTTACCCCCTGGCACCTTCGTATTTCTTCGAGATCCAGAATACGCTGCAGACCCTATCCCCTTTTCATGTCTAACCACCTCTTTCCCAAGCCGGTACTTTCTACTCTTCTCCCCTACCCGGGACCCCTTTAATCCTCCTTTGTTTTTAGCTCTGATGTGGCTTTTCTCCCCTCCTCCTTAAATTTTTTTTTTTGCCTTGCTCTTTGTTCTGACCGTGACCGTTTGATGTCGATTTTATTACTGGGACTCGCCGCTAGCAAGCCTTCCGTTCCGGCAATGCTGATGAGTATGTCACCTCGATCTCGTCTTCTTTTGCTGCCGCGTTGCACGATCGAGCCCGCGTCATCAGTGTTCGTTTTGGACCCGATTCTGCTGGGGCCGCGTGTCCCCTTTCATAATCCATTTGATCGGGCTGCCCTTTGTCCCCCCGCTCCTGTGTTGTCTTTTTTCCCTGTCCGGTTTTTCTCTTTTGTATCACTCCCCCCCCCACACGTTACTAGTATCCTCCTCAGTCTTGCTTTCCTTCCTTTGTATTACTTTTCGTCTTTCATGCCTATAGTCCCTCTGGAAGGGTTCGCCATGCCCCCGTTTCTCTTCAACTGGCTCCGTATTTTTACCCATCTGGCTGCGTATTTATCGGTTATCACCTCCTTTCCTTACCTCTGTTCTCTTTTCGCTCTTTTTCTTTGTTTCCCAGCAGCGGGTTAGACAGGCATGGATCCACTTCTTCTAAACTTGTTCTTAGGTTTGCTACCCAAACGCACTTGCACTCAGCCGCATTTCCGCTTCCCTCGGCAACACTTTCCCTCTTTTTTTCCCCCCCTGTCCCACCGTTTTGCCCCCTCCTTGACTCTCTAGGATGCTTTTGCCGCCCCAACAGTTTCCCAAGAGTTCGTTAAGCCCGTTTTGTACCTTGGTTTTTTCCGCCCTTTGACGCTTTATCCAGACCCTTATCACTCACCGTTCATTTTTCGATGTTTTTCTCTTTTTTCAGCCCGAGGAGCAAATTCATGTCCGCGTCCGACCGAGTGGAAGTGCCTTTGGTCCCCCCCCCCTCTAATTCTTCTCTTTTTCGCATTTTTTCCTGAGTGTCGTAAGATCGAGTCTTCCATGTGATTCTTGCCCGCTGGAGCGTGTTCCCTCTCTTTGTCCATCTCGCCTGTTTCTTGATTCACTGCCGAACCTATCGACGAAATCCGGTCTCCCACGGTGGGGCGTTTTCCTTCTTGCTACGCTGGCTGATGAACTTGCCAGCCACAGCAGTTTGTGACGTCCGGCAACATGTTGAGCCGTTTCTACCAGCGCGACTTTCTCCCCCCCCCCATTATGACTTCTGTTGTCCTCTCTCCCCCGATGTCGTAGCGCGATGGCGTCGGTTCGCCACCACCCCACCGCTAAGTTTTTTTCGGTGCCATATTGCCGAGAGCCGCCCCCGTAACCCTGTGACCCGGGCTCCTTTTTGTTTCTTTACACCTCTTCCCCTGTCTTAGCTCCTTTTGCTTCTTCTGTACGTACCTCTTTGTTTCCAGCCGGCGGGACTTCATGCTTTTCCCATTCGTATTGGTTTGACAAGGTGCCAGAGACCTAGGAGCATCTCCCCCCCTCTCATCCTCACCCTTGTACCCAATACGGCCTTTTCTCCCACTTTTACTTTCTTACTGCCTAAGAACTGGGTCTGCGCGCAACGAGAGAGTGCTGTCAGAGAGCGGATCTGGGCTCCCCTCCCATCTTTCTTTGATCTTAAGTAAATAGTTTCACTGTCCCCCCAAGCCCCTCTACTCGCCATTGTCCCTTACACCTTTCTTCGGTATCCAGCACTCCTTCTTTTTTTTTTGTTTTTTTGTATTCCGCATGTTCATCTTCTCACTGTGAGTTATTGTTTGCCCGAGTGTCCGCGTATCATCTTATTAGTGCGTACAGAAGTCTGTATAGCATGTCAACCCGGAAAACGTTACTTATCCCGATGGTTTGTCATTTACATCGGACGTGTTCCTGTAGCCCGTCTCTTTCTCGTGTCTTCTCTGCTTGAACTTCTTTCCCTTTGATTTTCCTTTCTCGTGTCACTTCGTTTCCGCCATTGATTGTCTCCGTCTTTGCGCTTGTTCTCCCGCCCGTTTCCGTTCTATTCTTGGTACAGTATTGCTCGGGTTTTTTTGAAACTCCCCCCACAGCCCCTGACTACGACCCCATTTCCCTTTCTTCTGGAGCACAGACTCCTCCCTTTGTTCGTTATTGACGGCGGCTGTGTTCTCTCTCCAACTGCGCGTTTCGTCCCATACTTCTAGCCGCTCGACGTAGGCACGTAAATGCCTACTTAATCTCCAGTGCGACCGGTGCCTTGTGCTTTTTATCCGTTTTTCACTTTCGTCGGTAACCTCTCGATCTATGTTCCGAAGTATGCTCCTCTCTTTCAACTCAACCCGGCCTTCATCAAGGTACTTTATTTCCTTTCCTTTCTCCATACCCGTCTTCACGTGTGAGCTTTCACCAACACAACCCCTTTTGCATGTTTTTGCGGGTTTTATGCAGCTAACCTTTTTCTGGAGTCATTCCTATCGCCCTTTTCTGCGTTTAGCTTTGCGCGGTGTTTCTTATATTCCCGCGTCCCGACTACAGTTCTGGATGGAAACGCAAGCAATCACCACCCTCTCGTCTGATCGTCTCCCTCTTTTTTCGGCGCTCTGCCGACCTCCTCTCGTCTCAATGACCCCCCCAGGTACTTATAGACTAGGAACTCGGATATTCCACTCTCCGCTTCCCTTGTTTTGTGATGTCTCCCAACTGTTCGCCTGTGTTTGTAAGTTATCTCTATTTTCTCCGCTGTTGAAGCCATGTTTCCCACCCTTCTTGTCTTTGCAGCCTTTATACTCTTTCTCTCCCTCTACCGTCATGCCGGCGCATAGCATCAGCTATCGTTTTTGCCCAGTGATGACCCAACATACCTCTGAACCGATAGCCTTGCTTCTTCCGGCGTGCGCACAAAGCGTCCCTTGATGTCGAATTATAGTTGTTCGGTTTTTTCTGCTAATGTGTCGATTATTTTTTCCCCCCCCCCTTTTTTCTCTCGATTCCATTGTTTAACACTCTTTTGAGTGAGTTAGGTCCGCCGTGAAGGCACACGTTGGGTTTGGAACTGGACACTGTTTGCTTTTGTTCCGTCCTTTTATTAGCGCTGCCCCAGTAGGCTCCTTCGCCATTGCTTGCGACAACTCAGCGATTTGGACTTCCCTCCCCATGGTGGGTGCCGTCACTTTCTATTCTGTTCGAAAAAGGCGTATCGTACACCATCCCATCCTGCCCCCCGCTTGCTTTTTTCACCTAGTCGGGGGTGATTTTTCTGAGTTGATAGCCCTCATGCGTCGTGGACGCGTGGGATTCAAGCTGACCCCCCCCCTCTTGACAATTCTCTTTTGACAGAGCGCCTCCTCCCTTTGTCCCTTGAATAGCGTTTGCTCCTCGTGTTGGGATCTTTCATGTCATTCAAGCCTATATCCTGGGTGAGGTGAGTACTATGTCTCCTTGACGTTGTGCGATTTCTGTTAATACCTATCCGGGCCCTTTTGAAAAGCACCTCCCTTCTTATATTTGCGTTGCCCCCCTTTCTTCCGCGCCAGCACGTCTTATTTTTGGCCGCTTTCTCTCCGTGTAAAGTCCGTCCACACCCGTTATCTTGTTCAGTCGTATGCATTTGGCCGTGCTATTGTCTGCGAGGTCCCCAACACTCTCTAGCCACGGGCTGAAAGCTCATCGTGTTTTATTTTTTCCTCGCCTTCGTCTTACCCCCCTTTCTTCTTGGCCTCACGATCCATTTGCATTTATCCCACTAACGGGAAACAACGCTGTACAAGCTGGATCTTCCTCTTGCTGATAACTTTTGGTGTCTTGAAAATACTCCCCGTGCCTCAGAACTAGTTTTAACCCACAAAATTGACTCCTTCCTTTGTTTTCACACTTTCCTCTTAACGTTTGATGCTCTCTGTTCCCCTCCTTTGGTCTTTAGTAGGGTCTTGCTCGGATAATTTTGGTCTAATAGTGCTGGTTGACCGATTTTTTTTCCCCTGTTATTCGTGTCATGTTCTCTTTCCTGGTGCTCTGCTGAATCCAATTCTCGTTTTCCCAATCTTCGTACACATTTTTGTGTTTCTTCTTTCTCCGTCTAAGACAGCCCGCTTAGTCCCTCTTCCCCCCCGTCTCGGTGCCGCTTCATGTTGCTCCGACAACCTGTGCAGACGAGCACTGAGACCTTGTACCAGCTTATCCGTGACCCAGTACCAGCCAGCCGTCATTTGAATTCCCTAGTCCCCTGTTCTGATAAGTTCTTTTCCCCGCGTCTTGTCACTCAACCCTTTTTTTTTCCCGCCGGCATCTGGTTGATCATCCCCACGAATTATGAATACGCGAATATTGTCCCCTGACGTGAAAGTGGGTTCAGCATCGGCTCTTTTATGATCCCTGCTGCTGGTGTCCCTTGGCATGGTGTTCCGCTCCTCTTCTCCAGTCTCTTTCCCCCACTTTTCTCTCCGCCCCGACTTTCTCAATTCTACATTTGCGCTCAGAGGCAGTTCCTCCATTTAGTGAATTCAGAATGCTTGCGCCGGAATAAAGTTTGCAAGTTTTTCCGAGCTGCATGCGCTGCCCACCATATGTCCGCATCCCGCGCCAGCCCCGTTTCCAGAGCGGACCTTTCTTTCCCTCCCCATCCTGTTTCTTCAGATTGTGTTTCCTTTCAGACTCCGTTCGCCCAGCGGACTGATCACGCCCACCTTCGGGTTTAGCTTTTTGTGATGTCCCACGCATTTCCTTCCAGTCCCTGATGTTCCCTCACGCAAGTACCTTTCGTTGGTGCAATCCCCCCCCTTTTTCAAGCCAAGGCTTTATAGGCACACGCACCCCGGCCCCCCCCATCTGTGTGACCCCCCCCTGCGAATCTGTCCACATCGTCCCCCCTGATGTTGTCACAAGAAGTATGTCTCACTACACCTGTTCAGTCATTTCTTCTTTTCCCTGAGCCGACCCTTCCCCGGTGACCCCTTTTCCCTCACCATGCCAGTCTAGACTCCACTCGAGTGGTCGCGGCGCCGCCTCGAGCGGTCGGCTACTTGTGCTCGGGCGCACAAACCCCGTTTCTTTCTGCTCCTTTGTGTCTCCGAAGACGGGTAGCATAGCTCTCAGGATGTCACCAGAAACAAGGTGTGCCGCTTCTGTGCTGGCTCCGCTATTTCCCTATTATGATAGCGATCACCCTCCCCCTCCCTTCTTTCTTTTTTTCCAAATGAAAGATTATTACCGATCGACACACCCTTCGCCCGTAGTTGGGGGCGCGCGGCTATATCCCTCCTTTAGTGGATCACACGGTCCCGGTTGGGGTTTGCGCGCCCCGGGTAGACTCACATTTCCCCCCTTACCCTTACTTGTGACCTACGCACCCTCTTTTTGTGCTGCCCCCTCTTGCTCCCCTCTTTCGAACCCGACCGACCGCCTTCCGGAGCATGGCGTTCGCCCATCGTGCGTGCCTACCCCCTTTTCTCGGCAACCCCCTCTTTACGCCTATCAGAAGACAAAAGTTTTTGCCATTGTTTATCCCAGTTGATTGCTTTTTTCGGTGATTTTTCTCCTGAATTCTGTACTTGCCCGAACCACCCAGCGGTTGATTTTCCCTCGTGCGCACAACTGTAAGTCGAATTTGTAGAAGTCCAACGCTCCTTAGATCTCTCCTTCCCTCGTTAATGAGTGCCTTACACTCGGATTTTTTTTTTTTCGTTGCGGCCCTTTGGCGCCCCCTCCTCGTTTACGGACGTGATCGTCAGCCGCCGGCCCATCTACCCATTATCGCTCTGTATCCTCGTTTCCATTGGTTGGGCCTTTCCCTACCATATAGTTGACTTTCTCTACCTCCAGGACCCACGGTTGTCCCTGTTTCCCCCCCGGTCTTTCCTTCCATTACGTAAGGTTTTTTATCGCATCACTGCTCTTGCGACCAGGCATGTACATTACTGTGATCATTTTTTACTCAGCCGCACGTTCACCACTTCTTGCATCTTTACGTTCCCTCTCAACGCTTCATTCCCTACGGCGCCCCCTCCGTCCTCCCCGTGACGTTGTTGCTTTTCCCTTTTCGTTTAATTGCACATCGTCGGCTGCACCAAAAACGTGCGGAGCTTCATCCTTTTTATTCCCCTGGCCACTACAGCCCCCGGACTTCTCCCGTTTTTTCTTTGGCACCCCCTATGTGAAATTGCATCTTCCCAGATCTCTCAAGCCTTCTCACCTTGTTTCCCCGTTTTTTCTTTGCTGTAGCTCCCGATCATCTTATATGTTGCGCGTCAAATCCCCCGGAGGTTCCTAGGAGAACGCCGTGTTTACCTCTCCCCTCCCGTATGGTTTATTCCCGCTTTTTATTGTTTTTCCCCTTGTAACTTATCGGCGCGCTCCGATGCTTTCTAGCCTTTGGGTGTCCTTGTGTCCCGCAAGACTTCGCCGTTTCTCAGTGACAAAGCCCGGCTTGGCTTGGCGTCGGTTCCCCTTTTGGTGTGCCGCCATCATGTTTTCTGCCCCTTGGTTCCCTCTGTCGAGCACAACAGGCTGTTTTCTCGGCAACTTCTGGACGCCCAAAACTCGCTGTCGAGCCGGCTTCTCTCCTTTGAGGGGCGAATGATTTTCCCGCTCTCGGTCGACGCCCTTCTTTTGGGCCACCCCTGTTCTAGATCCCTCCCACCTTTCGCGAGTCGTCGATTGGGCATTCCTCGTGCCCTGATCATCTTGGCCCGCCCATTGTAAAACCCTGTAGCGTTCTTTCCCCCGAGAGTCCCCGGGTTCATCGAGTGCTTCTCTCCCCCGTTTTCTTAACATCTCAGAAGACTTCCCGGTGGGCACCCCCCCCCCATTCTGATCCGACCTGTGTTCTCATTCCACCTTGTCCTATCCTCGACGCCACAAAATGAAACTGCCTCATTCCCCAACTTCCTTATTTTGGCTTATGGTTCTTCATCTCTCTTGGTTTCAATTCTACTTCGTCAGCCCCACTGCGGAATCCCCTTTCTTTCCAACTGGTTTCTCCCCCGATCGGCCCTCCCCTTGCCCTCGCAGACGGTCTGTTTCGGCCCACCCCCCACACCTCGCTTAACTTGTGGTGGCACTCTCTTTCCAAGCTGACTTTGTGTGCGACTTTTCCATTGGCACGCGGGTTGTATCGCTCCGGAAGGCCCCTTTCTCCCTCTTTTTGTCTTTTCTAATGACCTTACTCCCTTATGAATAACGCGGAAGTCCACTTCTCTGCAGTCATCCTCCAGTCAGAAACCTACATAAAAATTACTTGCTTCCCGACTTTTTATGGGCATCACCGCCCTTTGGTTATCCCCTTTCCTGTCCATATCTCTTTAGTCCCAATTTTGTCAAGCACTTCCCCTTGGTTTCTTATGGACCTTCTTCCTTTGCACACTGACAGACTCGGCTAATCCATTAGTCCCTAACCAATCCGCTCGGAGACATCCCCCTCTTACATGTTGGATCTTTTGTCTTCCCCCCTCGCGCCTTCTCTCCCTTTTTTTGATCCCCCTGCTCCCCCCCAAGGTATGGGCAAGCTACGGCATTGGCAACTAGCAAGTCAATGGGAAATGGGGCACCCAGCAGATGTCAAAGATCAACCATCCAAGGATTAACTTCTCTGATAGGGCATCGATTTCTCTATCCCTCTTTCCGCCGCTGATTCCCTCGTTTTGACAGTCAGTGCGCTCACTTTAACTGTGGCTATCATGTCCCCTCCTTTCGGTATCCCCTTATTACTCCGCCGTCTGGTGACCACTCCACTGTTTTTTCAACGAGTATACCGTTAAAACGTCCTTCCTCTTATTTGATAACTTGATTTTTCCCACAATCTATATCCCTTTTCTTTCCGCTGGTGTTTTGTTTTGTGATTATCTCTGCAGAGTTTTCGCCCCGATGTTCAAGTTATCCCCTCGGTCCTGTGCGTTGCATAGTGGTTCGATGTATCTGTCCCTGGAAGGCGAACGTCATTATAGCACTAGTTCATTATAGTTCCGTGAAATGTTTTTTCTCTTTTTGCCCCCCCCACCCACGATTCCTTCTTTCAGTACACTAGAGAGGCCCTCTGTTTAATCTGAACTAGCCGAGCGTTTTCGTTCATGCTGTATTTTCCTTTTTGCTTTTTTTCCTCTTAATTTTAATCCTGCTCGGGTGCGCTCCGCCCTTTGTTTTCTTCTTTTTTCTCCCCCGCGTGTGATGTCCTCCCGTCCAGACGATACCTTCAGTATCCCAGCATTTACTTTCTCTTTTTTTTACTTGGGAGTAAACCTCTGTCCTGTCTCGTTCTTTCATTTTGCATACGATGTGACTTTGATTGCGTAAACCAGTTTTTTCTGGCACCCTTGGTAGTACCGCTCTTCCCCTCACTTATTAATACCAGAGGCTTTCGTTCCTTGTCTAGGTTGGTTCCATTTTCATTTTGGTTTCTCTTTTTCACTCATGATGCCATGACTCCCAGTGACTGGTCGTCTGTATTTAGGCCAGTTTCTTCAATCTTGTTCTGTTAGGTCGCTCCACAAGAGCTTTTCCCCTTTCAGTAGACCGTTCTTTTGCCCAGTCAGATGCATGGGTGCCTCCTTCCCATTTTTTCTTTTTGCTTCGCTCAAGCAACGGTTTGCCTCTGTCCGTGCTTACAATAGTTTAACACCCCCTCCCCCCCCCCCCCCCCCCCCCCCCCCACCCTTTTGCCTGGTCTCCCTTTTTTTGCTGAGCGAGCCTCAGACCCTCACGGCAGTTCCCAGAGTGGTTTTTTGTTTCGTAGCTCCCCCCCCCTTGGTACCTTCCCTTTGACTAGGCGAACCAAGGTGGTGACGCTGTATCCCCCCCCGGATGACGTCTATAGCTTTCCCTCAATCACCGTAGTCAGATCTTTTGTTCTGGTGGCGTTATCCGCGGCTTTTTTACGTCTTTTTCCCCCTCCGCTTTTTTTGGTGCGCTCTTTTGCTGTCAGCCCTAACCCGTGTTGTTAGTTCCGCTAAACGAGTCTTTCGCCTTCAACCGAGCTAGTGCCATACCTCTCCACCATCGGCATCTCGCCCCCAGTCCTGTGTTTCCTTCTCCGTCGCTTTTTTTTTGCAGCATCATTCCTCATGAAAAAATTCCTTTTTCTTTCCGCTGGAAACTTGGCGGTCGCCACCTTTTTTGCTGTTCCCTAAAGTTTCCGCGCTCCTACCCCGGGTAATGTCCATTCCCAACAGTCTGCTGTCGTAGTTCTCTTTTTCCTCTCCTCGTCCCCTCCCCGTAGCGTGCCCCCCCCCGACCAACAGTTGATCAATTCGAGTCAGAACGGAGTATTTCTTCCTTTTTGTTCACCTGGGCTATAAATTCGCTGCTTTAGCTTCAAACCTGAACTGCCTCTTCTTCTTCCAGGATCGGAGGCCCACCCTGTAACGTGGTCATAGTCCGGAATATCAGCACGTGGGTTTTTCCCCGATTATTATACTCTACTCCTTCCATTCTCCTCAGTCTCACCCGCACGTTCCCTCTTTCCGTCGTCCGTCCACATTCGGACTACACTGCGGATCGCGTTAGCTTACCGATGCTCTGAAGTGTTGACTTTCTGGGCGGAGATACGTGTCTCGTGCCCCCAGCATTCCCCACCAAAGCATAAGCAAAAGACCTTTCCTGTTCCCTTTTTCCGTTTCATTCCCTTCCCCTTTCAATCTTTACGGCTTTACATCGTCCCCCCCCGCCCACTGGGACATGGAGTTTTTTTTTCCTACATTTTAGTGGTGATTTCCGGCGTCTATTCAACATCAAGTCGCATCATTTCTTTCCTAGCTTTGCGCCTTATGATTTGCGCGTTGCGCAGTTCGCCCCTTGGCGTTGCTTATTTGCTCAAGTAAATGTCGTCTTTCTATCTCCGCGATGGGGACTTCCCCCCCACTCTCCTTCTCTGTGAGTTCTCTTAATCATACTGTTAACGAGTTTGTTACCTAATTCCTTTTCGATTGCCTGCCCTATGATACGGCGCTCCCACTCTGCACCCCCAACTTGCACTGCTTTCCCTGGTTTTTTTCCCCGGCATTCGATGGTGTGCTCGCCGGTCGCAGCAGGTATCGCGGGTTATTTCTCGGGTTTCTCCCCTCGGCTTTTTTCAGGGACCTTTCCCCATCACAGATCCGTTTTTCTCTTTTTTTCCCCCATCGCTCCTCTTTTCCCTTTTCCCCTTTCAACGGTGAATTAGCCGCTTTCCCTCTTTTCGGTCTTTTGTTTTGATGCGCGTTTGCGACGGCATTTTTCGAGTAGGGCAGCATCTTCCCTCCCCTCCTTCTCCAGCGCTTCACTTTCATCCAGCGCGTCTCCATCCTGATTCATGCCTGCGATTCACGCCTTTTTCCATTAAACCAAGCACGCTCTCGCATCTGGTAACCCGAAATGGATAGGTCGGTCTCGTCTGGGGCGTCCAGTCGCCTCCGTGGCATCCATGTTCGTCTCTTTTCCCACATTCTTATGCTACATTTTGCCTTTGTGGATTTTCAGCCCTCCCCTTGCTGTCCACCCGCTTTTCCTCCTTTCTATTTCCCAGCATGCGTGAAAATTCTGTATGCCACCAGTTTGATTTGCCCCTTGCAGGCGTCCCGTCAGTGCACGTCGAGGCTGACCCGGCTACTGCCTGTGTTTTCTTCCCCTCCTTGGTAAAGATTTTTCACCACATGGCGGATACACCTCCTGGTTGTGTTCCCCCCTTCTTGGGCTCCCTTTTGGTTGAATTCTGCTTGCGATTCTACTTTTTGAGCTGGATTTCCCCCCCCAGTCAACCCCCGCTCCCTTTATCTGAGTCCCTTCCTTTCTCCGTTTTTATTGTTGTTCACGGATGAGAGTCCTTCACAGATATTGGGCGGCCGGCTCTCGTCAAATCGTTTTTATTGGGGTCGTTTGATTTCTTGGAAGCCTTCGCCGGGCTTACAACGCTGATTATAGGCTCCTACCCTCCTTACTCAGCGCCCGAGGACGACCATCGCAGGACGTCGCCTCTGCCTTCTTAGGGAACTCCCCCCACCCTCGCTTGATACCTTTTTGCTTTTTCGCAATCGGTCTTGTTATACCTTTCCCGTAACACCGCACGAAACGCTTCCCTCTCTTCCGATTTTGGCCCTTTCTGAAATAGACCCTTTTTCCTCCCTCGTCCCCCTCTCCACCCTTTCCTCCCCAACTTGCACATATATCTTTTATCACATCCGTTGCTAGATAATGGTTTTTCCTGGCGTTTTTTTCGTTTTTGAACCACTTTCTTGCGTTATTTTCGCCCCTTCTCCCCAAAATTCGCCCCCCTCTTTCCCTTCTTGATTTTTTTCCCCAGATCTTACTGTTAGTCACATGTTGCTCGCACCGATTTTTTGTAGACTCCCATATCCTACAGGCCCCCTCATAAGACGTTCGTTTACTTCTTTTAATACTGCGTCTTGAGTTTTTTTTTCCATCAGCGTTTTCCCCTCCCTTGCAGTTGGTCTTCCCCGAACTAACAACTATTAATGAGGCTCCCATATTGCCTTCATGAAAGGCCCCTCTACTATCTCCCTCTCCTTTTACGTTTCACTTCTTTTCCTCCAGATAAATTTCCTAGTGGTCTTTGTTTTCTCCCTTTTCCCCCCCCCCGCTTCCTCTCAGGTTTTTTTCAATCATACTCGAGACCGAGTTCCCAGAAGCCCCTTTTTTTATCCGCCTGTTGTGGCACCTCCTGGACCCAAGTAGTTCGCAACCCCTTTGTTTCAGCCATCGAAGTTCGGTTGAGAATGCCTTACACCCTCTGTTTTCAGCCATACTTTTTCCCTCCCCCCAAATTCCTATAGATGATTCCTTGGTCGTCAGGCGTCTTTCTGCTACCATTGCCCCCCCCTGTACATCGCAGACCATTTGTACGATATAGTCCCATGCGCAACGCTCGAACTTCCGCCCACCAGCGATCTTTCTACGTCTCCCAATTTCGATAATTTTTCCGCTAGCTCATTTGGCTTCTGTCCCCCCCTTCTTGATCCTTTGCGCCGTCATGATATACGAGGGAGTGCCGAGTAGGATGACCCAGAACCAGGGGGCAGGCTGTCCTTTTTCACTGCGGGAATATATTTTTTCCCCCCCCTCGACAAGATCCTTCCGGCACACACCACGTTTCTCTTGGTCTCTCTTTTCGATTCAACGGTGCTTTTCCTTTTTATCGCTTTTTTTTTACTCATCTTTTAGCCGTGGTAATGCCCTAGGCAACCCTCTCTACCGGCTCCTTCTGGACGCCCCTGAAAATTGTTAGGGGACACCCCCCTCTATTGCCTCCGCTTCCCAACCTTTTTTTTGCCTCGCTCCTTTCTTTGATGGGCCGGCGATCGTTTTATCTATTATTTCAGTTCTTTTTTTCCACTCGTTAAGTGATTTCAATCGTTCCCTTCGAATTTTGTAGAAGACTTGCTCAAAGAATCTCCATTTATCGAAACCCTTTTTCGAAATGTCACTTTCTTTGCTCTTTTCTCAGCGCTGCTCCGCCCAACTTCGAGATCATGTTTCTCCGCCTGACAATCCCCTATCTCTTCTTTGTCCCGCCATGTCTTAGTAAAACTTTTTTTTTATACAATTGCCCCCTATTTTTCATGTCATATCGCTGTTTTATTTTTTGTTACTTCCATAGGATTATTGTTGCTGATTGTTTTGTGTCGGTCCTGATTCACATACCTACCCCCTCCCTACACCCCGCTTCAACTTCTCACCGATGGCGCCCAGTATGTTGCACCGTTCAACGTGTTCCTATGGGGCCTCACACTTTTTTCACATTGT
>Ga0179593_1635421_pt1 | contig 15829 bp, 28 predicted proteins | sample CZODoug2_1_08_16_FD_185931 | JGI IMG/M metagenome (GOLD analysis project Ga0179593, IMG submission 185931) | Vadose zone soil fungal communities from Angelo Coast Range Reserve, California, USA - CZODoug2_1_08_16fungal (PacBio error correction) | ecosystem: Environmental > Terrestrial > Soil >... | reverse complement strand
GCTTTATGGTATCGATCATTCTGTAATTTTCCCCTGCTTCCTGACTGTCACTGCCCCCCAACAAAATTGTGAGATTCCTTTTTTCATTCCGTCTACTGTTTGTCTCTTGCCTTGGTTCGCCTGTTTGCTTATTTGATAACTCTACATGCAACTCACTCTCCTCTTGTTGAGTAGATCCCTTTCGCCAGGTCAGTTTGGTATACAGCCCTTGTATATTGAACGTCCCCAGTTTTGGCCTCCGGCACCCGGTTTTGCACGATGTAACCCCATAACATGGAATTTTCCCCACCAAGAGTTTTTTTTCACACCCCCTGGTTCAAGCAACCGGGGATTCCCTTAGATGACCCCCCTCCCGTTTCATTTGAGTGAAGGGGTGCCGTTTTTCCAAACTTCCCCCCCCCCCCTGTAAGCAGCCTAAATTTCCCCCCTTCCCTTTAGGAACTTTTTATCTTCCAACATGTTCTAAGGTTACACTTTCTCCCCCCCCATTCTTTGCCCCCCCACGGAATCACTACTTAGACCAGAGCTTTCGGTTTTTTCTCCCTTCCCCCCTGAAAGCTCGTGTTCCCCTCTGATCCTATTTTTTGGGGTGCTTGATAGGCCGGAGCTTCTGGATTTTTCGGAGTCTTGTGGTATTGTTTTTTTCTTTCAGCCATGCCCATAGACTCTAAACTTCTCTCCTACATCATGGAGGACTCTCATGCGATCTGTCCCCTCTTTGTTTTGCGAAAACCCCCCCCTTCCTCCCTTTTTTTTTGTCCTGTTTCTAGTACAAGAAACTTTCTTTTTAGTCCCATTTTTGGCTTTCTTCCGCGGATCTTTTATGACCGCAATTTTTCTTGGGTTTGGCTCGTAAGTCAAGAGATACTTTTTGACAAGATTTTTAGCCCCCCATCTTATGAGTTTTCAACTCTTTCTTCCCCCCTTTCTTTTTTTGACCTCCTGCTAAAACAGAAAATATTGTTTCCCCACCTCTGGTGAGCCTTCGCGCTCTATTCAACTTGTCACCCAGTTTTCACCCCCCCTCTCGTTTGGCAATTAATAATTGTTATCCTAACCTTTTGTGAGGAGTGGACCTTAGTTGGTGTCATGCCTCCAGGTACTTTTTCCTGACAAAAGTTAGGAATAGAAGTTTTTCTTGTGTTTGCTACCTCCTTCCCCCTTTCTTTGATACCCCCGAACTTTTTGGATTCGTTTTGAGAACTTCCTTTCTTCGCATCCAGCTCCTGCAACATCGGAAACCCCCTCCCTTTCACCCTTCCTGTCCTCCAATTACCCCCCCCCCCTTCTTCCGCTGAGAGCGCAGTACCGCGCCGAACCTTCCTTCTGCATCCTAGATTGCTTTTTTCCTTCTGTCAAACTTTCTCAACTTATACCCGTCCCGCTCCGAAACGCCCGGCTGCCTTTTTTGAGTGATTTCCCCAGGCGCTGAGCACTTCGACCCCCCCCTATACGTCCTATTGTGCCCCCCCTCGTCAAGTTAGATATCCATGTTTTTTTAACTTTTCACCCTCGGCCTAGTTTTTTAGCACACGATCTTCTCATAACCAACCAACCCCCAAATCGTGGACTTGCCATTTTTCCCCCGCAGGATCCCACTAGTCGCATTTTCTATTTGGTCTTCCCCCCCCCCAAATAGAGGGACGCGTTTTTTTCGCTGTCGTAGGCGGACGGCCGCTTTTCCAAACTAATTACCCCCAGAATGGAACATGTCTTTTTTTTTCTGCAGACTTTCTTGCTTTATCCCATTTTTTTGAGTAATTTTTTTTGTGTTTACAACTCCCCCCCCTTTGAGGGCAGCATTAGGCCCCCCGCCCCCTCTCACCCCCCAGTTTTTGCTCGCCCCTTTAATCCCTGCCTGGGGAACGTCCCCGTTTTCCCCTATTTTTTCAACGCCCCCTTTCGTGTCGAAGGTTACAGATCCCCTTTTAGTTTGTTTTCTCCTTTCTTTTGTGATGAGTTTTACCAGTAGGTTTCCCCCTTTCCGTCGGGACAGTCTTCCATTTCTGCAAGAAGTACTTCTTTTCACCCTGGTTTTTCCCTCCCGTCGGCTTTTTTCCGGCCCCCCGGCCCAGGGATGTTCTAGGAACTTTGCTCCCCAGCATACCCCCCAGCCTATCCTCGTGCCCCCACTAGACCCCCACCCTTTCCCCCGTATTCACCGTGTTTTTCCCCAGTTTATTCTCCCCAGCATATTGCTCGCGAATCCCCCCCCTCAATTGGGTCACCTTTTTGTACACTCCGGCCCCTTAATGCCCCCCTTATTCCCTTTTCTTTTTCAACCCAACTGGCGCCTACTATTTTTCAGTAGACATTTCGTACCTACGCTTTTGCTGTCCGCCCCCCGCTGTTTCCCCTCCCCCCTCCCCCTTTTTCAGAGAGTGGGGGAACAGTGACCTGCTCCCTATCATTTGGGTTCGGGTTCAACTTTTTTTTCCGATCCCCCCCCAACACTCCCCAACTAATGCTTGACACGTTTTTTTTTTTAATCCGGTGGCCTCTTCACCCTTGGTTTTGACCTTTCCTAGTTTCTGCCGTGTGGCCTCTAAAAGTTTTCTACCGTTATTCCCCCCCCCCGTCTTCCCACAAACTTTCCCCTCCCGGTTCGATTTCACACACCCCCCATCCTCAAAAAACGTTTGTTTCTTATTCCCTTTTTCCCGAGGGACAAAGATCCTCTCCCTTCTCTTTTTTTTTCTTCTTCATGTATGGTCGAGTCCCGATTTCGGGAATTTCATCCTGTTTTCACGTTGGCCGTATTTTTTAACTTTTGCTTTTCCACTCAAGTCCTTTTTACAGAATCACAAACCACATGGGCCCTTTTTTTACCCCCCCCAGTTTTTTCCCGTGCATTTCCCCTTTTCAGTTCTTCCTGAAACCTCCACACCCCACGGGGGTTGGTAATTTACTTTTCCCCCCCAATAATTTTATCCCCCTTTTTTGGGCCTCCCCCCCCCGTCGTCGTTCCTCTTTTTTTGGGCCCTCCATACCCCTAAAACCTCCTCACCATTCAGCTGAGTTATTGTGAATCCCTTCCCCCCCAAATGGCGCCCTTTTTACCCCCCGTTGAAAACCTTCGTACTTTGAGTTTTCTCCTTCTTGCAAATTTTCGGGGGCATGGTTCTTTTTACGGCCTCGTGGTAACATCTTGCCTCGTGTCTTGTCAATTTTTTTTTTCTTTTTTTTACTCTCCTTCAACCGCAGCGGGAGTTGGCTTTTTTGATAACAGTTGGTAGTTACACTGGTTATTCCCTCTCCTTTTTTGTATTCCCACAATCCCATCGTCGGCTTAGGCCGAGACTAATCCTTCGTTAGGCCCCCTTACCCCCGTTTTACAAGTTATACCACCTCCTTTCTTAGACAGAGGCCCAGCTATTTCTCCCCCTTCCCTAGAGGATTGAGGACCCCAGAAGGGTCCCCCCACTATTTTGTCTTGCCCCTCCACCCGGGGCGAACCCCTTTCATTTCCCCCTGCGCATCACTTTTGTCTAAGCTCCCTTTTTTTTTATTCTTCGCTCTGAACTCCCCACAATTTCACAGCCCCGTCCCATGTTCGAAGCGAATCTGGCCCGCTTTATTTCCCCCTCGGGCCCTTTTTTGTAGTAGGGGGGGAAGACGTCTCGAGAACGTCCCTAAAATAAATTTTTCTTATTCGGCCCCACTTGAATTTTTTACCCTTTACTGAGGCTTTTACCGCTGTCCCCCCCTTAGTATTTTTTAAAAAAGTGGTTTCCCCCCCTTTCCCATATTTTTTTCCCTGAAGGTACGGTGAACCCTTAGGAAGTTGTCACTGGTGGGCAGTTCCCGTTTTTTTCGTTTTTTTGGTTTCGGTTTGGCCAACCCCCTCTTTTTTTTTTTTTTGTTCGTAGTCCCCCCGTTTTTTGTCCCTCTCCCATCTTCCCCTTGGACGCCCCTTACTTTTTTCAACATCGTCCCTCCCTTCTTGTCTTTATTTGTTCGTGCGTCCCCCCCCGTACAAAACGGTCCCTTGCCCTTTTCTCTTCGACCCCCACCCCCAGTTTCCTTCGGTCGGTCAATTCTCAAGCCCCGGCTCACCTTGACCTCAGGGCTCCGTTTTTTTCCCCATCCGCCCCCCTTCGGGCTTTCGCCCGTTGCCCCAATGATCAACAACTGTCCGGTGTCGATCCATTTCTCCCCTCGGACCTCAACCCCCCTCCTCTTTTTTTTCCCCGTTCCCATTGTCACCCATATAGGCCTATTTCCCTTTGTTTTTTTGTTTTTTTTTAGAGCTCCCCCTCCTTTTTTTTTGGTTTTGGTAAACGACCTTACCCCTTTCTTAGGAGTCACCGGAGCGTGGACTTTCCACCTTTGTCCACACGAACCTCAAAAAAGATGGAATTTTGGTTTTTCGTCGCATGATCCCCGGTGGTTTTTCCTTGGATTTCCTCATTGGACTTACTTACTCTACTCTTCTTCACCTGCCCCAGAAGATTGCTTTTTTTTTGTCGACCTGTTTTGCATTGGCAGGTCCGTCCTTCCCTCCCATCGGGCGGAACCCCTGTTTCGCCGGGCGGTTGGACCTGGCCCCTGTTTTCCCTTGTGTTTTCTCTTTGACCCCCCCTTTATCGCCCCACAAACCCCCCCTTTGCCCCCCCACCAAGTGGTTCTTCGCCGAATTGTCAAGCGTTCTGATCCCTTCTTTTTTCCTTCTCCAACCTGCCTTCTTTTTTTTTCCTCCGCTGGTGTGGAAGTTAAGCCGGGGGTCTTTGCGAGTGCGTTTTTTTTTTTTTCCCCTGTCCTCCCCCCCGCCATCGTTTGAATTCATTATCCTTCGTGGCCCAGGCCCACTTTTTTGGTTTTTCCTGCTTTCACTTGTACTTTTTTTTGACGTGCTGCCGTCCAGGGATCTTCCAGCCCCCCAAGCCTTTTGTGCTCTGTTTTTTGTTTCTCAGCTCCCCATCGCCGAGCTTCTTACCCCTTTGATTTTTTTAGTACTTTTTTTTTCTGCCCTTACGGCCTCGCACGCTGGTGGCTCACCCTTTCCACATTCGTGCCTCTTTTGGTCTTCCCCTTTTTTTTACGCAAAACATCGGTTTTGCAAACACATTTTTGGTGCGCGGGCTGTTTTCAAACTTATCTTTTGCGCAACGCCAGTCAATTGAGTGGGCCAATTTTTTTTTCTACTTACCTTTCCCCATAACCCGAAGTGGTCGCTCCAGTGACCACGTTTCTCAAGTTGCCCCGTGTTTGATTTTTTTTTTTTTGTTTGTTTCCCTCCCCCCCCGTCCTTCCCCAAAAAGCCCCTCCCAACTCATGCCCTACCCCCAGTTGTCTGGATTCCCCTTTGACTTTTTTTTCCCTAGCCGTTTCCCAATAATCTTTTCCCCAGATTCTTGGCCCCACCTTAGCCATGCTTCGTTTTCCCCCTTCAACTGTCCACCTATTGGTTCTGTTCTCCCCCAACCTGCAACCCCAACCTTAATCCTCTTGTGTCCGGGATCCTTCGGTTGTTTTTTGCCGTCAAACTTCACCGTTTTTTTTGTACTTGTTGCATTTAATTGTTGCGTTTCTTTAATTTCCTTTCTTTTCCCACAACAACTTGGGTGGTCTCTACTCAGGACATTGTGGTTTGGAGCAACAATTCTTTCCACTTATCTTGGCCCCTTTCCGATCCTCCCATCCCCCCTATCTCGCTCAACCATTCTTTTTTTTTTCCCCAGGGCTCTTATAGTTGATCATCTTGGGAACATCCCGAAAGTTTTATGTACAGTTTTCCCCCTTTATTCGTTTTCCTTTTTTTCCGAACCATGGGGTTGATTTGCGGTGGATTCATTTTTAACGTCGCCCCCAGAACTGGAGTCCCCCCTCTTCCAAAACCGAACTGTCCCAAACCCCCCCATTTGGAAACCAAAGGAACATTTTATCCCCATTTCCCCTTTCTGGCGGTTTTTCTAAGAGTTTGCACCCCCAACCCAGTTTTTTTTTCTTTCCCCTTTACCCGGGTGCCCTGCACTTTGTGTCCCCCCCCCCCCCCCCTTTTGTCCCTCTGTTTTTTGTTTCGAAGATTCACCTTATGCTGCTGCGTCCTGCTGCCATTCAGACTTTTCGTGCTTTTTTTTTCCTTGCGACTTCTAGGCGTTGGCTCTTGGGATCAATTTGCATCCTATGGTTGCTAAATTTTCCCCCACCTGTTAAACCCCCATTTGCTTTCGGATTTCTTCCTAGTCTCTTTGTGACGTACTCCTTGGCTTTTGTTTTTGTAGGCCTCGCCCCCCTTTTCCCTGTTTCGATCTTGTTTGCGAACAACCCCTGCGTTTTTTTCTCGGCCGATGCCTCTTTTTTCTTTCCCCAACTGTCCCCGTGCTTTTGTCCCCTGCGAACCCAAAGTACCCCCCGAAGTATAGTCGCGGTTTCTCTTCGTCTTGTCCCTACGTGCGTGTCCCTTTTCCGTCCCCTGTTCAGTTCAATTTCCCTCTGTAACAGGTCTGCCGGTGCGACTTGACTTTCTCCTTGATTTTCAGTCCCCGGCAGTTTTCAGATAGGTTCCTTCACTCTTTTCCCTGGTGGCGTCGTCGGACCTCTTTTTTTTTTGTTACAAGTCCCACTCCCCCTTTTTCTTCTTCGATCCACGTTGATTTTTCTCTTGGTCCCCCCCCCCCTAGCAATCTGGCCGCGATCTTTTCGTGTGAACCCCCCCCCCCCCCCCATTCCACTTTCTCAGTTTTTTTTTTCATGATACGTCGGATTTTTCTTCTCGTACCTCTGTTTGATGTCCGGCCCTAATTTTCTGTGCAGCCCTTTTTTTTTCACAGGAGCGGAAGGCTAACCTTTATATTCTTTGCCTCGGGGGCCCCCAAATTCCTTTCCTAATTTTCCCCCAAGCTCTTAGTCGCCTTAGGGCAGGGGGTTTTTTGACCTTTTACGTTTCCAAGTCCCTAACCTTCCTTGTTACTCCTGAATTTGACGGCCCCCTCTTGGAATTTCTGCGGGGGTTTTTTTTTCCCTTTTCGGTTTTTTTCATTTTCCTGTCGTTGATGGCTCCTTTTCCGCATGCGTCCATCCATCCTTCTTATTTTTTTTTAGGGTTCGGGAGGGATTTTCCCCCCTTTTTGACTGTGCCTTCGACGTCCCCCTTTTCCCCCCCCTCCTTTTTTTCCCCCATCTGCCTCTCCCATTTTTGATTCACTTTCTTGGCCAAAAAAACGGCCCCTTTTTGACCATTTCTTTCGGTCCTTTTTTAAGCTTTTTACCAAAAAAGACTTGCTGGAGTGTAGCTCCCACCCCCACTCCAGCCCCCACCCCCCCTTTCCAGATGTGAATCCACTTTCGTACGTCCCATTTTCTTCCCCTTTTCTTACCTTCCCTCCCCGTCTCCCCACTAGTTTCTACACCCACTTAAAAGGTAGTCATCTCCTCGACCCGTCGCCCCCCCCCCCCCGTCCAGTGTTCCCTTTGAACGACCTTGTTTCCCAAAATGTCGCCTTTTGGCTTTCCAAAAAATGGCCTTTTTTTTACAGATCTCTGCATTCCCCTCCCCCCCGACGGGTTTTAAGGGTCATGGCCCATTCCTGGGCCAGTTTTTTCTTTTCAATCCAACCCAAAGACCTATCTACTAACACCCAGAACTTCCTTTGCTACTAGTATTTCCTGTTTGGGTTTTTTTTTTTTTTTTTTTTTTTTTTTTTTTTTTTTTTTCTTTTTTTTTTTTTTTTTTTGTAGCGAAGGCGTCCTTTCTTTTCGGTGTTTTTTTTTCAGGACTTTTCCTCCAGCCCTTTCGTTTCTTAGGGACAAGTTGCCGCAACTTCGTGCGGCTTTATGCTCAAGTTTTTTTTTGGCCCCGAGCACTTGGCTATCTTTGTGGCCTGAAACTGTTTCTCCTGATCATGTTGTCTTTTTATTCACTCCCCTCTAAGGCTCTGGCCTGTCACGTGGAACTTCCCCCCCTTATCTCCCCCAACCCTCCGAAAATCAACCGGTCTTCTCCCTTTTTCTCTTTTCCTGACGGGCATTTTGAGGGCCGCATCTTTTTTTTCGGGTCAATAGGAGTTTTTTTTCCACTTGACTTAGGGCTTCCCTACTGGCTCCCCCTTGCCTGGGCCTTGGATCCTATGATGCTCTTCGCAGAGTCTTTCGGCTTTTCCACTGGTCGTACTGATTTCTCTCTTTCGCTTGCGCCCCCTCAACAGCTTTTTCACATTTTGCCTTTTTCCCCACCCCTTAATTTTTTTCCTTTTCTAGGTTGGGCGGCCGGCTGTTTTCCCCATCTTTTTATTTACGACGCCTCTTTTTTTCTTCTCACACCCTTTTTCCCCTTTTGGTTTTTTTCTTGGATCGGAGATTCTCTCCGTAAATTTCAGCCACGAAATTCACAACCGCCACCCCCCCTTCGAATTCGCCGTCCACCTTTCTTCTTTGATCGCTGTACTTTGCCCCCCTTTTTTTTTTTCACTTTTATCACGAGAAATGTTTTCCCCCTCGTGGGTCAGCTGTGACCTCCTTTTGATTTCCCATCAGCTTCATCGACCGGCAGGGGTTGGTTGTCCTCACAAGGACCTTTCGTTTTTCATTGACCAAGACTGGCTCTGCTTTGTTTAGAGAAATTGGCTCTCCCCGATTTCCCCACACCAACCACCTAATTCGGCAGAACCCCCTTTTTTCGACCCCACCCCACGTTCAAACCCCCTTGGTACTAAGGAAAAAAACCTTTTTCTTCTCATGAAGTAATTCGTTTACTGTGGCCCCTTCCCCTTTCATGCCCCTACGTATTTCCATCCCTCCAAGGGCACCGTCCTTCTTGTTCACATGTTTTCCCTTCCCTTGCCTAAATTTTGCCTCTTTTCCCACCCTTGTTTTCTTCTCAAGCCTCGGACATGGTTTTTTTCTTGCCCCCCAGAGCAATTTTTCGCTGAGTGTTCCCTCAATTTGCGACCGATCGGTATCTTCGTCCGGTTTTGAACTCTTTTCCGTTAGAGGCTTTGGTTTGAGGTTTTGTTTTGGTGAGTTCTTTTCCCCCGACTTCCCACCAAACCTGCTAATTGGATGTTTACTCCTCCGATTTTCTGTCCCACTTCCCCATGTTTTTTCCTTGCAAACCCCCCCCCCCAATTGTTTGCTACTGTGTTCTTTCCCCCGCCCCCTTCTGGGTATTTTCCCTTAGTCTACTTTCTTTTTCCCGACCAATTGACGTTCTGTGCCGCAGAATGAAAGTCTGATTATTTACATTGGTCTCTAGGTCCATGTTCCCCCAATTGGGACTGTATTCAAATGGAGTCCCACCCCACCATCCCCCCCCTCTTTCTTTTCCAACCCGGATTGTCCCAAGAAAGGAAGTTTCCGACTCCCCATCTTCCCCCATCGTTTCAAAGGTTGCCACCTTTTTGCCCATTTCATCACAACAAATCTTGCCTCTTTTTGCCCTGTCCGGCCCCTTTTTTTTTTGGCCCCCCTTCTTCTGACCTCGAACTTTGTCTCGGGTTCGTCCTTTTCGCCTCCTCACCCAGTGTTGGAATACGCTTGGCTTTCAGGCATCCCATTTTTTCTCCCCCCTCTTTCCCCCCCCTTCCAAGTCCCAGCAAAAGATAAACCCACCACGCCGCCATTTCCGTTGTTATTTCCACGTTAACAAGCGTCGTCCACTTTCCCAGGATTTGGCCTGGTTTACTTCCAAAAGGTACGGCCTTCCCCTGCCTGAGCGAGCGGTTTGCCCTTTCAAGTTGAGAATTTTTTTCGATTCACACCCAAACACCCCGGGGGCTTTGGAAGGATCCCCTTTTTACTTCTTATTGTTTTTTAGGGACCCTTTCGTCCCGGCGATCTTTTCTCGGTTTTTTAAACTTTGCCCAGCAGCACACGGTCCCTCCCCCCGATACTAGGCCACCCCCCCCCGGAGTTTTATCCCAAGCCTCTGCCCCCCCGTTTAAACCCGCCTCTTTCCCTTTCAAATTGGGTCCTTTCCCCCCCAACTGGTCTCCTGAGGGCCTTTTTGGTAGCTTTTTCCCCTTTACTTTCGAAAGGCCGAGAATCTTCATTCTTTTTTTTCCTTTTTTTTTCCTGCCGGGGTTTTACGTTTTGCGTAACATCCCCCCTCCCAGAGAGCCATGAATCGGAAAAACCCCCCCCGCATTTTTTCCCCCCCCTTGGATCTGCAGTAAAAGTTTTCCGTAGTCCCCTCTTTGTTTTTACTGCCACATCGTTCCAAAGTCCCGCCGGTTTTTTTCTGCCCTCGGTTTGACTGGCGATGTCTTCCGTACCTCCAGTTTCTTCTCCGTTTCGGGCGTAATGCTTCCCTTCGGCCTTTCTTTACGTACCAAGACGGTTTTTGTTTTGTAAGTTGTTCTGCCCATCTTCCCCGCCTCAATCTTCCTCCCCACTTTCCCCCCTCGGTGGGTTCCCCACCCCCCTTCGCAATCCCCCTTTTCCTTCCTCCAAGTGTAACCACCCCCGCTCTTTTCCCCTGCCTTTTCCCGGCCCCGAACCTTATGGTCTGTTTTACGTTGCACGATGCTTTTCCCAACCCCCCAACGCTCTTTGTAAATTCCCCCCCCACCCCCTTTGCCCCGAAGAATTCTTTAGTCCATATTCCCCCTTCTTTTTTCCACTATGGCAGCGGTGGTCATTTCCCGCAGTGGGTTCTTTTCCGCATTTCCTAAATCATATGGCTGGGTTGCACCTCCCTTTTCTTTCTTTTTCCCCCCCCTTTTTTCACTAATTACCCTTTTTTTTTGGATTGAACCCCCTTTCTTATCCCACTTCCCCAATTTCACAGATTCTTGGCCCCTTTTCCAGGTGTTCCACTGGGGTTTTCTTTCCCCTCCTTTCTTTCCCATTTCTTTTCCTTTTCTCGAATCTTTCCCCCCCCTGTTCCAAAACTTTCAAGTGAGTCTTTCCCCACAACCCCCCCCCCCCCCCCTTCACAACCAAGTTGTATGATAAGTGGACCCGTTTTAGTATACCTTTTTCCCTTTCCTCCGAACTCCCCCAAGATTTCCATGTTGGAACCGTTCTGAGAGTGGGAATTCCCCCTGTTCCATGACTCTGATTAGAGGAGGGGCCCCCAGATGTTCCCTTGTTTTGGGCGCCATCCAGGTCCTTTAGATCCACTTTTTGACCCCCCCTTTGGAAAGTTTTTGATTATAAAGTGTTTACTTTTTTACCTGAAGTTACCTTCACGCCCCCCCCCCCCAACACAGGGGCTGCACCCTTACGGCCCCCCAAGTGATCCTCCCCTTTTGGATTATTCAGTCTAGGTTCTTTTTTTGTCTCCCAATCAAGACCCAGTTTTTAATTGAAGACTCTTTTTTTTTTTTTCCAGCCCCTCCCCCACACCCTTTCCCCCTCCCTTCCTTTAACAGAACCCCCTGTTTGAACCACATTTTTTTTTCAGCCCCTTAACGGCTCATCTTCCCCCAGGGGCCGGTATTACGGCAGCTGTCCGTTTCGCCCAACCGTTTTCCCCCCTAGCTCATCGTCGTTTTTTTTGATAGAACTCAGCGGGGGGTCCCCCTTTTTGCCCCCCTTCAGCGCCCGAAACTTCGGTTTATTTCCTTTTATGATCTCAGTTTTGCCCCCCCCCCCGTGCCCATTAGCGCTGAGTTTCCTTCCGCTCTAAGAAGAGATTTTGGACGTTCCCCTTTCTCAGAAAAGTTATCAAGTTCTCGTAGGAGGTGGGTTCAATATATCCGTTTTTTTTTTTTTCATTTCCCCCCAAGCGTGTTCCACGAGTCCCCTTTGCGTTCTCTGTACCCCATATGCATCCCCTTTTAGTCTCATCGGGTCGACTTTGATCTTTCCATTTTTCACACGAAGCAAGGCTGCTTTTCATTCACGCGAGATAGTTTTTTTCACCGTTGTCCCGTTCCTTGTTTTTTCCAAGTCCCTGCTTCGTTGCCTGGACCTCCCCAATACCCCCCTCCTTTCCTATCGGTGCCCATTATCGATTTTTATTTTTTCCCCCCTTTTTCCCCACGCACCTCGGCGAAGAGTTCCTTCCCCCCCCTTTGCAGTTCAAATTGTGGTTGGCTAGGTCCCCCTCTTCTTTCAAATTTCGGAAGAAACTGTTACTTTTTTTTTGATTTTACGTTTGGCTTTTGTTCCTTAGGGTTTTGAAGTGCATTTTGTTCCCACTCTAGTTTTCCCCTTTCGTTCGATGTAGGACCCTTTCCTGAGCCCCCCCCCCCCCCTGTAAGACAGTCATCTCTTTCCCCTGGCGACTTGGGTTTTGATTTTCCCATTTTTCCCACCAACGTATAGGAGCATCCTTTTTTGTCCCACTCGTTGGCGCGTCTTGTTCCCTTTTCCTTCCTCCTTTTTTCCAATGATCAGGGGTCCGGCCCCCCCCCCCCCTCCCCCCCCCCCGCTGTTGCTTTTTTGTTGAAAACTCTTCACTCCCTTTTTTACTTTCCCGCTTTGTTACTGTACCTTTCGGAATTCACCCGTCCCCTGACCTTCCACCGAGCGGATCTCCTCCCCCTCGCCCGCTTGTTTTTTTTCTCTCCTTTCCCCGGTTTTTCTTTCAACGCTTTTGGTGAATTCCTTGATACTCCTCTTGAGTTTCCTTGGGGACCCCGTACACCGTCCAGTTGTCCCCCGCCCGGAAAAAACTGACTTTTTTTTCTTTTTTTCTTTTTTTGCTGTCGGGGAGGCGAGGGAAAAAAGTTGCTCTTTCTTCACCTTTCTTGGGGCCTTCCAAAGAAAGATGGTCTCCCGTCACTGCTTGGCGGCCCCCCCTTTTTTCAAGTTTTTGTTGGCGGATTTTGTCGTTGCGGCCGCGACCTTTCAAATTTTTTTTTTTTTTTGCTGATTTTCCAACCTTGCTCTTCCAAAAAACCCCCCCCCCCCTCAAACACACCGAACCCCCTTCCCCCCTTTTTTTTTTTCCTTTTTGGTTCCAAAGACTGCGTGTCCTTAATTTTTTTTCCCCCCCCTTCGTGGCACGATCCCACCCTATCGGCCCAGAATGTTTTGTTCAACCCTTTGTGGGAAGGGTGTCGTTGAAAGGTTTCAGGTTACCATTTCCCCCCTCTTTCTGGTCAGATCTGGAATTATTTGATCGGGCATCCCCTTTCTGTTTCCTCGGGCTTCCTTCCCGCACATGACGAAGGCTTTGCCCCCCTTCTTTTTCTCCTTTTTCCAAATTTCCAAGCCTTTTGCTTTTGCGTTGGACACTTTTTTCCCGGCATCTTTTTTCGGGAGCAGGGGAACCCCCCCCTTTCTTGTCTCTTTTTTTGGACTGATCAGGGTCTCTCGGCCCTCGTGACACGTCTGTTTTTTTTCCCACTTCGCCGCGGCTCTATATCGCGTCTACCCAAATATGGTTTTTTTCCTTCCCACTGGTGAGCGGCCCTGCCGCCCAACCCTAACTTTTCCCGACCTCTTGTTTCTTTTTCGTCCCTTTGGCAGTTCAACGACTTTTCTTTCCCACCTCTTTTTTTTTTGTCGTGTCGCTCCTGACCACGTTTTCCCCCCGCTCTTTCTTGCTCGATTTCTTTCTGACCCCCCCACCCAACCCTCCCCCCCAAAGGAACTTTTTTTTTTCTGTCCCTTTCTTCACTTTTGACCAGTTAGACGTCCTCACTTTCCTTTCTTGGCTTGGTTTCGGTTAAGGCGCCAGTTATTTTTTTTTTGTTTCCACCCCCCCTTCAATTTTAATGCTGGGTTCTTATTGAGGTTGCACGAACACCCCCCCCCCCAGTCTTTCCCCCCCCCCCTTCCAGGTTTGTTCCGGATTTTTCACGGAGGTTGGGACCCAATTTTCCCCGTTTTTTTTTCCTTTGTGGAACCTCACTTTTCCGTGCTTCCTTGAGTCCTCCCATTTTTTCTTCTGTGTTGATCTACAAAGGCCTTGGAGTTTAACTGCGCAACCCGCTTTCTCCCCCCTTTTTTCTTTCCCCCCCCTTTTCAGCCCCCTCCCCCCTTTCTCTGAAACAATTTCCCCGGCAGTTTTTTTTTTTTTCCCCTTTGGATTTGTTCAACTCATAATAGCACGTTTTTTTTTTCGTGTACTTGTTCCCCCCCCGAACCTTTTTCCTCCCCATGGGGTTTTTTTCCCCACGGGTGCGGTCTTTGATTAAACGGTGTTGTCTTTTTACCCCTAGACCCCCCAAAGAAAGGTCCCCACCCCCCACCTGCACCACCCCTTTCCCCTGTTTCCCTGTGTTTCATCTTGATTTTTTCGTTGATCCGGAGTTTGAAAAGCTTTTTTCCCCCCCCCAACCCTAAGCAGTCACGAGGATCTTCCCTTTTTTCCAGTACTCTCGATGTAGGAAGCTTAGTGCCCTTCTTCTTTTCTGTACACCTGCGATCATGTCACCCGTTTTGATGTAGACCCTTAGCCCATTTTTTGCGCTTGGGAGGATTGCAAAAGGCGTCCCCCATTCGTTTTTTTTTTTTCCTGTAACATGGACTTTTTTCTCGTCACCGGACCCCTTTTTTTTGGACCACCCTTTTCCCCTTCATCCTCTTTCGCGGTCCGCCAGATCATGTTTTTTCCCCTCCTTTTTTTTTTCCCCCAAGTGGTGGCCGACCTGAACCCTTTGTGGCTTTTGGGTCCTCATTTTTCTTATTCCATTTTTTTTTTCTATTTGAGGTGCGGTGATGCTGCACCAACCCCCCCCCTCCGTCTTTTGGAAACCCAGTACGCCTCATTGCTCCAATTTCCTCCTCTTTTTTGCGACTTTTTTTCCTTGCCGGGGGATACGCGGAATTCCTTTTCCCCCCATTTCCACACTGGCAACCATGGTCCCTCTTTTTAACCCGGTCACACACCTTGACTGGGGATCAGCGGTTTTCTTTTTTTCCCTTCCTCTGTCCTTTGTTACCGTGCAAGTCTTAATTGATTGTCTTCTTCCCCCCGATTATCTGCGGCTTGTGCACGCCGACTTTCCACCCTTGCCCCCTCTTTTTATCTTCACGTTTTGCGTTTCCTTTTTCCCTTTGGTCAGTGTTTGATTAGACGCTCACCTTTTTTTTTGCGTGCTCGATTGTGGTCAAAGACCATTGAATGAAAGTTTTCTTTTCTCCCGGCGTGATTCTTTCGATTTTGGTTATTTTTTCCTTCTTTTCTAGCTTTTTTTTTTCCCCCCACCCCGGATTTGGCCGTTTTTGGCATTTTAAACCTTTAACCTGTTGGCCCTTTTCCTTTGCGAGGCCCATAAAACGTAGCCTTTTTCCCGTTTTTCCCAGATCCTGCAGCCCTCTCCCCCCCGTTTTTTTTTTCCGCGGGTGAATTTCGCCGCATTTCGCTTCCCTTTACCTTTTTTCCAGGACCCTCGGATGGAACCCGGTTTTCTGAATCCGGCTCTTTCTGTAAATGGGACCTTTCGGGGAGGACTTCTTTGATGGTGCTGTTTTTCTTTTTTTTTTTCCGCTTTTGAGATGCACGCCTGCCTATTCCCAACCACCCATGCTGTATTTTTTCTTCTTTTGCTGGCGTTGATTTTCCTGAAAACCCGTCCCCCTATTTTTTTTTTGCTTTTGACCGTCGTGCCTTTCCACCCCCAACCCCCCTTCAACGTGATTCTTTTCTCCCCCCCTTTCTTTTTTTTCTTGGTCAACCCGTTGGCAAATTTGCACTTCCGGTTTTTTTCTCTTCTCGTTTCCCTTTGAAACCCAAGAAATGTTCTTTTTTTATTCCCGGTTAAAAACAATCCCCCTTTTCCACCGTTTCCTTTTCCCCTCGCGTAGGTTTTTACACCCTTAATTCGGCGCCACCACCCCTCATTTTTTTCGAGCCTGTCCTACCTCCTACTTTCCCCCTTTCTTTATAAACATGACCACACAATTTTTTTTGTTCCCTGTTTTTTTGTGTCCAAAAATGCAAGTGGCCGTTTGTTTTCCCTCTGCGTTCAGGCTTAACCTATAGGTTTTCTGC
>Ga0179593_1624700_pt1 | contig 15829 bp, 28 predicted proteins | sample CZODoug2_1_08_16_FD_185931 | JGI IMG/M metagenome (GOLD analysis project Ga0179593, IMG submission 185931) | Vadose zone soil fungal communities from Angelo Coast Range Reserve, California, USA - CZODoug2_1_08_16fungal (PacBio error correction) | ecosystem: Environmental > Terrestrial > Soil >... | reverse complement strand
ACGAATTCCCTTTCCTTTCCTCACCTAAGTTTTGAGTCGAGTTTTCCCCTCCTTCTCCCCCTTGAGTGCAAGTCCCTTCCCCTTCTGCTCAGCGACTTCGCGTTATTTATTGCGGTTCTTTTTTCTTTCCCCCTCCATGCCCACCTTCTTTCTTTCTTTCGAATTAACTGGAGGAGGTGTTCCCCCCCCCCCTTCCCTTCGTCGATGGGCCGGGAGGGTCCTCTACAGATGTCCTCACGATTTTTCTTTTTCCTCCCTTGTTCTGTAGTCATAGGCGTCGATCTCGCGCTTTTCCTTTCATGAGTTCTTCCCCTTTCGAGGGTGAGAGAGAGCCTCTTTTTTTTTCAGTGCCGGCTGGCTGCTTTCTTTCTTCTTATGCTGGCCTTCTTCTTTGATCTCCTTTCGACGATATCGGAAAAAATTCTTTCTCTCTCTGCTCTCCCCCCCCAGGGAATGCGGACAATTTCTTGTTCTGTTTGATGAGGACAATCATGGCTTAGTCCGTGCTCCTATCCCTTGTGCAGTTTTTCTTCTTTCCCTCCTTTTTCGGGGAGGGACTTGGAGGGTTTGCCTTTTTTTTTCCTTTTTTCCCCCCTTTCCCCAGGCGGTCTTTTCCCCCCGGTAACAGAGTGACTTTTCCCAGCGGTCAACCTTTTTTTGAGGGAGGCGAGATGTTCGCACCTTTTCCCTCTGGCGCGAACGGGTAGTAGCGCAGACTTCCCTCCGTGCGGCGGCCCTCCTGGTGGGCGAAGGTTTCTTTTTTCTTTGGCCTATATAACTTTTTTTTTTTTTGGAGTCCGGAGGAAAAATAGACCCTCTTTTCCCTCAAAATACGCATTCCCCCACTACCTCTCCTCTCTGCGCCGGTGCTTTCCCTTTCCCTTTGAGTGAGGAGAAAGCGCTCTTCTCTTCCCCCTCTTTCTTTTTCTGGCAAATGTAACATTAAGCACTTCCCTGGTCTTTTGGTGGGACTGAGTCCGTCCCTCTTTTTTTTTTCTCTATTGGTACTCTTCTTTTTTTTTGAATTTTATCGAATACCTTTGTCTCCCCTTTTTTTTTTTCCCTCCTTCGGTTGTTTTTGTGCTCACTCATTGACATTCCTCGAGCAGATCGCCACCCCTTCTTCAGGTCTACGAGGACGTTGGCGGATTTCCCCCCTTTTTTGATGACGGGCTTCCGCTTGGCAGGAATATACGAACTCCTCCCCTCCTTTTCCGATGCGAGGGAGGGTTTTTGCGTCTCTTTTTCTTCCTGTCTGGTCTTTTCTTCTGCTTTTTTTTTCAGGCCGAGGGAGGCACCCCCCCTTTTCCCCTTTTTGCGCTTTCTTTTTTCCCTTTACGGAAAAAGACACAGTCCTTTTTTCTTCCCCTAAGTGTTGCCGTTGTTTGGACGGTCTTTTTTCTCTTTTCCCGTTATGGAATTGCTTCTTTTCTTTTTTATCCTAAAGAACTCCTTCCCCCCCTCCTCAGCGATGGCCTCCCTTCTTTTTGTAATTGGAGAAGGGACCTTGTTTCTTCCTCCCCCCCCATCTTGATGGACTGCCTCCTGTTCTTCTTGTTCCTTTTCTTTTTTCCCTTCTTTCAAAAAGCTGGTTCTTGGTCCCTTTTCTGCGATGGGTTCTGATGATTATTTATCCCTTTTCTTTTTCAGGAGTTTGACGTTGGCGAAGCTTTCTTTGTTGCTTTCCCCCCCTTACCGTCTCTCTTCCTCATGGGGGGGACCCTCCTCTTCCGAGTTCGAGATTGTTACCTTTTTTTTTCTTTCACTTTAAGCCATTTTCTGAGGTTTTTTCTTCGGCGCGAGTCCTTTTTTCCTGAAGAGAAGCAATTCCTTCTTTTCTTTTTCTCTTTTCCCCCTTGAGAGAGATGAGGCGACGTTCCCTTTCCGGCGATCAACTCTTCTGCTTCCCCCGAAATTCTTCCCCTTTTCCCGGAACCAGGGTTGTTCACAATCTTCCTCCTTTTACGTCTTTTCCAAAGCCACCTCCCCCTTTTTTTTTTCCCATCCTCTGGGAAGTGTTTAATACTTTTTTCGCTCTTCGCCCCCCTCTCCCTGCGAGGGACCCAGGTTTTCTCCCTCCTCCATCAGACAGCCATCTCCCCTTTCCCTGACAAAGAAACAGCGGTTTCTTTTCCCAGTCCCACAAGCCGCCAAACGATGCGCCTTCCTCCCCCCCCCCCCCCCATCCAGCAAGATTGGGTTCTTTCCCCGAAACAATTCCCCGGCCTGCCAACTTCCCCCCAGCATGAAGTGTACGCAAGCTGCTCCTTTTCTAGCAAGGTTCCCCTCAGGGCTGCTTTACCCCCATGCCCGCAGAATCTCTTCCCCTTCAAGGCTTTCTCGGCAAAACTGCAGGTCAGCTTTTTTCCCCTCGTGTTGTAGTTGGCCGCGTCTCACCCGTGCTCCACATTCCCCCAGCGCCTGTTGTTTTTTTTCCCCTGCAACTTCCCTTTTCAATCACCCAGACAAGGAGTTTCTGACAGTTCTATCCCCCCCCCTCCCTTCCCCAAAGGCGGGCCGTTTTCTTTTTTCCCTTGCCAACCATGCCTTCCTCTTCAATAAACCGGTTCTCCCCCCCCGTCCATCGCTCTGGCCTTTCATCCCCACTTTTTTTCTGAATTCCCCCCTCCTTGGAGTTTGGCGGATAGTTGAGCACAACCCCCAACCTTCCCCTCGGCCAGTTCGACAACTAAAATTAGATTAATCAACTTTTCTCTCTGAAGACGGGACACCTCTTTCCTTCAAAAATGGACGTACCTTTCTTCCCCTTCCCCCCCCTCCGGAAAGGTGCATTTTTTAGGACCAGGTTCCCTTCTTGTCGCGTCGTTTCGGGGCCGCCGAGCAGGTCCCTTTCCCTTCCCCCCTTTCCCCCGCTATTTTTTCCTTTTTTTTTATTTTTTCGGAACATAGCTTTCCCTTTTCTATTTGCACGCCGGACTAATGCCTTTCCAGCACCCACATTTCCTCAAATCGCCCCCTCCACCAGTCTCCCCCCCTTCTTGGACGAACGCCTCCTCCCTTTTTCACCGTAACGGCAAGCTCCTTTCCTTCGCCGCGCGTTTTTCGGGTCGCAGGGAGAACCTTTTCTCCCCACCAAGGCTTTCCCCGCCTTCCCCCTGGTCCCGAACATTTTCCCGCCGGACGGCGTTTCTTTTTCCCCTGTTGATTACTCTCTCTTCCCACCCCCTTCAATCCCCAGAAGATATCTCCCCTCTCCCCCTCCCCCCCCCTGGAGGAACCTTCTTTTTCCATTCCGAGATGCCAATGATGGGCCTCATCAACCCTCCTCCTTCGTAATGGCGCATTTGGCAATTTTCGTCGCGTCCGGCCCGTTCTTTTTGGAATATCGCGAATACGCAGTTCGTTTCCCTCCCTTATCGTCGTTGACCCTGCCCTTTTCTAAGTCCCGGAAGACAGCCTTTTTTTTTTTTCCCGTCCCCCTCGGCGCTTTCGCAAAATTCCTCTTTTTCCAAAACTCATTTTCTTGAGACGACGCCTATGCCCCTTCAGGCAAATCCCCCCTCCCCTCCGTGCTCATGAAATACGTCCCTTTTTTTCTTGATCCCCTCCCGGACCCATCCTGACCACCATCTTTTTCGGGAAAACCTCCTCCAGTCTCCCTCCGTCTTTCCTCAGAAGAGCAGAGGGGAATTGCGAATTTCCTGTCCCCCCTAGCCGCCCCCCTCCCTAACTCCAGTCGAGGAGGAGTTCCGCCCTTTTTTTTTTTCTCTCTTTGATCCGAAGCGAACAATCTTTTTGACCCTCTCTTTTTTTTCTCGTTTTCGCTTCGGTTCCTTCTTCTTTCTCATCTTTTTTTTCTTAAATAAGGACAGCAGAATTCTCGTCTCTTTCCAGTCGTAAGCATAGTTTTTCCCCCCCCCCTCCCCACGCGTCCCCCCCCCCTCCCCTTCCCGTCATCCTTTCTCTCAACTTCCGAACCCTCGTGTTACCTTCCACCCCTTTATCTTCTTTCTCCCTTCTCCCCTCATCCCCCCCGTTCGTTAATTCCGAATCTCCTCCACTCTTCCCCAGGCTTTCGCATTTTTTCCACCTCCACCGTTCCCTTCCTCCCACCCCCAATTTTTCCCCCCCCCTCTCCCATTCCCCGCCTCCCCTCCTTCACACTCCTCCGACCTCGTCTCCAATTCTTTTTCCACCCTTTTTTCTAATTATTCCCGTCCCCCGCACCCCGTCCCATCCCCCCCCAGCTTGCCTTATTCTCGCTCTCCCTTCACCCCTGCCCCTCACTCCAGCATCCCGTCCCTGCTTTCTCTCTACTCATCGTTCTTCATCCTATGTCTTACTGCTCCCCCCCCACACTCACTCTCTCCTCTCTCACACCCCCTCCCCCAACCACCTATCCAACTTCTCATCGTCACCCTCCTCCCCCCTCCCCTTTCCACACTACTCCCCTTTCTTTTCTGCCTTCCTTTATCCCACCTCCCTCCCCCGCCTCCCCTCCCTAGGCACCTCTCTATTAGCCTTCCCTCTCCCTGCCCTTCTCCCTCCGTGCTTTTCCTCTTCGCGAACTCTTCCTTTTCTGACCCTCCGTGTCCGACCCCCACTCCTCCTCTTCCTCCCGTACCATCCGCCCCACTGCACACCCTCAGCCTTGCGCCCTCCTCCGTTTTCCCCCCACCCCTCTTGTCTCCTCTACCCCCTCTTCGCTCTCCTTCTACCCCCCCTCCCACATCTTCTCCGATAGCTCCCCCCCCTTTCCCTACCCCCTCCCTGTTCCCCTCCTACCTCATCTATGCCCCACGCCCATCCCATCCTCATTTCCCTCCCTCTATCTCCCTCCCCACTAGTTCTCCCTCTCTTTACCTTTCCCCAGTCTTTCCGTCCATTTCGCCTGCAACTATAACCATACTCAGCACCACCCCCCACACTGTTCCCACTTTCCCATACCCCTCTCTCCTATACCTTCCACCGTCCCCCTATGACGCATCCCCCCTCCACCTTATCATCCCCCCCCTCCCTCCTCCCTCCTACCCGAGGAGAAAAGGGACTTCCCTTTTTTCAAAGCCCCCCCCCTTCCCTTTCTCGGGACGGGAGGGGAAGGTAAGAAAGTTCCCTTTTTTTCTCCTCTACCGATGGCGTCGCATTGCTTAATCCTATAGTGAGTCGTCTCGCGCGGAAGTGGTCCTTTTCCTTTTAGGAAAAGAGGAGTGTTTTTTGAGAGACGCCTACTCCTTTTCCATTCCCCCTGATGGATGGATTCGGGGAATTCTTTTTCAAGGGAAGATGACTGTCCTCATTTGATCGTTTTACGAATACACCAAATTTTTCTCCTGAGATCGCCACCCCCCTCCTAGGATCCCTTCTTAGTAGTTGTTGATGAGTCTTCCCTTGACGGGAGGAGTTTTTCCGATTAACTTTTTTTTTCCCTTTTTTCAGAATGGAGATAGCTCTTTTGTTCCTTGGAGGTGTTTTGGAAGACGCTTTTTTCCCCCCTTTCCCTTGAGGCCGTTCCCCTTCCAAAAGAGTGAAGCTGTTTTCCCTAGGTCAATATCCTTTCATGCCTTTTTTGTCGAGGATGTTGCGCTTTCCCCAAGGAAAAAAGAGGGCGCTCTCTGATTGCAGGTGACTTTGTTTTGGCACGCGTCCTTCCCCCCTTTATTTCCGTTTTCTTTAGTTTTCTTTCCGATTAAAGGTTTGCTGGGTTCCGTCGAGTAAGGAGGGAAAATCATCTCCCCTTTTTTTCCCCGAACCCAGAGCCTCGTAGAGCGCCGGTTCCCCCCGGCGCTTCTTTTTTTTCTTCTTCTTGTTTCTTTTGCCGGAGCAAGCTCTTCCCTTTTTCATAACCTCTTTTTGTTAAGTAATGGGCCTTGTTTAGCACGGCAGGGAACGGTCTTGGGCTTTTTTTTGCTCGTTCCGTCTCCTCTTCTTTGACGTTGATGAAGCACGATTTCTTTCCTTTTGCGAGGGTTCCGCTTTTTTTTTTCATCAGGCCACACTCCCGGGGAAAAGGGTTACCGAGCAGCTAGTTACAAGGGCGAATGAAAGGAGCTCGGACCGTGGCTTGAGGGTCCCCTTTTTAGTGAGTCGTGCTCTCATTCATGTTCGTTAATTACTAGAACCGCCCGTTTTATGTTCGGTTTTTTTTGTTTATTTTTTCGTTTTTTTTTTGTTTTTCTTTTTTTTGTTCTTTTTAGTTGTTATTTTTTTTTTTTTTTTTTTTTTTTCTTTTTTTCTTTTTTTGGATTTTTCTCTCTTCCCTTTTCCTGTATGGGGATTGGCTAGCCCTGCCTTCCCTGCTGGAGGCACAACCCCCCAGGGTTTTTGCTCGCGGTCTTGTACCCAACTACACGGCATTACCGCTACCGAAGTGTTCCTTTTTTTTTTTTCTTTTTTTTTCTGCTTCTCGTTCTGTCCTTGATCCGGGTTTATTTTCTCCTCAGACCCCCTTTTTCAACTCGAATCAGCGTGGTCTTTTCACTCTGGGAGAAGGGTGGTACTTTGTCCTTTCCTTCGTCCCGAAACCCTGATTGCTGCAAGCGCTCTTTTCCTTTAATATCAAACGCTGGTTTTGCTGATGGCGACTGGGCTTCTGGCTAACTTTCTTTTCATGCGCAATATGATTTCCTTAGAAGCGAAAGTTCCTTTTTTTCCCCCTCCCGGTCTCTCTTTTTTTTTTTTCATGGAGGGGGAAAAGAAGTGTTTTTCTTTTTTGTTCGCGATTGTTACCTTTTCAGAGGTTCCCACGGGGACGCCCTTTCTTATTATTACGGAGCAGAGCGTTTTTTTTTTGCCCAAAGACCCCCCTTTTTTTTTCTCTATATTTTAATAATAATCCGTTTTCTCCTCCCGGAGACGCGTTTCTAGAGCCCACACAGCTCGCGCTTTTTTCTTCATCCGCGAAAATGGGCCCTTGCTCAAGGGCACCCTTTCAGAGGAGAGACAGTCCCCTCATCCCCTTTGGCACCCTCTCTCGTGAGCCCCAGAAACTTGCCGCTCTTGAGTCACTTTATTGCGCAGGATCCGACCCCTCCCCCCTGCCAGGACTATGACCCCCCTCCCCTCGTTGATATTTCCGGCCCCCCCCCCTCTCCACGCCGCCAAACACTCTCCTCTTCTCAGGCACTCCCCTCGATCTCAGAAACAATTTTTTCCTTACCAAAACCCCACTGCCTTCTACGTTGCCAGTGGGATTCTTCTTTTCCCCCCCTCTTCTGGCCCCGCCGCAGGCCCTTTCTCCCTCAGGCCTCCCTTTCCCCAAAACGGCAAAACACTTTTTCCCTGCTCCGTTCCCGGGACAAGTACCGCGATCCCCCTTGCACGTGCCTTTTTTTTCCCCCCACATGCAAGTTTTCTCTTTTTTTAGCAATCCCCAGACAGTCGTTCTCTCGCACCCACTCACGGCGTCTTCTCCCGGCCGGTGATTAGTAGAGGAATTCCCCCCCCTTTACGCCCGGACTCCGCAAATTTTCCCCCCGGTAACAGCTCCGCCCCCTTTTTTCTTCTTCAGCCAGTTTGTGGCTTTCGTACAGCGGTGGCCGGATAGTTGCGCACAAACACCCCCCCCTTTTTTTAAACCCGCGGGCCAGTGCGACCCCTTTCTGCTTCCTTCCCCTGCCCTCCAATAGAGAAGACGGAATCGACCCCCCTACGTCCCGTTCCCTGCTTCCTACCCGTCCCCATGAAGGAACGCCTCCCATATTTTATTGACGCGGTTTTGCGCTGGAGAAAGCTTTCATCACCGTTTTCTTTACTTTTTTTTTAGTTACCACGTTCCTTTCTTGCCCGCAGGGGACTACTTCCCCTCCAACCCTTATTATCGTGCCTTCCCCCGAAAAAAGGAAAGTTTTCCTCCCTGCCGCCGCCCCCATCGTGCCCCCCTTACCTTCAAGATAAGACCTTTTTTTTTTCGTGTCTCTTTCTTTCACCTCCCTTTCCAAAGCATTTACAATCTTTCTCCCCGTACCCGCCCCTTTTAAAGCAGAAGGCCCTCCTTTTATTACTCTTCCCTCCCTTCCCCCCCGGAAAATCAAGCCCCCTTTTTTCCCTCCCCTCCCCGCGGGACCAATGTTCCCAGTCGTTCATTCCTTTCTGCCCATGATGCGGTCCCTTCCCCCCCTAAGACGGCTAGATGGTCTGCGCCTCTTTTTGTTCCTTAGTCGAGGCAGGAATTGTCCCCCCCTTCTCCTCCCTTCGAATCCCATCCTCTTTTCACGAGGCTCTGGTCCACGAAGCCAGCCATTCCCGCCTTTTCCCAAACTTAGCGGCGCAGAGAGCCCCTCCTTTTATCCCCTTCCCTTCCTTCACGAGCGAGCCTCTTACTACTGAATCTTCTTCCAATGCGTGAACTACGTGACCAGCCCTTTTTTTTCCTTTCCACTACCCGGCAACAATCGCCTTTTTGAAACCCCTTCCCTCCTTTTCCCGTTCATCATCAGAAGATAATAGTGGGACTTCTTCTCGCAAGAAATCCCCCTGCAGTAGTTTTTTTTTTCGCCTTTGCTTCACGCAGAGGAATCCGCCCCCTTTTACATCCCTCCTCCCTTTGTTTTTCTCTGATTCGGATTCCTAGGGCGTGCCAGAAAGGTCTTTTTCCCTCCCGTTCCTTCGCGGTCTTTTTCTAGGCCGTCTGCCCCGATTCTTTCTTCGAGGACCTTCCCTGGAGTAGGTTTTCAACCTCTTTTTCGGGGGTTTCCTTTCCTTTCCGTAGTTCATGAGCAAGATGGTTCTCTTCCTGAATTCGTAGTCTCTCGTCGTTACCTTTCTCTCATGAGTTTATCCCCTCTGCTTTTGAGAGCGGGTGAGAGACTTTTTTCTTTCGTGTTCTGGTTCGTGTGGCCCAGTTCAAGAAGATGGAAGGCTCCTTCTCTTAGAAGATATTTGACCCCAATTCTCCTCGCCAACCCTTTCTCAATCCTTTGCGAAATCAGACTTTTTTTCTAGGCCTTCATTTGGCCCTTTTTCGAAGGGAGGATTGATCTTTTTTTTGCTGCTTAGTCTTTTCAGATTTCCTTCTGTTTTTGGCCGCGCTCGTAATCCACAAATTTTGCCGGTCTGATCCAAGCCCCCCCCCCCCCCTAGGGGAAAAGCCTCGCTTTTTGAGGGTTTAGGATGTCGCTAATCCGACCCCTCTTTCGAGCCCGGGGTAAGTCTTCCCTGATGTTGTGGACCACTCTTCTTTCGGGACATCAAGGGGTGGGAGCTTCTTAAGGCACGATATATGGCTGCCTTTGCCCAAAATCGAAATGAAAAGCTTGGTTCCCCTTTCCCAAAAGCAAGCAGCCACTTTATAGCGCCGTTTCTCCTTTTCCTGGAGAGTGATTCCACGCCCGCGTCATACTTGGTTCCAGAATGGCCACCGGTCCGTCTTTCTCCCTTGCAGGGAACGGGGACGTCATTTCCGTTGTCTCAGTTTCTATATTGTAATTTCCTTCCTTTATTTCGAATACCCTTTTTTCGCACTTTCCTCCCTGCGGTTGTTTTTCTTGTTACTCTTCCAGGCCCAACGACTTCGAGCAGATCGCCACCCCCTGTCCCGGATCAAGTATACGAGATGGAAGTTGGAGGAGCTTTCTTTCCTCATACGGCATTGTACTTTCCTAACTTGGGGCCGATTCGCTTTATGCTTCGAGATTGCCCTTTCTTTGGGATTCTCTCCTGTTTGATTTTTTTTTCCGGGCGAGGGAGGCAACCCCCCCCCCCTTTTTGCGCTGTGGCTCGCGGTACTGTTTCCTTTACGTCGGTCCGCTGACCCGACTTTTTTCCTTTTTTAAGGGACTTTTCTTTTGCATGCGGGCGGCTCCAAGCAGCTTCTCATAAAGAAACTCCCACTTTTTCTTTTACCACGGCTCTTTGCTTGTTGGCCTTTGCTTTTCGTCCCGAAACCCACTTTTTCTGATTGATTCCCTCTGTTTCCTTCTTCCTCCCACAAACGATGGTTATTGGTCCTTGAGATGGGATGTTTTCTGTTCACCCTGCGGACAAAGAGTTCTTCCCTTCTAATCTAAATTTCTGTTCCAGGAGCGTGGGCCCCCTTCATGGCGTGGGAACACCTTTTCCGCGATTGTTACCTTTCTGATGCCCCCGCGGATGATATTACTGGGCTCCTCAGTTGATACGAATTCGAAAAGCGTCGACGCCCCTATTTACATACTCTAAGTTCTTTCCCTGGCGAGTGCTTCTTTCACTGGCGCCGGACTATCACCCTAAAAATGGATTAAACCGCCCCTGTTCACCCATCTCCTTTACCTAGCAAAGTCTTTTCCCCTGACACAATTCTTCAGCCTACGCGCTCGCAAAGCTTTCCTTTTTCCTGCAGGGACCCAGCGGAGAAACTACAAGATCAAAGAATAATCAGAAATCCCTTCCTGACCAAGAACCCCTTCTCTCCGGAAAAGCCGCCACCTTCGCGTGACCCGCAGTTGTTTTTCGGGGACAGAAACAAGGTCTCCCCCCGGAGCCCCCGCACCGCGCCGTGTACCCCTGATTCGAAGTTGAAATTTTTTTTTTTTTTCCCCTTTCAGGGTGCTGTTTTCACCCCCGCTCCCGCAACACTCCCACGTTTTTCCCCCCCCCCCCCCGGAAAACCGGTTTCCTTGCACGTTAAAGGGCCCCTCCCAAAACGTTTTTCTGAGACCTGTCCTTCCCCTGCCGCAGAAGGCCTCCCAGGTTCCCCCTCACCAGACAGTGAGAGAAGACTCCAATTAGCGCCAGCACCCCTCCAGCGGGCCCCTGACCCGCTGATCCCAAATGCATGGATTAGCTCCCCTCCCCCCTTCAAACAGCGTCCATCGCGTAGACTGATTTCTTGGCGATCTTGCAGTAAAGAACGGTTTTTTGGCAGGATAGTGCCCAAAACCCACAACGTTTTTTTTTCCCTTCTTTCCGACAAGGTATTCGCTAACCTTCCTTCCCCCCCAGCAACGGAATATTACAATCCTTGAATCGGAGCCTCCCTTCCTCCCACCATGACGTAACAGGTTCCTCCAAGGTCCCATAGGCCCTCTTTTATGGACGCTTGCTCTTCTTCCTCCCTCTCCGGGTCATGGGGACAGATGCTGCTTGCGTACTTTTAACACTCTTGTAAGTGTCTATTTTTCCAAAACACTGTATATTTTAAACAACCCTTGCGAAAACCTGAGTTCCCAGCAGAGTGGCACCCCCGGAAAGCTACGACCCCGTCTCCGCGTTTTAGTGAGATGAGCGATGCTCCCCCCCCCTCAAAAAAGCACAGACTTGGTCCCCCTAAACGCCCCCTTGTTACCGCCTACGCTTCATTTGTGATTAAGGAGAGCTGCCCCCTCCGGCCAACTCCCTCCCTTATCTCATTGATTCTGAAGTGCGTTCCCTCCCTCTCTCTGCCAATGATCCCCCCTCCGACGGCTCCGAATGGCGCTCCTTTTTTCCTCGCAGATGTTGGCGGAGACGCTGGCCCCATTTGTTAATTTCCCCCCTCCGTCGCATCCCATCAAGCAGGCCTCGTTCGTTCTTCGAAGAAGTCCCCGAAGCCTTGCAACTTCCGCCAACTTATCGTTTCACCCCGCGCTTCCCAGCGGTCCACTTCGCGAGACGACGCTCTTTTTTAGAATCTTTCGGCAAGCAATGTTATGAAACTACGACCAGCACTTTTTCTCCCCTCCCGGCCCCATTCTTTTCCTGAAAACCTCTCCCCTTCTTTACGTCTTTCCTCCTGACACTAGGCCTTACGACTGGCCCTTTTTCCCCTGAAAGAACAGCGACGTTTCTCCCCCCGGAAGCCTTGCTGCCCACGACTCTCTTTCGCTCATCCTCCATTGTCCTCGAGAGATGTTCGCTTCGCATCGTCGTCAGATCCTCCCCTCAGCGACTTCGCGTTTCTTTCTCGGGCCAGTTCGTAAGCATAGTTCTTTCGGAGAACGATGTTTTCCCCTGCGGAGCGTTTCACCGAAACAGTCCTTTTAGGGGAGTCAAGCCAGTGCTTTTCGTTTAGCGTTTTCCTCGTAGTCCATAGGCGTCGTATCGCGACGGGCACTTTGATCATTAGTTTAGACCAGCCGGTTTTAGCGCCGATAAGTTGGTCGGGGTTCTCGGATGGCGGCTTAGGGTACTCGACTCTTTTCCTTGATGCTTCCGATTTTTCCGGACCAATTATGATTTCCCAAAATCGGCGCCATTATGCGCCATTAGGAGCCTTCATGGGAAGCTAGACAGTTGAGGTTCCTCCCTCCTCTGGAGTGCAGATTGTCGTCTCTTGGGAGTGGCCTTGGAGGGGTTTGGCCTCCTCTCAAACAATGAGTCAGGCCGCCTACAGCGTAGATGGTCTTTCAATATATTGTCATGTCTTTTTTTTCTTTCTGCGAGTTTGTTAGCCTCCCTTTCGCGCACGGGGTCGGATCGGTGCCGATGTCTTCTTCGGCGGCCCAGTTTTTTTTCTTTTTCGATTTGAAGGCCCCCCAGGTTTCTGGTCCGGAAGAGCCCGACACTGACAGCGTCCGGGAACCTCTCCGCAAAGCAGCAGTTCCCAGACGCCCTTTCCTCGTGAGGCGCCAGCCTTTTCCCCCCTTTCCTTCATGCACATTCGCAGTTCCTAATTTCCTTCCGTCTGGAGAAAGGAAGGTCCTTTTTTGAGTCCTTGCCGATTTTCTCTATTGGGAAGATGCTTTCGTTGATGAAGAGAACCATACCTTTTTTCGGCCGCGTGGGTAAGGTTGTTCTTTGTGTCCCCCCGGGCCACCTCAGGGGACCCCCCTTTACGAGGATCGCCCCAAACTTTCTTTTGACGTGGCGGAGCGGTGACACCGTCTCTTTGATGCCTGGCATCCGGAATTTTGTCCCCCGGCCGCATTGGGCCGCTCTTTTTTTTGATGCTGGAGAAGATTGCGTTTTTTCCTTTATGGTGATTGATCGTCACGCTTGTGAAGGGCCAGGGCTTCCCACAAAACAGTCGCGTGAAACCCTACTGTGTCCCTAGCCCCAACCCTTCCCCTTGACAGAAGTGTTGCCTTTTGGACGGTTTCTTGCTGACGTCCCTTTTTTCAAGCAGCATGATTTCCCCCTCCTTTTTCCCCCCTGCAATTAGATGGGCTCCTTTTTCATTGGCCCTCGAAAAACCAATCTGCTCTTTTTCTGCTTATTCGTGTTGGGAGGCCAAAGCTGGGTTCTTTTTTTCCCTTTCCCTATGGCGATGGTCCTTCTCACCCTTTTTCCTATCCCTATTAGTTCTTTCCGCAATTTCTTGTGACACTTTTTCCCCCCCCCTTTCACGGAGAGACTTAATGGCGTGGGAAATCTTGCTCTTCAGCGTTCGCGCTTTTTTCTTGTGAACATGTGTTTTCGTCCTTTTCTTCTAAAGCCGGAAAGAGAAGCCCTTTTTTTTTGCATCTCTATCTTCCTTTGTTTGGTGAGAGAGTATTCCTTCTGCCGACGTTTTTTCAAACGATCTCTCCTTTATCCCTCTATCCCTCTCAGCCTCAAGGGGGAACCATTCCCCATTTCTAGAAAGACTTCTTTTCTTTTCACACGCCATTCCTCTTTTCCCCAGTCTACGGGAAGGCCTTTTTCCTTTTCTCCCAGCTTTTCTCTTTCCGGGAGAAAGAAATCATCCCTTCCGCCCAGTCGCCATAGCCTCTCCCAGCGTTGATCTTCCCTTCCCGGGCACACGCCGCCCTTTTCCTCCTTTTGCCGAAACAATTCCCGGCCCCAAACCCTGCTCCTTCTTTTCTGCTTCGAAGTTGCAAGTGTTTCTGAGGCGAAAAATTCTGCCATGTTCCGAGAACGCAAGTTTCTCAGTCCGTCCCCCGGTAAGCGGCTTACCGCTTGTCCCCTACCAGGGACAATACGCCTTTTTTCCCCTCTTTTGTCCCCTCCCTAATGCCCGTAGATCTATTCGATCTTCCACCAGAAACCGACGCAATCTGCGCCAGCATCACCCGCGGCATCGGCAACCTCCTTTGATTCCCTTTCCTCCTGCCACCCTTCTTTCTTTCTCCGCAAAATAAACCTTCCCGCTCCAAACCTTTTTGATGCTTCAGCCAGTTTTTTCTTCCCTGGACCTGTGTACCCGGCTTCGGTACTTTCTCCCCAACAACCATTTTTTTTTTTTTCGCGGCCAGTGCGACAAAGTCCCCCTCGCTTAATCAACGCCCGTTCCCTAAGGAATCGGATCGTCTCCTCCCCCCGGATTCTACGGTCCCTTTTTTTCGGTCACGCTTCCCCTTCCCGGGGAGCATTTTTTGGTTGAACCTCACGTGGAGATCTCTTGCCCTTTTCTTTTTTCTTTTTTCGTGCCCCGCCTTCTCTGTCACTCAACCCCTTCCCAATCGAAAAGGAGACCCTTCCACCTTGTCGCCTCAGGATTTTCCTTTCTTTGCCGCCTCGTGCGCGCCGCCCGTTTTTTTCTCTTCGCTAACCTCCCCAAGCTTACATCTACCCCCTTTTTTCCCGTCCCCGTCTCATCTTTTACAGCCGCTTTCATTTTTTCTTAAGATCTCCTTTTCCCCCCAGGAAAATCACGCCGTAAGCCCCTTCTTCCCTTCCCGCTGAAACCCCTTTTTCTTCCTTTTTTTTCTTTTTTCCCCCTTTTCTTGCACTTTGCCTCTCCCCCCTAAGAAGGAGAAGAATTGTTTAACTGGCCGAATTTTTTTCGCAGAATGGAAGGAATATTCCCCCCTCCAGTCGCCCTTCGCCCTTCAGTCCTGCCGATTCCATCCCCTTACGTCACGCAAAAAAGTATCCTCCTCCCCTCTTGCACCCAGCGATACACTCCCTTCTAAAACTAAGGATAGCCCTCCCTGTCTCCAGCCCGACTCCTCCAGTCCCCCCTCGCACTGTCCTCCTCTGCGATTCACACATCCCGGCCCTCTCCCCCCATCCGGACTGTTTTTCCCATTTAGACGTAGTTCGTCATCCTTTCTTTTTTCTGTGCCTCAACTTCCCCTTTTGAATCTTGAGTTCGTTCCCCCTTTCTTTCTCCCCACGCCGAGGAATACGAAGAGCCCTCCTTGTTGTGTTTTTTGTTGCAGCAAAGGCCTTCCGGATGCGAACCTTCTCCCCTCCTTTCTTATGTGCGGCTTTCCCCTCTTAGTTCTCTTCTGATCTTTGAGCCCCTCCTTTGGAGGAGGTTTTAAACGAACTTTTTTCTTGGGAGGGCGTTTCCTTTTTTCTTCTTCATGAGAAAGATGGCTATTCTTTCCCCGAAGGAATTTTTTTCTTCCCTTTTTCGTTTCCTTATAATTGTTTCCCGCCTTGCGTGGATCCTTTTTTTTTTTTTCTTCCGATAAGTTGGCGTCATTTTCTGCTCTCTGGGAATTTTCTTTCTTCCCCCTATGACTGATTGATGGGATTCGACTTTCTCCCCTCCTCTTCGACCCACTTTTCCCTCGCCTAGCCCCCTTCCTTTCTTTCCTTGGCCGTCGTAGTTGTTCTTCTTTTTCCTCTTCGACGGGAGATGAACCTCCCCCCTTGAGCGTGGCGTCTTTCAGAATGACCTCCTTTTTTTGGGAGTGGCCTTTTTTCTTTTTTCTATCAACCCCTCGCAGTTATTCCTTGAAGCTGTAGGGGACCAGCCCTATCTTTTTTTTTCTTTTCTTTTTTCTTTCGGCGTTCGTCCTCCCCCTTGGATTCTTTGGGCCCTAGAAGGACTTTTCTCACAACGGAGGAGGAGGACCTTCTTTTTTTCCCCCGGTTTCTTTTTCCTCCTCCCACGATATAAAGGTTTGCTTTTTCTTTCCCGGCGGGCACCTCTCCTTCTTCCTCGTGACCCCCCCAAGCAAGACGAAGAGTTCCGGTTCCTTTCCTTCCGGCGAGTGAGGAGAAAGCTCCCTTGCTTAATACCCTCTGTTTGCACACCGTCTGTCTCCCCGGGAACGGCGACGTCAGGGTGGGCTTTCTTTCG
>Ga0179593_1289380_pt1 | contig 15829 bp, 10 predicted proteins | sample CZODoug2_1_08_16_FD_185931 | JGI IMG/M metagenome (GOLD analysis project Ga0179593, IMG submission 185931) | Vadose zone soil fungal communities from Angelo Coast Range Reserve, California, USA - CZODoug2_1_08_16fungal (PacBio error correction) | ecosystem: Environmental > Terrestrial > Soil >... | reverse complement strand
TTCCTGCGCGGTGCTACGGGGGTTCCCCTCCCTTGGACTTTTTTTTGGGTTTCCAGCAAGGCGCACCTGCTGAGATCGTGGTCCCCTTCTTCTTTTATTGGTTGGTCCTGTTGCCGTGTGGCGACGGCACGATCAGGCGGCCGTTTGAAGGTGATCTGCTTTTTTTTTTTCTTCTGGACGAATTCTTGTCTGCCCCAAATTAGACGTCGGCATTCCTTCTCCGGAGCTTTTTTTTTCCCGATCCACGACGACCTAATCATCACAGGCGATGGTTCCCCCACCCCCCCACTTTTTTTTTGTCCGCAGCTACAATCGTGTCTCCCCGTTTTCGATGTCTGTTCTTTTTTAGCTTTCTCCCCTTTACATGGCTGGGGGTGACTGCCGCGTAAATCGTTTCTGGCCGTTCACGTCAAGACCAGGTTCTTTCAACAGTGATGCTGCCTTCTTGCTTTTTCTTGTTGGCGTTTCTCCGAGGCTTCGGCCCTCAGACACCATAAACTGGTCTGTTAATTAGGTTCTGGTTTTCACTGCCTTTGGGTCACAGCCTGACCCGTTTCTGACACGCTCGAAAATTCCCCAAAGCAAACCTTCCTCGGCTGGCTGTGTGTCGCCACTTCCCCCCCCCTTTTCCCCCAGACGCTTCTACGATTTTTTCGGGCTTGCTGTTGCTCTTACACACGGCAACTCCCAAAAACTCATTGCCCTTTCCCCACCAGGTACTTATCCTTCCGGGCGGGCCCGCGTCAGATGCGAATAGTTCTTCCCACACAGCGTGAAACCCACCTTCGCGTCTTCTCCCGGATGGTTGTACCTCGTCATGGTGGAAAATCCCTATGGCCCCCCTCACCGGGGCTTTTTGCGTTTTTCCGGTTGCCAAGCTTCCCCCAACTTCCTCTTCCTCTGTTACGATTTGATGCCTTTCGAGCTGACCGATTACAGCCACCGTGGTTTTTCAGTTACAATCCCTTCGTTTTCCCATCTCGGCCCCCGCCTGTTTCCCCTCCCCCCCTTCTCCCTTCATTCCGTTTTTTCTTGCTTGGCATCCAGCCATTTCCTGGGGCCCTCCCCGCCTCGCTGTTTCACCGTTTTGTGAAACACTGGTGCCATACCTGGTACTAGTCGTTCATCTTGCGGCTCGCACTCCCCTCCGTGGGGGTAGTCGTTTTTTCCACCCCCCGCTTTGTTTTTTCACCCGCTGATCGGGAAGCCGGGAAGTCGGGGTTCGTGATGGACCGGCCCCGAGTTTTTTCGATTTGGTAGGGCGGAAGGTTCCGGTCCCTTTACGTTTTTTCCCCTTCCGTCGCTTCGAGACGGAAAACGTGGTCATTTATGAGGGTTTAGACGGTATCCGGCCGCGCCGTGTTACGATCTCCCCAGACCGTACCAGATCGACCTGAGTCAGCTTGATCTGCGCTGTTTCTCGCTTACCACAACCTTTTCTTTTCTCCACTCCTTATTTTTTTGTCCGTCCTTGCCCCCAACATGGACGCTCTCCCGCACTGCGGTCCCATGTCGGTTTCGTCTCTCCCACTTCCGAGATTTTCGGCCCCCTATGCCAATCGGAGGATTCGGTTTCTGACACCTAGATGAAGTTTTTCCCCTCATTACTTCGACCCGTCCGCTTTAGCATTTCCCCCTGATTGTGCCGCTCATCGCTTTTTTTCCCTCTGAATTCCGTGCCATTCCCCCAACCATTTTGATTTCTTCTGATTTTCTGACGTTCACCAGCCCTGCTCGGTCTCCTATCCCTCGTTTTACTGTTTGTTGCTTTGTCGGCCGGCCGCGATGCCGATCAAGGTACTTTTTTAGCTTGCGGCTTGCGTTGATTCCCGACCGTTTCCCCCCCCTTCTACTACTCGGCGGTTTCTCGTTTGACGTCTTCTACCCTCACTATCCCTTTTCCGATCATGTTCCCGAAACCGTTACAGAGCGTGCTCAACCGATGACGGCTAGTGCACCCGTCCTAGCAGTTGGAGTCAGTTGAAACCTTAAGTTTGGCAAGGCTTTTAAGAGAGGTCTTTTCTCTTCCTTGAGGTGCTTATCCGAGACCTTCTGGATGTTTTGAGTAGTTCTTGTCCCGTACCAATTTTAGCAGCCTTCCTAACGTCTCCATTTTTAGCCCTGGAGCGGATGCCGAGTGGTGTTTTTTTTGTCTAGTTCCATCAAACCTCTATTCCACCCCTGGAACGTCTTGCCCCGACCGGCTGCGCCTGGGCGAGCCCCCACCCCCCAAGGTTGGGACGCGGGAGAAGTCCAGGGAAAGACGAAAACCGGAACTGAAACACCTAAACCAAACTAAGGGCCCGCCGAGCTTGCGCCCTTTAACTACCCCTTTAGTTTGGCGCAAGATGGCCTCGAACTCTCCGGGTCTTCTTAGGTGCTTGAAGCGTCCTGGATTTCCCTTTCAGCGAAGTCCAAGGACTTTTTTTCGGTCGGAGAGTTTACACTTGTTAGGGTTTTTTTTTTTCTGACGTCCACTTCGCCCACCTTTCTCGATTTTTCTGGTCCTAGGCTTTGGCTCTTCCGCCCCTGCCCTAAGCGAGTTTAATGTTCAGACCTAATTTCCTTTTGAAACGATATGGCTGTGGTGCCCGCTTTTTTTTACGGTCGTGTCCTGGAATCTTTTTTACGCCGGTTCTGCGCGAGGTTGGTTGTTCGGCACCGCCGCTAGATTTGGTTTCAAATTCGTTTTTCTCTCGTTACTTGCCATTCTCCTTGGTTGATATTTTTGGAACTTCCAAGCCGAGAGAGCAGTTCCTGCGTCGTGGTCTGCCCAAAGGTGGTACCCAGGCAGTTCACGTTACGGTACTTATTCCTGAATAGGGTTGTTCACCTGTCCTCCCATCAGTACCGGCGTGCAGAATCTCTGCGGTCCACGCCGGGAGGTCTGGGAATAGACTGACCCACGGAATTTTCTTTCTAGTCCTTACCTTCCCTGACGTCCCGTCCCGGCGCTTTGGTGTTGTGTTTCAGGGAGACAAGCGGATGGTGGGTTATATGGTTTTTCCATCTCGTTTCGCTTAAAAGAACTCTCCCGCGTTACCACCTCTTTTCAGGATGTGCCCGTGATACACCCCCACCCGCTTCCTTTCCCTGTGACCAACCTTTAGGCTCCCCGTCCCCACAGTTTTTCTTCACATTGACAGTCAGGCAGTACACTGCTAATTCACCGGCACATTGCAGTTTCTCACAAGTATCAGCCTACCCGCGTATTCGCCCCCATACTATTAGGAACCCGCTCAGTCCACTATCATAGGCTTTTTTACCCAGGACCCCCTCCGAAACGTTTGTTACACACCCCCCTTGCGATATTTCGGCCGTTCTTGTTGCCCTGCCCGTCTTCCGCTTTCCCCCACAAAAGGTTGGTGTTTTCTCCCCCCCGATCGTTTTGAAATCCCACGCTTTGATTTCTTACAGTGTTTTTTTTTTAAAGCTCCGGGCCCGGGAATTGAGGCCCCCGGTTCCACTTCCGTCTTCCAGAATCCTCTGAGCCCGCGTTAACCCCCCCACAAACCCCCCCCCCCCCCCCCCCGTTGATGTCTTTCCCTTCCATGGAGCAGAATGTACGTTCCCAGGGTATGCGCGGAAGCGCCAGTATAGTCCTCCGCCATCTCTTTGTTTAGACTCCCCCCGGCATTGACCGCTATCGTGCTCCAAAGACCGGGTTTATTTCCAAGTCAATGCTGGTCCGGGAAATGACAATGAAGATTGCCCCCAGAGGAAAGTTCATCCCAGGGGTCGTCCTTCGTCCGTATGTCCCCCTTTTTTCCTTTTTTACCCTGATGTTTTCCAGGTTTTACCACTCATGCGTGACTCCTCTCCTTTCCGACCATCTTACGGCCGTTTTTTCTTACCTTTCCACGCATGAATTTCTCGTTTGCTTCTGTACCGACTGGACCTCCCAACCAGCCGACGTTAGTAGGTAACCTCCCCAGCCTTCCGAGCCTAGACCCCCCCCTCTTCTCTCTTCCGACTGTACTGACCCCTCCTTCGACTTCTACCATTGAATCCAAATCATATAAGGGTTTGCACGACCTTTACCCTGTCAACCTTCTTTTTACCTCCTCGAGGCTGGGTTCCATTCTCGCCGTCTGCTGCGTTGAGGGTAGTTGTCAGCTAACGGTAGAAGAGTTTCTTCCTCTTCCAGCCGATTAGCAAGACCCGAAGTCTTCTGAAGACCTAAATAGACTCGGTCCCCGTCGCTTCCTCCCTACGTTTCTCCCTTACCCCTGTGTTTACCTGGCCGGAAACTGGGATTGGCAACCCCCTAATGGAGCCCCCTCAGGGAATATGGATAGATAGCGGCCACACCTAACGGACCCCCCACGGTTTAATGGGAACCCTTATTTGCCTATCAGCGTGTGCCCTTCCCCCGGCTTTTCATCTTGAGATCCTCTATTGGAGTAAACTGAAGTTCCATTATCGATCCACTCTCAGGTAGAGGTACATCATTGGATCCTCCTCTAGTTGCCTGTATATTTTTCCTTCTCTTTTAGTGATTCCTAATGGCAGTGTGCAAACCCGGCATTTTTTGGGAGATATCCCCTTTTTGACCTCCTTGTGTGTATTCTCCGTCCCCTTGGGCTCAGATTCTTAGTTTCTTTGAGCGTCGAGCGACCATTTAAATGCTACGCCTTTCTGGAGCCGTCACTGTTTGTTTTCAAAACCCGTCGCGTGACGCTCCTATTAGGAGGATTAGTTTTAATTTTTTCGGACCCAGCTTCAGATCTTGCAGACTATTTACCATATGTTGTAAGGTCTCGGTGGTTGAGCTCTCTGCATTCTCCCTCCTTACATTTCAGCTGTATGCCTCCACCCTGCTTCTCACCACACGTCACGAACTTGCCGAACCTTTTTCCACCTTTTTCTCTATTCTAGTGTTGCTGGTAGTTTTGATCCTTCCCCCGGCGACCTCCTCTCCCAGGCATTCGTTGTCCCACCTTTTTTTGCCGCCCCCGCACTGTTCCGCCCCCGGACTTATGAGCTGCTTCCTCCATCAGCTTCGGACATTTGCCCTTGCAGCAGAGTCACCCTACCCAACAACCGTTCAGGTTAATTTTCCGCCGCCCCAGGATGAAAGACCTCGTTCCATTTTCTGGCACTTGCCCGCCACCTGGGTGACCTGATCCTTTTTTTTTATGCCCCTTCTGGAATTTTTCCTGCCACTGAACTAGTTTTTTTCACCTTTATGTTGCGGGCCACCGATTTGCCGCCTTCGTTTGTGAACCAACTCCTTCGCTGCTTGTACTTTTTTTTTTTTGAGGTTTTCCCTATTTCCTCTCTAACATCCTTTTCCGTTAGTCCCGATATTTCCAATGATTTTCAGTTTGCCTATTTTGGCCCTTTAGCAGCCCGTTTTCGGTCCATCTTTTCTGATAAAAAACTAACGGTATGGTCCTCCCTCATATTTGTCTTTTGCATCTTTTCTTGTTGGTTTGCACTCTTGTGGTGACTCTCTTTTTTTCCCTTGCCCTTACCTCGCCCTGCCCCCCCCCCCTATTGCGACGTCGTAGATGTTCCCGCCCCCTTTTCTTAACTTCCTATTTTGGTTCCTCCCGCCCTTCCGGTTGTTTTGGCGACCGTGATCTCAAGGGTTCACGATTTACCCTCCCCCCGAGATTGTCGGCTGTATTTTCTGCTTTTTTCTGTTCCTGTTTGCCCCTGGGATGACATACGGCCAAGGCCCTAGACCGTCATACGGGGTGTGCCTTGTTTTTGGTCTTTCTGTCGGTGGGATTCGCGTTGTCGAGGTCCCCGGTCTTTTGATGCTTTTTGCACGAACGCCGGATCCTCCCGGTTTCCTTTTGGTGATTTTGGTTGCCTCGCAGCCTTTGGCCGACCAATCCCCTCCCATGAGAACCGCCCCACCTCTTCCTAAGCAGAAGGGGTCTTTTAGTCGGTGACGGACCTGACCCTGATGGTAATCGGAATTTTTTCCAACAGAGCCTCATGTCCCCTCTTTTCCGAGAGACACTGCTGTTGGTGCCGAGATTTTTAATTGCTTCACGATTTTATTATTCTTTAGTACTGTGTTGGTCCTAGAGGTGTTCTCCAAAAGTAGTATGGAGTCTTGGGGTTTCTTTCCTGGGTCCTTGGTTTTGATTTGCCTATCGTTTTTCCTTTGCGGCCCCCCTCTAGTTCCCTCCAGCAGAGACCTCACTTTCAGAGAGAAAAGCGTTTCTCCAACTCTTTTTTTTTCAGTGTGTCTTATCCTCGGCAACGGAACAGTAGTCCCCCGCAAGCTTCTGCCGGGACACTAAGTACAGTTTCTTTATGGCACCCACCCCGACTTGCAGGAGTGCTCCCCACCCCCGTAGACAAGAGAGGAACCTTGCCCTTAAATATCTCTTTTACTTCCACTAAGTTGTCTGTTGTTGTTTCTTTCTTAGCTGACCCTGTTTAGACTTTTTCCTACCGTTTTTTGGTCCTCACAGACTCGGTGTGACAGACCAGGTCTCATTGAGTCTAGTGGAAAGATGCCTCGTTGGGGTTTTACTACTTTCGTGCCGTGCTTTTTTTCTACCCCGTCCTGCCAGTTTTCTTCGAGCTGCCGCTAGTACCTTAGGAGTAAGAGATTGGTCCGCACCTTGCCCTTTCGGAATCACCGGCTTGATCCCCCCCCGTATCCACTCCTTCTTCACTTCTTTCAGGCGATGTGGTCAAAATCCTTTTCCCGCTAAATTTCTTTTTTGAAAACCGTGTAAATTAGAGGACTCCTTTCTGTGGCCTTTGCTCAAGAGGATTCTGTTTATTAGGTTTGACCTTCCGTTACCCGTTGGATTTCCGGCCGAAAGTTTGGACACTTCGCGCGGATTGCCGACTTTGGCTGGCGCCGAGGATCCTTTGACATTTCCACCCCTAAAGGGTTCTCGCACTGGTTCTGTTTGTGCCCCTGAGGTTTAATGACTTCTCCCTTTGAACCGGAAAGAAAGGCTCACCGCACCCGTCTCCTTCCCCTTGTACGGGTCCCCCCATGCCACCTTCAACAACAGCTCCCTCCTCACTGTAGTTTTTGGTCCCGGGCTTCCCGGTTCTAGTCTTTTTCCCTGAAAATCAGACCCCCCCCAAAAGCTTTGGTCCGGGATAGACCCACCATTCCTTACCCCCCGGGGCGGGCCCCCCCCTACCTTCCCCTCAGTTATTTGCAGTTTTCTTCGGCAAGTCTTTCCCCAATTTTTTCTTGCGGATTTGATGTTTTTTGGACCTTTCTTGGACAAGGCCCTTCAGACGAACTTTCGTTGCTCTTACCTTCCGTTTTCGTCCAAACTCACTTCCTCACGAGTAATTCCTTTCTGTTTTTCCAGATTCTGACTCTACCCTCACCATCGACAGTCCAATCAGCTCGGCGTTTTTCCGCATCTGGCCGTTCATCGCTTTGACCCCGCACAACAGGATCTGCCCCTCTTCGTTCTCCTTGAGGATTCTTTTCGCCAGGCCAAGTCCCTTGTGGCATCCCTCCGCGTTTTGGTCACCCGTTTATGTCAAAATCTTTGCCAACGGACGATCCTTCCAATGGGGAGGTGCTCACCCCTTCCCTGTGGGTCAGATAGAGCTGGCCGTGCACGCTTTTTTCCTCCTCGAGAATTTTTTGTTCGTCTTCCCCCTTCTTTTGGCACGGCAACTGTGCAGGCCATGCCGTGGTCTTTCGGCGGGTCAGTTTCTGTCAGAACAGCCTTTTCCCGTATTCCCCTAGAGTTTTGACCCCGATGAATCTGCTGCGGCTTTGTGTAGAAGCCGGATTCCCTCCCCCGTTCTTGATTTTCCCGCCTGACTCCTCGTTCACCGTACCGTCCACCTCTTATCATTTTAGGACTCTCTCGCTTTTTCTCCCTCCCCCCCCCATTTCAGAGTTATCTCCTACCGCTGGCATGCGACGTTCCATCCCAATGTCCTAGCGGCAATACCTTGGTCTCCCATTTAGGTCTTCTGTCCGTCTCACGGCCTTTCAATCTTCGCCACGGACGAGATCCTGCGAGGATGTTTCTCTAGCCCCCTCTTTCGCCTCCCAAATTCTGCTTCGCCCATCCCCCCGCTTTCGAGTTTTTAGTATGTTGACCTGCATTTTCTCGTCGAATCTCCTTGGGATCAGTTCCAATAACGTCTTTTTTTTCTCGATTTTCGACGGAAGTGTGCACCCGGTCGATGTTCCTCCTGCCCGCGTTTTTCCTCGTGTTTGGTAGTCGGCTTCTCGTCGCTTGCGCACTTTTGACGGGCCGGTTCTCGGCAGTGCGGTTTGTAGCTGATTCACGGGCCATGTCCCCACGTCTTCACGCCTGCTTCCTAGGCCCTTTTTCCTTCAGCCCCAGAAGCGTCCTCGATTGTTTCAACTCAACCTTGGCCCGCGAGGGTCTTTTGTCCCCCAACCCCTCTCTTCCGAATTTTCTGTCCACGGACGATCTGGGAGGCAGGTTTTGGCCCGTTCTTGCCTTACCGTAGTACCCGAGCGGGATATCCTTCTCTGGATCTGGTGCTAAGTAGAAGCTTAGGGGAATCTGCTGCGTTGGTCCACCGTCCTCTTCCTATTGTGATCCCTTTACCACGGCCCCTTTGAGTGGGGCTGAGCTGACGAGGTGGGTTAAGTGGTTTTTCTCCTGTCCCCCCCCCTCAGAATGGCCATGCGTGACCTCCCTGATAGTTTTCTCCCTTTTCCTTCTTCCGCCCGTCCACTGTCAATCTATTTCCCCTCAGCGCTCTGCTATGCCATCCAACAATGTCGGTTGCTCTATGGACACGCTGCCGCCTTTTCCCTTATACCCTTGTAGTTACGCTTTAACTTTTTTTTTTTTTTTTAAAGAGCCATCACTGACCGCTGTCTGCTGGAATGCATCCCGTCCTTTGGTTCTGCCTGTCGCGAAGGTTGAGTTTCGGTCCAGCGGTGGGACATACGACCCTACAAATGGCTTTTCCCCTCTCATCTGTGGGCCCCGCCCTAACCCCCGAGACTGGAACACCTCGAGGGTTGGGGACCGAGTTGAAATTTTTAGTTTCATTGTACTGGTGACCCTTCACTGCCTCCCCAAGGATTCCCCGAGTCTTGTTTTTCAAGCCGGCCCCATTCGCGACCTATTCCCGTTTCGAAATTTTTTTTGCCTCCTGTGGTGTTTAGAGTCTTTTTGATCTCCATAAGCGGTTCAGACTGGCCTTTAGGAACCTTTTCCCGTGCAGATAGAGCAGGTCCCCAGTTTTTCTTCTGTTGTACCCCCTGTTGGATTTTCCGTTGTCACTACTCATTGTAACGCCCCCGGCCCTCGTGGGTGTACCAGGCACTCCCCCCTTGACGTTTTCTTATAATTGGTAATTCGTAGGCGTACGAGAGGAACTTTAGATATAGATTTTTCATCCTACCCAGTGTTGTTAGTTGTTGTGGAGTATATAGATGAGAATTTTTCTTTGGTAAAGCTCTGATCATATGAAGCGACCTCAGTCAGCCAGCCCTGAAAAGACCATTGAAACCCGTTCTCCAGACCCAAGTCACCCATGTCTCATGTTTAAGTTCCACTCAATTGGCACCAACCTATGACTGGAACTGTGCCGACCCAGGCCAGCGATGACGAACCCACAAGTGCAACAGCCCACAATTTGTGCGTTGCAACACAACAATACTCCGGCCTGCCCCCCTAGCGTAGCTTTCCATTTCCCGATGAGAGATACACACCATGTATTTGCAGAAGCCTCCCCTGGACTTGACGAAACAGTTAGTTAACCCCCCCACTATCATTTTTTGGCATTTCCTTGGAACCGAACGGTTAACCCCTTTTTGTCTTGCTCTACAAGTCGTGCAGTACTTCCCTCGGCAGAAGTCCCTTGCTCCAAAGTAGTGTGAACCACCCGCCGGTTTTCTCCCGGACGAGGAGGTAGTAAGTACCCCAGTCCCGGGGGCGGCGGTTTAGTCCCGTTCTCTCCACGGGCGTACCCCCCCCTTGCCAACAGGTATTCCGCCCGTACCCACCACACCCGGAAACTTTTCCCCTTCCCGTTTGCCCCCCCCGCCTCCTGACTGGTCAGGTCTTCCTCGTTCCCCCGTTTCCACGTGGATTCTGTTTGTCACGGAAGCCGACCTTCTCCTTCAATCCACGCCGTTGTGAGGCCACCGTCCTTCCCTTCAGGTTCCCTAATCTGCGCCACCCCGACCTGTTCTGGCACATGCCGTCAAAGAGGCTCTTTAGGCCCCCCGGAATTTAAAGGACCCCCGGGAGAACCCTTCGGTCCTTATCTGTTCCTTGATTCTCAAGAGTTCCCTCATGTCCATGTGACTCGTGTTGATTCCATGAGACACACACCCCTAGGGTACTCCCACCCCGAGCGAGCTCCTTATCCGGCCGGTACAGTTCCCAATAACTCTCCCTAGGTGGACTTCTTTTACCATCCCCCCCTTCTCTCCCCACCCTAACGTTTCTCGTTCACCTGAGCCTTCTTCGCTCGTTTTCCCCCTAGTACGCCGGGGACAGCAGTAACTTGCCCGCCTTTTAACCTCCAAACTTGATCGGAGTTTGAACGAATGTAACCCTTTGTTACGACCTAGCTTGCCACAGGTTCCCCAGCTTTACTGGATCTTTCCTGTTTTTATCTTTTTTAGTTCGGGTCCGAATCTTTACACCCCCGTCCGTAAGATTTCTCTGACGGTGGGTCCCGTTGCTGACCCAGGCTCGTACCCCCGAACGTCCCACTCCGCCCCCTTCTTTTCCTTATACAGCGCTCAGGATTTAAAGCCCAACAAACCCCCTTTAGGTGTCCCCTTCTCTTCATATACTGAGTCAAGCAGCTTTGCCCCCGTCCCCATTTTTGGAATCGCTTGAAGCCCTTCTTTGGTCGTACATTCTACCCTTCCCTTTTCTTCGAGATCCCCTGTTCGTTCTCATCACTCTTTAAGCTCCATCTCGCCTGGCCCCGAAGTCCGCCTTTTGTTGTCTGTTTGCTTACGGTATCCCCCCTTTTGGCAGCGGCGAACAGACTATCTAGTCTTGCTTTATCGTATTTTGAACTTTAGTTCGTTGATTCCCCCTGGCCGAACCCCTGTCTACTCCGCCTTTTTTCTCTCCGTAAATGGTGTGTTTTTCCCCTTCGTGGGACCCTAGAGGATACTATATCTCGCTGGTTTCCTGCTAACCAGCCTACTGCCCTGGACTACGCTGTATAATCTTCTGTTGAACTTTTTTCGGGCGTGTTTGAGACCTCCCCCTCTGAAACTGGCTCACGGCCATCCTTTCCCTCTCCGCTGCTCCCCCCGTTCATACTAAGACTTAAACGTTGTCACTTTTCCTACTGATCTCGTTTTCCCATTTATGGTCTTTCAAAAGAAAGTACCAGGTGACTCCCCTTCCAATGCATTTGCCCCCTGGTGGAAGGAAAGACTTTCTCGCCCGGACTCTCGATTCTTCCCCCCCGATTCCGCGTGCTTCCAGACCTAGCTATACCCCCCCCCCCAGGTAGGGAAGTCGCGCCGTCTGCACCCCCCCTGCTTGACTCCTGTACTTTAGTTTCCCCACCTTCCTCACCCGGTTGGGTGTTTACCCCAGAATATGCGGTATGTCTTTCCCGTTTGGTCCATTTCCCACCCCCCAGACGCGCCTTCCTCGATAATAAGACTTGTGTTTTTTTCCCCGAAACCCCTGATTGCCCTGCCTCTCTCTTTCAACCAGTCCCCTCGCTATGCTTGTTCCTTCCTATTGGTGATGAATCTCTTCCATCTTGAAACATCATCCTGTAGAGTAATCTCTTTCTTGGCAGTTATTTACGTTCTAGTGGCCGTTTCTTACCCAGCAACTTGTTTCGTGACTTTGCTTGTACCCCACACATTTTGACGTCATGTCTGGTAAACCCCCCAACCATCTCAGGCCCCAGCTTGTTTGCAAGATTGTGATATCATCTGTGGGCAGTTCCCTGTATGATGCAGCCTCTCTCTTCCCTCCCCCCTGTATACCTTTATGTTTCTATTTTTCGACCCAGTCTTTTGGTTTATTTCTTTTACCTCCTTTTTTCGCTCATTGAAGCCTGGACCTCTCTCCCCCAGGTTCCTTATTGCGATTTGTCCAGGTTTTTCACCAGGTGCCCGCCCCCCAGGGACACTGCTCCCCTCGCGGGTTGCGTATGGATTGTTCCGGTCTCGGTCGCTGGATTCCAGGGATTCTTTCCATTCTGTGGGATTTCGGTAAGGAGGATTCCACTTGTCCTGGTACTTATCCTACGGGTTTCACCCAGACCCCGATAAATACGTGTCTTCGGTGATTAAGTCGTACCCGACCTCCGCTTGGAGTCCCCGTAAACAAATCGGATACCGTCCGCTCCTCAGTGTGTTTAGTCCCCCGGCTTCCGCACTTTGGTTTTACCGCATGGGTCCCCGGTTCCCCACCCTCTGAGCCCCTTATCCGATGTCCCCCCCCCATTAGGCCCATCAAGTGCGGACATCTACTTTTTTCATTTCCCCCCCTATGTGTTTTCTGCTGGAGTACCTTCGTTTTTTCCCCCACTCTGTTGGATGCTTCTTTTCCCTTTCTTTCTCTCTTGGGTGGCTCTCTGTTGGTATCAGGTTGATGCAGATGTCCTTTCGACTGGCGTTGCCCCCCTTTTGTTTCCCTAAGTTTTTTATGACGGTCCAGCCGACGCCGTTAACTCATTCCTTTTTTTTTTCCCCGTTGGTCGGCCGTATCCGGTTTTTAGTCAGCTTTACCGGACAAAGTGCCCGACCACTTCGTCCACCGCCCTTCCCATTTTCCAGCTGGCCGATTTCGTACCGTTTTTGACTTCTGTTTACCCCCCCCTCCCGCCAGTTTGGGGCCAGGTGTGCACCACACCTTCTCCCGCGCGGTCCCCCCCTTTAATCTATCCGTCCTCCTCCTCCCTTGGGGGTTCATCTCTCTTGCATCTGGCCGCGTTTTTCCTTTGTTTGCTGGGTGTTCTTTACCTGTTGCAGTCAACCTTATTTTTTCCTCCCCTTTCAAATGGGACAGATATTGGTACCCTTTCCTTCCTTTTTTTTGGACGATTTTCGTGCCGTGCGGTCCTCAATGACACCGAATCCGGCGTGCCTTTTACTGTCGCTGGCATTGCATCGAGAGGCTGGACTAGAGGGCGCCTTAGCCCTGCTCTGTCTCTTCTACCCTCTCGTCCCCACCCCAAGATCCCAACCTCCCCTCATCCCTTCTTTTTTGACCAGCAGGTACGGGAGATACATCTTGGAGCCATTGAACTTCGATTTCAGAAGTTGATGGTTTTGGATCAGACGGATCCGAGGCGCCGGTTGGTCGTTTGAAAATTACTTGTCCCTCTTTTATGGCCGTTTCCCGGCCGAAAGGTACCCTGCTGCTTTCGGATGGTCCTCGGTGGCGGGCTCTAAGTCATTCTGCCTGCATGCTCATTACCAGGCACAGGTGTTCCGTTTCTTTGTGTGCCCCCTGGGGGATTTTGAGATTTAAAGACCGAATTTTTTCCTCGTGACTCAGCCCGAAAGGACCCCTCCCCCTCACCGTCGCGGTTGTGGGCCATTTCTTTTCCCCCCTTTTTTTCCCCAGCTCCAGCCCGCCGAGAGATGCTCGATGGCGGCCCTGTAGTCCCTCCTGTCATCGACACAAAATGTGATATCCACCCTTAAAATGTCTTCTGTGGGCGTTCCCAGCGAGGACATCCTCTGGGGTCAGGAATTTCGTCTGGAAAATTCTTATTAAAATGTTGCGCTGCTGTACGCGGAACCAATATTTCCTTTTTTGTACACCTTCCCTTGACGAAGGTTCTTTCTCCCCTTACCCCTTCCCCAATCCCCCTATTAACGATCTCGTACTCGCGGATGCTGTTGAGATTTTCCCTTCTGGTCACATCCTTCTCCCTAACAGCCCATCTCCTTTTTGTTAAAGACCGGGGTTTTGAATCGATTTTTCCCCCGCCCCCGGCCTCGGGGCCCTGGGTTTCCGAGTGATAGGCTGGTGGCAGCCAGGAAAAGGCCTGGGGAACACCCTCCAGAGCTTTGTCCAACGTGTTATTTTTCCCCCTCTTTGTGCAATAAGCTCAGATTTCCCCTATTCCTGGGCCTTCTCCCTCATTTTACCATACCGTGGGGTATCGACTTTTGATGTTCGGCACTATGTTTTATTCGCTGGACTCAGATTCTTCGGCCTTGGTTCCTTCCCAGGTGATGGAATCACGTTTGCCCGGCCCATTGATTGGAGTTATTCCCGGGACTTTGTCCACCCGGTCCGACAAGCCTGTATTTATGACCTACCTAGACAACCTGTAATTGTCTGCGGTTTTCTCCTCGTATCGCAAGGATGGACCGTGGCCTGCTTCTAGATCTCAACCGCCCAGTACCCCATATTCATCATTAGTATTCCCTATCCGCTTTTCCCCCCCTCCTGAAAAAACATTCGTTCTGATTCTTCCTATCCGATTCTTCCTCGCACCTTTTACCCCCCAAAAGACCTAAGCTTCCCAGCACCCCTGGGCGAACCGGATTCGGCTTGTCCTCTCCCCCCCAATGTTGATAATTAGTAGCCCCAGTTGAAGCCCTTTCCATCCTAGGCGCGGTGATTCGCCCCGAGATCCGTTCCACACCAGTATCCTCCTCAAAGCTTTTTTAGCAGGCGCCGAGGTCTTATGTTTGCCTTCATGCTCGTCTCCTAGACGGATTGGTTTGTCCTTTTTACGCTTTTTCAAACGGGATGCTCTTGATGACTGGAATTACCTTTCTTCCCTTTCTCGGCTCGCTCAACGATTCCTCCCTTCGTTGTTTTGTTTTTGTAGGCTTTCCGCCCCCTCTTTCTAAGTCCTTAACGGCGCTCCTTCCCTGTTCGGGGCGATCTTATGTCCGTGCAGGTCCCCCCCCGTCGCTTCACAAGGGACGTGCCCCCGCGGCCCTTTTTGCTATAACCCTCACTCAGCACTTTCTCATTTCCCCCCCTAAACCGGGTAGCTGGTACCTATGTCCGTGAATAGTGCCAAATTTAAGTTTTTTGTTTCTTACTTACTTTTGAAGTAGTGTCGTCCCGGGTACGAATTGGCGCGCTATTTTTTTTCCCTGCGTGTTTCTCTCTCCCTAGGCGGGCATTATCGTCAAGTTATGGTCAACGTCACAACGTCGCCGCGGCATGACCCCTTTTCCACTGGCAGGCTAATTTTAGCGGTCTCCCTGCAGAGTGGGATCTATTCCGCTGGTGGTCTCAGTGTCATACCCCCTCGAGACCCCTTCCCTGCGGGGATTTCGCCCTGGTCCTACCCTTGAGTTAGAAGTTTCCCTGGACATATCCGCTGGCCTTCTCCTTTCCCTCTTTGACATCACTGTCCTGTTCTCGTATGGTTGTGGAACGCGGACTTCCGGGTACCTAAACCTTTTTTTACGACTCACCGGCGGCCTTCCAATTTATTGACTGAACGTCATTTGGAGTCCTCAGCAAGTTGAATTGTGTTTGACCTTATTTTTTTTTACTTTACCTGTATGTAGGAAGAGTTCCGGTATCCTCATGCCCCTGCCGCACCCTTGGAGAGTTTACTTGCACATCACCTCGGAATGTCTCACCCCGATCGGTTCTTTTGGGCCTCGGAACGGGGAAGTGTGGAAGCGGTGACCCTTCCGACGCGGCCCTCACACTGAGGGGTTTCCCGTTAGGCAACTGCGTCTCTATCGTTTTGCACTCCTCGTTTTCTTCCCTCGTCGGCTTCTCTACCTTCTTTCGAGTTCGGTCTTTGGAACTGCACGTTCCGATCGAGTTTTTTTCCCTTCTTTGGCCCTTTTCTTCCCGGGAAGCTCATGGTCTGTACTTCCGGTCAAGGGGTTTCCCTTTTCCCCACCACGGCCGGCTGTCAGAAGGGGTACTTTGGGTTACGGTAGTGAGCTGACACCCGC
>Ga0179593_1417407_pt1 | contig 15830 bp, 21 predicted proteins | sample CZODoug2_1_08_16_FD_185931 | JGI IMG/M metagenome (GOLD analysis project Ga0179593, IMG submission 185931) | Vadose zone soil fungal communities from Angelo Coast Range Reserve, California, USA - CZODoug2_1_08_16fungal (PacBio error correction) | ecosystem: Environmental > Terrestrial > Soil >... | reverse complement strand
ACATGCATAGGGACCATAGACCCCTCCTCACCTTGGAGCAATTAGACTTCATGTTTGTCTTTGTTTTCCATGCCCCTTTAAAAGGTCCCTTTTCGTCCTTTCCTAGGTTCCCCCCGTTTAAGCTTTTGACTCGTGGAAGTGAACGTCCCTCAGAGATGCAATGAGACAAATTGTCCTCATCTTATACCCTCGTCTTACTTTCAACTCCTCTTTTAGGGTGGCCCTCCAATTTGATCTATAAGCCTTTATAATTTCCGACGTTTTGTCTCTCGATTTTCGTTGAAGGTTTTGCCCTCTGTACCAGTTTACTCTTCCGTTTCTCAGGGTTGTCTTACCCCTAACACCTTAATCAGTACCCATCTTACTGTTCCACTCGTCTATCGTAGTTAGGTGATCGAGTCTTTCGTAGCTTCAGTTTTTTTTTCCTCTAGCTTTCTCTTCCCAAGTTCCTCCCCCCTTTGCCTCGAATTTTAGGAACCGGGCTGCTGTTCTTTTCTAAGTCCCGGGGTATTGACCCCCCTTCAGAGTGACTCTTGACGCCCGAGTTGTTTCGCCGGGGCTAATTCTCAGGCAACGCTACCATGTTCCTTTTCTTTAGGTTTTTTGTTTGGAACCTTCCCCCCTTGCCCTTATTTCCCTCCACGTTTTAGTCGGAAATTGATCACTTTCTCTAGGCTTGAAGTTTCGGATTTTCTCCCCAAATCTTGTTTTTCTTTCGCATGGCCCTCGGTTTTCCCGGGTGCTTTCTAGATCGTTCTGTCGGAAGTGAGTTGAGCCGAGATTCTCTAGCGAGACCTTCCTTTCGTCCAACCCCCCTCTTTTCCCCCTGATGGTTAGACGTTGCGAGTCCGATTCGGCCAGAGGTTCCTGCCTTTCCTTTGCCACCCCTCGCTTTTCATGACTTTTGTTCCGATACTGCAGTGATAATCTTTGGTACGTTCCCCCCCCCCCCCTCCCCCCACACAGTTTATTCTCCCCCTCTTTTTGTTCTTTAGTCTTTGTAGAAGAATTTTTTCAAACCCTCTTTCAATCCCTCCTTCCGTGGTAAACTTGTCTCTGGTAGAAAGTCTTCTCTGTCGCACTCCTCCCTCTCCCTCCTGGTTAGCCCCTTTTCGGTGAGCCTTGTCCTCTCCTCCCATGTAGGTTCCCCGTTTTTGGAGTAATTCCCCCCCCCCTTTGTCTTTGCGTGTTTTCCTGTTCTCCCACTTTGACGCAAAAACCTTTAGGAAACCCCTTTCTTCACCTCCAACAGTCTTTTTCCCCTCCCACTTTTTTTTCTACTCTGTGTCTTCGGGTCGACTCGTTTTTTGTGACCCCCAGTCCGAAGATTTCGCACGTCCTGTTTATGCCTGCTTTTCCTTTCTCTTTTCCTACCACTCCTGGGATCTTCCCCCCCTTGTTTCATTCCTCCCCCGTTCCTGTGTTTCGTCTTTCACGGTCCCTTTAAAGTTGCAAGATCCGCGGATCATTTGGTGGCCCGTCAGTGGGGGGGGAGAACCCGGCGCCCATCTCTCTTCCCCCTTTACGTCCACCTGGTCCGCTCTTCCGCTTCATGGCAGGTCCCCTTTTTTTCCTGGTTTTTCCCCTAATTCCATTGTGTATAGTCGTGATAGTGACTGTCGAGTCTCGTTTATTCTTACGCATTTTTCTCCCTCTTCCTTTTTTTCTCCCTTTGTCTTTTTTTTTAGTCTGAGCTGTGGTCTTCTCCTTCCTCCTCACGCGCTCCACTAAGAAAATTACTTCCTCCCCCCGCCCCCCCCCCAAGTTTACTCTTGACCTTCCCTCTGCCAGTTCCTCTCCCTTGCGGACTTCCTTCAGAGGGTTTTATTTGTGTCCTTTTCTGCCCTTTGGTCGCTAACACCATTCTTCCTCATTTCGTCCTTTTTTTTTTGCCTTTCCGTGTGACCTTTGCTTCCCCAAATGCAAGAAAAGGACCCTTCCCGCGGATGTCCTCTTTCTCTCCCCACCCCCCCCCTCGTGGCCTGGACCCCCATCCGCACTTAAGCCTGCACCTGCCCTTCCTGACACACTCCCAAAGTTCTTCGATTCCTTCTCCTTTTGCAAAGGTCAAAGAGGCGAACCCTAATTTTTCCCTCCACAACAGTATCAGTTCCATTTTTTCCCTTTCAGCATGTTGCCACTAACTTTCCCCCTGGTTTAGTCCTCGAAGGGAGGACGTTGAAGAGTCCTTCCCTCCCCCTCCGCGCTTCGGCCTCCCCCAAGAACACGGTTCTTCCCTTTCCCCCGTCTCCTCCCTTTCGCCCAGTTTGTCTCCCAGTTCGGAATCGCTTATTAAGTGCGGTCATGATCTCTTAGCTCCCCCCTGAGCCCCCCTTTTTTTTTCCAGACTTTCAGCCCTTTCAGAACTGTTTTTCCCTCCCCAAGTCTCCTTACCCGCAAACGCACCCCCTTTTTTCCTTCCTGTGTGGGAGCCGGAGATAGAAGGACTCTTTCTTTTCGCTTTCTCTTTGCCCCCACTCTGGTTGGTGTGAACTCCTCCTGGTTTGACCCGATGTGCCCCTCCTCCCCCCCTCCCCACTGCGCTGCTCCTCTCTTTTGGCACCTTGATTTTTTTTTTTCATGCTTTTGAGGCTATCCGTCGCTTCCCCCGCGATTCTCCCTCCCTGGCTGCCCTCCCCCCAGATCGAGACCGTCACACATGGGCACGGCCAACCCCTATTCCCTGCCCCTCCCCCTTTCTTGTTCCAATGAACCGCTTTCCTTCTTCCCTACCTGAATCAAGGAGTCTTAGCGTTTCCGTCGTCAGTAGCTTTTACCTAGAACCAACACAAATACCATCTGTCACCTTGTTGCCGATCATTTCCGGTAACCCTTTTTTCCCCCCCCAGCTAAGAGTGACCGGGTCTTGGCGACCCGCCATATTTTTATGCCCTTACCCTGCAGTGCTTCGAGGGTTGCCTTTTTTTTTTTTTCCCCTTTTCATTTTGCTCGATCCCTTCCCTTTCGCCCAACTATGCTTGACTATTTCTGCTCAAGAACTCCCTGGAACTTTTTCAAGTTCCCCATCTTCCCTCGGTTCTGCTTGCTTTTCCCCACTCGGTCCGTCGCACATCTGCCAAGTTTTCGATGGCCCCCTTTCCCCGTTATCTCCGAAAGTACGTCTTTTAAGACCCTCGTGAGAGGTCCGTGTTTGTTCTCCCCTCCGTTTTCACTTCTGGACTTGGTCTCCGTAAGCGTATCGGGTTTCATAACGTTTCCCTTTTAATTTTTGTTGAGTATCGTGCATCTCTGCTTCGTGCCACTCCCGCAGTACCCCTTTTCTCACTACGCCTGCCCGGCCCCTCTTTTTCTTTTCCCCGGGCATCCTGTTTTTTCGCTCCACATAGTCTCTTGACTTAGCGCCCACGTCTTTTCCTTTTTTTAAGAGTTTAACTTCCAGAGCCGCCCCATCACTTTTTGTTAACCGAAGTTGCGGTCTGGCTTTACTTTCCCTCTGCCTCCCTGGCCAGCGTTTTTCTGCAGCAGTTTTTCCCCCTCTGGCCCGCGAGCTGGGGCTCCCCTTTTGACATAAACACCCTCCCAGATCTCTAGTAGCCTCGTTCTCCTTCTCGTAGACCTCCCCCGTGTACATCTTTTCCTCCTCGTTCCGATCTCTCTTCGGTGGTTTGTTTACCCCACTTTCAGGGGTCGGTTCCTCAACGGTTCCATGCTCATTCTGTGAGATAGCCACTTTTTTTTAGACATTGTAAGCTTTATCTTCTTTTCCTCTTTCCCCCTCTTTTGTTTGTTTTCCCTCGGAGTTGAACCGGCCCGTTTTCATTTCATTCATCCTTCTATTTCCCCCCACTTTTGCTATACCGTTGTTCCTCTTAACCGTGAGTCTGCCCTCCCCTCATCAGTCCCACCACGTTGCTTATTCCTGTTCTTTTTACGTTCAGCCCTAGGCCAGATATTTCTCGGTTTTTTTTTTTTCTGGTTTTCAGATGTAGACTCAGTTTCTCTCTTCCGTTTGTTTCCCTGGAGAACAGTCTATTGAGTCATTTTTTTTCCCACACAAAGGCCTACCTCTTACGTTGTTCCTTAGACAAAACATGTCCCTTGCCTCTTTGTCGAGGTGTTTTCCTCGTTTTTTCACGAGACACTCCTTAAGAGGTAGCTTCTGTGAGTATCCCCCCTGCGCTCTGCGGGTTCTTTCGCCATTTTTCGTCGGTCGCCTTCTGACTTAGTGGAATTGCCTCTTACCCCTTCTGCACGAGATGCATATGCCGGACTTCTTCTTTCCCAACCCTGCCTATACTTTTCCCTTTTACGACCTTCTACCTGGATCAACCTTCCCCTATTCCGCCTTCTCGTATTCCCTTTATCTCCTCTACTTCCCCTCTTGGACGTGGGGCCGCATTTTCCCAGGAAATGGGCAAGCGTCCGTTAGCCTTCCTCTCGCACATCTTCGATGACCTCTCTGTCTTTCCCCATCCCTTATCCCACGGTCGGCTTGTCTCTACTTCTAGGTACTTAGTTGACCCGTTTGAACTCTCCGTTCTCTACACCTTCTTTTCCCTTGAACCCGTTTCCTCCGGTAGTGTACTTTGACTTCCCCCCAGTTCTGGTCCGGTTTCTTGTACACTGAGAGATTTACGCTCCCGCCCTTCTTTCGACTGTTTCCTCTGATGGCTCCCTTTTAAGTGCACCCGCCAGCATATGGTCTTTTTTTTTCCGTGGGAACAGTATTCCCCTCCGGCTCCTACCTGGTTCGATCGTTTTCCCCACGAGTTTGCCATTTTGTTTATTCCTACAAAAATCGTGGCTTTTCCTTCCTTTTTTTGTTGTATCCTTTTGGTCCTTTTTCCCTTTCTTGTAGCCGGGGGAATGCTTTTGAGCTAGAGATCCCTCCCCTAATAGTTCCCCCCTCGTCCGTCCATTGTCTATTGGGTCGATGCCTTTGATTCGGTCCCCTTTTTTTTTTTCGCCGAACTGCAACGCTTCTCTTTCTCGTCGGCCTTCTAGAGGGACATTTTCATCGGGGTGTTCCCCCCTGATCTCGCGTCTCTCTCAAAATCTGACGTGGTGTCTGTAAGGTACCACCCGTCTTTCGTGTAGCCTAGCACAAAGTGAATTACCTCCTTCTCGTTCACCTTTTTGCTCGTGGAGTTCCCCCTCTCTCTTTAGTCTCCTCCTCTAGATTCCCGCTTTCTTTTTAGTTGTGCTCCATTGGATGATGATTTGACTCGCCTCCTGTCGGGGTGTCCTTTCTCCGCAAGCTGGTGTTGAGTTCTTTTCCCCGGTTTACGTCGCCGGCTTTCGCTACCCCCAGTGGCTTTTTCAAAGTTCACTTTCCCCCCAGGTAGTTCCTTTTCCCCCTTCTTTCTTCCTATTATTTCATCTGGCTCCTTGTTACAGGCGACTCCTATCCCCCCCTCATTTTGTAGGGTTATGACGGGTTGTCTCTTCGTCATTTGTTCTACTTCCCGAGGTAACGTCCCCCCTTTGGGCAGGACTCCCTGGAGTGGCCGTCTTTTCTTTCCACTCCCGATAGCGGCGCATTGCCCCGTCCCCGCGATTTCCGTCGGGCGCACCAGACCTCTCCCTTCTCAAAGTCAGTTTCACCCTCGATTTTTTCGAGTTCTGGTCCTGTCTTGTTTTAGTGTTTCGACCATCCTCCCCACTTTGTCGTCTTCGTAATTCTTTTTCTTGATTTCATTATTCTTTCCCTGGGCCTCTCTCTTCTCTATCCCCCTCCGTGTTTTTTTTTCATTTCGAGGCCATTTCACATTCGAGATTTAACGCGTCACTTCCATTTCCAACCTCCATTCGGAATCACGCAAACTTTTCCTTGATTACTCCTGTGTTTGTTTTTTTTTTCCTTGACCCCTTTTCGCCATTCTCTTGTACCTCTTCGTGACCTCCGGGGGGTTGGGTCTAGGTTTTTTGCGCCCTGGTCCCTCCTTTCTGCCTTCATCGTTGGCCCGTCTTGCAATGATCGCGCTGATTGTCCCAACGTTTGAACCACTCCGGCCACTTCCCCCCTTTTTTTTAGTTTCACTAACCCTGCATACCACCCAGTAGGATGGCCCATTTGACTAATCCTCGCAAGACCCTTAGCCACACGACCCGGATGTTCCTCTCTTATTTTTCTTAGCCTTTTGAAAATTGGCTTCCCTTCTTGAACCCGGCCTCTCTCTCACCCCCTCTCGCCGCTCCCCTCCCTTTGGGCTCCGGTGCCCTTATCTCTACTGGACGAATTTTGCAGCCCTCGTAAACATAAAAGAAAATGTTAGATTGCTTTACGGCCCTCCCGTTGCGCACCCGTCCCCTTGAGATACCTTCCCTTTTTCCCGTTTGTCTCCATGTTTGATGTTTCCCCCCTTAAGCGTTCTCTTTCGCCCCCCCCCCGATCGATTTATTTCTTGATTTGCTAGATATCCCCGCAAAACTGCGTTTCCGACTCTTTTTGGTTAAGTCCCTTCTTCGGCTCCTACAGCGACGACAACTCCCCTTCACGGGTTGTCGATGGCTTTTCTGTCCTCAGAAGAAAACCGAGGATCTTTTCCCCTCTCTCTGTCTCTTTTTTTCCATCTGATATCGGTTTGAGCGACTCTCCGACCCCATGTCCCCGAATCCCCTCATTCCCTTTTGCGCGGAGCTGACCTTTTCCAGCGATTGAGGAACGCGTTTTTTTTTCTCGGCGTCTTATCCCCCCCCTCCTCTTTTCGATGTATCCCATCAAGCTCTTCTACAGCCCCCCAGGCGGCGTCAAACCGATCCTGGCCGGGATTCAACACAAAACAGATGTTTTCTTTGGTTGCTCCCCAAGGTTTCCCTTCCTTACCTTGTCCTTCTTCACCTTTCGTGAGGTCATCTTCTTCGTGACTCGGTTCCCCCTCCCAAACCATAAATCTCTCCCTTTTCTTTTTTTTTGACGCTCAGTCGACAACACCTCCCCCCCTTCTTATTGCTTGTCCGAGAAAGAGATTTCAATGTGTGATCCCCGGACCTGCAGTTTTTAGCGCCTTTGGTCCTTTTCGGTCGCCCTTTTGTTCCGAGCTCTTTCCTTCCTCGTTAGCCAACTATCTTTTCCCATTGACCGCTTTGGCCGACCGGCTACCCTATGAACTCTTTCTAGAGGTTCAGTTGCCCCTTATGTGAACGCCGCGGCTTTTTCGAAAAAAGAATAGTCATTGACTTACTCTCTGGTCCCCCTTTTCTTTTCTAGAGCCTGAGCGAGTTCTCTTGGTTCTAGCCCCCCTGGTTCTCTCCCCAACCTCCTCCCTTCTAGGAGGACTGGTCGACTTGCTGGGTTTTCCCTTCCTTTCGCGCGGCATTTGTTTCCCCTCTTCCTGCATCTTCTTCTCTTCCCGGTTTCCCCGTCCTTAAACCTTCAAAGCCTTTTCCCCCTGAACACCGCTTGGTCGCGCTGTTTGGTCCATGTGCGTGTTTTTTCTTCCTTTCAACAACGAGAGGCAACCCCTCCTTTTTCAGGATTGTTCCCCCTGTTTTCCCCAACGAAAATACCCCCTTTGAACGCTCCTACCCTACAGTTATTGCGTAACTTCTTTCGTCCTGAGGTTGCCTTTTCTCTTTTAACTCCCTTTGTGGGCAAGTCTCTCTAGCTGAGGCTTTCTCCCCACATCGTTACATTCCCCCCCACCAATCAACCACACCCTCTCCGTACTGAAGATAGTACACAGGAGCCCCCGTTTTTTTCTGCCCCCCTGTAATCGCCCACAGGTAGTTTTCGCCTTTCGGGCCCATCCGGTGGACGTTTAGCCTCCCCCATTACAGCGTAACCCTACAGTTGGATAGGCAACGCTCCTTCCATTTTCCTTTTCTATTTCAAATATTCTTTTCCTCACGTTGGTTGTGATCTATTGAATCTCCTTCCCCGCTGTCTTCTCCCCTCTTTGCCCTCACCCCATGATTCGGTTGACGCTGTTCCGTGTTTGTTTTAAACCCGAGAAGTTTTGTTCGTCCCCGCAATCCTCCTGTAATTTCACTTTTCTTTCTTACGCCGTGGGCTCCTGTCTACCCCTCCCTGTTCCTACTTCGTCATCTGTATGAGGTTTGTGTGGGATTAGATGTAGTTCCTCCCTCTTTTCGAGAGCCTGCGGTCCTCTGGCCCTTTTTGATTTCAGTTTTCCACCGATCAACGGGAAGGCCGTGCGCACCCACGCCCACAGCCCTTTTTTCTGAGTGGCCCTCGTGCCGCCCCTGCTGACACCGCTAGGTCGTCTTCAGTTGCTCTATGTTTGAGTACGGCCGCGATTTTTGACTCCCCCTCTCCCTTTTTTTTTTTTAGTGTCATGGGTATTTCTCCGTTTTTATTTCCTTCTCCGAGATTGGCCTTCTGACAATTTTTTTGCCTCATCTTTAACGCCTTATTTTTCTCTTACCGTCAGCTACGGAGTTTGTCTACCCGGTGTCCCCGGCCTCTTTCCCCTCCGGCTCATGCCTCCCGCGACAGAGCAGTCCAGCGGGGAAGTTTGGTGCTAGTCAAGGGCGCTTCTCTACGCCGCCTGTCACATCTTGCTTGTCCAAGTATTCAGTACGGTCCCAACGGTATTCTTTTTTTCCTAAGTCGTCCTTTCTTACGGTTTGCGCCACGGTCCCCGCGCTTTACTCTTCCAATGGCGGGCCCGTCATTGAGGAACGCCCAGAGTTTTGCTCCCTTCAGTGTCCACAAATTTTTGTTCCCCCCGCCGCCTTTCCTCTTTTTCCGCGTTGACTTTCTTGCCTCCTTCCACACCCGGCGACCATGTTGGCTCTGGGAGGTGTTGTCTTTCCCTCCGAAAGTACCCAGCTTCCCAAGGTCGTAGGCTTTCCTTTTCGTTTACAGAGTGGACGTGTTACATTTAGTCCCCACGCCACCACACGTCAGGTACCTTTTGACCTTCCATTTTGTCCTAATTGACCTTGTGGCAGTCGCTTTTCTTTTGAGCTCCTTTCTTGGCCCTAGAGGGCTAGAGTCTCTCACCGCATCTTCCAACCCGGAAAAGCTTCGTCTTTTCCTCCTCCCACCGCGCCTGCCTTTCCTTTTGCAAATCTTTTTTCCTCCATAAGGATTTCTCCCCTTCGACACTTTCTTGGTCCTGCGGACTGCTCTTGTTCACCTACTCTTTGGCTGTAATGGCTCCTTACCTTTTTTTGACTTTGCGTTGTCAGGTTCATCCGACTGTTCGGCAGCCACATGTTAACCGCTGCTTCACCCTCGGTGCTCCGTCAAGCACACCCCCCCCCCCCCCCCCCCCCCCCCCCCCAACCCCCCACAACCACCCCCCCCCCCCCCCCCCCCCCACTCTAAGCTTTTTTCTAGCCCTTTACGGATGTCTCCTTTCCCCCATTCTCTCCGTCGGTGGATAACTCCCGACCCCCCCTTTTTTGGTTGAGGTGCTTCGCTGGCTCAACTCGTTTCTCCGATACCGCCCTTTGGACAACCGGCGGGGCTTTGTGCAAAAATTACGAGCCGGCGAGAGTGGGGTACTCTTTTTCGTTTTTTCCACCTAGTGGATCCCGGTCAAGGCCTTATCTCGCACCGTGTCCTTTTTTCCCTTGCCTTTTAGTTTCTCTTATCTTTCTTATAATCTAGTTAGGGGCTTTCCCCTCCCTTGTTTCGGTTCTTCCTTTTTTTGGTGGAAGTTGATTTTCACCCGATCATCTCTCATGGGCCCAAGACGGCGATTGACGGCGACCAGCGGGGGTCCTGCTCTCCCTCTCCAGCCGTTAGAAAAGAACAACCCCCGTTGAGGTCCTCCTCTACAGACGTCCTTTCCTTCTGGGTTTCATTTTTGAGTCCCCTTCAGGCTTTTCCCTTTTTTCTTGCTTCTCCGTTCTTTTTTTCCTCTTCTCGGTGATGAGTGTGAATGGCATCCTTTTCTCCTCTTCGTTTTTTTTTTGTTTTAGGCGGGCTGAACTTCCTTGGCATCTTACCTCCTTTTTCACCCCCGATACGCGGACTAAAACACTTAGCTTATGGGACTACCCTGAACCCACTTCTCCTCCCCTTGTTGTCCCCCCAGCGGTTCGTCTGTATTTAGCTTATGGCGGCGCCCTCCCCTCCTTAAATAGTTCTATTGTCCCCCCCGATCCGCTTCTTTTTCTTCCCCCCGACAAGCACGGAATGTTTTTTGCCCCCTCCCTGCTTGTGCTCCCCACCCCATAGCCTGTTTTATTGATTACCCATGCCGGCCTAGTAAAGCACCGACCCTAGAAACCGACTGTGCTTCCTGGTGCCACTCTTTACTTATGACCCCACCTCTAACAGGTCTCGCGCGCGTCACAGTGTTTTCCCGTGCGATTTTTCCCCTCAACTTGTCTTACGCGAGCCTCCTCATTGAGCCCCACCCGCCACCAAGTCAATTTTGTCTCCTTCCGGAGGTTCCCCCTCCCCCAACCGTGGCCAACGACACGTGAGAGATGAAGGCCTCATTTTTTGGCTGGCCCAGGAAGAGGCATCCCTCCCCCTCTTTCTGCCTGACGATCTTTCTTTCGCTTTTATCTATTTTCAACCCGGTGTCCGACGTCCGCGGTAAAGTGGCCCCCTGTTGACGACACCCCCCGGCCGTTTTTTTTCTCCCCAAAATTTAATCATTTTGCTCGTCTATCTAAGAACCGAAAAGTATGATTTTTCCCTCTCGACAGTCTCGCGTCCAACTATTGTTTTTGGCACCTTCCTTCTCCCAACGCCCCCTCAGTCCATTCTACTTCTCTTTAGTTTTTAGACCACCTAAGGCTCGGTCAAACGCTTTTTTGTTTTACTGATGCTTTTCGGCTCTCGGTACGCTGATAATGCTTTAGCTACCTTCATTTCCCCCCTGCAGGCGGCTGCTCAAGGGAACCGACACCCAGCTTGTTTGGCGCTGGTGAAGCAAAGCAAATAGTAGAAATGCTCACTCCTGAATGTAGTTCTTTCTTGCTTACGGGTGGCGTTTCCCACCCGAAACCCACCCCCCCCCTCTTTCCCCTTTTCCTCCCTGGTTTCTGGGCCCCCCCTGTCTTTTCCGCGCAAACCCTCTCTCTGCTGTGACTCTTTTTAGTGGGACACTTCCTCGCGAGTTATCCACTGACCCTCTTGAGCCGGTTCCTCACCCTTCGAGTGACGATAGTTTACCTCTCCGCGCGGCCTTTTCTTTTATAACGGAACTCGTCGCCAGAAGACAGATTTCCATCTATTGGAACGAGCCCAGGTAGTCACTCAGTGTGTCCGATTCCGGAAAAGTCCTCAAATACCCCCCCCCCCCCCCCACCCCCACCAATTGCCCGTCCCCCCGTCTGCATAATAGAGAAGCCTTCTTAGAGTCATTTTTTATGCCTTCGTCCTGGGTCTGTTCTATCCCTCTCTTAGGTGCGACTTGGTCTGCCATTCCTCCCCCCGTCGTTCTGTTGATAAAGAGGAGTCCCTTGCTCCCGTCTCTTCATTCCTTTCTTGACGCCTTTTTCCCATACACCCTTGACCGGACTCGTCCTGAGGCATCACCAACAATTTTCTTTTTCTTGGTAGTCCTCTTGCATGCTTTTCCTCACCATAGTCCTTACACTCTCCGAATAGTGCTTTTGAAAGTCAGGCCATAGGACATCGCCTACCTCATGTTTTGCCCAGATGCGTCCTGTCCTGCGCCCTTTTTCTCTTGACTCTAGCTTCCGGGCCAATCGTAATTGCCTCCCACTTTCTCGCGCCTCCCGAGCTGTCTTCTCATAGACCCCAAACATATCTCCTCGTCGCCCGGTAGGATGTTACCCCTTTCGTCCTCCGTCCTACCCCTTGTCATCGTGCGACACCTTGATTGTAGGGAAATTTCCCCCCCCCCCCCCTGTTCGTTTAGTTTACCTGCCCACCTTCCAGCGTCCACCTCTTCCAATGATAGCACCTCCTTGCATGTAGAGTTTTCAGACTTTCTTCCCCCCCCTTTCCTTCTCTCTTTTCTCCTCCTTGAGAGCGCAAAAGGCTTACACTGCTGTCCCTTCCCGGCTCGTTCTTTTCTAAAATGTTTCACGTTGGGCGGTACGACCAGACTGGGAACGAAAACTTCTGCCCCTTCACGACTTGTTCCCCCGCACGATTACCTAAGATGATTTCCTTCCTACCGATGTCCCCTATTTTGATCTGTAGTGGTTTACGTGTTTCCTTTTTCCACCCCGGCTGCTCTCGTTCTACGTCTACGGGATGATTACCGCTTTGACAGGATCTAGAGTCCACCGACAAGCAGGCATCTCACTCGGTTCCCAAGTGATTTCCCCTGGCAGTCCTGCTGCCTCGGAACGTCTTGACCACGTCCCTGCAATGACCCTCTATGTGGGTGTAGTCTCCCTGCAGAAATGTACACCCGCTTCCTTTGTTTGTAATTTCCTCTTAGTCGGTCACCGTTTTCACTTAGGGGAATGTCCCCCCTTTCCCCCTCAGCCCTCCCGTTGAAGCTGCCAAACTGCCTCATTTTCTTTTCACCCACTACAGCTTTCTTTCTGTGCCCAGTCTCCCCATAGGAGATTGGCTCCCTCCCCCTTTGACCTATTAGGCTCAAGTCTAGAAGTAATGCGAGATTCCTGCCTCTGGTCCGTGGGCCCCGAATGGCGAGTCTTTCCGGGATCGTCGTGCCCACCTTTCTGTCATTTTCCCCCCTACTTAAACTATTGCTCGTTCAAAGAGGATAAGGTCGATTCCTCGGTCTAGTTCCGGTCTTTTTTTCAACTGTACCGGATCTCCGCTGCTGAAAGGCCGCGTACCCCCCCCCCCTAGCAATTGATTTTCCCGGTCGTTTTAGTGGCTTCACCGGCAGACTTCCTTCCACATTCCTCGTTTCCTCTCCGCATGCCGCTTTTCGTAGACGTTTTCCCGCTTTCCTGGCCGGCACAGGCTGTGCGACTTTTCGAGTGGTTGTTTTCGTTGGGTGCAACCTCCTTCTTATCTTGACGGCGTTGACTGATCAGTTCGACGAGGAAAGTCAGTCTTCCCCCTTCTCCACCACACGTGGGGGTCTCTTGAAAGCTTCCTAGTGTTTTGCAAGGTGATGAAGATCCTCGCGCGCGTTTTTGGCATCTCGGAGACTCTTCTCTGCCCCCCTCAGGTCATCGCAAAATACAGTTGTAAACCCTGAGGGTGTCTTCGTCCGATTTCCTTATTAGTTCACATCGGTTAGGATTTCGCCCCCCACGAGAGCATTATTTCGTTAGCGGACGCGAGAGGAAATCCATGGATGTCAGTTCAGATTCTCCTCCTCTACCATGCCTGTGCCCAGTTTCTTCCTTTACGTGGTCCACGCCACCAAAGAGGGACCTTACCTAGGAAGTTTCTTCACCGTTTCTCGTGGAGAATATAGTAGCTATGAGATATCCCCGAGTCATTTTTTCCGCACCCTCCGATGAGGTTTGAAGCAAAAGTGTTTGTGCCACTTGCGTGCCTCCTTCCCAGAGACCATTTCTTTGTTATGTGTTCCTTTGTCTCTTTTCCTTTTTTAGTTCTCTCTTTATCAAAAAGTAGCCGGTAGTGTCCACCCTTTGGCACGTCGTCCAACCTTTCTCACGTCCGCTTAGATGTGAGATACTTAGGGTCGGCTTCCGGTGCCAGGCCTCTCCTAAGTCTTGCCGGGTTCCTTGCTGAATCTTCGTTCAGGTCCCCCCCCCTCAATAATTATATTGATTTTCGGGTCAAGGCCCTGGTCGGTGAAGCCCAAAGGGGGAAGTAGTATTGTCCCTTCCTTCCAGGTGTGGGTTTTTGGGGCCCCCCTCCGGATCAGGCCAATCCGGCACCTAGGAAGTCTTTGTACGTGCTCAGCGGCGGGCCTATACCCGCCGGCAACCCCTCTCATTCCTCCGTTGGTTACAGAGGCCCCTTTCCCCTGCAGGGTTCTTTTTGTCACTTTCCTCTTTCTTTCCGGTTTTCCGTGCGTTGATTGATGCGCGAGTGATTTTCCATGCCGTCCTCTGACCTGGCCAATCTTCTCTTTTCATCCCCAGTTGTCTCTCTATGGACAGGTCTACTCGAATATCATCTCCCTGATCCGCGCATCAAAGTGGAAGCTAGGGGAAGAGACACCTCCCCCTCTGCCAGGGGTGGCGCTGTCTCGGAGTTTCGTCGTGTCGGCGGTTGCGCGTTCGCCAGGTTTCCCCCCTCCTGTCCGTGCTTTCCGTCATCGGGCCTTATTGGAATGATCATCTGTGCTTTTCCCTTGTTACACATTGAAGACTTCCCTCGGTCATCCTAATCCTCCCTCCAAGGATCTTTTTGTTCACCTTCCGAAGCTTAATCGCCCCCAGAACACGTCCCAAGGTCCTTTTATCTTCTCCCCTGGTGCACCGGTATGCCCCCGACGAAGCGCATCTCGCGACCTCGCCCGGTTTTCTACGGGCCTGCCTGTCCCTCACTGGATTTACGAGAAGGACTTGGATCCCCCCCACCAAGTACCCAATGTCTTTTCCCTCTGGGCCCGCACGTTTGTTTCACCGACACTCATGGGCGTGGAAAGGACCAGGTCGCCCGTGGGGGGCGGCAACCCCTTGGACTGACTCCTTCACTCGCTTTGCTGGAGCCACGAGTCACGGTGACTTACTTAACGACTGCGCAGTGAAAGCTGTTTGTGCGCTCAGTTCCTGACGGAAGACCCACCACTTCACACGTGTGGGGTCTGGCGTAGATCGAACTGTACCCCCCCAGAGAGTTCCCTCTCGAGTCTCGAAAAAAAATAATCTACGTTGTTGCAACCTCATTCGGCCGGATGTCCCATCAGTCATCGTCCCGCTGTTAGCGTACACCCTTTGCGGCAAAAGGTGGTTGCCCTCTGCTTGATTTTCGAAGCCCATCCCTCAGATGTACTCCCCTCCTTTCCAAGACTTCTTACCGGAGGGGTTGGTCTCAGGCGGCCACCCTGAATGACCGGGCCCTTTCAATCGAACCAAAGTGTGTTTCCTCTTTTTCCAGACGCCTGAATTTCTCGTCTGAATTGGATCTTGTCCTCGACCGTGCGCGTCCGTCTTTTCAAGTAACGGGGCTTCCCAACCCCCCCCCTCTCGCGCCTGGTTCCTGGTGTTGCCGGTCTCACGTCAGGAAAATTAGAAACCCCTCCTGCTTTCCGTATGGTCCCGTGGCCTCATATTGCTTGTGGTAGCCAGTTGAAGTGAAAGGGGACTCGGTCTGGGCGACCCTCCGGCGTCGTTCGCCCTCCGTAGCCCCCTTATCTTTGACCTATCCTGAGGAAAGCACGAATTATGGAACGATAGGGTTTGCCGCACCATTGCCCGACGCTTTTTCGAACAGTCTCCCCATTGCCTCTCTATCGGCCACCACGCCCGTGCGAAGACTTACACGGACGGCTCCTTGGCCTTCGGCCGGCAGGTTGTCGTATCCCCTTTTTAAATGCGGAGACTGTTCCTCGTCATTCTAGGAGTTTTTTCCGATCACGAGGCTAGTGTTTGAGGGATCCTATTCTCGGAGTAAGACTGGTCCGAATTCCCCTCTCTCCCGACTCGCCTGAGCAGTTAACCCCTTTGACGCTTGGTTATTCAGGCGGGCATGCAGGGAGCCGTCGAACTAGATAGACAGTACATCTCCCGTCTTTTGTGTTAGCAAGAGGGAACAAAGGACCGCGCCCGCCCTTCAGTTCTTGTCGCTGGAGCCGGCATGTAGGTCCTTACTTTACTATTGATCCTGCCGCTTTACTTCCAGGGGACCGGTTTTCTCGTTTTCCCCCCGCGAGCTAGATACCCCAGAACCACCCCCCCCCCCTCCTATAGAAACAGTCCGTCGAGGTTTTCCTCCTCTGCAGCATCAGGTCTTGCGTTACACCTGTGTCGTTTGATTTTGGCGACGTTGCGGGCCAAAAGAGGTGAAGGCACCCTACCAGAGTCAACCCGTTGCAAGATGCCTGAGCCGTGCCTGCCAGTATTCA
>Ga0179593_1284712_pt1 | contig 15830 bp, 16 predicted proteins | sample CZODoug2_1_08_16_FD_185931 | JGI IMG/M metagenome (GOLD analysis project Ga0179593, IMG submission 185931) | Vadose zone soil fungal communities from Angelo Coast Range Reserve, California, USA - CZODoug2_1_08_16fungal (PacBio error correction) | ecosystem: Environmental > Terrestrial > Soil >... | reverse complement strand
CCGGAGGAAGGTTTCGAACTAGATGCCTTCTCCTTGTTGCCCTTTTCCCGCCGTGATGGGTGGCAAAGTCTTTTCCTCCTGGGCCCTTGTCGGGCGGATACGGAGAAGTCTCCCCTTGGTTACTTCGCTTTTTTTTTCACGCTCCCCCACCCCCCTCTTAGACTGGATTGACCGCGCGTGGACACTCATCCATGCTGGCGCCCCCCTTACTTAAGCCTTCTGAGAGACCCCCCGCGCCCTTTGACTCCTGCGGCACCTGTCCACGTGTCCTTCCTTGTTCTATTTGCTACTACTTTGTTATTACATTTTTCTTAGAAGTATGGAACCACTCTTGTTCCCCATAGATTCTTAGGGGGGTCTCCTTACGAATAGCTGCCGCCCCCCCTGGTCCGCCCCCATTTCTTTCCCCCGCCCAGCCTTTGAATGTGAAATCCGTTTAATTTCTGAACGAAGGGTGATATCCCACTCTTTGTAAGATCGTAACAAGTCCTTCCTCCCTTCCTTGCAGTTGATTTGAAAACCTGTACCTCTCCATCCCATGAAAATTTCTCCGACCCCCTTCCAGATATGCCACTGCCTCCCCTTTAGCTGGTAAGTCTGGCATGCCACACTTCCTCACCGGTCCTTCACTCCTGTACAATTATTATCACATTTTTTTTTCGCATTTGTGGTTATCTTGGAGGTCTTAGTTTGTCGGTACAGCTAGACCCCAGCCTTGGCATTAAGCTTTGAATTTCCTCCTCATCTCCCTCCGGTCCGGGGCAGGCCGAACCAAAATCACTGACATTTACGCGTCAATTTGCTCTGACGCACAGCTTTTGATCAGCCATTCTGATCTTTGATGGATGGGGGCATTTGCCCCTTTTTCCGATTTATCCAAGTGTTAGCAGCGGCGTTCCCCCCAGGGAGTCGTCGACGATAAAAGTTTTCGTAAGGTCGGTCTATTCAGCAAACTTCCATTCATTCGACCCTTTACTTTTTTTTTACTCTTTGAGCTATTTTTTTCCTCCCGTTTGGTTGGGTGCTAGAGATTGACACCTCTAATCTGGCTCCTGTGGCCCTAGACACGCCCCCCATTGGAGCGCGAGAGTATTTCTCAGCTCTCCAGAGACATCATCGACTGCATTCGAGCGTCTCCCGAATATAGAATGCCTATTTTTCTGCTCCCATTTTTTCGGCGTCGCACTCATCAGGTAACATCGCCATGTGTGGGTCAACCGGCCCCCCCCTGCGCCCCAGGATTTCCGGTCTTGCCCTTCTCAGGCACGTGTTTCCCTTTTGCTCCGTTCGTTTAGTGTATATATTTTAGACGAACTACCCCCCCCTCCTGTCCCCTTCCCCCAAGACCAACTTTGAATGAAACTAAAAGCTATCCAGCTCCTGAGGAAAGCAGTGCCTAACCCATTTTGATTTAAGGATCCCAGCAAGTTCTCTGGAGATGTGGAAATACGCTCCCCTGGGGTTGTTCCGGGCATTTTGCTTCCGGGGGTCATTTGCAGACGCTGTTCCTTGACCTGTTACCCCCGACTTGAGTCACCCCGGCGTCCGTTGTTTCGGTTTTTTTCAGTTTCAATCTTGGTCCCCATTCTTTGCCCTCAGGTTTCGTACGAAGAGTCGGTGTCGGACATTTATTTTTGGACATCCTTTCTTCCGTTCATAGCTATTTTAAACGACTCTGGCGAGAGGCCAGATTCCACCCTTTTCGGGTGACATTTGACCCAGGGGGTCCACAAAATGGTACATCTGAACAAGAAACCCATGTCCATCGTATTGTCCCCACCACCGAGTCGTGAGCTCCTTAGAGATATCTCCCCGTTAAGGATACGACAAGACCCACTTATAACAGATAAAGGAGGATTCTAACTTCACGGGCGCTGTTTTGTACTTACATCATTTTTTTCCCCTTCTTCTAACTTGCCCTTCCTCACTCGTTTTCTCGCGTCAACCCAACTTCCGGAACCCCTTTCTGTCGCATGCCTGTTTTGCCCCTACCCTTTTTTCCCCCCCCACAAAAGCTTATGCTCCTTGACAGACTTCCCTATCATCGTACTAAATTTTTCGCATCTAATTCCTTTATTTCGTTTTTAGGGATTTCAAACTTTTTTATCCCCTTGCTTTCACTTCTCTCGTTGACCCCCCCCAATAGACTATCTCTTCCCGCTTTACCTTAACCCTACAACGAAAAATAGCAGTCACCTTCCTACCTAGTTTCTCCCCCCTCTCCTTCGAACTTTTCCGTCCCCAATGGCCTAAACTCCTCTCCTTGCTGGATGTCTCCTTTCGTACGCTTTTTTTCTTCACCTTTCGTCTCACTCCCGTTTGCTCTGCCCCGTCCCTGTCCCCCCCCAGTTCGCTCGGTGGCGAACTGACCGTACGGTGTATCTGATTATAATCGATCCCGATCCTTTGGTGATCTTAAGTGGTCTCCTCGACGCCGTCTCCTCCCTTTTTTTATGACTGAACTCACCATTGTCCCTGGATAACCGATCGTGATTGTCTTTCCTTCATTGAAGCTTACTAGTCCCTTTTTTTCTTCGAAGTCGCCGCATAGCTTTGGCTGGTTGACTAGCAATCCTCTCCCCCCCCAACACACTTCATGAATGGTCCTCCTTCTTGCCCTCCTGCGGTTTAAGAGTCACCGAGTAGGTGTAATGTATGAGCACGGAGGGTGTGTTGGTCTACTTTAACCTCAGTGTTTCTTTCGTCCAAGACAAAGTCCATTCCCCTTTGTTGTTTTTTTTTCCCAACGTTTTTCCCTATTTTTCAATTGCTATTTTTACGGAGTCCGATTCCCCCCCTTGAAACTGTCTAGTACTTTGTAAGTAATCTCGCCTAAGTCCTAGTTTGGCACTTTTTTCCAGTGGTTTTTTATAAACTACAGAGGTCTTAATAGGCCCAACATCTATTCTTTTCATCTACTTTTTTTTTTTGTTAGAGCTCTTTGTTGAAAGTTTATTGGTATGCGAAACCAACGCCTTTCACCCAGCAGGGAAGTTCCCATCTGAGGGTGCCATTCCCTGAACACTCGCCCGCCATTACCGGGGTTTGGGCCCATCAGCCCACGTGCGCGCCCTTTTCAACTCGTCACCCTCCCTTGTACCCCCCAAAAACAGCAGAAAGCGGTTGTCTCTACTCAAAGAAAATTTAACCCGTGATTAGAGTCATGGCACGCTTCCTTTTCCCAGGGTATTCATATTCCTTTTGATTACTCCTACTTTGAAGGATGATATTCTTTTTTTGCGATCTTATTTCGCTTAGTCCTCAACCCCCCAAGACTTGTTTTCTCTCGTAATCTTAAGTTATCTTTCGTGAGACCCCAAAACAGATCTTGTGATTCACCCCCACATCCCCGTTTCCCCTTCATTTTTCATCACGACCCTTTATTTTCCTCTGCACCCCCCACTAGGTTCTTCCCCCCCATTTACCTCCCCAGTTTTTCCTTAGTGCGCTGACTCTAATTCCTTTTCCCGGAAACCCCCTTCCGCATAAAGAATTTCCCCGTTGCCGGAGCCGATGTTATCCTTGGTGCCCCAACCTTTTACGATTTTCTTCACCACTCTCCGAGGCCTTTGGTTATTTTCTTCCTTCCCCTTGGTATGCCTTCGGCCCCTTAGCCACTATGTCCATTTCCCTTCTTATGGCAAGGTACGGAGAGGGCCCTACTACGTGTTTTAACGGGGTCCTGCGGCCTTCTAGCTCCTCACCTCCTTTTTGGTCGAGCTTCCCCCCATGAATCCTCTATAATGGTTTGGTACGCGCCTTTCGGCAACCCCCCCCTTGAGAGAAGCTCTTTCTTTAGCTGCTTTTTTGATCTGTTTAATGACATTGGTCGACCCCTGAAACTTTCCCCGCTCGATTTTCTGAACTATGGGTCCACGTTTACTCACTTGTCCACGGCTCTTCTCGTGCCCGTTGCGCTTTCCGGATCTTTGTTTGCCCCTATGCTCCAAAGAGTTTGACAGAGATTTCGTGTTTATATAACCTTTTCAATGACGACGGTACCGCCCGCCCGCCTACCGCTGTGAGAGAGACCTGGCTAATTTTGTTTTGACTGTTCAAGGAAATTAAGCTTTTTCTAATGTCCCCCTCTTTTCTTCCCTCGTCCGGGACTTTGTTTCCATGCGCTCCCCCCCCGGCTTGTCTTTCGCTGTAACCATAAAGCAATACTCTTCAGTTCTTACTCCTGGGGTAACGCCTACTCAACATTACCTCTGGAAGAACAAAGGCTTTGACCCCTTCCCTTTTCTTTTGCTTTTTTCTCAACTCCCCCCCCTTGAATGGACGGGTGCGCCAAGATTTTTTCAGGCTAGAAGCCCTCCCCATTAGCTTTGAGTGCCGTGATTCCCAGTATGCCTCAAATCTTTCACAGCCTTCCCTGAAACGGAAAAACCCAACTTTACGCTCTTTTTTCGTAAAATCCCAAATTCGTCGCCCTTTTTTTAAGGCGACTCGTCTAATTTACCCCCGGAATAATTCTTTTCTCCAGATCTTTATTCTTCCCCTCTTGGTCTGTTCTTGTTGGCCCTCCTCTCATGATTGGTGCAACATAACAGTAACGCCCCCAGAAGAGAAACCCGCCCCCGGATGTAGCCTTGAATGCACGTCCCCCCCGATGGCTTTGGCCCTTTCCGGGCGTTTGACCCAACTTCGAACGGTACGCGGCTTGGAGAATTCAAAACTTTTCATCCCCATTATTGGACTCTATGCTTCTGCTTGTTGGTTGTGTTTTGATCCAGAAAAGTCCCTTTCTTCACCGAACCCGTTAGACATAGTTACTTCGCTTTTTTTCCGACGCTTTATACCCCGTTGTCTTTGTCCTCATTTCAATCCACCTTCATTTTTTTTCCTACCTCTCCCTTTTACTCCCCCTCAGTGAGCTAGTCTTTTCTCCCAAAACAATTGCCGGTATCGATCCTCTTTAGATTCCGTTTAGACAGACCAGTGCCACCTTCGATCCCTTTTGAGGCCTTGCACCTCCCCTCTTCCCTCAAGCTATGACCTCGCGACGTTTTTCTGGTTATGCTCTCCAATTCTCGAGCCTTTCCAGTGGCCCTTTCGAAACCCCTGGAAGTCCCTTGTTCTCTTTTGTTCAACACTCACAAATTTCATTCCCGTTCGTGCACGGCTCTCTCGTTTTCGAGTCTTTTCGCTTCTGGTCTTTTCCTCCTTTTTTCTCACTTGTCTGAAACTTTTCCCCGACCAATTTAAAATAAAGATAGGTCTTTCGGAGTCCCCTTTTCCTCACCCGGTGCGAAGTTGTTTCCTTCTCCCCTCCATTAGGCGATGGCCTATGTTACATTCCTTCGGGGCTGGGTTGTTGCGGGCAGTGGATGAAGTTTCATTTTTTTTTTTGACGAGCCATGGTTTTCACCCCCCTTCTAACCGTACCGATATTTCCACATGGCATGCCCCCCCTGTCAATCACCGCGAGGATTTCGGAAACTGCATTTTTTTCTCCCTGAAGTCGGCGGTCCCTTCGAGATACGGTTTCCTCTCTTAGAACCTTCTCCCCCCCTGCCCCCCTAGCGTCGGTTCAATGTGGCCCCCCTCTTCTCCACCCCCTTGTACTTTCCTCGGCAAAGACTTCCCCTTCCAACAACCAGCGTAGATCTCATTTAGATCTTATTTCACTAGCGACCGTCTATTCTTAGATACCATCTCAGGCGTCTCCGTGCTTAGAGGCGGCTCGCGTGCCCTCTGCCCTCCTTGTACTTTTTTTGTCTCCAACTTCTGGTTGTCACTTTTTTTTTCAACAACTCTCCTTCAAAAACTTGGCGTCTTTTCAGAGCTCCCTTATACGCCGAATCCAGGATTCCACTGGACCTCCTCAAATCGCTTGCCGTCCGCCCCTCAAGACCCTTTTCATCGTGAATTAGTCTCATTCGTTTTTCTCTTCCCGGTCTTGTGACGACTGCCAGCATATCCCAAGCATGCCCCATGTCATTCTAGACCCCCCCATTCGCTTGCCTACAGCATATTTTCCGTTTTCCACAAGGAGTTAGCAGCTCCCTTCCCCCCCCCTCACCGGAAGTGGCCCTGTTTGTCCCTGATACCCTCTCTGACTACCAATTCCTTAACCCGAGTTTGCCGGATAGTCGCGATAATCTTTTTTTTCTGACAGGGATCCCCCCTCCGCCCCCGTTTCCCGGATAATCTTGTCGCTTCCCCGTCTCTGTCCGAAATTCCCCCCCCTTTCCGTTTCTATCTGTTGAAACTCTACCATTGATTCCTCCCCGTACTTATTTGTTGCATTCTCTCCCCTCCCCCCAGTTCCCTGACATGTCTCTGACGACGAACCTGTCCTCTTTCCCATAACACCCCGTCTCTTTTGGTTTTTTTCTCATTTTACTGACCCTTTTTATTCGCCCTCACTTCTTTCTGGATGTGAACTTCCCTCTCCCATCACGACCTTTCAGTCCCTAAATGCATTACTAGCAGGCCCTTTTCCCCCTAAGGTGCGTCGATTGGTAGGGGATAAAGCTCTTGCATGAATCCCTTATGAATTCTCGCTTCTACTTTCGATGAGGATAGGAATCCCCCAACCTCTTTCTTGGTGCTTTTCGTCAGGGTTGGTCAAATCCTAGATTTACTTCTTGTCGATGAGTTGTCCCCTTCTTTTTCTTTTGCTTGTCATGTCAGATCTTCCCCTCGCAAAAGCGCATTGTACTTCTTGTACGGGGTTTTTTCGCTCACAATAACCAATACCTTTCCTCCCCTCCGTTTTTTTTTTTGATCGAGATGTACCTTACTCCTTGGTTCCCCCCCCCCACTTTACCCCTCCTTGGCCGTTGAAGTGTACCACTTGTCGCTTCCGGCCGTTACATGACCTCCTTTCCTTGTGGTTAAGCGCTGGACCCCTTCCCCGCAGACCTGAAGCCTAGTTTTTAAACCACCCCTGACAGCTTTTTGCCACCCCCACATTGTGGTCTTTCCGTCACTCCTCCCCCCCTTATCAGCCAGGTAGACGCTGAGCCGCCTTTGTCTTTTCCGTAGCTTTTCTTTCCCCCCCATTTAAACCCCTCAGCCTTTTTCCCTCTTCACTTCCTCAGTTCCGTTACTTCCTTCCCTATAAGCTTTTCTCGCTTCAGTCTTACCTTCCCCGCAACGGGCGTGGTGACGGTCTGTAATACCTCGTCTTTATAGTGGAACCTAGCCCCCTTTCCTCCAACAAAAGACCCTGGTTTTAGTTTTTTCCCCAGTTTTACTCTTCCCCTCCGAAATGATGGCGCTGACTCCCCCAATATTCTTTACACTTGTCCTTCCCTTTCTCGAGTGAAGCAAAAATACAAGACCCTGAGTTATAGACACTCTTCTCCTGTGTAAAGGACGCCTATTTGATCCTTCTTTGAAACAGCCCACCTCAATAGTCTCCATACAGACATTAAATTTCTTCCTGGCCTAAATTTCTTCGCAGTTCCTTTCCATCAACCGATTCCGAGGTTTTTCCAAGAGTTTTGCGAAACCTTCCCCCTGATTCAGACTGTGGTTGTCTACGGGTTTCCGTGCTGCTCTTACCTGCCTAAGGGTCCGAATGAAACAGATCTTTTTTTCCTAAGGTTTTTGTACTTTTCCGTCCGATCACCAAATAAGCTAGATATATCGTCCCTTGAGACCTTTTGCCTATTTTTGCCCCCCGGCACGAAGCTCCTTTTTTTGGCTAGGGTTTGCATTTTATATATGGCCACCCGTGGTTATATATTGTTTCCCCAAGACCTCTTAAAGATATGACGGATTTAGAAACAATGCCCTTTGGCGATCCCTTGGTAAAGAGCCGCCCCCCTCCTGCTTTGTCCCTCCCCTACTGCCTGATATAGCGTTCCTTCTACGGCCGGGACCTTCAGCCCTGCTACTCGACGTCTTTTTTGGTTGAACTCTTTCTTCGTTAGGTTTATGATTCAATTTGGTGTTAACCCCCCGGTTCAAGATGTCACCACCCTTTCCCAGACGAGTTTCCTCCGTACGAATAGATGAAAGACCTGGATTATTAATCCGGGATCTGCGGAATACAAACTTATCCTATTTGGCCTTGCCCCGTCCCGGGTAACCATTTTTTGCGTAGGCAAATATTTTTTCCCTCTTCTGAAAACCCACACCTTCGCTTTCTACCCGTTAACCAATTCTCCCTTCCCGGAATCCCCCCCTGCCCAAAACATTTCCCTATGTCCCCACAGCGCACATTTTGACTTTCTGTCCAGGAGACTGCATCCCGTCAAAAAGTTCATTTCATCCGTTTCGACTTCTCCCGATTTTCTTTTATGAAAGTAGTGCTCGTTTTCCTTAGAAGTCGAAAAGCCTCTCCTATAGACTCGTCCCCCAGTAAGCACCCACCCAAAACTTCCCTCCTGAAATGCACTCGTTTTGCGGCCTTTTTCAGTTGACCCCCCTAAGTACCCCCCCGCGAAATTTGTGAGAAGAAGTATGAACATCCCCTTTTTATCTTCTAGCTTTCTTACTTAGTCCTTTTTTTAGTCCTCCGTCCATGAGTTAATACGCTCGGCTGTCCTCTTCTTACACGTTGGCCCTTACTTCTAACAGTGGAAGGCAGATATTCCTCAATTTCATCCCAACCTTACGCGCACCTTTTTTCCCCCTTTCTATTCTCCACTGTTTTTTTGTCTGAGATAGACCCAAATAAGTTGCATCTTTCTCTCCTTTCTACCCTCCCCCGGCCTGTCCCTGTTAGAGCGAGACAGACCGGTCCGCTGCCCATTCGCCTTGACCGCCCGAAGTTTACCCACTAGCTTTATTCCCGTCATATCACTGCTTACCAGCGGTCCCTTCAGCAATTGCTGTAACGAATTTTTTTTTCCCTGACCATCAGAAGCTCATGCACTGTTCAAACCCTAGGTTCTTCTCTCTTCTGGTACCTCTTTCCGTCAGATCACTTTCCATCCCCGACCCCCCTTCAGGATCTGTTTTTCTCCAGCCGACCAGAGTTGACGACGTTTTGGTGAGGACCTTGTTTTCTAAACCTTTCCAGATTTTTCGCCCCCCATTTTTCCCCATCGCGCCCGGACCTGGGTTTGATGGGAGCCCGGTTTGAATGTTGTTAGGGTTCAATGTTACCACCCCCCCTCTTACAAGGAGAAGTTCTACGGCTTGTTTTTTCCTAGCTTTCCCCCACCAACGTCTGGGACGAAAAGCCATCCGCGATTCGCTGGCTTTTTTGTAAGCCCTTCTTTACTTTAACCCCCTCCGTCGATCTCACGGTTTCGTCGCAGAGTAGGAAAAACTTGGGCGGCGTTGCACCTCTTTTTTGGCCTTTCCCATTTTTCCCCCAACGTTACTGGCTCTCCCTCCCAAGCTTTTACAACTGCTAGCAGTAGTTCTAAACATTACCGTCAACATCTTACCGCTAGATCCCCCAGTCCGTACGATTTCGCGTTCCTGGCAGATTACCTCTTACCTCCTTTTGATTAGGGTCCTTCCCCCTCTCCCCCTGGGTTCGGTGGTCTGCCCCCCCCCCAACAACAGACAGAACCACGGTTTGCGCTGCGCTCTGCCGTATGCGGCACATCAATTTCCCCAAAGCCCTCTGAAACCCTACGCTCTTCTGCGACCCGACAAGTATTATTTTTCAAGACTCGCTCCTCTTCGTTCTCCTTCTCTTTTTTCCCGTTTGTGCGTCTCCTGGAACCCCCTAACTTTACTGGCCTCTCCCCCCCCACATTAGTCTTTCCGCGCCCCTTTCAGCTTTACAGTTTCCCAGTCGCGGGGAATTCCGCCACCTTTCAAACTTCCTTTTCCCCCCCCCTTCCTCTCTCCCATGTCCTGCTAGGTACTTTGAGGCCTCTCGACTGGTCCCCTTTATTGTTGACAGTTCTTTCTTTGTCTGTGCACCCTCTCTTCCCAGAGCTTGTTCCACCTTTAACTGTCGATTTTCCTTAGAGTGTAAGTTAATACAGAGCTACTGTGTCACCTGAAGCTATTGTTCTGCCCTCAGCAAGTCTATAGATCTTTTCCCTTTTTCTTTGAACCAAGTACCCCTTCGCTCCTTCCCTTCCTGTTCCAATGGACATGGTGACATAAAACTAGTTTGTGATTAATAATTTTAAGACAAGTCTCCCCCTCGCTTTTCGCTTTGACGCGAGTTCGGTTTATTTTCGCCCCCCAGAGACCGAAATTGATTGTCCAGCAGAACGCACTGCAGAGTGAGGCCTCTGGAATGATCCTTTGATTTTCCTTTCCTGTTTTTGAATTATTCACTGGTGGCCTCGCTTCCCCCTAATGGAACTTTCAGGGTTGAAAGCCCCCGTAGGCGGGTTTGTGTTCACGCTTCCCTTTTGGGTCAAACTTCTTGCATTTTTTCTAGTGCTTTAACACGGTTTTCCCCTCAGTGATTTGGTTATCTCAGGGACTGCTGAGCTCCATCGTGAGACCCCTTTTCAGTTTTTTCCGTGGGGGTGCCATATGGGAGGTCCCCTCTCTTTCCTTTCCTTTGGTCATCGAGATTGGACTCCCCCATTGTGATTTTCCCCCATCCAGTACCAAAACCGGGACGGTTCACGTGTTTTTTAGGCCTTCTGGCGAACCTGCAGCATCATTACGTACGGGGGGTAAAGCGACCCCCTCACCCCCGGGTGATTGCTCTAATTACACAACTCTTGAATTATCCCAAACATCTGAGCGGGTCTTACGAACACAAACCTGAACTGCTCCCCACCGACATGCCCCGCCTTTGCGCTCAAAGCTTCTTCTACCCTGTAACTCGAATTTTGCTATGCCATTCCTTTCAATCCCCCCTCATTGATTGGGAGGTCCTTCTTATCATTAGACCGACGGCCAGCAATACCCCAAGCTGCCTTACCCTTCTTTCCAACGTTCTCAGAAACCCCCCTGATCTTTTCCCCTGTACTGGTACAAGATCCCCCCTCTGATAGACTGCGGCGCTCCCTAAAAATAAGCTTTCCAGTGCACAATGCTCATCACTTGATTTTTCCGATAAGACGTAGGACTGAGCGACTCCCCCTGACCACGATTATCCGTGGACCCGTTAGCAGATGAGCACGCTCGCCCCCCCCAGTCCACGAGCAGCGGGCCCACCACCTTCACGCACGAGTCCTTGGAATCCGCGAAATCAGGGGGTATTCCTTCGCTGCTGACATAGTGACTCAGACGAGGGCCTTAAATGACCCCGTTTTCCCCCCCGGCGAGGTGAAGTTCTTTCCCGGTTGGCTGCATACGAGGACCTTTTCGCGGAATATTGGGTCTTTCCCCAAAAAAGTTTCTACTTGTGGCAAAGTCGTCTTCACACCCCCCTTGGCTCAAGCCTTCTTATCTTTTTCAGTTATCCCTTTTTGTGCAATTCTTCAGTTTCTTTGGCGAGGGGTCCTTTCCTTTTCCATGTTTGTTCCGATAGAGTCGTTTTCAGTTTTTTGTGGTTCCCAGTTTTTTCCAGCGATTCCACCTGATTTACGCCCTTGAGTAATTTCCCCTCTGGCCGATAATTGGTAAGCGAGCCGCCGCCCCCTTTCTATCGGATTCTTTTTTTCGAGGGATTCGACGTGTCGTCTCCCCTTTCTACATCAAGAAAATCGTCGTTTTGGTGTTGACATTGCATAGGGACTTGTTCTGCGGCAATCCCGGTGTACCCCCGCTGCACCATACCCGACTCGCCGGTGTTTTTTAGTATTTCCCCCGGGCCGTTGACCGCCTCCATGCTGGCCGCCAACCTCCCTCCTCGAAATTTTTTTTATGGACGTCCTTTTTCCCCCCTTGTGAGCCTTACAACGTATTCGCTTGGCCGTTAGTAACATGTCGGACCCTCCGTTTTTCGGAAAAACCCATTGTCATTCTGGCAAATGTCGCCATTGACAGGAGGGTTCCACACGTCATCACCGTGTCGTTTCCCTTCCTCCGTACTTTTTGTCTCCCCCATTTTAGCCTCCATTTGTCTTCGTGCCTTGCATGCTTTTTTCTTCTACATACAGTCTGCATCCTAGTTAAACAGTGAATGAGGAACTAAGACATGAGCTTGTTCTTTGCGTCAGTGTTTTCTTTTCCAAAGCAATCTCTGGCACTCTGACAAAGCCCCCTGCCCTGCATCCCCAGTTCTTCTGATAGTCTTTGGAGGAACCCCATAGCCCCTCCTCATGCGCTTGCGATTAAGCCGGCCTACGCCTCTTCGCGCGCCCGCTTAACATGTTAAGTTTCGTCTATGCCTTAACGGGTACCCAATCTTTATGTTGTGTGCAGATTGCTCGCTTCCCTTCCTCCTCCTTTTGGGTGTTTCCGTAGTCTTTTTCCCAAGAGGCGTCTTTGATGAATCCGGTGCTGATCTCCAGCAACCGTCCAGGTTCGTGGAGCGTCAGAGCCGTTGGTCTGGCCGTTGCTACGGCGTAATCTCCGCGTAAATACCCACAGAAGCCTGCACTCTAGTTGCAGATTTTTTTTTTCTTCTTTTTTTTTTTTGTTGCGAACTTCGCGTCTTGGGGTAAACTTCAACCTTCTCCAAGACAGCGTCATTTCCCCCCGTTCTTGCACTGCACCCCTGCCCCCTTCTCTGCCTTTTTTTACTTCCTACTTGAACCTCCTTGACCCGCCCCCCCCTACCAAGGCTTGCTGGACCCCTCCACGATCTGGCTGCATTATGCCCCCCCCCCGTCGTCTTTTTTTTTCACATTGCGTTTCCCTTTTCCTTGAAGATGGCGCAGTTTTCCATCGCGAACTGTGTTGTTTTTTTTTTGGATCACTTTTTGGCTTCCTCTGCGTCTTTTCGCCTCAAGCTAAAGAGAACGGTCGAACGGTTTTTGTTCCGATTCCCCCCATCGGGCAAACAGGTTTCCTCCCCCCCTCCGGTACTTACAGCAAGCGCAGTTGTGGCCGGACATTAGGTTGGCCTTGCCTTCGTTCCTGAGAATTAGCAGGCGGACCCTTCGCACCTGTCCGGGTCCATGGTGGGCCAGCGTCGGACGTGGCCCCCCCCGGTTCAACGTTCCTCATGCCTATTTCCCACCCCCCTTTCTAGACTTTAGCTGTGTCAACCCCGTTACCTTTACTAACCAAAGAGCCAGGTACCTATGCGCTTACGATTAACCTTATCTTTCGCATGGGCCATTTAGTGTTTCACCTCTGCCTTTCCCTTCTCTTTTGATCTGTTCCAAAGACCTTCACAACTTGTTTGGGGAGATATACTACGAGACTGTATCGTTGCCCGACCAGTGCCCGCACCCTTGGCTCAAGTTGCTTGATTTTCCCCCGCTTTCTCCCCGGATGATAGCATCTGGTTTTAATTAATTCGCAGCTAAGAAGGCTTCTCTCTCCCGTTGTTGTTCCGCTCCCAGGTCCAAACAACTTCTTTGTCATTTGTCTTCTACCAATGCTCCGCGCAACCTGCTTACACCCCCACTTACCCCCAAACGGAGCGCATCGGATTTGTCCTGTCCACCGGAGCTGGCCCATCTCTCATGACACCCCTTCAGAATAACAATGTCGTTTCTGCCTAGTAGGAGTCTTTGGTTATTGCCAGCTGTCCCCTCGTTGGTCTTTTGCCTATTGGTTCCACGGCCTTTCTTTCCCTTTAGTCGGTTTTCCTCAGGCAGTAAGGGTTTTTTTCCCGTTCTCCGATTCCATTTCGCACCCCTTTATTTCTCCCTCTCAGTACTATCAGATTCCTGACGAACCATTGACTTGTTCTTTATCACTTTCTGGGGTTTCTTTTTGGAAACCTTAGTTTGGTCGCTGTTTGTACCCCCGCCCGGGTGCGTGGCTTTTATGGCTACTGACTAGCCATCTTCCAAGGACGCTATGAGCCGAAGCAGCAAGGAAATCTCTTGACGATAAACCAGATTCGGAGTTTTTCCATTTGCCCTCCTTGTGTAATTAATGTCAGTATCTTCTTAATTTTTCGATTTCTTCGTTTTTCTGACGTCCTTCCCAAAGCTTAGGGAGGTTTCGTGTTCACTCTTGCGAATCTTGTCAACACTGGGCGTCGTCCTTTCTACCTTTCGGTCCGGGTACCCCCGCGGACATCGTCAGTGTTTTTTCCTACGGACGAGCGACATCCTTGCTCCCCTTTTTTTCCGTTCTTTTGTGCGTCCCTGCAAAATAGGTCTCAGAGCCCCCCCCTCCTATCTCTTTTTCCCTCGGTTGTTTCTAGATTGACCCCATTTGATTCCTCACCCCATCCCCGCCGGGAAGTTGCTCACCTATTCTAGCTTTCCCTAGCCGCACTTCCTATCCTTTCCCTTTTTTCGGGGCAAGCGGACATAACTCGAGCGCCGCTGTAGTTGTCACCACTGAGGAAGGTTTGGGACCCCCCCCCCCAGCCTCAGCGGGGTATTGAGAAAGCAAACCTTCATAATCTCCATTAGACGCTGGCCTGACCCTTCTGTTCTTCTCACAATACCCTATTATCTGGATTTCTTGAGGACCTTTCTTCCCTTAATAACATTTCTTTTTCGCTGATATTGCTCTCCAAAAAATGCGTGGCGCTAAGTGATACTTAGCAATATCACCCTATCTATACAAAATTCCCCCTGCTTTCCCTCCAAAAATGTTAATCAGATGCTCTGATTGCCTCTCCTCTTCCCCTTCAAACCCTCCCTCCAAGGGGGTTTTTCTTCGCTTAGAGTGATTTCTAATACCTCTTTCGAACTTCCTCGACTCTCCCCATACGGACGTCTTCCCCTTTGTTTTAAACAGTCACCCTTTCCGAAGTCCCTAACCCTCATAACGAGACGGGGTATTCCCCATTCATTTTGTTATCCCTGCGCTTATAGTTGTGCCGAATGCTTATTTATGGAGTGAGACATCCTAATGTCCTTCCTTTGTTTTTCGGGAGGGACCCTGGCTCGGACAGCCCTGTTTCGAGAAGGCCATTTGTTACAAATTATCATTTGGGAATGTCCCCGTCTCTCCATGGGGAGCCTTCCTTTTCGAATCTTCCGCTTCTCGTCCTCCTTCTTGGCAGCCTTCTTCTTTCATTTTTTGCGTTCCTGGGCTTTCTGGCCGATACGCTCCTGATTTCTGCTCACAGTGCTTTCTTGCCCTCCTTCCCCCCCTCGGCAGATGACTAATGTCCCCCTGTCGATAAGGTACATCGAGCGCCGCTTTCCCTGCTGACGGCTTTTTCTTTTTATCTGCCCTTTTATAGGTCCCGTGTCATCAGTCTCTACTGCTCAGCGACGCTTTTTTTTGTCCAAGAGGCATTTTGACCGCCGACCCTTTCCCTGGGGGCCCACCTAAGTGGCACACCCATTGACCCTCCGTCTTTTCCGGGTTTTCCTTTTTTTCCCACTCTTGAAAATGTACTAATACGTTGACCCTCCCTAATATGAATGTCCTATGTTACGGTTCCTTTCCTCCCCCCTTTTGGGAAAGCCTGGTGCGAGAACCCCTCATTTGTGAAAGCGAACACACCAGCCTTGACCTTCTATAGTGTTTCTTTTCAATGTCGCACCTTTTTTCATGCAATGCAACTGCCCCGTCCAACCAGGTTCCCCGCGTATTTTTTTTCCCCCCACGCCACGTGCCCTTGCTGTCTTCGTTCCCTTACAACTTTTATCCCTTCCTCAGCTCGAGGTCGTTATTTTCGGTGCTCTTGGTACGGTAGGCCGGTTTTTTTCAAGGAGTGGTCATCTTGCACCCTTCCCACATTCATAGAACCTTTAGCAAGAGGCCAGACGCGGCTTTGCGGCATGTGACTTGACCAACCGTAGTTCAAGCGAGACTATCCCCCTTATATCCATGATGACTTTGAATTGGGGGGCGAGCCCTGTTTTTCCCCATTATCATTTAAGAAGGAGCCTCTGCCCTTGGCCTAGGAGAGCAAAAAGGTCCGTGCCCTGTTCTCGGCTTTATCATTTCATTAACACTCTTAGTCTTTTTTT
>Ga0179593_1755439_pt1 | contig 15832 bp, 17 predicted proteins | sample CZODoug2_1_08_16_FD_185931 | JGI IMG/M metagenome (GOLD analysis project Ga0179593, IMG submission 185931) | Vadose zone soil fungal communities from Angelo Coast Range Reserve, California, USA - CZODoug2_1_08_16fungal (PacBio error correction) | ecosystem: Environmental > Terrestrial > Soil >... | reverse complement strand
TCATGAGAAGTCTCTTTTTGCTAGGCATTCTCCCGAGTCGCATTTCCTCGCAAAGTCGGGCGCTACAGTTCATCAACCGGCCCTGCCCTCGTTTTTAAGATCAAGTACTACCTACTCGAGGGTCTCTCATTTACCGCCTTTCCTCCCGCTTGGCCCGGACACTCTTGTTTGTTCGGAAGAGGCCCTGCGCTCTCTTTATCTTGTCAAAACGCCGATCCCTTTCTCTGCTGAAATCCGAGAACCGTATTCTTGAATATGAGGCGCCTGCCTGGGTGTTTTTTTTCTTTCCCCGATGTCTTCTCGTCTCCTCCCTTATCGGGCACACCTTCTGCCGAAGTTTTATTTCGCTCTCTTTTAGCGGGCGGTGCCTTTTTTCCCTCGATGTTTTGCGGTTCGGCACAATGAGAGGCCTGGATTTTCTTCCTCCCCCGTCGGACACTGTTACCCATCTCGTCATGCGCACCTACAATTGTCCCTGTCATTTTTCCGCCCCGCATGATCCCTGCCTCCCATCCTCCCAGAGCTGGACCTTCCTCTCCTGTCAAGCTTCCAATAACAAATTTTGACTGATGACCAAACGTCCCCTTCTTAGATTCATGTCTCATTAGTTCTAATGTCCAGTACAGATAACTACTTCCCCCTCTTTCCTCCCCCCAGCAGGTTTTTGGCGAAGCGTAGTGCCCTTTCCTCTCTTTTGGAATTCACATGGGAGACATCCCCGATCTTAACTCGGCCTCCTTAAAAAAGGAGCCTCTCCTCCCCCCCCTTTCCTTTGAAATAGGTTGGTAGCAATGTCGAGCTCCTCCCCCAGCTCATCCCCCTCATTTGAAAGGAACTTTGGAAAGTTGCTGTTGGCTTCCCCCGTCAACACCTTTGTCCCCTCGTGTTTGCGATTTCCGTGTATTGGGCGGAGACCCTCTCACCGCTTCTTTGATCTGCCCTCCACCATAGCAGATCGCTCTCTCCCCCCTAGACCTCATAGCCACTACCCGCGAACCCTAGGCAAATCGTTTGATCCCTCTTTTGACCTTGTGGTCACCTGGTCCGTTTTTCTGCTTTCGAGACTATCGTCTGCCCCCCCTTTGATGGGCTGTAGTCCCTAACCGCGAGCAGTCCATCTCCCCCTCAACCTTTTCCGACTTTTCGGTAATTGCTAGGTTAAGTCTCTGCCTTTTTCCCTCTAGTCCTCCATTTGTATTAACAAACTAGTTAGTCTTTGTAGGGCCTTTTTTTTCCCTTTTTCCGCCTCGGTCATTACGCTCCCCACACAATCCCCCTTCCCCCAGAGTTTCAAACAATGTCTCGTCGAACGTTTTCGCCTTCACCTCCCCCGGTTAGCCAGTCGCGATTTTCACCACTTCCTGCGCGGGAACTGCGTAACCTGTCCCCCAAGTACGAGAATCATCCCTGGATAGCCCCTCCTCCCCTGCGACAGGAGCCGGCATACCCTTTAGCACCTCAATGTCCTAAGAGCTATTAACCACCACCTTGTTCTGAGGTCCTTTTCCCGCGATTCTGTTCGAGACCTTTATTGGACAGTGGCTCTTTTTAAATTGCGTAGCGACACTCCTCAAGTGTTTGCGATTCGACCTTCACCTTTGGTCCCTTGCGGTTTGGTCTTACCCTTCCCCGGCGTCGCTTGGGTCCGTCCTCGAAAATGAAATCCCTCTTTGTCTGTTCCCTCCATAAACGCCGTGCTAGCCCCTTCCCTGATGACCGTTTGTGAGTCTGAAATTGAGTGCTCTGGTCGCTTTCCCTTTGCACAGCAATCAGGAACCCTCCTCTGCGCAGAGAACCCGCTACCTAGGGCCTTTTGACCGCAGCAGGGGCTCCCTCTCCCCTCTAAATCTTCCCAATATGGCATGCATCTTAAGCAGTTTGTCCCCTCCCCCCCGCCTTCAGTTTCCCCTCGTGCCCACATCTCATCGACGGATCCCACTATATCGACGATAAAGACTCCCTCTCCTGGCCTTCCTTCCGCCACCCTTAGACGGAGTTGTCCGCTTTTTCTCTGCAGGAGGAAGATGGCCCCTCCGGTTTTCATACATCCTCGCTTCTTCTGCTGGCAAGAACCGTCCTTTCTGCTCCCCGAACCAAGATGCTCTGCCCGCCCCCCGTTTTTATACAGAGCCCTGAGATCTTTTTCCCACAAAGCGTCACCGCCCACGGCCACGCTGGTTTTTTATGAGCGAACTCGCGACAGCAGCTTTTCCCTGGCAATCGGCCAACAAACTTCAGAACTCCCTACGGTTCTCCGCTTGTTGAATGAGATCCGGTAAAGTACTTAGAACTTTGCCATAATACCTTATCTTCTTTAGATCCCCCATCCCAAGGACGTTTTCCTTAAGAGTCGGTCGTGCCTTTCACCACGGTGTTAACCTTTCCTGTTCTTACAGTCTACCTCACCTTTCCCCTCTGCACGAACACTCGCCCCCTCAACTCCCACAAACGATTCTTTCGCACGTGCAATAATTAAGCTCCCTCTTTTTCCCCCCAGAAATGAATTGTCGTATACTGTATCCCCTCCACCTCTCCGGATTCATCCCGTACTCCGTTCCTCTCAATCCCTTATCAAGGGCAACGCCATTCGATGGCGTCCTCGCTTCCCTTGTCTCAACCCATACCCTCTTGCTTCCTCCCCCTCTGAAACAGGCTTTTACAAAGGTCGAGACACGAACCGCGCTATCTCTCTCTTTTCACTCCTTTTTTTTTTTCGACCTAGCCTCGCGTTTCTGCCGGTCAGCCCGTGGCTCTTTAATGAATTCCTCTCGGAGGTTATTTTTCAGGCAAAGTCCCTCTTCCCCTTCCCTCGACTGTCCAGTTCTTGACCCCTTTTTGACGATGATTTCATTGTCAGATTAGTTTTTATCCGGTCTCCCGTGATTCAGTTCCTCCCGTCCTTTCTGGCCATGGAGGGACTTTTTCCTTTATGTGCGAAAGAACTTCTTTTTTTGGAAAGATCTGATGTCGATTCTGTGTCGTTGCCCCCCCTCCTTCGAGTAGTTTGAAGGGCCAGTTCACTTTGCTTTTAAACAAATGGCTGACTTTCACAGACTTCCCCCCACAATATGAGAAACCTCTTTCTTGGGGCGTGAAAACTACTGACTGAGACCCACCAGTTGATTTTTTTTCCCTGTTACCGCCCTCATTCAAAAGGTCCCTTTTAACCTTCAATTCCGTGGCTGCCGCTTTTATTTCCTTTTTCGTTTGGGAACGATGTTCTGTAGTTAATCACCTCCCCATCCGAAGTGGCAGTTTTTATGCGCAGGTGCCTTTTCTCTTTCCCCCCTTCTTTTGAGAGAGATCTCCGATCGCAGCCCGGGAGAATTTTCCTTCGTACGCTCCGGGCCGTTTTATGGCCTGCGCTCCCCTACCCAAAGAATAGAGATTTATTCCCCCCCTGGTGTTTCAGGCGGCTGGTTCATCTTCCCCTTTCCGGCGAATCGCAACTCCGTTTCTTAAGGATTCGGTGCAAGTTCTCGACTGAGGGATCTCGATTTCCATTTGGATAGGAGGATTGTTGCCTCTTCTTGTTCCTACACTGAGGATGGCCTAACCCTTTCTATTCATGCCATATTGTCTTAAATTTCTGCGTTCCTCCCTTTCCTGTTATTATGGGGCGAAGGGCCCTTTTTGAGCTTTTTCCCCAGCGAGGTAAGCGATCCTACCGCGACAGATTACGGGAAAGACTCCCCTTCTCCTTTTTGAAGGTGATTCGCACCCCTGTGCTGTTTGAGCCTTAAAACTCTTCAAGTCTCTTCGGTCCCCAAGTCGACTCTCCTTAGAGCACTTTAGACGTCCAAACCGCCCCTGCAGGTTGATTTTCGAACTTCCCCACCATGGATTCCCCAAATGAATTCAGCTACCCAAGAGCCCAACTTCCCCTTATCAATGTCGTTCCTGTCTAACATCCAGCGCTGGACCTTCTCATAAGAACCATGGTTTCTCTTCGACAGCATTCTCCCCCTATGCGGCTTCCCAAATGCATTTGTTAGTCCTCCAGTGACGATAAGACTACGAGGGCAGGGTCTTTTTTTTTTTCCCCTCAAGCAGTCCAGACACGTAGTCTCTCGCTGATGACTTTGGGCCTTCGCAGACGGCGGCCCCTTGCGACGTAACCGATCATTTCCTCTTTTCCAAAGCCTTTTTGGCAGGGTATCTTCCTCTCCCTATTGCGTGTCTCCCCCCCCCCCTTCCACAGTATTCGAAACAGCCGTCCCGAACTTTCCTTTTTAAGAACAATGAGATTCACAAGGATTCCCGAGGCCGGCTTCCTCCTCTTGGAGTTGATCGACATCTCCTCCTGATGGCGTTGATGGAGAAATTGCTGTGCTGCTCTCACTGAGGACTACAAGCCTACTCTGAGAGTCCCCCTTTTTCGGACCGTGACCAACGGAGGGTCCTTCTTTTTTTTTCGCAGGTTTAAAGTCGGTCTGAAATCTTTTCTCGGCTATCGAAGGGGCGTTCGCGATCGGCTTCGCTAGCCATCTTCCCCAAAGAACACTTGGGTCTTTTTTTTTCTCCGCCCCCCGCCACCGGGACGTCCAACACTCTTATTATGTCAAAGGTGGTCCTTCCCCCCCCAGCTTTGGGATGAAGCAGTCCCTTTATGGACGGGAGAACCGGGAGAACTTAGGATGTGGCCTTTTCTTCTCCGAGAGGACTCCACCAGCCCTTTTCTAAAGTTATCCGGGTTGACAAAGTCCTTAGACGGTTCCCCCTCGGCCAAGCTTGATCGGTTTTGTCTCATCGCCCGTTCCAAGGGACGATGGCGACTCGTATTTGTACTTTCTTTTGGCAGTAAAGGAGTTATCGGTCCCCCTTCCTTTATTGCCGCTAGCTGAGACATTTTTAGCATCATGTCTCCTCCGGGCCTTTCTCCAGTAATTTCTGTTGTGAGGAACTGTGACTCTTCCCCTCCCTATAATGCGATCAGTCGGTCGAGGATTGATTCGCGAGGCTCATTGAGGGGTTCTAATTGTCTTCTTTTTGACGAGGATCTTGTTTTCAGGACGCTTTTTCTTCTCTGGAAACCTTGGCAGACGTCTTTGGGCCTGACTCCCTAATCCCCTTTTTTTTCGCCGGCTCATGGCCGCAAAACATCGCTTGAACAGGCCACCGCCCCTCCCATTTCTGGAGCGAAAGCACCTGAAGGAACCTTCTTCAGTCTCGGCGAGGACCCCCGATATCTTTTCAATCGAAGATAACCCCGTGACGACTTCCTCATATTCCCGGAGTGTTCCTTTGTTGTGTTCTCTCTTCTCAGGAGCAATGGGACTGCCGTCATGCTCAGGGTTTGACAAACTGAGATAGAGTTCGCGTCGTTCCGACAACACCCGGCCTGAGAAGAGGATGGTTAAGGGCCTCCTCCGCTTTTACGGTACCACGGGTTTCAAACTTTCGAATCGCTTGGTCCTCCTGGGCTCTACCCCTATTGATCTTAAAAGAGGTTTTTCCTTCCGGTTTCCTTTTTGCGAGTTTGACTCGGCGAGAATTATGAGCCCCCCCCCTCTTCCCTGTAATTCTCTCTTTTCCTGCTAATAGTTGTTTTTTTTTCGCATTTCCTTATCTCTAGGTTTTTCCTTTCCTCGCCCGAGTAGCAAGAGAATCTCTCTTTGTAGAATCTGACAGAGTACGTGTGGAAGATGAAAGGCCACGAGGAAGTAAGTACCCACCCCTGCTCCCCCATCCTCCCCCCACCCTCTTCTACTCTTCCCCCCCTTTCTCCCTATGCTTCCGTTCATTCATATCTTCCTCTTAGTCCCCCACCCCGCCCCCGCACTTCTCCTTCCCCCCCCCTGTACCTGTTTTCCCCTCCTCACTCCCCTCCACTCCTCCATCCTCCCCCACCTCCCACACCCACTATTTCTGCTGCCACCTCGCTCCCCCAACCCCCCCTCCCCGCCCTCACCTCTAACACCTCCTTCTCTCTCTTTCCTCATTCCCGTATTTCTCCCTCCTCCTCCCCTTCTACCTCTCCCCCCTTTCTGGTCCCACACCTTGACTTCTCTCACTCCCCGTGTCACCCTCTTCTCCCCCTCAGCACACACGCCCCTCACACCCCCCTTTTTCTTTTCCTTTCCTCTCCCCCTACCATTCTTCACTTTTCCTTTCCCACCCGTTTTACTGCCCCAATTCTTTGGTCTGTGTATATTTCCCCCTCTCTAATATTCCCTCATTCATACTGTCCACTTTCCTCCCCGATACTCCCCTCCCAGATGACAGTTCGGCCCCCCCCCATGGCCCCGGCTCGGCGAGATCCTCCCAGAGACAATTTCTCCCTCTTTGGTTCCGTCACGAGGAGCGCTCTCTCATCGGTTGTCAAACTTACCCTCTGCATTCGGTCCCGAGTCCTCGGACCGACGGATCCCCTATTTAATATGAGGCGAAGGACTTTCAGCTTTTATCGTCGACTTTGAGATCGGGAAAGACCCTTTCGCCGAGGACCCGCTATCTTCGGCTTTCGCTCCCTTCAGGGAGGGTGAAGGTCAATGTTTCTTCTTTGGCGGAACATGAAGAAACGGAGAAGGGCTTGTGTGTTGGGGGGAGGCAGCTCCACGGGTCCCCCCCAGAGAGTCATGCCCAGATCATCTCCCCCCTGTAAGGACCAATTAGGGCATTCCCCCCCGCAATGCTCCTTAATCAATCCCACACCGTTTCTTTTTTCCTTTTTTTTGAATCGCCTTCTTCAGGTATCACGAAAAGTTCCCCCCCCCCTTTGACGAATGAAGGATTAGTTTTCAAGCGGACCTTCAGATGCAGGTCTCTCGGCACGTAACAGTTCGTAACCCTTCTTTTGAATGAACAATTTTTCCCCTTTTCTTGCCCCATTCGCTCGCATCCTTCCTGGATCCCCCTTTCCTCTTGTCGTCCCGTCTTCAATTCTTGCAGGGCCTTTTCCACCGGAACCTTCTCATTTGAAATCGGTTTTTGCCTCTCTTACGCGAGACCCTTGCCTCCCCCCTCATTTCCTCTTAACTTAGTGATGTTGGCTTCCCCTTCCAAACTTTTGAATAATCATAAAGCTTTTTTTTTCCCCTTCCTTTGTTGCGGAGACCAAGATACCGTCTTTTATATGGGCCGCTGTATATCTCCCCGCAGATAGACTATGCCGGGGTCCCCGACGCAAATTCTTCCTCATCCTCTCATTTCATCAAGAAACGAGAACCGTCTCATAACTAGTTTGATCAATCTTGGACCTTGGCCAGATCTGCTAGACTTTTCCCCGCTCAATTCCGATGGGCTGTCACCAAAATTCTATTCCTCATTTAGAAATATCAAATAAGCCCCCTCACTTGGAGTCTCCCCTTTTTTAGGAACGCCGTCCTTTCCGTATATGGAATTGTTTCCCCTCCCTCTTTCTAGAATTGTTCCCTTAAACTCCTGTTTGAAGGATGTTTTCTTTCGGTGGACCCAAGCTACAACACAACCTGGGATGTACGCGCCTGATTTCCTTCTTTTGAAGGAGACCTGCCTTCACCAACTCCTCTTTTTTTTTTTTTCAGAGTTTCCCCATGGATAGGTTACTTCTTTTCCCTCCGTTAGCGCATCCGGAGCCCGTACCTCATCGCAACCCCCCTCCTGGAGTTGTAAATCACTGTTACAAGCCGAGAATCCTCTTTTCTAGGTCACTAGCGTCCTGTGATATGCCGAACAAATGCACCAGGAGAATCCTGTGAGCTCTTCTAAGAGCATTTCCCCCCCCACAACCATGTGTGAGTGATTCCTGTCACAGTCTCTTCTTTTTACAGGAACGACTTTCGTGTTGCTTTTGCGTAGCCTTTCATTTTTCCCTCCATTTTTTCCCTCAACCTCAACTGGTCTCCGGGCTTTGGGCCCCCATTCCCTTTCTTTATCGTCGCTTGGGGACCCGCTTCTACTGAACCAAACTCCATAACGAATTTCTCCATTCCAAGGATACGTTTTTTTTTTTTTTTTCTTTTCGCATATTAGAGTGGCCCAAGCCTGCCCCCCCCCCCCCGCGCTGAAAGAGCTGTTCTCCTTTTTTACTACTTTTTTGAGCTTTGACCCTCCTCTTTTGCTCGATACGGAGATCCCCATATTTGGCAGCATGTTCAGGGGTGTGCCCGCCCCTTCAGTTTCGGCAAGTCCTTCCCCCCCGCATGAATTGGTTTTCCTGACGGAATTCCCCCCTTTTTCCGATACAAGAACTTGACCCCGCCTGTCCTTCCGAAAAAGTCGCTTCCCCCCCCTCTCCGCGTCTGGCCCGCCTGCAACCAGTGGGGGTTTCCCCTTTTTTTTTACGTTACTCGCTACCGCCCCACACATCCCCTGGAAAGAACTCCTCCCCAGGAGTGCAGATTCGACAGCCGTTTCAGCGCCTCTATGTCTCTCCCTTCCTCTTCCTCCTCGGACCACCCCCCCCCCCCAACGTCCCCCCACGGCCAAGGCATCATGAATGAAAGCATCTGGTTTTATTTGGCAATCTTCACACGATCGGCTTACACGCTCCCATCACGAGAATGATCGGTTTCTCCATGTTATCGCCGGATCCTTTCTCGAACTTTCACTTTGTCTTTATCTCTCCTTTGTTAGAAACGCCACATTCCCACGAGTCGGTCGTCCCATCCAGGTGTTTCAGTTTTCCTTTTTATTCCGGCCCTACTCCACTTGATTGGCACGCCCTTAATAGAAACTCCTCCTATTTTTACGTTTCGTCGCCCCCTCATTAAGATTAGCCCTTTTTTCCCCCCCTTACTGGTCGTATCGAATCCCTCCGTAGATCACGTCCTTTAAATGCCCTATCGTCAGATCCAAGCATGGCCCCTTCTTTCTTTTCTCCGCTTTACTTTGCCTTTGATCAAACAACCCGCTTGCTTATTAGCTTTCCTGTCCACGGGTCCGGCGGGTACCCTTCAAACGTCAAGAAACCGCTATATTTCCCCCCTCTACGTGTTTTTTTGTTGTTGCGAGCGGAGAGCGCGCTTCTTTTTCGGAAGGTCCTCCCTTGGACCTCCGGTTTTCCCCTGATCGATTCCTCCCTTCGGTTTTGCCAACTTCGAGGAGGACTCCCCCTTTGCCCTGCGTTGTCCCTGGATTTTCTGAGTGATTTGCTGATAGGGTACAGGGATTCTTACGGGGTTTTTTCTTCAAGTCATTTCCCACATGGAGTTTTCTCTGAGGCCTCGCGCACCGCCGAATTCGTTGTGTGGAAAAATGCTTTTTCTTTTCTTTCGATTCTGTCCCGACGTGAGCTTCTTGGGGAATAACCTTTTTTTTTCCTTCTCCCACATGGATGCTGCACGAAAGACTCCTTCCCCACACCCCACCGACTTGGGTTGGATGGCTCCCTTTGACTGAAGGCTCTAGCGCCCAGTGCCTTAGGACTCCCTCGTGGTCGGCCACTCTAAAAAGTCATTTGATTGAGCCTTTTATGCAGCCGCCTTTTTGGCAGATCCCCAATTTAGGCGAATTTTCTCCTCCCTAAAATAAGAACAGCCTCTTTGGCGTTGATTTTTCCTATGACGTCGATGATACTTTGCGATGATCGCGCGGCTCATTTTTTCTTGCCCTCTTTGTTCTTCATGCTCTTCGTCCGGTCTGTCCAGAGACTTTCTTCCTTAACCCAGTAAAACTCGTCCCTTTCTCCCCCCCCACTGTTTTCCTTTTGGCCATCTTCCTCCTTTGCCGGAATAGCAAATCACCTTCTTTCGAAGGAAGCCAGCGATTCTCAAGGTTATTTATAGTCGCTTTTTAATGATGGATCATGCGGCTTTTTCAATGGCAGAACTTTTTCCGGCTTTTCTCCACAACTCCCCTTCTTGGGAGTTTTCTCTTATCGAGAAATCTTTTTCCCTGTCAAAGCTCCGCAACTTGTCGGGGGTTTCGGCGTCCCGTGTGAGCTCTCCCCTGCCCCCGGTTTGATGCGGTGCCTGGTTCCCGCGACAGATGCTCCCAGGGTCCCACAACGGTGTTTGCGTTGATGGCTTTCGGCCTCAAACGCGTTCCTCCTCGTGTCGATTTCGCGGGTCCCCGCTACGCCCCCTCTCCCGGGTATCCGGGCCAAACCTCTCCCCCTTTTGATTTTTCGAATCGCCACCAATGGCGCAAAAGGCCATTAAGCTCCATTTTCCCCCCCTACAAACGCCCCTGATAAAGTCTCCCAATCAGCGCTGACAGGACCCTCTCGCCCAACATGGTTGTTTTTTCGTTCAATGACTCTCACAAGTTGCCCTCAAATCAATTTTTTCGGCTTTGATCCAGTGACGTAATTTTTGCTTTTCGGGCTTGTTTACCCCCGTGATTCACGCAGTCGCGCACTTCAGATTTTTTTCCTCTTCCCTTGCTTCGGTAGGCGCCTCAACGGGCGAGTACCCCCCCCTTTCACGCTGTTCCAAGCATTTAGGTTGTGATTGGTCTTCCTGCTAATGACTCTTGTTTTTCCGTCCTGCAAAAGTATTCGTCCCGGACGAAATAGGGACCTGTGAAGAAACCCAACATGGGCCATAAGGAAACTTCTCCCCTGAGTTACGAGGTCCTTAAGTGGGGGAGCTCGGACGAGAGGGCTCCCCTGTGCTGCTAGCATTTTGAGGGAATAAAGCCCAGCACCTTTGTCATGAAGCGTCCCTTTGTTTTCTGGACCGTGACCGCGTACCCTCGATTGGCATCAAAACGACTGGGTCGAAGGGGTCTTAGATGGTCTCCGGTCCCCCTTTCTCATTTGTTGTCTGAAACGATGGATGATTCCGAAGGTTTCCGGAGATTTGGTTTCGCCAAGACTTTTTCTAGACCTCTCCAGATCAACCTCCCCCCTTTTTCTTGGTCTCCGCCCACCCCCGGTTTGTGAAAATCCTTTAATTGGGTTCCCGAAGACAACCTGCACGGTAACCTCTTTGGTATGATCCCCTTTCAAAAGGGAGCCGGTAGGCTGGAGTGTTTTTTTGAGAGGCCACAAGAGTTCTCGGATGAGCTCTCTCAAGTTCTCCTTGGACAAGTCAGTCATCGCGTCACTTCACGCCCATGATATTTTCCTAGCCCAGGTGAATTCACAATGGTAGATGCGATCTTTCCTCCCCTGCTGTACCATTTTACATAGAGGCAGGAGTTATTCCCTGATTCCCTAGCATTCTGAACGGGACGGGCCCGTCCTTCGGTGTTGGATTTTGGAACTGTGGACGCTCCCTACATCATAATGTCCTGAGAGATTGATCGTCTTTTATTGACACAATTTAGTGACATTGATCCCTCCGAGATTGTCCTCTCCTGGCACTTCTCGGTGAATTGCGAAAAGGCGCTTTCCTTTGCCTTCCACAACATAGCTCAAGGCAACTCCGAGAAAAGCTTCCTGAGATCACAAAGCCCCCTAAGACTCCGCGGAAGTACCTTCCCACTACTGGTCGTAAAGCTCTGCGGACTCATTCCCCCCCGGTGACGACTCCTTAGACTCCCCGGAGTGTAATTCGGTTATCTAGTCCGTTGATTGTCTGACACTTTCTCAGGAGGTTTTCCAAAAAGATGATCTAGCTTCCTCGTGCAAGGACTTTGAGCATTTCCGGGCAAAGCGGTGGTTCTTTCTCCCCCCCCCAAGAAAAGGAGTTCCCCTCGACCGGTACCACGGTCAGATTTTTTCCCTTCGCGTTCCGTGCGAAAGTTATCCTATTTTTATCCAAAGAGGGCTCATGCCTGGATGCGTTTCCCTAGATTGGCCCTTTGCTCTGCGAATCGTTGCTATTTTCGCAAAACTCCTCCGGAATCTTATTATTTTCTCCCCCCCTTTTGGGTGTGATTTGCGAGGTTTGTCCTTCGCCCGCGTCTCCTTCTCGCCCCCCCCGCGGGTTTCGCATCTTCCCCTGCAGTCGCCGAGTCTCCCTTGAAGACCAAGTAGACCTCCTTCCCCAGCGATCTTCTGGTACCTTCCTTTTTTCGCCCTGCTTCGGCGAGAGTCCCCTCGGACAAGCGTGCGCACTCGGGGGTTCCTAAGAGGAAACTCGCGCGCGATTCTGTTGTAAAACCGCTTCTCGGAGGTAGCTCCCACTTGCGACTCGAAGAGGAGTACAAGCCTTCTTTCCCTCAGGAATCTGCGTCGATTGCCGCATCCGATCGGGTACGAAATATCTTAGCCGAGAATTCGAGTCCTTCCCTTTTTCTTCCCTTCGCTCCCGGTCTGTTCGCGGCCTCGTCAATGTGAGCTGTTTGGCGGCCAGGCAGCAATTTCCCTTTGAGGCCCTCCTTTCCCCCCTTCCCCCCAAGCCAGCGACAGCGGTCCTGCGGCTGAGTTCCTTCCCGTGCAACCCCAATGGGCCTAGGGCATCCCCCATTCTACTCTCTAAATCCTCGGACTACTCGCATTATTGAATGTCTCTCTGTAAGTTCCCTACCCCTTCGACCTTGCAAGTTTTTTCACTTCTATGTCTCATTTCTCCCCCCTTATCATGTCCAGATTTAACCTTCCGCTTGTAACCCATACCGTTTGGCCCCTCCCCTTCCGATCGCATCTTATTCACCTGTGCTTACACGATCAATTCCTCGGTGAAGGTTCCCCTTCCTTATTAATTGTTGGAGAACTTTATCGCTCCCTTGACCTAGCAGATCTGGGAGAAGCCGGGGCCCCCCAGCTATTTTATCTCCATTTGCCCCCTTCCCCCCACGCGAGGTTCTTGATGTTGGCTCTCCCGGGACCATCTCAATAAGCGTGTTTTTTCCCCGGTGGCTTGCCTGACCCAAGACCCCCGTTTCGTTGAATCGGTATGTCTATCTAAAAGAGCCCTTTTTTTACGAATTTTTTCCCTTTTTAGCTTCATCCATATTTCATACGCAACTACCGCCCCTTTTCCAAATCGGTGACTAGCTCCTTGGGTCACCCCCCCCTCGGATCACTAGTGCTTCGTAATGATTCCCCCCACCCTGCGTAGAAAGCCGTCATGATTTAGCCAACCCCATCCAGAGTTAACATCTTTCCACTCCGTCCCCCCCCGGACTCATCTATGCCTTGTGCCCCCCTACTTTCCTTGTTTCTTAACTTGCATATTGCGCTTTTCGACTACTTTTTTTTGTTTTATGAGGCTTCCTCAAGCCCAGGAAGATACCTTTCCATCACAACGCTAAAGTCCCCCCTTAAAACAATCGTTTCACAAAATTGATCGCTTTCGCCGTTGGCTTTCGACCTCACCGTAAGTCCCCTCCACCAAGAATAGCTCGCCTAGTAAATCACTGTACAACCCCCTCCCTGAGAATCCCGATCCTTAGCGTCAATGGATAGACCCCACCCCCCCCCCCTGACTTTCAGGAGCCGTCCGTCAAATGTGGCATTCCTGTAACCACAAACAGGGGTGCTTTTTTTCCTGTCCAGGCCTTTCTAGACAGGAACTCCTCCGTTGCGTGTTGCGATGTGGACCTTCGGACTTCATTTTTCCATCCTTTTTTTTCCCCGACTTCGAAATTAACGGGATTTTGTATACCTTTTTAGCGTCGCTTTTTTTCCCCTCGACAATCGGTCACCTCTACTGAAATCCTTTTTGAGGCGACCCCCCCCCCATACCCTTTCCTCACGGATCTTTGTGAGTCTGGCCCTTTGTTCGCGTGAACCCCGGCCCAGCAAGCACCGTCGCTGACCTCTCTTCCCCCCGATACTAGGGCCGGAGCTTTGACCCCTCTTGCTACGCTACCGATTCAATTTTTCAAGCAGCATGTAATGTTTGTTCTCAGTTCGGCCCCTCACATCAGCATGACCCCCCCCCCCCCCCTGGAAATCGACGTCTTACCCCATATCGACGATAAAGATGACCGCATCGCTTGGGCTTTTCTCCGGAGTGCTGAGGAAGATGGCCACTTTTTCCCCAGTGGGGGGTCAATCCCTTCTGTTTACGTTAAGTACTCTCTCCGCCGCAGACTTCCCTCTTCTTGAAGATGAGAAGAACCCCAAGTGCCCGATTCGCCCGCCGCTCCCGCGCAGGATATTCCTCTTCTATATCGGAATAGGACACCTCCCTCAAAGCTCTCCCTCCCCTGACGGTCGCAGTTGGACGTAATTCGCCGACAGCAAGCTGGTGCTTTTTCGGCACAACCTTCTTATAACGCGCCATCCCCTATGATCGGTTCTCTTTTTTGCATGTGAGATGGTACCGCGAAAAATCACTTGATCCCTTTGATTTAGACCCCCGCCCCGTCGGTTAGCCTTTTTCCAGTCAGAGCGTTGGGAGTCATCAAGGTGTCCCACTTTCCGTGATTCCCGGCATGTCGATTTCCCCCTCCCTAAATCGCTCGCATCCAAACGAATCGTTTCTTTCCCCTATGCCTTCATTAGATTTCCCCTTTTATTGCAGTTCTGACTTGTCGTATCCTGCCTTCTCTCCCGGCCTGAATCTCAATTCCCCATCATCGTCCACCTTTGCAACGCAGGAAAATTTTTGATCCCTCGATGGAACTTGTCCCCCCCTCACCGACGAGGCCTTCTGGCCCCCCTTTACCAAGGGATGAAAAGGCCGAGACCTCCCGCGACGATATTCTCCCCCCCCCCCCTACGTTGTTGTGGGTTAGAGAGATATCTCGTGTTTCGTTCTCGGGACGTCCTCCGTTGTAACCTTTTTTTTTCTTGCACTGAATCTCTGAAGCCATCGGCGGTTCTCTTCCCCCAGTCCATCGTTGGAAGCCATCGTCCTGGTTCAGGCGTTGCCCTGTCACCTCTCAGGTTCATTTGAGTCCAGGAGTTCTGCTTCAGTCTTCCCAAGTCATTTCGCACATCTTTCCTCGGCATTTGCGCCGAACCGCATCACATTTTTTCGCTCTGTCGGATTATGTGTCTCCATCGAAGTTCCTTTTTGGAATTCAGGGTCCTTCATGACACCCTTTATGAAGGGATTTCTCTCTTAATTTCACAAGTGTTTCCCCGAATTGGCGGCCCTGTGTCTAAAGCCGCGACAGTATAGTATGAGTATTGATTTCGAAGACTTTTACTCATTTAAAAAGGTTTCTTTTCCAGGAGAACCAGTTCCCGTGGATTGGAGTTATGAAAGCCGATAGTTGGCCCCCCAATGAAACCCCCCAGCTGTCTTTTTTTACCAGGGCATAAATAAGCCCCGCCGTGGAAGTGAGATGTATGAAGCTTTGTACTAGGACGTATTTTTTCCTGAGCATTCTTGACACTAATAGAGGCTCCCGCAGGGATTTTCCCCCCCCCTTTGTTCATGAGCCCCTTCTTGAAATGGAGCGGTTTGGAGAGGATCCTTAACGTTCCCCCCCCTAGAGATGTATCCCCCCACATGTTTGGCAGGAGGCGGGTTCTTCCTCATGAGGATCCCTCAACTTTTTTTAGGAAGGCCAACGCTGCGTCAAGTTCTTTCCCTTGGGAATGACGGCTTTCCATTTGGATCATGCGGATTCCCGATCGCAGAACCCCCTTTCTCACTGCCTTAAGATTCTCCCTATTGGGAAGATTTATTCTTCTGCCCCCCAGGACAAGGATGCCGGTCAAAGCAGCCTAGTGCTTGGGGCTTTCTGGGTACCTTTTCTTTGCGCCTTTGTCAGCGCCCCTGGTTTTGCGATGCTTTTTTTCCAAGCGGACATTTTCACGGGCCAGACACCCCTATCCGTGCGCTCGAACGATTTCTTTTTTTTCGGGATTTCAGTTAAAGAGTGTCGATTTTTGTCCCCCCTCCGCCCATTTCAAGTAGAGCAATACTGCCCCCACAAACCTTCCTATCCACAGTTTTTCGAATAGACCCCCCCCTAGGGTCAACTTGCAGCTACGCAATTTTTCCACCTTTCCCCGCAAATCGTAGTTTACGTCTCCAAGACGCGCTGGACATTTCCCCCGCACCCTGGTTGTTTCGACTTCGACAGCTTGCCAGTGCCCGCATTTCGTTGACCCTATGGC
>Ga0179593_1468268_pt1 | contig 15833 bp, 22 predicted proteins | sample CZODoug2_1_08_16_FD_185931 | JGI IMG/M metagenome (GOLD analysis project Ga0179593, IMG submission 185931) | Vadose zone soil fungal communities from Angelo Coast Range Reserve, California, USA - CZODoug2_1_08_16fungal (PacBio error correction) | ecosystem: Environmental > Terrestrial > Soil >... | reverse complement strand
GGGGGCCTGTGTGACAGAGATTTTTCCTTCTTCGCTTTGTAGGTCTGTCTTCCAGTTAGTTTCTTTCGATTTTCTTCTCTATTCTCCCTTTCATTCCCTCCGTCCCTGTTGTGGTTAGTGTCCTAAAGAGACGTCAAGCCCTTGGGGCGACTTTGTCCTGTTTCCGTCCCTAACTTTTCAAGTTTGCACAAAAATGTCTTTTTCCCTGTATCCTTTTTCCTTTTTTAGGTCCCCACCCTCCTTTTTTTTTCGTTCGCGTAGCACTCTTTCTGTAGTTCTACGGCCAGGGCCTGTGAAAGCGAGGATTTCCCAAATTCGGCGGGTAAGGGTTAGGTTTTTACTCTGGTCCGGTTTTTTCCTTCAGTTCTGCCCCCTCTCCTTTTTTCGCTCCCGTCTAGGATAGATTGTCGAAAGGTGGCACGAGGAGGTAGACTTTTTTGGCCTTACGGCGACATAACCCCTTCTTTCATCTATTCTTTTCTCCCGTTTCTCCCCAGACACCACTTCCCTCGTGCTGTTTACTTCGATGCGTTGGGTTGGTACCCTTTGGTGCCTGGTAGGTTGCCGAGTTCTCTTCCATCATTCCCCTCTTTTTCTTTTCTTCCGGCAAGCTTTTGGGCTTTCTACAGAAGATTGGATTTTCTGCTGTTAATGGTCTGTTACGCAAATAGGAATTTTCTTGGACCCCCCTGTGCGCGAACCTTCCCGTACAGGCGGGGAGCTTTAATGTGGCTGGCTTTCTTTTATCCCCTAGTTCCCTCCCCTCGGTCGTAACATTACGACTTTCTTGCCGATTGCCATCCCCCCTTCTAGTTTGGCCCGGCTTCTCGCCCTCTTCTAATCTTCTCGTAACTTTTCCTATTCTCCTTCTCTTACCCCCTTTGCGCTTTAACCCCTATTTTGAATATTGTAAGGAGGCCCGTCCATGATATTAACGCCGTTTGCAGCTTTTACCCTCCGTTCTTCTCCATTTTTTCCCCCCCTCCCTCCTGTCCCCCATGCTCGCCCTCGGTGACGCCTTGGGGGTTAGGGTTTTGGGACTCCCTCCAGCCCCCCTCGATTTTTTTTTTTCCTCCCTTTTTTGCGTGCCTCCCTTCCGGGTCCCCAAGCCTTTCCCTTTTGGGGAGTTTTTCCGATTTTGGACGTGAAGAACCACCCTGTTTTCTGTAGTGCAGAGTGCTTAGACGGGCCTCTTCGGCACCCTTGACCTTTCGTTCAGGTTTTTCAGCGCGCGTTCCTGTGCTCCCGTTGATAAGACTCAGTCGCCCCCCTACTGTTGGGCCAGCGCGTGCGTGAAATTTCTGGCTCTTGCGTTCTTTCTCTCATTGCTCTTCCTCCTTTCCGACATCCCCGACGTTGCTTGTTCACCTTGCGGCCACTGATGACGATCCCACACAGTACAGTAAGGGGTTTCTTTTGCCCCCGAAAAGGCCCCACACTTAGTAATCGGATTTTCTTCTCTTGGCCATTTCATGTGTCCTTTCCGAAGTTGTTTTGATCCTCCCCCGTTTCTTGCCCCATTAAGATCTTGCCTTTTTTCTAGAGAGAACTCTTCAGGATTTGACGGGGAAACAGTTTAACCGCTTCTGGCTCCCAGTTCGCTTTTTTCGGCGGAGTCTTTTTGGTTTTTTTCTGCCTGAGTTCTTTTTTTGCGTTTTGTGAGATGGCCCAGACCGGCAATCTTTACAATACACCCTTTTCCCCTTTTTCCCCTCTCCCCCTCTTCGCTGCGGACTCGTTTGACCCTTTTTAAATGTTCTCCACATGTACGTTGATTTTTTTTTTATCAGACCCTTTATTCCCACGTCTGCCCATAAGGCACTTTTCCGGTTTTCCGATCTTTTTCCCCGTCTTCCAGACGGTTGCACTTCAGCTTTTTTGTTTCCTCTGCGAGGGTCTCTGGGGCACGGTGTACACCGGGAGAGTTTTTTCCCCCTTGTTCTCTTCCATTTTTTTTTTTTTTTTTGGCTTTTCTCAACCACGTCCCCCCTTAAGATGTGACGTTTCTTACCGAGGCCCCACTATCTCTTCCTCGTTTTGTTATTTTCCCTCCCTTGATTTTTGGTCTTCTTCCCCTTTTCCCGACTCCTTCCCCCAGGCGTTAGTACCTTGTTTCTTCTTAAGTACGCAACTGATTGCGCTGTTACCTAACCTAAAGGCTTGACCACTGACTCTTTTTTTTCCTGTCCCCCCCACCCCACCTCTTGCCGTGTCCACCTTTAGAGGATTCGTTGCCATTGCTCTGACGATTCTCGGCGGGCCTGTTGCGATTTCTCCACCCACTTCTCTTCTTCTATTTTTTTTTGTCCGGTCGGTGGCTTGCAGATTCCCCACCGGGTAGTTGCCGCCAAAGAGTGTCGGCTGGCACCCTGTCCTTTTTTTCTGCGTGGGCCTTGGGGTGGGTTCCAAAAAATTTCCACGAAAGAGAGTCCACCAGTGAGAGGCACCTCCCCACCGCTCCTACCCTCCCCCTCCTTTTTCCGTCCCCCCCTCTTTTTTTGAAACACCTTCCTCAAGTTTAAATAAACCCCCTTAGCGGCATTATTTCTCTCTAGACACTCTGGCCCCCTGCCTGTTTATTTCCCCCTCCAGAGGGGTCCTTCGATCTAACCCAATTTTTCAAAAGGCGCCCACGTCCCCGTTTTTGAATTTTTTGCTGCGCGACGCATCCGTCAGATGGGTTCGGCTTTCTCGGCATTTCCCCCGCCCCTTTCTCCCTTGTAGTCCTTCGTCCTCTGTTCTGGGATAAAAGAACTATTCGTTTTTCCGGTCCTATCCTTTGCCGGCGCCCCCCGAATATATTACCGACGCGCCAGTTTCGTTTTTTCCCCCCTAGGGTCCTTATCTTTTTCTTCCCGTAGCTTCCGGTTGACGCCGCCGCGTCTTAGTTTTATTTTATACCAAACCCTTCTTCCCCTTTCCCCTTTACCCCTTCTCATCGACCCGTACTTTTGCCTTGAACCATTAGTGGCTCAAACCCTGGCGATTTTCAAAAATTTCGGGTCTTTTTTGCACGTCCTTTCTTCTTTCCTTCATTTCTAGTTACTACCTTTTTGTTAGCCGTGTATTTTTTTTGAGCAGGGAGGTTTTTTGTCCTGTTTGTCCTTTTCCCCCTTCTAGGTGTTCCCGTCGGTTTCGGGCGTTGTTGAAATCTCGGCCCCTCTTTTTTCCCCTTCTTTTTTCCCCTTCGATCCTCGGTATGTCGTCTTCCCGCGGTGTGTTTCTCATAGAAGAATTGATTAATCGCCTTCGTTGATTTTTCCCATTCCCTTCTTCGTTTATCGAGCCCAGGAGTTTAAACCTTTAAGTTTCTATTTCTTGTATTTTTGTCTCTATTCGATTTTCTTCTTGGTTCTGGGTCCCGCATGAGTGTAGGGTGGATATTCCGTTCTCAGACTTCTTGCTGGGCGTTTTTTTTTTGTAACTCCTCCCTCTTTTTCCCCCTTCCCCCCCTTTTCTGCGTTTTTTCTTTATTTTTCAGAGTTTGTCTTTCGTCGGCTTTGTCGGCGTTTCCCGAGCGCAATTGGACAGAGGTCCTGAAGATTTGATCTTCTTGTACCCCCTTCTTTTTATTTCTCCTTCCTTTGCCCTCCCCTCAATACTCCTCCTTTACTAGTTAATCGGTTTTCTTTCCCCCACTTTCTTGTCATCTAGGTTTAATTCTTTTTATCTTTCTACTCCGCCTGTCTCACCCTCTTCCTCCACGTATTTTTTTCCTCTGCCAAAATTTGGATTTAATAGATTGAATTTTCCCTGGTGCAATGCAGGGGTTTGACGTACTTTTCCCTCCCCGTTCATATCTTTCTCCGCTTTTGGCTGTTTTTTTTTTGACAGTTTTTTTTTTCCCCAACAAGAGCGGGATATAATCTCTCTTACTTGAAAAAACTCTTGAACGGGAAACTCCCTCGTACTTTCTCCTCTCGGGACCCAAAGGTAAACTCCAGGGGCTGACCTCACGAGTACAACCCCCCGAATGATTTGTCTTCTTCCTTCCCTTTGTCCTGTTCCCCCTCTCCTCTCCCTTCTCGCGGGTCTTTGCTCCGACACGGCAATGGAAGTTTTTTGGTGGGAACGACCATTTCCTTCCCCATGTGGGGCTTAGTCTTTTTGCATTTTTTTTTCTCATTTTTCCTCTTCACCTGGGTGTTTTCGGCCCGGCTTTTACGCGGTTTCGTTGAAGGGGCCGGTCCCTCCTAGTCCCTACCAAAACTGTTTTCGATTCCTTCCACTCTCTTGATTCTCACTTCTGACCCCTTTTTCATCGGACAAGAACTCAGACGCTTTTTGACTGTCCCGTGCCCGCATCTCTCTTTACTCGTTGGTTTTTTGGACCTCATCTGATTCCTTTCACTTTTCCTAGACCTGATGTCTCTTGCGCCCTGGTCGCTGTTTTATTTTCACTTTTTTTTTGCCTTTATGGTGAATCTTTTCGTCGGCCGAACCCCTGTGGTAGTTGTAGATCGATTTTTCGAAATGCCCTTTCTCCCCCCCCCTGCTTTTTTTTTGTTTCCCTGGGAGGCTCCCCATGGATTTTCTTTTGCACCTCCCTTTATATTTAACCAAAATGAGGTCCCCACTTTCTGCAAGGTACCCCCCATGCCATTTGCCGTTCTGTCGCAATTTTTTTCCGGATATTTTCCGGCTTTCTCACCCCCCCCTTCCTTCTATCCCCCCACGCCATCACTTCTAAGTCTTCCTTTTCATCTGTTCTTCGGTTTCGTGTTTTTTTGTAAAGGTGATGATTGTCCCCCTGCGCCTTTTCCCCCCCTTTCCCCCCCTATGTTTTTTTCCCTCCCCCTTGTGTCTCCCTTCGTTGGGATTTTCCGTCAAGTTTGAATGCCCCCATTGGGCAAAGTTTTCCCCGCACGAGGTCTTTTCACTTCTTCCCCCCAGCACCTCCCCCTTTCTCGATCCCGCGATGCTTTTTTTGTCGTTGTTAATTGGTTGCTGTTTAGGTATGATTTCTTACCGCGTCTCTAAAGACTAATGAGTATAGATTTTTTTTTTCGTGTTCCGGCACTTGTTTTTTTTTTCTCGTCTTGGCTTTTTTTCTTTTTCATGTCAGTTATTTCTCCTTTTTTTTGAAAAGACGTTGCAAGGGCGAGCACCTTTGTCAAATGCGTTTTCTTGGACGCCTCCTCCTCTGCAGGAGGTCTCCCCTCATTGATGTCCCCTTTTCCTCCCGTCTTTTCCAACCCCTTTCCCCGGCTTCATCAATTTTCTAAGAACGGGCCACTCATCTTAGATCCCCACCCTTCATCTTTTCAAAGAGTTGCAAGAGTCCCCAATGGAGATGAAACGGGGTCGCTTCTTTCCCTTTCTCCCTTTTCCCCTGTCAGTCCCCAATTTTGAGGACGCTTTACCTCCTGTCGAATTGCCGCAGGAAGCAGCCTCTCGGATCGCCACCCGTTCGCAACCACGCGCATTTCGACTTTCGTGGGCCTTTTTTTACCTCCTATTTTCAGGTTCCCCCCTCCATCCCCGGGCCTTGCCCCCAGAGTCAACCATAGCAGAATTTCCGTTACTTTGAGCGAGGGGGAACCTTCCGGGTCCGTTCGCGTCTGGTTTCCCTCCTCCTGACCCGTCTTCTTCGTCTTTTATGGCCCCGATTGACCCTTTCCTTTGGAGTATGGTAAACTGTAGTATCAGGTGTGTGTAGCTTTTTTTTTTTGGTCGTTTCTCTTCGTTCTTCCTTCCTCTGCCTCGTCTTGTCGTGTGCCGGGCCAGCTCCCGTCGAGGTCCGGGCCCTGGCGCTGCTGTTAGTTTTGGGCCTGCCTTGCCCCCTTTTTTTTTTTCGTAGACATCGACGGCCTTTTGTCCCCAGAAAGTGACAGGCCATGCCAGTTGGCTACTGCCGGAAATTTTTGCGAATTTCTCGTCCGTCCCCTTCCCCCTGACACCTCCCCCTTTTGCATTTTGCCTCGCTGGTGAAATGGAATTAATTTTTTCAGTTTTTTTTGACTGGTCTTCCAATTGACCCGCTCTTGGTTGTGGGTCTACTTTCTTTATCTTTCTCTTGCTCTTACGTTCTCTGGTTCTAACCCTTTTGTCACTGCATTGTAGGAGATGGCCCTTGGTTGTGACGCAACTCCCTTTCTGCGGCTTCTGTTTTTTTTCTCTGCCCCTCCCTTTGGTCCCCTCCCTTCCTTCCCTCCCCCTGCCGGTGGCCGTCCGCTTTTTTCCCTTTATGAGTTCCACCAGGTAAATTCTTTGCTCAACGGAGGCCTGGATCTATGGGTCGTCACGCGCCCCCTCTTCTTTGCTCGGCTCATCGTCGTGTTGTTTTGATTTAAGATGGGAGGATTCCTTTTGCGTCAGGTTTCCCCGAGGTTGCTCCATTTTTATTTTTCCTTTTTTCTTCCCGCCCCGGGCTCCCCGTTTCTTTTTTTTGCTGGTCAAGGTTGTAGGGTTCTGCCTCCAGAAACCTTCCGTGGCCGCTGACGAATCGTTTTGACCCTGTTGTTGCTCCCCCCTATCTCCTTTTCTCCTTTTTTCCTTTTCCTCCCCCTTTTTTTTTTTCTTGTTTTGTTGAGAGATAAGCATTCGGAACGGGGCGACTATATGTGCAGCTCTGTTTTTTTTACCTTTTCCCCCCGTCCCTTTTTTCCCTCTCTCACCATCGAACCAGAGTCTTTCTTTTGCCCCCCTTAAGGTTCTTAACCCATGAGCTCCCAAACTTTTTTCGAGTCCACCACGTATGGATTCAGTCCCATTCATTGTTCCAACTTTCGGAGACAGCATTCTCGACCTGGGGGCATTTCTGATCTTTTCCCCAAATTTCCTCTTTCTCTTTTTCATTTTTCTTTCCTTCCCCCTGGTTTCGCCTCCATTGAACCCTGGTCGCCCATCGTATTTCCCTTAGTTTTTTAGACTTCTGTTTATTCCTTGTTTTCTGGTGGTTTTTCTCTCCCCCCGCCCCACTCCAGTCCTGCACAAGGGTCGAAGAAACCCGTAACGCGGGAAGAACCCACTGCAGCCCGCCTTTTTTGCCCAAGATTTTCTTCCCGGTAAACATGCCCCTCCCCTCGCACCCTCCCCCTTTTCTATCAGACTTTTTTGAAAATCGTTGGTTTTTTCCACGGATGGCCCGCTGTTTTTATTACTTTCCCCCTCTTCCTTCCACTTGCGCCGGACCTATTTTTTTGCGTTAAGCCCACTCGCGGGAAATGGATGGTTGTTTGGCTTTTTTCCTTTCGCCCCTGGCGTCATGTCCCCTCGTTCATCGTCGAAGTTTCCTGTATGGGTTTTGGGGGCCAGTCTACGTTTTTTCTTTTTACTCATTCCCGGCAGAGAGCCGGAGCTGACATTCCCCTTGCCCCTCCTCGCCATTGTTGGAGTTCGTGCTGATGGCCCTCCTCAATTTTTTTTTTTTTTTTTGCATTGCTTCCGCCCCCCGGCTCATTCCCCCCACCTCTATACAGAGTTTTGAGATTCGAATGCCTTCTTTTTTGATGTGCTACCCTTTCCTCCTTCCCCCGTTTTTTTTTTTCCCCTCGATCCCCCAAACCCGTCGGTAGCCCCTCGTCGGAAGCCTTACATGGGATCTTTTTTTTTTGCAATTTCCGGTTTTTTTCGGGATAGGCCTACAGTCTCTCTTCTGAGTCGTTGAGCCGATTTATAGGGTTCCCTGATTTCTCTCCTGTTCACTCTGTTTTGGGTTTTCGCTCGGGGATTATGGTTCCTCGGTGCAGCGGCTTGGGCAGACGTCTTCCCCGCTGTTCCGTCCCCTTTTTCCCTCTTCTCTTTTCTCTTCTGCGCTTTTCGGCTTTTGCGGTTTTTCTTTTCATGCCGCTATCGGGAGGTTCTGCGCTCTAGGCGAGCTTTCGCTGATCGCTTCCGTTCCCTTCCCTTTTTATTTTTCTTAGCTCGCGGCTTTTTTTTGTCCCCCCTAGATCAATCGGCTCATTTTTTGCATTCGTTTGCCCTGATTTTGATCTGCTTTTCTTTTTTGTCCGATTTTAAAGGACGAAGGTTCCTCCGTTTTGATTTTTTGGTTCCTTTTTAAATGTTGACTGACATTGCCGTCCTGTCCCAAAGAAATCCCCCCCTTTTTGTCCTTTTTTTCCCTTCCAGCCTTGGAAGCCCCGTACGTAAGTCTCCATTTGGAAGATTGTTATCGACGTCCCGGCTCAAACCCTTCCCTCAAGCCTGATGACCTGGGTCCATCCTAGCTTCCCTTTTTTTGCCCTTCCTTCTGGAGGTGTTAGGTTTTTAAGACCTCCCTGCCGCTGTGATGGCCCACTGGCCCAAAATCTGGCCCCTAGTCGGCCCACCCCCCCTTTGTTTCTACCACGACATAGATTCCCTGGGGCCGCCCATGCTCTTTTCCCCTTCACACCCGTTTTTTTTCCCCCCCCACTCCCCCTTTTGTGTTATTCTTCGGGAACCCTCGGAAATTACCTCAGGCTTTTTCTCTGGTCGTTTTCCCGCCGCCCTCCGAGGCCCTCTTCTGGCGGGGCGCGACCCAATGGTTTATTTGTGGGGGCCCCGAACCTTCCCTTTTCCCTTGGGCCACTTGGTCCTTTTTTCAAGTGCTCGGCATCCCGGGGGAATTCGGCAACGGGGTTGTTTTTTTTTTTGGCGTTTCCTTGCCTCGTCCTGTTTTTTTCTCCCTCGGGTCCCCTACAACAAAGGGGACGGGATCTTCGAATAGAGCCCTCCGCCCTACGGGTAAACTCCCCTCCCTCTCTTTTCTGCTCTTTTTCCCCTTCTCTTTTTTCCCAATTGCACGATTTTCATAATACTCTTTTTTTTTTGAAGTTTCTTTGGGTCCTGAACGACTCTGTTATATGCGCCCGATGGTCTTTTTTTTTTACCAGTATTTCCTCTTCTATTTCTTTTTTTTTTCCCCTTCTTTTTCCCTTTCTGTTCCTACGCCGGCTTTTCAGGTTTTTATTACTCTAGACCTTCGAGAAGTCACCCTTTCCTGGAAGATTGGCCCTATTATGCCTAGTCCTTTGCCCAACATGACGGTTTTTCCCGTGTCCTTAATTTCCCTTTTCCCCCCCCCCCTTCCCCATTTTCCTTCTCTCCCCCCAATGCCTTTTAGCCTTCGGCGAGGCGTTTTTTTTTGGGGCCCCGAGAGGTAAAGGAAATTAGGCCCCGTCTGCGGTGCACGTTAAGACCGGCGTTTGTTAACTGTGGATGGAGAGATGTTCTCCTCCTTTTCTCTATTTTAGTTCTAAGTGTTCTCACTTTTCCCCCCTCCCTCGGCCCCCTCTTTAGTTTCATTTTTTGGTTCCTTCCTGTTTGCCACCCGCGGCATAGATTTGTGGCAACAAGGTAGGAACCACCTTTTTGTGCCCGCGAGAATGTTTAGCATGGTTCCCCTCCCCCCCCCTCTTTTTTTCCTTCTCTTTTTTTCGCCTTTCGGACTCGCACCTATACCTTGGGCGTCGATTTGAGTCCGGCTTGTGAATTTTGTGATTCTTTTGGAATGTCCTCCTTGGTCCCGCCATTGTCCCTTCGGTCTCCCCTTCTTTTTTTTTCCGTGTTCCTCTTTTCTTGTCTTCCTACCTTGTCCAGTTTTTGTTTTGACTTTTTTTTTGAGGGAAAGAGAGAGGAAGATGGCATCGCGTTAACAAGTGTTTCTTTTGATTATCTCCTTCCCTAGCCTCCTCCATCTTTTCCTTTTCTCCCGCCTAGTTCTTTCTGAGGAACCTTTCGAGTCCCTAAAGGCGGTTTGGACACACCGCCTTTTGATTGCGCCCTGCTTCGCCTTATCTTTTTTTTTTCCCCCTTCCCTCCCTCTGATTCTGGTGCTTTTTTATCGAAGTCATAGATGGCAGGAGCAAACGAGCCATCGAATCGTCCGTTATTTTTACACTTATCGCCGTTTTTTGACCCCCTCCATTTCCCTCCCCCCCCCCCTTTCCCCTTTCCCCCTCCCTCCCCCTCCCCCTCCGTTCTTCTCCAAAAGGATTTCCGAGCGGCTTCCCCCGCTGTTGGGACCTCCTCTCCATTTTTCAGGCGATTTTTTTTCTCCCCTCAGTTCTTCTTTTCTTCGGGTTTACTATTCTACTCCGAAGGCAGGGATTATTTTTTGTGTTCTCAGTCTTATCCCCTTTTCTGAGGCCCTTGCCAGTTCCGCGTCTCGCTATGTCTTCGGACCTCTATGGCCAGGTCCTGGGCTGGGAGGGGCAGGTATGTCGAGCTACCTTTGATCCCTTGCACCTGGCTTTTTTCCAGAAAAAAACCAGTTTCCTTAGACCGTTTCGACGCCTACACTCCATTTCCATTGCTCGTATGCGCCTCTCCCCCCCCCCCCTCCCCCCCTTCCCCCCATTTTTTTTCTCCTTGATGCTTTAGCGACTTACAAATCGTAATGGAGGAATTTTCGCGGTGCTGGATCGCCACTGGTTTTTTCCCCCCTTCTTTCCTCCCGCTTTTTTTTGCCCCTTGTCTTATCTCAGACATCGTGCCGATTTTTAAGGGATATTTTTTTTTTTTTCAACGGAGTTCCTTTGGTGGAGTGTCTTTTTGCTTGGGCTCCTCCTTTTTCTTCCTCCCCTTTTTTTTTTGTTCCCTTTTTGGATCCTCCCCCTCTTGCGCAGGCCAGATAACGAAAATCGGTGACCGCGCTTTTTCCTTTGCTGACTGTGTGCCCCTTTTTTTTCCCCCCCTGTCGCAACCTTTTTCTTTTCTACAATACGATGACTGGGTCACGGAGGGGAAGAATAGTTTCCCCCCAGCCATGTTTTTCTCCAGAGTTCCTAATGGAGACAGATTCCTTTTTGACGGCCCCACTCTTTTCTTTTTTCCATGATCGCATGCTGGTAGGGAAGAAGAGAGAATTGACGGCTCGCGTGCGCGTTATCCCAAGTTTTCTACTTCCCCACGATTTCGTCTATTTTCCCTTTCTTTCCCCTTTGCCTATCCAGTTATATCTTTTCTTACTTGTTTGTTGTTTTTAGAGTTTTTTTTTCTTTGGTTCCTCGAATTTTCGGCCTTGCTTCTTCCTTTTTTTTCTTTGTCAGCCAAGAAACCTTGGATCTCCGAGAAAGAGGTTAGGTTTAGTAAAAACTCTCTTTCATGGCCCACCACCCCATCCCCCCCGGTTTGCCTTCCTTTTCCAACACCCGCTGTTTCGCGGGAATCCAGCCAGTTCTTTCCTTAACCCTTCTTCCTCCTTTCCCTCCGACCCGGCAAATGCTATTGATCTTTGAAGGCAGTTGTCTCCATTTCTAGCTATTTGCCCTTTCTGCCCCTTTTTCCGTTCGAACCCTCTTTCAACCTGGCACCCAGATTGCAGTCTATCTCATGCACCCTGGTTGCAGTTTCTTTTCTTTTCTTCCCCTTCTTCCTCCGTTCCTGGTTGGCAGCTCCCCTACCACTCCCAAAATATATCTGCCTTGCTGGAAAGACCCCCCTACAGCTCACGATTAGAGACTTTGCCCCGACGTTGTCAACCCCCCCGACCTTTCACCCTCCCCCTCCCGCCCTCCTCTTCCTATAGGCCCAGGCCCACCAGAGTTCCAAGATTCCCTAGACCCTTCTACTCACGCCCTTCCCGGAAAATCCTCTGACGGCCTTTGTTTCCTCCGGACTCGCATAATATGCTACGGCTTTGTTTTAGTATAGGGATCTCTCCCCTGACCTTCTTTTCTTCTCTTCCCATCCGACCTGAGTCTAAAGCGTGAGTTACGCTTAAGGGCCGAGCCAGGCTCCCCCTTGCCGCACTGATTTTTTTATCCTAGCAAAGGGGACGTTCTTTCCTTTCGTCCCTCTTTTTTACCTTATGTTCGAGGAAGTGAATGCCGAAGGCCTTTCCTTCCTGATCACCCAAATTTTTTCTTTCCTCCCCCTTTTTCCTTTTTTTTTGTTTTTTGAAACGATTTGATTTCCGCCCTCCTCTTCCTTCCCTTTCTAACTCCCCGAAGAAAGTTTTTTCCGATAAAAACTGAAACTTAGGCCCCTCTCTTATCTCGTGTTTTTTTTTGCAAGGTTTTTGTCCTTTCTCACTGTGCGCATGTTTACGCGGGGACGAGATCTTTTTTTTTCTGGATCCTTTCTCTTCCTTTTTTTCCTTCGGTGTAGGATTTTCTGATTTGGCACAGTTGTACTGGAGGGATATTTTCTGGCTCTTTTCGTCTCTTATTCAGCTTCCTTGGACGGACCGCTTTTGGCTTTTTGGCCTTCCTTTGTGGATTGGAGGGTAGTTTACGCGCTTTTGGAAGGGGAGATTTTTTGTTCCTTTTTTTTTTGCGCGTCTCCTTCCCCCTTTTCGCCTCTTCTTCTCCGTGCGTGGTTTTCTTGCCGGGATACTTTCAGGGGTTTTTTAACCTTTTCCTCTCTGCTGCCCTTTTTTTCATGCTTTTCTCCCTTTTTTTCCCCCGCTTCTTTTAGCGGATGATGGCGGTTCGACGGCCATGAAAGAAGGTAGGAAGCCCGCTTTTTTTTTTGGGCCCCTTTTGAGGACCTTTGCCCCTTTCCCCCCCCTTCTCCCTTTTCCCTGTAACTTTTTTTAAGCCATCTTAGTAGTAACGCCAAGATGACGGACACGCCAACGACTCATTTCTTTCGCTTTCCCTTAGTCACCTCGGATCACCTCCCTTTTCCCGACCCCCCCTGTTCCCCCTCTTTGCCCCCATTCTTCTCCCTCCATTCCTCCGTTCGTCAGCACGCGGGAGGTGCTGTTTCTAAGGTCCCGATCGTGATTTCTCTTTTTCCTCGTTGCTGGCCCCCTTTCACGGCCCCCCATTGAGGGCCTTGCCTTTAGGCAACACTGGCTCCCTCACATCTTTTCTCCCCTTTTTCCCTTCTCCGGGCAGAGGGACCCAACGAAAGGGTCTCCCTTTTGACTGAAACCTCCGACCTTTCTCTTTTGGCGTGAACCCCTCCTGCCTTAGCGCCTCCTTATCTAGTCAAGGTGGTGGGGTCGCTTGGGCGGCAATGGTTTTTATTTTGTTTTGGTCCCCCCTCCTCACTTGGTCTCCTTTCCCCCCTCTTTTTAAGTATTCTTTTTTTCTTTTCTTCTTCTGATGTTCCTCATCTTTGCGCGTGGGAGGATTGTTTGAATGGGCTTTTTACCCTGCCCTCCCTCCCCTGTTTTTTTCATTTTTTCCCCCCCCAAACCCCGGCTCTTGTCCCCTCTTCCCCCTCTCCTTTCCCTTAGTCCCTCTTCGCCTGGAAATAGGGGACTCGGTAGATGATTGGCGGCAAATGCTTTTTCCCGTTCCCTTTTTTTCCCTCTATTCTCTTTCTCCTTCCCCCCCGTCGTTTTTTCTGTTTTTTTCTCTTATCCTTTTGTCTGTGGTGTAATAGTTTTCCTGAAGGGGAACCCACAGCATATGTCCTTCTCTCCACCTTGCTTTATGGTTCCCGAGGATTTCCAGTAGTGTCTTTCCCCTGATTTCGTTGATTTTTTTTCATCTTTTCGGGTCGAAGAGTGAGCTATTCGTGTTTTTTTAGTGGACCGATCAATTCGAAAGGAAGCCACCTCATCGCCATCCCCATTTCAGTTATTTTTCTCGATGAATATTCCCACCCCCTTTGACTTTTGACCTATAATGATTGGTTTCGTTTCCCAAATTTTCCCCATTTGATCGTTTCTCTGAAAAAGTCCATTCTCTCTCTTTTCATTAGGGTGGGGGCGGAGTAGTCCCATTATTATGTCATCCGTCCATAGGTTTACTGCTGCCTGGTTCGCCTCGCCCCCCCATTGGATTTTGGGCCCCAAGAATGAATTATATATGAACTAAATGGTTTCTTAGGGTTTGATGAAACGATGGATGCGCCGGCTGATGTGCGTCTTTTGTTTTTCGACCCCCGTTCCCCCCTCCCCCCCGCGGACAGTTTTTAGGCGGCAAGATTGTGGAAGCCTGACAAATACACCCCCCTGGCATCACTTTTTCTCTTTGTCCGGTCCTTGTCACCCCCGTCTTCCCACACCATCATCCTTTTGTTTTTCCACGGACGATTTACAGCTTCTTCTTTCCCTTGCTTCACAGTTGTAAGTCTCTTTTTTTTTGAGGCTCGCGTCTACGGAACGAGTTTCTTCCCTTGGGGAGTAGGATTCATCCTAATCTTTGTTCCGCTTCCAAGCTTTTCTCTTTTTCTGGGCCTTTCTTTTTTCGCGCCGCTCAGGAGAGTATTTCATAGTTGGTTAGGTCAGCTACTGTCAAGGAGTGGCTTCCCCACCGCACTAGCCCACCTTATTTCTACCTTCTTATTTTCCCCCCCGTTTTCTCTTTTTGTTTTTTCTTGGTCGGGACGGACTCTCAGCTAAGGTTTTAAAAAATGATTGGGTCTCTCTTTTGTTCTCTGAGTATTTTTTCCTTTGCAAGCTGATACCCAGCACCCACGCGTTTTCGATCGGTACACCTCCGGCCGAGACTAGCTCACCCTTTATGATCTCGCCTCCTTTTTCCTTGAAGCTCCCCTGCCAGCTCTTCAGCCTGGGCGCGTTTTTCCCCCGTCCTCCCCCTTTTTTGATCGCCGTCCTCTTTTAACATGCACGCCCGTTTTTTTCCTTACGATGTATCCACATTTCGGCCCGGATGACCCCCTCCATGGTCGCGGCTCTTCACAAACGCCATTTTCCCCACAATGTTCCCCTCCGCCCTTTGTGGACCCCTCTCCTGCCTCCCTCGCCTGGAAACAGAGAATCAAGTAGCCCCCTTGGATTGGGCGCATTTTCGTTTGTGTGCCTGTCCATTTCCTTTGTCAATTTAATAGTAATTCTTCCTGTGCGTCCAACAGAGTTGTTTTTTTCAAAACCTTCCTGTCCCTCCCTTTCGGCGATTGGTTTAGGGTTTTAACGAAATCGGTTCCTCTTTTATCATTTGTTTCCCCCCCACGCTTCGCCTCGGTATGACGAGCGGCTTGCTGTATGCTGGGGAGTTGGGTCTGGGCGTCTGGCGTTTTTTTGCCCTTCCCCTCCTTGCGCTGAGTTTTCGTTTGCGCTTTGCCAGTGCGTGGTTAGAGGTCAATCCAGCCTAGCCGGGTTGAGTGATTTTAGTTTTTCCCTTTCAGCCTGTCTCGTGCCTCTTTCTTTTGTTGTGCCTCCCCCCTACGGCCACATCTACGTGCCCTGTTTGTCCACCCACCAGAGTCCCCCTTCGATCTCCCCCAGTTACCATTCAATTTCCCCAGTATCTGCCCCCCCCCTTCGCCCCCCCCCCTGACAACCAATTAGCATTTGATGGTCTGCGTAACCTTTTCCGCCCCTTTCTGTCTCCACTTACCGTAATGTTTTTTTCTTGTCTGATGGAGGGCAGGGGCGCGTGGGAAGTGTTGTTGCCTAGAAATGATTGGCCTTTTTTTGGGTATCTTATTATGTATCGCAAATTCTGAGCTTCGGGTTGTTTGTACTTTGTTGACCTCTTTTCCCCCCCCACAATCCCTGGGAGCAGATTTTTTTGGTTCCTTTGGGGAGGACTGAGGTGGGGTTCGTTCAGGCCTTTTTTTATATGTCGTGGAATCCCCGCCCCCTTTCTGGCCGGCCGCTAAAACCTGCCGGGGTTGCGAGATTGTCAATCTTGGGACTTCCCCCCTTTCCGCCTCACCTTCCTGGGGGATGAGCCTCCCTCCCCCACGACGCTGATTCTTCCATGAAAATCCTCCTTTTCCTCTTTTCCCCCTGTTCGCGTGATTTTTTTTTCCCTTTTTACCTCTTTTCGGAAGTATCCCGATTAGTCCCGAAACCATTTGTGTTGGCCCCGATCGTGTTTTTGACCCTGGTCCCCGCTGTTTCGTTCCCATGATTTATTCCCTTTGGGCTGCGGTTTCAAAGTTTTCGGGTGCTGTGGGGCGGAGAACACCTGACAGTTTAAGATTTTACAGGTTTTACTCCCCTTGTCGTCTTATGCGCCCTCAGCCCCCCCGTAGCGCCT
>Ga0179593_1376162_pt1 | contig 15833 bp, 22 predicted proteins | sample CZODoug2_1_08_16_FD_185931 | JGI IMG/M metagenome (GOLD analysis project Ga0179593, IMG submission 185931) | Vadose zone soil fungal communities from Angelo Coast Range Reserve, California, USA - CZODoug2_1_08_16fungal (PacBio error correction) | ecosystem: Environmental > Terrestrial > Soil >... | reverse complement strand
AATACCTACGTCTTCACCCTAACGGCCACAGTGGTTTTTGATTGGCAGTGCTGTCCCGCCCGAATCTCTTCCCATTTCCCCCAAGTGCTCTGAAGGTGTCCACCACAACCTTCTTTGGGCTTTCCAGCTTGTTTTTCTTGAGGGGCTTGCCCTTGGTCCTTCGTACGTTTTTCCCCCCACCACGCCCCTTTGATGATATCGGGTCCAAACTCAAATTTCCCCTATTTTTTCCTGGTTACGGTTCAACGGCGCGGTGGTCTTGCTTTTTTTCCCCCCCCATTCCTCGGTCCCTTTCCAGGGTTTTCTTTTTTCTGCTAACTGTTGAGCGCTCGTGTCCAACCCTTGCCCTCCACGTAGGTCCCGTCCTTTCCCGGCCTTCGGCGTCTGCATTTGTGCAGGTTCTGGCGTTTGAACTTGGTCTGCTTTTCCCCGGGATACATTTTTTTGAAGGACCCACGTTAGCACCTTTTTCCCTTGTTTGAACGTTTGCCGGTGGGGTCTATGTGCTCGGCATGAAGCCGTTTTCCAAATTCCGGGCCCCTGGCGGTTTTTGTCCTCGTGACTGCACGTTTGGCCCCTTTCTTCAGTGTTCCTCCCGGCCGTGTGTTGTGCCCCTTTTCCCCCAAGAGTTTTCAAGACGGGTTTTATTTTTTTCAACCCCTTCCTCCCCGCTAAACTTTGGACCCCCTTATTGGGGTGAGTTTGGTGTCCGTTTTCTGCCGGTGGGGACCTCTCACCCCTGGAAGAGGGTGCGGCCCCCAAGGAGCCGCCACATCTCTTCCTCTTCCTTTCCTTCCTGTCCTCGGTTGGAAACTGGTACCTTCTCTGGGCATGCGGTCTTCGGCGTCGCCATGGCGCTTGAGGCGACCCTCGGACCAGTCAAACGTGGTACAACCAACCCCCCCCCCAGAATCATCCCCGGCTTTAGGGCCTTGTTCCGCTCTCGGATGCCTGCTGCGAGGGTCAACCCCTACCTTTCAGCGCACCGGGCCGGGCCCAGCCCTTGGGGTTTTCACGCTTCCCCCCGAGTCTTCCTTTGTGTTGATCCGTCAGGAGGTATTTGAGTGCCTTGTTCTATTGTGGTCTTTTTTGCTCCTTTTTTGGGGCGTCGCATATTAGTGTCTCTTTTCCGGCATCATCTGGGTCCCCCCTGGGGTCGCGCATCTTCACGATCTTTTTTCCCAAGGTCGCTCTCAATTTCCTGAACCCCTTTGCTGCCCCGTTACAGATCCCTTGATCCCCTGGGTTGTCGAAGTCCCGCGGTGCTGGCGCCAACTTGTTTTTTCTTCCCATGTGGGCCGGAAGCCCACCTTGTCGCGTCTCCAAGGTCTGCCGCCCCTTTATTTTCCCCCTTAGTTGCATTTATGCCATCTTATGGACCTGGTCCAGCTTTTCTCTTTTCGGCATTACGGCATTGGATCCCTTGGGGTCAACTGGCGATCTCCAGGCGGTGGGTGAACCCTCTGCATCGTCGGCGTTTCTTTTTCTTTGGCGGTGTCGTCGCACAACCCCCCATCCATGGGCCCCTGCCCAACTGTTCCTGACCCACTGAGCGTCACACCTTTCCTCTTAATGTCAGTGACTTTCCTTTCGTGGGGTGTGGATGGCAGCAATCCCCCCATTCGAGATTTCTCGTTAACTCCTCTCAACCCGCTGTTCTCCTTCTTCGTTCAGCGCTTTCCGTTTTCGAGGTTTTTTGTGTTTTTTCTTTCTTTTTTTGCAACTGGCCGCCCAGGAACAGTTTGACCTGGCCGTGGCCTCGCTCGCCCCCCCCCCGCCTTTTGTGTGTGGTTGGTTTCTCTTTTCACGTTTCCCTCCCCGGTTCCCGGCTTTGTTTTGGGGCCCACTCTCAAACACCCTGAATGGCGCATTTCCTTTTTTCTTCCGGTCTCGAAGAGGTTTTTTCGCTCTTTGTTGGAATCCCCCCATTTCATCACATGAAGTGGTGCGCCCCAAGCAACCGTTTCCTTTTCTTTTCTTTTTTTCATCCATCCTCCAGTGTACCGCCTTCTTCGTTCCCGGCACTTTCCCATTTATGTGCGTTTGGACCTTTCTCGTTTTGTTTTTAGACCTTTTTTTCCTCCTGTTTGCCCTCTGAACCCAGAGTGGCGTGTGTGAAAAACTTCTAATTTGATCCGACCTCCCCTTTCCTTAGACTACAATCCGCCTTTGACCGACGAACCCTCGCCCGCGAAAAAGGGGGCTCTCTACAAGTTCCCCTGTTGATGCCAGGGACCTCTGGATGGTTGCTATTGCCCTCTGGAGTGGCGCGGTTGCGGGGTGTGCGTTGGCCCTTGTTTTCGGGACGGTCACTGCCCACTATTGCCGTCCAAATTCCTTCCCCTTGCGTTGTTTGAGCCTCGTCATCAAGGGCTCCCTGCGGTTTTAAAGGCCATTCGTCTTTCCCTCTCACCCGCGTCGAGCGTTCCTACGGAGAATATACTTGTCAGGAATGGCTCCCCACCTTGAAGTTCCCTTTTTTTTTTCCCCCGAATCCCAACCCTACCCTAATCCTCTTTCTTTCTGTAGCCCCGGTGGAAGTTGACGTCAACGCGCTGTTTTTTTGCTCTTTGTCGCTTTACCCCCCGCTTTTCCTGTGTCGGCGTTAGGGCTCAGGAACAGTCGTTTTCAAGTCCCCTTTTTGTTGCGCCGGGCCGTTGGCACCCCTGCTCGGAATTTCATCGCCCGCTCGATTAATGGCCTTCTCCGCGCTCGGTCACATAGTGAAGTTTTTTGTCGGCTGGGTCCTCAACTTTCCCGGAGCCTATGGGCCGGTTTACCCCCTGGGGACTTCGGCGTTCCACAGCCTGTCGTACCCACCTTGTCTCCGTGACGTCGGGGCCCAACTGGTGAGTATGGCCTCGGCCCCGCGTCTGACCCCCTTTTTCCTTTTGTTTGAACAAACTGCCTCCAGAAGTGGTCTCTTCTTCACCCACCCCTGATGCAGTGGACCACTTTTGAGCGGCACGAGCAAACTTCCAGCGCTCGGGTCGTTTTTGATTGTGCCGGCCGCAAGACCGTGTGTCCCCAGTCAGGATTTCCCTCGGACGCATTGGTTTCCCCCATCGGCTACTACGTCCCATATTTTAGGGTATTGGTCTGGTTGGTTTTTGGTTTGCAAAATGACCTCTTTGTCTTTTTTTTGATACCCCCTCCCCTTTCGTTTGGTTGTTTTATGAGAGAGTCCATTTGTGCACCAGTGCTAACAATCTCCCGGTCACGATTTCTTTTACGTTTTCAGCAGATGTCCCACCATCTTCTCGGAAATCCTTTTGCACTGTTCCTTTTGGTTTTTCTTTCGGAGGTCCCTTCCATGTCCCCTTTTTTTTTTTCCTGATGTTGGCGCGGTGTGGCCTTCCCGAAGTGTTCTCCCTTTATCTGTTGTTTTCATTTTCTACCGTGCAACGTGCCGGTTCAAATCACCCTTGGACAGTTTTTTTTTTTTGGGGAGTTTGACGCCTATACCGCACTTGCCTCGTGTCAGGTCTTTTTTTCTTTGTTCACGGACATGCGTGGGGAAGTTGACTAAACTTAGGGCCCCATTGGACCCCCCCCCCCTTGGCACCTTTTCCTTTTGAAAGTGACTGACCCCGAAACAACCCTTTTTTTCCCCCTTGGAGGGTTGATCCCTGTCAGCGCGGATCGAGGCATTGGCATCATCGACTTTCTTGTCCCCTGCCGACCCGCTCCGGTTCAGACCGTTGTCGTTCCCCCACCTTTTTGGGACAGACTTCTTCTGAGTCCACTCCCTCCCCCTCCCACCCCCGTATGTTGCTGGACATTCGACCCCTTTCCCCGATTGGTTCACCCCCCCAACGTTTACACCGCGCCCTCATAATATGGCTTTTGTTAATTTTTCTCGGTTTCCCAACCCTGAAGTCCTAAGTGGATCAATTCCCCCTTGTTGGCGCTCGTCTCCTTTTGGTTTTCTACCGGTTTCGCTCGGCGTGTTCGATTCTTTCCGACTGGCTTCTTTTTTTTTATTACCCCCGCCCGGTCTCTTGCGAGTTTTTTTGGCGGTTTTAAAAGCACCCCTGTTTTGAATACTGGTTTATTGCCCTTTGCGTACGGGGCCGTGCAAACCTGGAGCTTGCAAACCACCCGTCCGTGCATGTCCAGTTGTGCGTCCTTCTCCACACCCCGGGAGACGAAATGGCTTGCACATTGAAACTTTACTTGATTTTTTTCGGGCGATTTGATCTGTTTCGAATTTTTCAACTGGCGGGACTTTTCAGAGAAGCATTGCCCTTTTTCTGGACCCTCGGTGCACTTTATCTCCCCCCTTCCCCTTGGTTTTTTTTTATGGCCCCAAACGCTCTTCCGTCGAGCACCTCCACCGATCGGGTCAGCCACCTAATTGAACTTTGGCGGTCTTGCCCGGTTCAACTTGTGTAGTTTTGTATTGGGATGACCCGCTCAGTTTCAGTGTTGTTTTTTTTTTTTTTCGGGTGATGTTTTCCATTTGGATTACTCCCCCCCAATAGCGTCACAGCACAGTATGAGGTCGCGCTGTTGGCCCAGGCGTCCACTGTCAAGTGGTTTGTGATGGGCTGCCCTCACCTGCGGACGTCTCCATCTTTGCACGATGGCCCCCTTTGCATACCGCGTTCTTCGCCCCCACAGGCTTTCATCTTTCTTTTCCCCTTGCTTGCCGAAAATAGCGGTTTTGATTCTGGCCGCATTTCGACCCTCCCCCTAAGCTTTCCGTTACCGCAGGACGCGGTGGTGAGACCTCTAGTTCCCGGCTACTCTCGGCCTTGTTTTTTTTTTGCTTTTTCCAGCCCACCTTGAGACGATTTTTCCCTTTCCGTGCCCGCTTTTTACTGGGTGATAATGTGCGTTTTCTTTGTTCTTTTAGGAAACCCCGATCTGCCTTGGACACTTTGTCTGTGGGTAGTATCCTTCTCTCTGCTTCCAAACGCCTGTCTGACAGAACCATGGTTCTCCACCGCCGGCGGTCTCGTCTTGCCCAATGGTGCTCCACTTCCTTGTTTAATGCGAATCGCACTGCTGGCGGTTTCTTGGCGATTTTTTTTTTTTTTTTTTTTTTCTCCAAGTCCCCCCCCTTTCTGGCAGCCAGATTTAATTTTTCTCGCCTTTTTTCCTGCGGCGATCCTTTCAGGTTCTCCGACATTTTTGGTCTTCCGGCCCTTCGTCCCCACTTTGTCTCCCTCACGCTGCCGTTACTATCACGTGGTCAATCTTTTGTATCCTTTCCGGGGCGGTGTGCCGACTGTTTCAGGTTGATCTTTTGTCGCTACTGGCTTTCGCGGGTTTCCAGCTGGGCGCGACCTGACAACCCCCACTGACCCCCCCATGCAATGCCTTAATTTCCGGATCCTCCGCCCCCAGGCTGCGCCACAACGCACCCACACTTAGGAACCACCCGCTGCAACATGGGGACCTGACGGGTAGGCCGGACCTGGGCCCGCGGTCTTTTGGTTGATTGGGCGGTGGCTCTGAGTTGGTTTTCCTTGAGTCTGTAGGATATTTCCTCGCGCGCGGCGCCCTTCTTCCCATCGTTCTTTGTTCATCATTCTGATGGATCTGGGTTTGTTTGGGTTAAGTTTTTCTTTTTCTGCTTTCTCTTCTTGTTCCACCTGGCTCTTGCCGATCGTCACGGCTGTTCCCTGCAATTCCTCGTCGTCGAAGTGCTCCCTAGGCCGAATTTTTTCGGCTCGGGGCGGCCGCTTGCTTTTTTAGTATTTCCCCCACCTCCATACCCTTCCCTGACCCCCCCCTTCCCCCCAATCCGGGTCAAAGGTTTTCCTTTTAGTGGCCGGGGTGGTTTTCGTTTTTTCCCCCTCCCGTCTTAAAAGATCTAGTTAATCTGGTCCCCCTGGACGTATGCACCAATGGCCCCCTGTAAGGGCAAGGCGTGTTCAGATTGTGGGCTTCACCCTACCTCAGGGTGGCCTTTCCCTTTTTTTCACGGTTTGCCGGTCTCTTTCATGTACGAGACTTAGGCGTTGGGCCGGTGCGTTGTTTTCTGGTTTTCAGTGCTGCTTCAACTGACGGGTCTTGGGTCCCGGCATCGGCAGTCCCGTTCCCCTTAAGTACTTCCACCCCAATTTGCCGCTTTGTTTTTTACTTCCCAGGGCCATGACGGACATTCAGTCCCTTTTTTGAGGGGGCGTTTGTTGCATCCTAGCGCTTCAGGGTGCTCCTTTCCGGAATCGCCCCCCGAGAGTCATTTGTCTTTCTTTAGGACCACACACACCTTTCTACCTCTTTTTTGGTCGTGCAACTTCCAGAATCTTGCCATTTCTTAGTTTAAAAAAACCCCCCGATAATCATTCAGTTTCTTGGTTGTGTTGCCGCCGATTACCATTGAACTCGACGATATTAAGCGTGGGCCTTCTTTTGTTGGTGTTTCTGCTCATGCGGTTTTTTTGCCCGTTTTGAGATCTTTTGCAGCACTGCTCCCCCCTGAACCCATCCAGGTTTTCGTGCTGTTCTCTTAGGTATTATTTTTCTATCTGTTAATCCCTCCTCTTTGTTTTGTGTTGAGTAGTTTCTGCGATAATCCCCCCTTTTCTCAGGCCCCGTTGCACAAGCTGTCGGGTTTACGTTGTTTGTGGACTTGCAACTTGCCGTTGGGAAGATCTCCACCCCCGTACCCGTGATGAAGCAGGCCCCCCTGGGGTTGAGTCCAGCTTTTTTGTGATCTCGGTCCGCTGTCTTTAAAAGAGTCCCTTCCCCCCCCCCCACTGTCCTTCTTATGTATAGTTCCCCCACCCCCCCGACAATCAGTTGATGGCTTTCCCAAGGCTCCTCTGCTTTCTTGTTTGTACAAATCATAAACTGAACCTCTTGCCGGGCTTTCAGTGTGGTGCTGCTCAAACTGGCTCCTCCTGCTGTTCCCTCTCTACCGATGTCGTCTCTGGCCCTGCTTTAGACATGATTCTTTTGTGCAGAACCTGGCGTGTGAAACTTGTCTTCCCTCTTTTCCTTGGCCTCCCCCCCTGTTGATTCCTCAAGTCAGTCAGGGTCAAGCAAGGTTCCCCTTCCTTTGCTTCCTCTTGTTGGCCAGGTTTTCCCTCCCTTTTTAAATTTAACCTGCCCTCGTGTAGGGTCACGCGCAGTATGACACGCCTGATAACTTCCCCCTGTTTTTTTCCCTCAGGCGGGTTCTTCCCGAAGTACAAAATGTTCTTTTTACGCACGGCCCTTTTCAACCTTATAACGCTTTCCCCCCTTTACAGGGATTGGTGATTTGGTCTTAGTGTTATTTCGTGGTTCCTGAAAACATTTCCCGATTTTGCTCCCCTTGATGCCGCAATTCGGCCTTGTCCCCTTTATGTTCTCTCTGGCCATTTTCGTCTTTCGCTGTTGATTATATTTAGTCCTGTGCCTGAAGACAGAGTCCTTCCCTGAAGAAACGGACCCCCCAAACCAAGCCCTCGATGCTACTGACGACGATTAGTCTTCGCCCCTCGTCTCATCTGTGCCAGCCTTCTTCCTCCTGGGCCAGGCCCGCCCATGTGACAATCCGTCGGTCCGGGTCCCTCGTGATTGGTGTCGTTTCGTCTTGTTCTATTGGGCGTTTGCTCAGGCCTTTGTTGGTCTCGAATCGTTTTCTTGGTTCGGAATCATTGTCTGGTGATGGCGCCGCCTTTTTTTTGCGATCCCCAGTCGCTCTTGAAATCCCTCAAAACCGTGTGTCCTCAGACTATTCCAGATTCACGTGGTGCTCGTGACTGGCCCGTTGTGATGCGTTCCGTTTGTGCGAAATTGGCACGGAGCCAACATGTACTCTTGAACGGATCTTCTCCTGTATTTTTTTTTCTGCATTTATTTGCCATCGTTGATTGTTCCCGCCGCTTCTATTTCGCAGTAAGGATTGAATCCCCCCTTTGTCATCGGGGGTCTGCGGCGGGCTGGTTGTTTGAAAAAATGTATTTTTCCCCCTAGGCGGTCTTTCTCCCTTTGGCTTTTTTTTTCCCCCAGCTCACCAACAGGTGTCCATTTTCAAGACTCTGTACTGGACACAGTGATCCCTTTCCCATCTTTTTTTTTCCCAGGGCGGCCCCAGCTGCCAGGAACGTTTCCGAACTTTTAGTGTCCTTTTGACTGGTGTGTAGTGTCGGCCCTCCCCTTTCCCCAAGGCCCTATTTCTTCCCTCTATTCACAAAAACCGCTTTCTCAATTACGGTTCCTTTATTCATGGCGTCGTCTTTTTTTTTTTTTTTGCTGTCCCACGCTATTTTGGACAAGCCCGCACCCGAACGTGACGTGCGTTCCTTCATTCCGCGGCTTTCTCGTTTTCGGATCGTAAAGTTCTTTTTCCCCGTGTCTGGTCTGCCCCTTCTTTTCGCAAACACTTCCAGGTTTGCCGATACGCGCTGCGAAAGACCACGGTTTCTTGACTCTCTTTCTGGATCTTTACCATTATCACCTACTGTGCGCAAGCCCCCAGGCCTTTCGATTTTCGGTCATCCCCCATTGTTCTTTGGCGCCGGCCCCCTTTTCCCACTTATGTTTTTTGTCTTTCCCTTATCGTTTTTGGTGTTTTTTTTTTTTTTTTTTTTTTTCCTTCGCCCTCTCGTTGGCCGGACCTCCCAGTTTCTGTCGTGGTTCGACCCTTCTCTTGATCAGAAACTTGCCCCACTGAGTCGCCTGCCTCGTTCCGTGATCGCCGAACTTCTTCCCCTCCCGAACAAATTCCCCCAAGGTTCCACTTTTCTCCAGGGAGTCTTTGGTTTTGATTGCCAGCCGGCATGGCGCGGTGCGGCTCCCTGTCGGCATTTGCCGTTTGCCAAATATTCTCAAATTTTCCAGTCTAACCGTGCCCGGTTGGCCTTTCACAGTCTTTCAGCCCTCTTTTTTCTTCGTTTTTTACGCCCCCCAGTTATCTCAACCTGGTCGTATTCCTACCTCACGGTCTTTACCGCCGGCTGGAAGATACGGGAAGGATTCCTGTCCACTCGTACGTCCCATTTTTTTGAAACACGAGAACTAACAGTCATTGAGTATTTCGGCGCTTTTGGAACGTTTGACTCCCTCCCGTTTTTCTGTTGTCGCTCACACCCCACGGTGTGGCTGTTCTGGCTTCTTTTGTTTTCGAACGTTCTGTACCAAAGAATTTGTGTGCGTTCCACCGACGGCGCATGGCTCGAAATTTACTCTCAGCTAATGCCCCCCTTTTCTCGTCTCGCTCTTACCGTCATCGGGAAGTTTCCGTTTTTTTCTAAATGGTAGGCGGCTTTGGTTTTTTTTTCCAAAGGGCTCGTCGTTCGTCCTTCGTTTCATTGTACCCTTCGTGTAGGGTCCCCCTTTTATGCGCCGGCAATGCCCGGATCAACGGGTGCCGGTTATTGAAAAGTGGTTCGCCCCCCCGGTTTTTTTGATGGATTCCCCCATATGCAGGCTTGAAACTGATCTGCGGACACCGCTCCCCCAGCCATGTCTCCCTTTCTTTTTTTCTGGCCGCCTTGGCACCCTCCTGGGCAAGTCAAGGATTCCCTCGAAGCTTTGTTCATTCGGGGGCTACCCTTTTTCCCCATTACGTCACGCGTGGGCTTTGCAATGACATATTTTTTCTCTTTTTTCCCCATCCCTTTATTTTTGTTGTTTTGACTGCGTGATGAGTCCTTGAAGAGACCGTGTCCTCCGGTGTACCCCGAGATTTTTCTTTGGTATCCGGCTTACTTTTTTGGTGTCATCCTGCCTGGTCCCGTTTCCTTTTGGCCTGGGCGGCCTCCATTCCCTGATAGATATGACTTTTTTCGGTGCGGTCCCTTTTCTTCTCCAGTGTAATCAATTGCAGCCATGTTGTGTGGGTTGTTCATAACTTTTTCTCCAATTTGAGCGGTTCCCCTCAAATGTCCCCTTGGATCTGCGGGCCCGTCTGGTCATACATCCAACCTGCCCTCCCTGCAGGTAAGGATCTTGTTTTTCCCCCAGGTGTGCCATTTGCTTTGGTTTTGGAGGGTTTGATCCCTCAGGAACAATGTTTCAAAACGTCCCCATTTTTCTGCGGTGTTTTCAAGTTCATCGGACCCCCCGGCCTCACACTTTCAGCGGTTTGGTGGTCTGCGAGTGTTCTCGAGGCCTTGGCATCCCTCTCTTCCGTCTTTCCCCTTCCCCGTAGTGTGGCTTTGTTGTTGCAACCACCACATTTTCTTTTGGTCCGAACTTCGAGTTCCCCGAAGCCGGCACCGCCCCCGTGTTGACGCGACCCCAAGTATCCAGCCTTTTCCCGTGACCCAACTCCCGCCCTCTTAGTTGCAATACCTTTTGCTGCGTTTTTTCTTAGTTTTTTCCCCCCTTGACGTCTGAGTTGGTCTGCATTTTCTTTCTTACCCGCCGGTTCGTTATACTTCACCGGGCTGCCTGCTTTTTTTCGCGGTTTTAGATACTTTTGGGACTACATGGTGCTTTTTCTTCTTTTTACCCACTCCCTCGCCGTGGGGGGCTGACGGCTTTTCTTTTTGCGGTTATCACTGGCTCTTTCGGTCATAGTTTGCTTTCTACGTGCACCATGGTGTGGCTCACCTTCCGGCAAATCCTGGCTGTATCTCCACCCACTTCGACCATGGGCTCCCCACCTCGACTCCTTGCTTCTTCCGGGTCTGAAGTTCTTTTATCTCCGGTCTTGGTGGCTTTCCGGCTTAAGCCTTCCCCTTTGCCGTTAGTTATGGTCTTTCCCCCACCGAAGTTTCCTGCCCACGTCCCCTTTTCTGGTCGATCTGTCCCCCCCCCCACCCTTTATCCCCGTCGTTTCCAGCACCTCACCCGCTCCAGTCGCGCCAAATACCAATTCCTTTTTCCCGACGTTGAACTGCGCCCCTTCCTTTCCACCTGTGTAGGCTGGTGACCCGTATTCTTGAGGGCGCCTGCTATGCGCTTCGGTTGATGTTCATTTGGTCTTCCCTCCCCCCTCTGACCGCCACCCCTTGCTTTTTTGCTTGCCCTTTGCTCTTTTTTTCTTCGGTTTCCTTCCAGGTTTGCGGATGGGGAGTACCCCTTGCCTTTTTGACCCCCGGTGTGCGGACCTTGACGAGCCCTCGAGAATTTCGCGGCTTCTTGTCCCTGCGTTCAAGTTTCTTTGTGCTTTTCTTTCCCCGTCCAACTATTTTTGTTTCTTGCTCCCCATCCCCTCTACTCCCCCCCCCCATTCACGTGTCTGGCCGGAACGCTTAGGAATTTTTGAACGCTATAGTTCGATCATCTCGGCCTTTTTTTGTTTGAGTTGCTTTTTCTACACAGCCAGGGCTCGACTCTGACTGTTCGTACTTCCCTTTTTGAAGCCTTTCCCGATGAAATTTTTGAGCTCCTTTGGTTCCCCCTTTTACCCCCAGTATCTCTCTTTTGGCCCCCCCTGCTGGGTTGACTCCTTCGAGGCCGCCTCCCTTTTTGTGGAAAACTCCGCCGAGTGTCAGATGTTCGCCCCCCGGCCCGTCGGTGCTTCTCGCTTTCCCCACGGGATTCCCCACCCAGTACCCTTTTAATTAATTGACTCGGGGATTTCCCCTCGATGCGATAAAGGACACGTGTTGGCCTATCCAAACTTTTTCTACTTAGCGCCGGGTTTTTTTACCATTGTACGTGCAATTTTAGACCCCACGTGTCGCCATTCCCCGTGTGCTGGTTTTTCGAGCCCGTTGTGATTCTTTTGGTGTTGGTTTTCTGTTGCTGGCCGTTTCGGGATCATTTCAGATCGACTGGTGATTAGCGGTTTCCTTGCCTGTTGGCTGTGCCCCCAAAAGAACCCCCCCAGACATTACGCTTTTTGACCCTCCTTCTTTTTAACCCAAACTGTATCCACCCAAAGGTCCCCACCTAGAAACAGCCAAGTTCCACCCCCCTTCCCACCGCCCCGCCGGTGGGCGACCCTTGGGTCCCCCAGCTTATTTGCGCTTTCGGCTTTCCCCGGTTTTTTTTGAGTCGCTTTCGCGCGTCAGTATCGTCATTCTTTCCTTCGTCCTTCATCACCGATTTTGATCTTTTTTTTGTGGGGGTCCGTTTTCCTTTTTTTCTTCTCCTTTCTTCGGCCCGTTCGACTGACCGCTTACCCCTTTCAGACCGCAATTTCCCGCTATTTGAAGGCGCACCTACTGGTCCCCCACGCCATTGCGGCTCTTGCCGTGCCCCGGCTGCACTTTTTTCTTAACCAAACGCCCCCTACCCGGGGACCTCCCCAATCACCCCCCCTCCCCTTTGTCACAAGTTTTAGTCTTGAAAGTGCACCTTTTCCAAGCCGTCCTTAAAACCCGATGGTTACCTCCGGGGAACCCATGGTCCGGGGATCTGCACTCCACTTTGCTCCTGTTGGGCACTTGGCTGGTTGTTTCCGATTTCTCTTCAAAAAACCTACGGCGGGCAGTACTTTCAACGGCTTCATGGCCGAAGCATAGCCGTTTCCCCCCTTGTGCATCTTGTCGCCGCTTTACTGCTGTCTTTTTCCCAACCAGACGTGTGATGCCGTCATCCTCGAAACCCCCGGTTCCACGCCAGTTGCACAAATGCAGCCTTCCGGTCCGGGCATGCCCTCCATTCGTGTGATGGCGGTTTGAACTATGCGCTACAGGTTTCCTTCCCCTGCCTGGTGTGTGTACAAAAAACAGCTCCCTTTGAAGTGGTGGTACGTGCTCTTTGACCAACCTCTTCCCCCTTTGTCTTTCCGTTCAACTTCATATCTGGTGAATGGATTGTGGACCCCCGAGAATCCTCAGTGCGTTGTTTTCTTTCGGCAAACCCCCTTTCGTCTCGATCAAGGCTTTGGCAATCTGTTTTGTGCCTTTGCTTCATCCGTTTTTTTTTCCCGGGTATCTTTAGTTCTTCCCATGTGCGCCTTCAAAAGTGAACCCTGATTTTTTCCGTGCTGTAGCCGTATTTCCTATCTTCTCTCCCTCTTTTCCTTTTTTCGAGATCTCTCCTCCGGCACCAGTGGTCACGGCCCAACAGTGTCTTGGTTTTCAAAGTTCCTGCCGTTGCGGCGACCTCCTCAACGTTCCAACCTGTGGATGAAGCAGGCCACCCCTGAGGGATGTCCCCTTTTGATCTTTTTCTTTCCTTTTTTGAATTCGTCGGCACACCGACTGATGATTATCGTCACCCCACAATTCCTGTGATTGTTTGTCCCTGTTCCCCCTTTTTTTTTGGGGGATTTGAGTGTACCTTCACTTCCCGGTTCGCTCTTCTGATGGGCTCCCCCTTTGTGTAGCGCTAGTCTTTTGGCACCGCCCTCAAACGATGTTTTCGTCATGCCTCGTAGAAGTTTACCTTTTTTTTCCTGCCTTCCCTGTGCCCTTTTTTCGTATGCCGGTTTTTCATCATGTTGAACGGAGCACAGTAAGCAGGTCACCAGCGGGCCTTTGGTGGGCGGTTATGCTGGCCATGGACACTGGTCCCCTTTTTGACCTTTTCCGGCGGTCGGGTTAAAATCCCTTCCTCTGAAACGTGTGACATTTTCCCGTCCGTTGGTGTCCCTCACGGACGGTTTTGTCCCCTCATTAACTTTTTTCCCGCCTTTTTTTAAAAAACTGTTTCCACGCTACCCTGACGTTCTTGGGTGACTTTTGGTTCGGTGATGGGTGGGGGACTCCCACAAACACTGGCCGTCTGGGCGCCCTTCTCCGCATTCGGCCCCATCGGGGCGGCTTCCCCCTCTTCTGGAACTTCTTTGGGCTTAGGTGGGTCCGACTTGATCGCTTGTCGCCTGGTGCCTGAACTGAGTAAGCCGTCATGGGAAACGGCCCCCCCCCCACACTCTTTTTGACTGAGGGTCCGACGAACGTATGACGTGTAGGCGCGCGAGCCGTGACCCGTCCGCTCTCCAGGTCCTTTCCCCCTGTTGTCCAAGTTTTCCCCCCCCGGGGCCGGGTTTTTCGCGGGGTCGTGTTATGTTGGCGGTTTTTTTTTTCTTGTTTTTTTCGTTGGTGACTCAGCTGTGGGAGACTGATTAGCGCTTTCGGCTTCCCTTTTTCTTTTTTCGTCTTCTTTTCTCTGCCCTGTGAACCAGGATTTGCGCAGAACTCCCGAACCAGGCCCCTCTGGTGGACTGATCCATCTTTCACGGGCTTCCTCAGCGTGTTGGAGCCAAGGTGTCCGACCACTGTGGCCCGGACTCCCCATGTCTTTTTTTTAAGGATTCTTTTTTGCCGTCTCTGATGCCTAGTGCTTGTTTGCAATGCTCTGGGGGGACCCCCGCTTTTCTTCTCTTTCATCCTACTTTTTTGATCCGGTGGCAATTCTTGGCGCGCGGCGGGTGGTCGCCATTTCTGCCTCTTGCGTTTCGTTTCCTTTGTAGGCTCGCGGCAACCAGTGCCACTTGCCCCACGATATATGTTTCTTGCCCCGGTCTTTCTTCAGTATTGGAAGTGCAGGGGACGTTACTAACTCGCGCTGTGGTTTTTGCTTTATCGTTGCACCTCCCCCAAGGCTTGAGATTCTCGCACTTTTCTTTCTCACCCGAGTCTTTCTTTTTTTTCGGCGTTATTTTTCGTTCGGTCTTTTTTTGTCCCACGCTTCTTAAAGCCCCCGCCCTGAAACGTGACGCTTGTTTTTCCGAAAGGCCCCCCTTGGTTTTTTTTTTCGTCAAGTGCTCTGCTGGTGGCCTCCACCCTCTCCCTTCAAGCGGCCTCGTTCCGACTCTCCTCCCTACTGTTTTTTCTCGTTGGCGGAATTTCCCAAAGTCCATAAACAGCACGCGTTGCCAATCCTGGGCCTTCTCCCTTTTTTAAGCCCTTCTACCATTTGACCTGCTCATTTTTTTCTCCGGCACGGTGTCAAATTATTGTTTCTTCACTGGATCGGGGTGTGTCGGTTCTTCCCACGTACGCTCTCTTTTTCAGATCCCTCCCCAGGAGTGTCTTGTTGTATCCCCTTTCGATTTTCTTCCCGGACCCTTCCCCCCTTCGTCTCATTTTTTTTCTTTTTCCGCCTTTCTTCGGTACGAACATCTTGCCCGCGTTGAAAATCGTTTCCCAGTTCACCTGTGAGCAATTGCCTCGCTTTTTTGGGCCCTCTCTCCCCCGCAGTCCTGGGAAGCAGGGTTTTTTAGTGTTTTTTTTTTGGCCGTCCACACAATTGCCTCCTGTCCATGGTCTTTCCAACCCCCGTGACGGTGGAAAGCCCCTCTTCCGCCGGCTCGGTCGTTTAATGCCCTTTTCGTATCCTTTTCTCACCCTTCTCTCTCGGAATTTCTCGCCCATGAGCGATCCGGCAAGTGTCATTGCGCCACTCCTCCCTAAAGGGGTTGGTCCCCCCTCGTGGACTCAGCCATGAGTATTTCCCTTGGCGAGGTTCATTTTGACTACCCCCGCTCTGGCTAATTGTCGCTCAAAACCACGTTTTTGCCTTTGAGGCTTTTCTCGCAGGGTGGTGCACCGAATTGTTTGGTCTGCCCGTTCCTGCAACCAGTCTCTTTCCCTCGAGCTCGATGCCACATTGGCTTCTCCTCTGATCGTCCTTCTGTGACTTTTTTCTCTTTTTCGAACTTTTTTCGCCGTGCTTTTTTGACCCCCGGTTTGGGCCTTCCCGGGCCTTTCCCAGGATGTCCTTTTTTACCCCGTGGTATCTGTTTCCGTTTCCTCTGGCCTTGTTTTGATTGCGCTGCCCCCGGCCGATTCAAAATTTGCAGGGCTTTCCCAGCCTTTTTTTTTATGATGTCCACCCGATTCCAGGAGTTACACACTTGCTGGGGCGGCCCTCGCACCCAAGGTCCCCCAGATTCTTTCCCTTTCTTGAATTCTGGCCCACAGAACCGGGAACCAGTCAGTTCTCTTTTACCACTACTCTTGGCACGCGCTTTTTTCCTTTTCGAACCCACTTTTGTTCCCCACAGCGTTCGTTGTCACTGCGGTCTGTGGCTCGTGGCCCGGACATTT
>Ga0179593_1370503_pt1 | contig 15833 bp, 13 predicted proteins | sample CZODoug2_1_08_16_FD_185931 | JGI IMG/M metagenome (GOLD analysis project Ga0179593, IMG submission 185931) | Vadose zone soil fungal communities from Angelo Coast Range Reserve, California, USA - CZODoug2_1_08_16fungal (PacBio error correction) | ecosystem: Environmental > Terrestrial > Soil >... | reverse complement strand
GGCCCAGTCACATACCTTTCCCCTTCGCTTCGGACGTCGCCGGTGGCTTTTTCTTTTGTATGAGTCACTTCTCCTTGTCCCTTTCTTCCCACCCATGAGCAAGTTATCGTAGTTCGACTCATCGTTTTTCCCTGTCCTCCCCCCAGATCCGTTTGTCGCATCATGGAAGCTTCAACCGTTGATTTAGGTTTCGACCCATTTGGTCGCAACATCCCTTTGCGGTCTCCCTGGATCTCCCCCTGAGTCCAGTCCATGCTCCCTTCAGACTCGACAACGGATGTCGTCCTTTTAGTTCTGACCTTCCGCCCCCCTTAGGAACTCGGTGTCAACACTCAAAACCCCTCATCTGCCTCCCAAGAGTCTTATTCCCTTTCTCTCTTCCTGAACCGACGAACTCTTTTAATTCCCACGTGTGGGTCCCTGTCATCCCTTATGCTTCGACAATTTCTCTTGGCCTTCCCGAGGGCTGGTTGACGTTTCGATACTTTTTCATTCGCCGATCATATCATCAGCCCGTTCACTGGCAAGATGGAGACGCTGTTTTCCTTTTTTTTTCTTCTTTTCTCCCCCCGGTCATTTCCGGATTTTTGACAAGATCCCCCAGTTCTGGTTTTTTTTCTTCACCCGCCCAATTTCCATCACATCAAATGACCGTTTTTTCCCCCCACGTGACCGTTGGCTTATCGCCCCCTTCGGAGGTTTGGGTCCATCATTTCCTGCCCAAAAATTTTTACCCCTCGCTACCTTTTGCCTGCCTTCCACCTTCCCCCTCAAAACAGCAGGTCTCTTTTCGCCACGTTTGTATCGTCCACCCGGCGCGGACCCTTGACCCCATTCTCGTTGCTGGTGAGATCGGATGGCCGCAGTGTTCGCGAGTGTGCCCCAAAGACTTATCCCTTACTCTGTGTCTTTGCCGAATTGACTCTTTTGACGATTTTCCCTCCTTTTACGACACACATGTTTCCAGTCTTCCGTTTAACTGCACTTCGTCTGCTCCCACCCGACTCTCGCAGCCCTCCCCTCTTTTCTGTTTCCAGCTTGCTGTTCGTGACAAGATGGCCTACGAGTCCTCTCAGCAGACAGGATAATCTCGATCTGGTTTTCCATAATGCTGAGACAAGCCTTACTCTATCCCTTTTTCAACCGCACCGAACGATGGACCGCCGGGAAAGATGTTCATTTAATTTTTATTGACAGCTCCAGTGGAGACGAATTGGAACTCCGTTCTGGTCGATGATTTTTTTTCTCTCGACCTGTTTGATTTCCGGTATACGTCCCTTGCTGCTCAAGAATTGGGCGAGACTGTTTCGGGAACAATTGGCTTGCGTCCTTTCCCCCAGTAATCCGAAGGCACGACAACGGTGAAGACTTTCCGACCTTCATCGGCAACGGATTCCTCCCCAAAGCCCCCTTCCCCCCCGAAGACCATCGCCCAAGTTTTTTTTCGCATTCTGCGCATCACGCTTAATTTCCCTTTGTCGCTTTTCTGTAAGCATTCGCGACGTACCGGTTTGTGCTTCTGGATGTTGTTTTTTTTTCACTGGTTTTTCTTATCCCCCTCGTAATACCCTCTGGCTTTTGTCCACCCCTATCGATTACCGATCGCACCACACGACCTACCAACCTACGAGCCCTTGTGTTCTTACGAGGCCTTATTACAACCCATTTGCTTGCGTGGGCGCATGTTCTTCCGTGGAGCTTAACGTTATGTTTCGCCCGATGGCTATTCCGCCCCACCAAGTTCCGTGAGCAAATAGTGTTGCACTTTTGGGGCATCCCCGTCGGTGCGTTTTTTTTCAGCTTTTGGTTTTGACCTTTGCCTATTCCTATGGTCGGTGGACTTTTTATCGAGGCCAACGGTATTCTAGGTTAGATCAGTTTTCCCTGGAAAACCCGCAAGGCTTGCTTCGGCCCGTTTTCGCTTCCGCTGTCCTGAGTCCCGACATCCTATAATGTGAATTGAGGTGAGGCGTCGCCCGTGCCCTCCCCCTACGTCGCGCCGACGCCCTTTGATTTGTCTGGAACCAGGGGTGAAGGCTAGTCCATCACTTTGTATATGATTTTTTTCTTTATTATGGCGGCCTACCCACTCCGGTACCAGTGTAGCATGGGTGAGCTGACAGGCTCTCTTCCTTCGCTGCGCGTTCTCTTCCACAGACGCCTAGTTCGTATGATGTCCCTCTGCCCATGGAGTTTAGGACCGTACCCTTCCCTCTTTCAACTCTTTTGATAATGGCGATGTTCCAATTTTTTTTTTTGATTCCATTTCTTGCTCCCTTTTTGCCACGGCCCATTTTTGTAGGTTGCTTTTCCCCTGGGAGCACATTTTTCCTTTTCCCATCGCGACGGCAGCGTTCAAACCGGTCGAAGTGGTCTGACGCCCCAGATTCTGAAGTTGCGAGTCAAGCACTTCCTTTTTAGTTTCGTTCCCTTTTATTTTTTCTTTTTTCCCTCTCCCTTGTCATGTGCGATTGCGGTTGGCTAGTTTTCTGCATGAAACCGCATGTCCCCTTACCACTGACCAATGTCTCTTTTTACTATTTCACCAGTTTCTTTTTTCCTCTCACCATTTTGTCCTCTGTGGTTTCCGGTGCCCTTTTTTGTCTGCCCCAGGACTCTCCTCCTTCCTACTCCCCGTCATAGATTCCTGTAAATACAAGACCTCCACCTCCGCGCACCCCCAAGGAAGGCGGCTCCGTTCCCGGGTCCTTTCTTCCCCTCTTCAGTACTGTACGAGCGCCGTTTAAGGACTAGCCGACTATTTCGCCTATGACACCCGCTACGGCAGTACTTGTTCTCCTTGGTATGGTCGGGGTTTCGACCCTTGCGTTTTTCCCCGCCAGGTTTCGTCATTTCTAGTATTTTTGGAGGTACACCCTGTTTGATCCCTTAGATCAGATGCTCATGTGTATTTTTGCTTGGGCCTTTTCTGCCTCAAATTTTTTTTGTCTCTTCCCTTTCCTTTATTCATCTTAACTGACCCTTCGGCTTTTACCTGCACAAAGACGGACTTCCTCCGGCTTGACAACAAGGGTGGTATGAGTTTTTTTCCCTCCCCCCCCGTCTTATTCTGTAGGCCAATGTTGTCAGCGGGACACCTTCCGTAGCCACCTTTTTCTCCCTGTCCGTGCTTCTTTCCGTTCCTGTATTAGAGCCTGGTCCACCTTTGCAGGCCTTTTGCTTTGTCTATCTCACATACCCTTTTTCACCGTTCGAACTTTGCGCCACTCCCCCCCCCCCAATGCCAGCGCGAGATCTGATTCGTCGCCCCTTCCTGCTTTGTCGTGAATCCTTTTTGAGCACTCTTATCTGTTTGAGGGAGATACCTCCCGTCGTCTTCTCCTGTGGCCAGGGATGCCACCGGCGAACGCCACATCCCTCCCCGGGGCGCACCCGCGTAAGCCCCGTTTTCGACCACATTCCTTCTTCCCTCTTTCTCTCTGTTGACAAGGCGCGATGGGTCTTAGCTGATCGATCTTTTTTTCCTCCTCTCCGTACTTTTGCACCAAGGCAAAGGTGAGATCCCGGGACGTTTTTCCTCACCGTTTACCCCCTTCTAGCGGGGCCCCAGGGTTTCACGTTTCTTTGAAGAGCAGCGCTCTCTTCCTTCCATTGTCTTATCCGTTTAGGGTTTCTATCCCGCCCTCGAGATCGGCAGGCAGCGCGAAGGTTTCTGGATAGCTTCTCTTCAGTAATTCAGGGCCCTGGTCAATTTCCTCTGAGAGCGAAGATCTTTCCGTTGAAGGAGTCTTAGATTTTCTTCCCGGTTGGATTCCCCCGCCGTCATGGAAGTGTGCCCTGCGTCATAGTAGTTCCCGCCTCGCATTTGTCCCCCCTTACAGCAGTGACCAGCCAATTAGTACCGTTCATGAAATGCACGGTGATGGGATTCCTCTCTACTCCCCCTCCTTCCCAAATCTTTCGATCAGGCCGTAAGTTGCAAGTCTTTTCCATTGACACTTATTCTTCCCGTTTTTGTAGATAGATGTTTTTATTATTCTTCTTCCCTATACGCGAGTGATATACTTTCTCTTGTTGGCGTGACTTATGTCCCACTGGCCGATCCTTCTTTTTGCATTATTTTTCTTTCTTTTGTATGCTGTCCGGGACAAGGCGTGCGTGACTATCGACGCGGGCTGGTACTGTCATTCCTTCTTTTCTATCCCATTTCCTCCCGTCAGAGGCCCTATTAACCCTTGAGAAGAGAAGACCATTAGATCTCATTTTCCTCTGCCTGGCAGCTTTGCGATTCTTTGTTCACTACTCCTCTCGTCTCCTACCGTGCCTGCGGCGAGAGATGATGAGTTCTCCTCTTTTCAACTGGACCCCCTTCTCCGCGTTCGCCGCTGATCGCCGTCTGACCCTTGAAAAGCAGAATTTCTCTCCCCCTTCTCGTGCCCTTTTTTCTCCCCGCTTTCCGTTTGCGTTCCCACGCTATCGCAGTGCCTCGTATATCGGCTCCTCTAGATGGGGCATCATAGCGTCCCTTCCCCTTAATGTGGTAGAACTTCTCGCTTCCAATGACTGTGCGACCCGTTCTGAAGTCTTTCTCCCTGTAGCGGTCGCGGCTGCAGAGCCTGCCACAGTCTACCCATATCTCCCCCCCTGAGCCCGTGATGACGAAGTTTTCAGCTCGCTGAACCCTGGCAGCGTGATGGCTTTTCCTTAGTTTGTCTCTTCCCCGCTTCCCCTGTTCAGTTCGGCTCAGTCATTTTCTTTCTTTCCCCTCCCACCCGCCATGGCCCCTGCACCGTTTTGCTTCACAGGTAACGATATCGTCCTTTTTTTTCTCGATCTGACTGCGGTGGAACTTGAAGGCCAACTTTTCATACCTGTCGTTTGTAGTAGATGCCCCCGTTCTTGTCACTACCTCCCTTCTCCAGCTCCCGCCCATCCTCAGACCCCCCTTTTGAAAGAGGATTTTTTTTTCCTGCGAAAGCTTTTCCAGTACGCCTCGCTCCTTCACCGTGTCTGTTTTGGCCTCGCTTGTCCTGTGAGTCTTACGCTCAGTCCCCCCCTTGATTCTCCGAACATCTCTTTTTTTCATCCGAATCCCTCCCTGGAATAAACCTCGCGGCACCACGAACCTGTGTTGAACGCCCGCACCTCCATCCTCTTGACACTCCTGCCTTTCCCGTTTTCTGCGGTCATATGCGTCCCCCGATTTCTTATCCGTAATTAATTATGTCGTTACCCTTCCTTTGATCTTTGCCCCAGAGTAATTGTTTTTTCGGCGTTCTTGGTCCGGGATTCATAAGCTACCGATTTTTTCCTTTTACGCATGTTTTTTGTCCCTAAAGCCTGTCCCTTTCCCAGTCTTTTTATGAATACCCTCTTTCCTTTTCATCCTTTACTGGCGTGGTCAGTTGACGGCGGTAGGCTCGACCCCGACATAGTCCCCTCCCCTCTGATTTCCCTCTAACCCCAATATTTCAATTCTTATTATTTATCGTAACCTCGCTCCCTGCGTCTACCCACTCGTCCCCCAGGTTTTTGGCGCCGTCTGCCCATACGCGCACATCCCCCCCGCCAGTGTCCTCACTGTCACTCCCCCCTCATATGTCCCTTTTTTGCCCCGGCACGTTGGGTCATCGTATGCGACATTTCCCGCCACTGGTTTCATGATCTTCTTCTTCGAAGTTCATGTGGCAGAGCAATTTTCTTTTACCATTCTCTTCTCTGCTGAATGGCCAGAATTTCCCGCCTTCGCCCTCTTCCCTGTTGACGGAAGTTTCTTTTGCTCCCTTAATCCGGATGATTTCATGCAATCCGCCTTTCTATTTACGCCCCCTCGACTGACATCCGCGGCGCTTTTGCATTTTGGCTCACGGCGCACGACAGCCCCTCCTTCGTCGTCTGTCGTTTGGACAGACAGTACCTTCCTCCTGTCTGCGGAATATGCTGGTCATGTTTGTACCCTTCGCCGACACGGAGAATTCTGTTGCGCTTCCCCCCTCCCCCCTACTTTTCCCCCTTCCGAGTCTGCGGCACGCCATCGGCGCCGAAGGTTTTCTTTCCCCCACAATAGTTCTCTTTACCGTCGTTCTTTTTGCAGGCCGCCCTTCTACCAGTCCTCTCTTCCGTTCTATTAACGAGAATCATGCGCTGGCGATCGACATGTTGGTTTTTTAGGGATATATGTTTTCTCCTCAGCTAAGGGGTGGTGACCCGCTTTCCAAGAGTCTCCCTCTTTGAGTTCGTCCCAGAGCGTCCACACCTCATTGAAGTCCTTCCTTCGCCCTTCTTCACAGCCACCGTCTCCCCTTTCCAGCATCGCCTATCTGATCAACCACTTACTCGTTTTTTTTTTTCTTAGGTCTCCTTTCTCCTCATTCCACTGTGCGATGACCTTCTTCTCTGGGTAGATCATTGCCCTGACGGTCCATTCTCAGTCAGCAAGTGATTTCTCGGCTTCCTTTATCTCCCCGCCAGTCATTTTGAGCGTCCGGCATCAGTATCCGACATGCTACCCTCTTCTCCCTTGTAATCCCTTTCAAATATGATTTTTTTAGAAGGAGGAATCGGATTTGTCCCGGGCATTGTTGATATACTGTTCCATTCTTGACGACCTTATCGTATTATAGCTCGCCGGTTTTTGTCTACTTCTTTTTTCGGGTCTCGGTCGGTATCCTGCTCTCCCTCTGAGTTGAAGGTATTCGTCACAGACGGTTCGTAAAACATCAAGCCCCCAGGACCTTTTCTCATTTTGAGTGGATTTCACAAAACGCCTTTTTTTATCCCCGCCAGGTCTTCTCCCTTTCCGCCCCCCGTCGCCGTGAGGTCAACCACCCATTTCGCTAGTCAGGTGGTCCTTCTTGACTCCGTAGTTTTAGTTTCCAGTCCCCTTCCTTTTGCTCTCCGTTTTTGCTGTTTGTTTTGCGCTATTGCTCGAGTTTCGGCCCCGTCACGGCCCCCTTGCTTTCCTGGTTTTCCTTTTGTCGCCTGTCTTTTTTTTTTTTTTCTTGACAGTGGACGGGACTTTTATCACCGCCTTTGATTTTACCGTCACCCCCCTCTATTCTCCTTTCAGCCTTCTCCTTCAGTCTTGCCACCTGATAATCCCCCGTTCTTTGGTGGCGTCCTCTCTCCCTTCCCCTTCTTCAAAAGGAATCCTGTCAGCGCTAGAGTACTCATTTCCCGGAAATTGTCACTTGCTTGCCCACTTTTCCAGTGTTTCCGATCCTCTCTCTTTAGAGCCGAATAAGCTCTTGATGTCTAGGGTTTTGTTTTGACGGCGTTTGGTCCAGGTTCGCTTGTCGGACTTTTCCACCGGATGGCCCCCCTCCCTTTTCCCTCTGTTTGAAGGAGCTTTCCTTGGCTCTTTTTCTTGACTGAAATCTGAGCCCGCTCACGCAGAATTAATTACTTCTTGCGCCCCAGGAGTTTGTCGTAGCCAATGTTCGATAACCCGATAACTTTAGTCTTTTTCCTTTTTTGACGCTTCTGACCCCTACTGAACGGCGAGCGTCCTTACTTCTTTATTGAAGTTTGCACCCATCTTTATGTTTTGGGGGCGGACCTCCTCCTACTCGTTTTCTGTGTATCAGGATCTTTCAGCCCCACCCCATCATACTTCCTGCACTTCCCGCGTAGCGATAGTTTTTTTTTTATTCCTCTTTTCCCCTCTTTAAGGCGCGACAGAATAATGAGTCCCACCAGTTATCCTTTTCTCCACCTTCAGTCACGAAGATTTTTCCATCATGGAGTCAGGGAACGTTTTTTTTCTTTGTGACTAGGACAGTCTAGGGCGCACGGCAAAGACCAGCCTTTCTTCGCCCGACCTGTTTTTTTTTGAGTTTGTTTTAAGCGCTTTTCCGGCACCTTTCTCCAATGTCCATTCGGTGACCCCCCTTTCCCACACCCTCTATAATAACTTTCCTCGCTATGATCTCCCTCCTTACGACGCCCCCCTGCTTGTTACCCACCTGACCCCGTTCCTTGGTAACTCATTCCCTCTATCTCGGACGCCCAATGGCGATTTTTGTTTCCTGGGCTTATGTGTTGTACACTGTGCGCTACGACGCGGTCCCTATTCCTCGCTGGTAATCATTGGCAAGTGCTGGACTCACCTGCTGGACTGGAGTAGATATTTGTTGTTCCTTCCTGCCCCCGGTGATCAAACTTCTTTCCGTCCCCCCACGCCCCAGCCAGACTCCTTGGACCAGAAGGATGAAGGCCTGCTCATCCGGCTCTTTGAGTTTAGAGGTTTTTATCCTCAATTTCCATGAGCACACCTGGCTCGGTTGGACCTCCTCTTCTGCTGGGACCAAGCTAAAACTTGTCCGATTCGCGTCTGTTTACGGACGCCGGCTTGCGTTCCCCTTGTTAGAAATTTTCCTTTATCGGTCCGGCGTGTTCTCCTTTCAAAGCCCAAGGTGACACCCCCTTTCCCTGTGTTTGGCGAGGCGACAGACCATGTGCCGTTTGATTCGCTACCTGGCGCGAATTTCACTTCAATGGCACTTTTTCTCCACTCGGACTGCGCACCGCTTCCTTTGCGCTGCAGAGGCTGAAGGAACTGAATCCGGAGACTGAGAAGAGAGTCATTTGTCTTCCTCTAAGGATCCAGCTCCTAAACTGCGTTAATCCCTCCCCCCTCTTTTTTCCCTTCGTGACTCTTTCGCTCGGGTGTATGAAGCTGACCCGGGCTTTAAGCTTGTTGGAAAATCTGGTTTTCCTTTTCCATGTCCAGACGGACGGCTCTCACCTTTTTAGTGACTTCCAGATTCCTTACGACCGTTCGTAACCTCGGCTTCTTTTCCTCCCCAGGTCTCCTTTTTCTTCTTATGACCCGCCTCCTGCCTGTTTCATCTACAAGAGTTGGACTGTTCCGGATTCCACAGACCGTATACTCCCACCGTACGACATTGTGGCATGGGTCTTCAGCCGGACTATGCCGTTTCTGGTTGTTCCCTGTTCCCCTCTTTTTTCCACGTCGAGTGAAGGACGTTTTTTTTTTCTTCTTTTCCCGACGTTTTCTTTTCGGGATAGCTCTGAGTAAGATGCGTGTGCGTGGTTCACCCAGATATGATACGGTCTGTTGAAACCCCACCCCCTTCCTAGCGCCACTGTGTTCTCGACCTCTTATGCTTTCAAACCATCCAGTCCTGTTTGACTATCAAGTCCGGTCCATTTGATATGTGCCCCCCTTTCCGACAACAGCTTTTACCGTCCCACCCCTTCCCTACCCTTTTCGATTTGTTTCCCGTCGCTCCGTCGGGGCGTCAGAGATAGCATTTATAGGTGACGTTATATCAGTCTCCCCTAAGTCCCTCTTGTAGGGGTGCCCTAAAGAGACACTTCCCCGCAAGGCTCAGCAGATCGCATCTTGTACATGGCTTTCTTTCCCGATGGATCCACCGCTGAAGGATTTTCGGAGGGAGAAAGCTCTTCCTCCCTCTCGCCGTTTTCTCGTACTTTTCTTTTCCGGAACCATGCGTAAGCGTCTCCCTTTACATCACTGTTCTCTTGCCACCCTCAGCGTTGCTTCTCCTGACAAACTGTACGGAACAGGAGCAAGTGTTTTAGGCTTTTTTCTTCCACTTGCATCCGCAGCCTTCTCAGCTCTGTTATGGCCCGATCATTTCCTTCCCCTCTTTCTGTGAATCACCGACGCCCCCCACCCACAAACACTTGCAGTTCCCCTCATCATGTCTTTTATTGAAGCTGGGCCGCGATGCTCCTACAAAATCTCCTAAGGCTTTTGACCCGACGGGGCACGTCCAGGGCTGTGTTGCTTTCCCCGTTGATTTTCCCGGACCCGTTCTTGATGTCTGGCGCCAAACAGTGACGGAGAAGGGGTATTCTCCCTCGTCCCTTCTTGAAGTTGACGAGCCATCTCTGACAGAAGCAGGACTTAAATCTTTGGTTCCAGCTGTAAGTACTGGTTCAGTGATCCTGAGCTTGTGTGGGGTTATATGCCTGCCAAGAACGCTCACTCCCCCCTGCACAATGTCCCTTTTCTCCAAGGCCAAACTTAATTGATTCCCACGTGGGCTTGGGCGTTGTTTTCGATCCCCCTTGTCTTTCTTGTTTTGGTTTTTATATGACCTCAAGAAGGCTCAGCTCCCCCCCCCCCTCCTTCTCCCGAGATGGGAAAAGTTCCACCGTCCGATCCCCCCCTAACTCACTACATACAATGCAGGCCGAAGAAGCCTGTTGCACTTGCTCTCACCCGATTTACGAGTTTTACTTACATACCTTTTAAGTCGAGCAAAGCGTGATCCTCCCCTTCTTCCCGAACTGGCCATGCCGGTTCCTTTTGTCTCTGGCAGGTTTATTCCCTGGTTCGGGCTCAACTACCCTTTTTCGATTTCTCGAGAAGTTTATTCTTGTGTCGACATCTTCGATCAGATCACCTCTACTCTTTTTTTCCCTTTAGTCTTCCTACGCCGCCACGATTAAGACAACGAACTCCCCGGCGATGCCTTTAGATCCTATTGTCAACGGGAAGGCGTTATAAGTTCCCCATGACTCTCCTCTCGTGCCCCCCACCGTTTCTTCTCTGTCTTCTATAGGTCTTATCGGGGAAAAGTTTTCCCCCTGTTTTTTTTCTTAAACCTTTGCCGACTTGCCACGATTGACGGCAAGGTTTGTTTGACATCCCTTTCTTTCTTTCTATCAGCGTTCCCTGTCAAACATGTGCCCCGTTCCCCTTTCTGTGGTGGTTCTGAATCCTGCAAGTCGCCATTTCCGGCAATTTACCAGAGCTAGTAGTTACTTTGCATGGCGCCCCTACAGCCATGGTGTCTGACTTACTGACACCCAGGTCTAACGGCTTTCGTTCGAGGCAGTCCGGTGCATGGGATTGCTCCACAGCCGACCTCTACGTTTAGAACATTCGTTCGACGGGCTGAACAACTTCTTTTCATGATCGCTTGGGTCGAACATCTGCTCGTTCCCCCATTCTTTCTTCTTCCCCAGGACCGGATCTTGCTTTTTGCCATTTTATCGAGGTTAGGTGGTTGGGTTTAATGAGCTGTCGACGTTCAACCCCTTTTAACATGGAAGATCCCGCTTGGCGCAGACCGTTCTACCCATTCCTGTTTGCGGGGCAAAGGTGTTGTCTCGTCGTGTGACAGCTGCCCTCCGAGAGGCGAAATGTATATGACCGGGTTTCCGGTGGATCTCCCCTGCTTTTGCAGCGGTAGGGCTTCGTCGAGGCGAAAGCCCAGTTTTTTCCCCTTCACCACTTAGAATACCGGTCTGAGCGTAATTCTTTTTCTCTTTATTTGGTGAAGGATTCTCTTTCTGAAGCGGTTGATATCCCCCCGCCCTTCAGGTCCTGTGCCCATTCCCTTTTTCTGTCAGCACTCCTGTCCTGAAAGCAGCACCCTGCCCGTTCGTTTTTTTTTTCCCGCCCCTGCCCCTCCCGTCCTAGGTTTCCTTTGGATCTCTTTTCCTCGCCATCCCCCTTTACAACCAGAGACGTTTCGATCCTCTCCCCTTTTATAAAAGGAAGGCGAAACGTCAACCTAATTGACCCACTTCTCTTCCCTTTTCTCCCCTCTCCTTTCTTTTTTTTTTATATAGATCAATTTTTCAATGTTTTTTTGTAAACTTTCTTCTGCGATGTTCCTTAGAAGCTTTGTCCGTGTCCGGTGGCTAGGTCCTGATGATCCAGAAACCCTCGGCGGATGTTTTTTGCTTCCTTTCTTTGCAGTCCGGAGGTTTTGTCAGAGGCTCTTTTCCTCTTTACTGTCCCCCCTGTCTGACCTGCGTTGCTCAATGCTCCCGCTCCAAATTCACTTCTCGTGAAGAAGTCCTTCGCGTCCCGGGCCCTTGCCGGTACTTTCTGGTCTTCGTTTAAAGAAATTCACCGCCACATTCCTTTTCCTTCGGAGAGTCTTCTGCTTTTGGATGTATAACAATTACAAGGCCTCAATGTCGCCGAGTCGAGTCGTGCGAGAACCATTGCGACAGCAGCTTAATTGTTTTTAACGGTGAGAGTTCTTGCTTCTTCACCTCCTTGGTGCCGTTTTCTCTTCCCCCTTTCGATACTTCTCTCCAGCGCGCACTGTTCTGAAGCGGTCTCTGCGCCTCTCCTATGTTCGCCCCTGTCGCTTAAATGACTCGCGGTTCTAAACGGAGAGAGATTTGTAGATTAATTTCTGCATGTGGAGCTTCCCCGGCCACCTGTCCTCGCTGCCTGGGTGAAGAAGGATGCGCGTTCCTTCTTCCGAACACCCCTCGTTTTTCTTTTTACTGCCATTTCTCCAACCCCCTTCTTCGGCTAACGTGTTCCCGGCGCACCTGGCGCCGAAATTGCACACGGTGTTGACTCCCCCCGACCCCCTCCCCTTTCCGGCTGGGTACCTTTTTCTCTATCCTAAGAAGCCCTGCTTAGCCCGTCCTTTCAGGCCCTTTGCCAGGTCGGTATCCATTTTTTCCTATGACAGCTAATTTCCACCTATCCTTAGCCTTCACGATAGACAGAAAACTGGTTTTTTACGCGGATTCCGGTATTTTTGAAGGCCAACGGCTCTTTTCTTCTATCCCCCCTCGAATTCCGGATTTTTCTGCTCCTTTCCGGTAGCCACCGGGACGCCGCCCCTTTTCCTCGCCGAACATCTGCCTCTAGATGTCGCCATCTCCACCTTCCTGCGTGTGAAACTCCCGGCGTTTTTCTCGACCGAACCATGATCGAACGCGGCATTTTTTCGTTTCTAATAGCCCCCTGCCAGATTTGTTCGTCCCTTCATTCTGTTCTTTTATTTCTTGAACGCTTTCATCTTTTTGTAGCCGTTGATTTTGCTGGATTTCTGATTAACTGCATCGCCCCCGCTTGCGGTAGCCGAGGTCCCGTCTCCCGCCCTCCCCCCCAACCGCCCAGCGCTCGTGCATAGAACCCATTTTTTCCCATGGTAAGACCTCTAAGTGGTCCAAGCGTGTTTTCCTTCGTGTCAGGAACTCTACTAAAAAAGATCCCCTTCCCACTATTTCAATGACCCGCTTTTTTTCTCTTTCAGACACAGTTACCTTTCTGCTTTGCCACATTCCTAGAAAACTTTGTCTTCTACCACACCTACGTTTTTTTTTTCCGGCTTCCCTCGCGCTTTTTTCACCCAGCAAAGTTGAGCCACGCACCGCCACCACTACCCCAGGCCCACCAGTCGACTCCCAGTGGATATAATTGCTCCCGACTTTCAGCCCCTCTCCTGCGGCCTTTTTAAATCGCCCCCTCCAACCTGACTCATCACCAGCATTTTGTTTTGACGGCTGTCTTGCTTCACGCTCACCTTCTTTTGTTGCCCTCCCTTTTTCGGCAGGATCCGCTGTTCGCACCATGTTCCTCATCAAGCATAAGCAATCCCCCGTTTTCCCGACTGTCACTTTGATGTCCCTGCATCACTTTTCCGTTTTTTTTCCTTCTCTCCCCCTCTGGTCCTGCCTTCCTCCCTGGTCAAACTCGACGCATCGCCCTGGCGTACCCTATACGGCATCGTCCCCGCCTTCAATCCCTCACACCATGCGCTGGGATGTTCTTCGCTTTCTGACCTACCGCCGGTGATGCCTGTGTCAACTTCTTTCTCTGCCCCCGCGGTGGGCTTTTCCCCCCGATTCGCCGACACCGCTCAGATTGCCGTTGGCGTCGATCTCGCCAGTCACCTCTATCTGCACGTGTGATGTGCCACAGCTGCCCTTAAATTTGCTTTCCCCAATTGTCGACCTTCTTCCGAGTCCTGTGTCGTTCCTCCCCTTTTTCCTTTGAGTCTAGGACCTTGCATTCGTCCTCTTGTGTTTTCCCTACGGACAGCACCACCTCTTTCCTCTTCTTTGTTCTGTTCGTGGTTGTTGACCCGCCCCCTGCTTGCTGCACACGCCTCCCAGCTTTTTCCCCTCCCTCCCTGGACTAGAATTCACCAACGGCTTGTACCCAGATACCCCGATCTAAAGCGTAGCTCCATGGCACACTTCCCTTCACTTCGTCCGTTTTCCCCCTCCACACCTTCACCGACTGTCAACTCCTCTCCCTCGTAAACCCCCCGTTGGGGTGAGTTGAGTTTCGGGCTCCATTGACTAATCAGTTATTACACCTTTGAGTCCTTCGGTCATGAGGTTTTATGGACGCACTCCCCGATGTCGAATTTTAAGCCGTAGAACCCTTCCGTTCCTCCTCTGTTCCCCTTACTTTGTGAACAGACACGGAAGTTATTAGCTTGGAACGGGCGATCAGCATTCCATCTCCCAGGCTTTCAGTCTTTGTCGTCCTTAAGCATCACAGTTCTTCCCCTGCCGGAGCCCCCTTCCCCTTTTATTCCCTGTTCATTGTTCGTGAGTCCTCTGTCCCTGATCTAAGCCCACCATCCCGATCGCTAGACCTTTCACGCGCTTTCCTACCGATTTTCGGTTTTTAGTAGTCGCCCATCTTCTTTGTTGGTCTCTCCCCCCCGCTGTTCCTTTCGGAAGTCGTCGGCCATTTCTTCGATCACCACGGTACCTGTCAAACGTACACTCGCCCCCCCCCCCCCAGCGTCGCGTTGTCGTCCCTTTTTTTTATTTTTTTCCCCCGTATCCCCTCAGCCCGTCGCCGCTTCCCAGAACGGAGTATTTCGTTGCGAGTCGCTTGCCCCCGCCGCGATTGTCTGTACAACGTCTTTCTTGCCCCATTCTTTGGAATTATCCGTGTCCCATGCCCGGAGAGTGTGCTGTCTCTTCATATTTCAGTCATTGCAAGATGATTACCGCCCGATATTCATCGGAATTGTGTCGAAGCATCCCCATGGTGGGCCTTCGGTGAATTTTTCTTAGTTTATTCCTTTTGGTTCTTCAGCGTTACCCCGTTTCACGTTTTACATCACCGTCCTTTAGAACGGACCGTCACCGAGGATACATCTTCTCCCCGTAGTTTTTATCCCTCTATGTTGCCCCAACGCCGAGCTGATCGGCTTCTTTAGAATACCTCCCTCGCCCCTTCATCCGTTTTCCCCAGAATTTTCTTTTGTCGCTCTCTCGATGGCATATTTTGGTAAAGACTTCCTTTCACTTTTTCTCACCATCATTTTGCTGTGGTGAGCCCCCTTTCTTTTCAATGCTGGTACGGAATAGAGGGTTGTTGCCTTTTGGTAACCTGCCTGGGCTTCGGAGTCCCTACCATTCCCTCTTCTCCCCCGTTTTGTTCAGGCGGACCTTTCTTTTGGTTCCTTTTCGTCTCTTTTTTCGATCACGGCAGTTTGCCTTCCATGATTTAGACCTTCTGTCGTTGCCGAGGCCCGAAACTGTGTGTCCCCCGCGTTTTTGCTTTCCCTTTCCTCGCGCTTGCTTTTTCGCTTAAACAGGGAGCGTCCACTCTTTCTTTTACAAGCTGTTATGGTTTCGGGCCTCTCTCTCTTTTCTCTTTCCTCTTTTTTTTTTTCAGTGAGTCGGCCGCCCCCACTCCCTACATCTTTGTGCCCCCACTTTCCGTACGCCTTCACGTCTACTTTTGCTTCCTGTTTGTGCGCTTTTCCTATGAAGTTTCTCATTGAGCAAAGTTATGCGTATATATTTTTACATCGTCCTTGCCCCTCCCCTCCTATTTCGCGACCCCAAATCATGAAGGCACCGGACGTTTTTCTCACTTCTTTTTTTTTTTCCTAGAACTTTCCGGAGCGTCATGCAACGCCCTCTGGTCGTCACACGACCGGCCAACTGTAGCGCCTTTTCGGACAAGAGTCCCCGCAAGCGAAAGGTGCGTTTTTTTCCCCAAACCGTCGTCCAAACCCCATGCCCTCCCTCTCTTATTTTGATCCTTAACCTAAACCTCTCTCGCCAAGGACCCTGTTCCTTTTCACCTTGACATTCTCGCGCCGCGTCTCCCCCCCCCCCCCCCCCCCGACCCCCCCACACCCGGC
>Ga0179593_1324761_pt1 | contig 15833 bp, 17 predicted proteins | sample CZODoug2_1_08_16_FD_185931 | JGI IMG/M metagenome (GOLD analysis project Ga0179593, IMG submission 185931) | Vadose zone soil fungal communities from Angelo Coast Range Reserve, California, USA - CZODoug2_1_08_16fungal (PacBio error correction) | ecosystem: Environmental > Terrestrial > Soil >... | reverse complement strand
CTCCTTACCCCTTTTGCCCTTTGCTCTGTCGTCACTGACCAATGTCGTACCCTCCCCTGGGCCGAGATTCCTGGGTCACTATCCCACAGCCCCTCACCTTTTCCCCTTTCCCCCAGTGCGATCGGCACCACCTGGGCCTCCCTTCACCCCCAACCTGGTACCCAACACAAAAAGCGTACGTCACGCGGGTGTGCCTTTTTTCGCCCTTCTCGGCTCCATAAACCACCCCCCACCTCCCTTTTCAACCTCCCAAACACCCCCCACCACACCATGCTCCTGTTTTTTCCCCGTGAACACACCACAACCCCAATGTAGGTGAACGACCCCCGACCATCATGAACCTCTGAACCGACCCTCTCCCCCCCCGCTGCTTTTTTGTAATCATGCCGATTTGGCCTGCCCCTTGGGCACCTACCAACCCACGGTCGGCGGGACCCGTGAACAAAACCCAACCGCGTGTTTTTTCCGTTTCCCCCAACAACGACCCCCTTTCCTGTAACCCTTAAGACCAAACCGCCCCCCCCCCCTACTCACCTCGACGTATGTCGGGTGGCGTTTGCGTGTATGTTTTCCACCCCGCATTCATAGGGTCCTGTTTCGGCTTTTCGGTTCCCCAGATCTAACTTCGCGCTGAGCGCGGCGGACCCCAATGGGCCACATTCCTTGTTTCGAACTCTTTCCCTCCTTCCCTACATAGTCCTATTTTATCCCCCCTTTCTTAGTTCCCGGCGCCATTCCGTCAAGATAGAGCAAGGTGTTCCGGTACGTTCCCCGAAGTCATCCCACAAACCCCACCCCCCCCCCCCCCCACGGGACTTTTCGTCATGCCGTTGCCCCGTTTCTTTTAGCTCCGCTGAAATGCCGCTCATAATAAGTTGGTGAGAAGTATAAACGTTGGTTAGCACCTCTCTAGACTTTTAGATCGAAGCCCGTTTCTTCTCTTTTGGCTTTAAACTCTTCTGCCAGCGGCTTCCGGTTCGGTATGTCCTTCCGTTTTGCTCTCGATTTGTCGTATAAGGATTCTCAGTTGCCGACTTGTTTCACCATCCATTCTGCTGCCCCCAGTATCTATTCACTCCTTTGTCGTCCTTGGGCATCGACACCCCCAGGCGTTTCTTTTACTCGATGGGTCTGTAGACCGCCTTCTCAGGCTTCTTCTCCCCCTTTCGTCCCCCAGTGACCCTCTTGCGAGGTGAAAGGTGAATTGTGCTGTTGGACCCCCCGTTGTCTTTTGTAGTCCTCCCCTCCCCAGAATGCCCTACGGGGTTCCTTCTTCTCCAAGTCTCTTTCCTTTCAATCGGCTTAGTCAGGCTAGTACGGGTTATTTTTCTCTAATATGTGTTGCTATCGCCACTTTCCTTTTTCCTCCCCTCGGACCGTTCTTTAGGATTTCGCTGTCTGATCGCCTGTGCCCCGTTGCACTCTTCCCGGGTTCCTTTCAGCCACAGCATTGTTTACCCCACGTCCCCCTTAATACTCTATCTCTGTCCTTTTTTAATGAAATGTGACCGCTCTTTTTTTGGGATCCAACGTTCGCTAGTTACGGCTTCTTTTCTTGGGACCCGCCTTCGGGGCCCACATTTTTTATCCCCTGACTCGTGGTCGTGCTTTGAAGCTTTCATTTTGGCTTTCCCACCTCATTTTCCCTTTTTCGCGCCTTTTTTATTCTCGACCGCCAATCTCTTTTGGCATTTTTGCCGCACCGACCGGCCCGTCAGCCTTTCTTTTCGGTTACTGAATCTTTTTCCCCTAAGCCCTTGTGACTACTTTTTTTACTCGATTCTATCGGGTTTGGCGTGCTGGGGGAACCCTTTAACTTGTGAGGATGTTTTTTTGTCGCGGCCGTTCCCCTCTGCTTTGTCCACAAACGCGGGAACTACTTCCTTTAACCTTTTCCGTTTTTTTAGCACTGACTACGCTTTCCCCATGATACATGACTGGCGCTATATCGAGTGATGCGCCGTTAGACGTCCAGGTTTTTTTGTCGACCTTCTCTTCTTGTTGTCGTATCTGATGTAAGGATAAAACTGAATCGCTTGGCAAGATTTTTTATAGAGACGCGTTCACTTATCCTCCCCCCCCCCCCTCGATCCCAACGGGCAGACTCTACGTCCTCGCCCCCAACTCCCCTCCACCGCCTGGCGTATAGATTTTTGATGCTGGTGCCTTCCCCTTCTTCCCGTGTGTTTGTTTTTTTTCTTTTTTCCCCGTATTTGCCGTGCTTGCACAAACGGGTCTTCCTTGTTGGTTGGTGCCCGTTTTTTTCGCCCCCGTTTTTTTTCTCCCCTTGTCCGTCCAGCTCGGCCAGGATTTGCGTTTGGAGAGTCTTTCCCGCGAGTTCTGTTTTTTTTCTGTCACCGCATTGGTGTTTTGGTTTTTCACCCGTCTTTTTCTATTTTTTTGTGTGTTTTTGCCTTCGAAAGTGTTTGTCACCCCTTTTGTTTTTTTTTGATGTTTTTTTGCTTTGCGGTCACTTCTCCCTTCCTTCTGTGACGACGCTGTTTTTTGGTGTTTTTTAGTTTTTTCCTTTCAACCTCGGTGCCCCTTTTTCTGTTCTATTCATTTCCCTCAGTTCTTGCGGCCGTCGGCAGTGTTTGGAATTACGTTCCGCAAATTTCGTCCGTCTTGCCCTTATGTAGAAATTTTTCGTACTGACGGTCTTCTTATTTCTAGTCCGCCGTTTTGTTGACGGAGCCCCCGTTGGTGTGACCCCCCTTTTGGTCGTCCGACATGCCGGAGCATGTTCTCCGTTTCAACGTCTCTAAAGGAGGGATTTTTGTTGGTCCTTCACACAGGAGATTTCTTTCGAGCCTTTCACACTGTTCCCTGTTGTTTTTTGTTTGCCTACATTGGTTAGAGAAGGTGTCGCCGTGCCTGTTTATTGGGCTCCCCCAGTATTTTTCAGCTCTAAAAGTTTTCCTAAGCCATTGTCTCCTTTGATGAGGCGAAGGTGATTTAATTTTTTCCGTTTCAGAGACTTTTTTTGACATTATTCTCCCCACTTTTAGACCCCTCTCAGGTTTCTTAGTGTATTTTGCATTCCTCACGTAGACTTTGAGGTTTAGAGCACCCTTCTCCTGTGGTTTCCCCCGGTCGGAACTGAATCGGTGATACTTGAGACGCCTTCATTTGTGCGGATTTCTTTTGCGAAGGCCGTTCTCCTTTCTTTCTCCATAATTCTTCCCCGGTGTCCTTTATGGCCACCCCCCAATGCCGACGTATCTACCGGTAGGGAGGAGTTTTACACTTTAAGGTGCACGGCCTCCGTTTTCCTTTTGCCGGGTTTTACTGGTAGGGACTCTCTTGTTTATAAGTTCCCCAGTCTCTGTCTCCCCCTTTCTTTCACGGTTTTTTTTTTTATAGTTTTCCACCGTAGTGTTGCCCAGAGCCGTGGCGCGTTGCCGCTTGATCCTTTTCATAGCTTTTCCCCTTTTGGGTGAATTGACCTCCTCTCTTTGGAACTGGCCGGCTCTGGTTTTCCGTCTCGTTTTTTGACCCTATTTTTTCATAGACGTTACGTTTCAGCCTGCGAAAAGGGTTGGACTGGCACATACGACTTTGTCCCTTTTTTAGACTGGAGCAGTTTCCCCTCCCTTTCTCAGGCCCCGTCTCTTTTTTGAACTCTGACTCGTTTCCCTTCCCGTTGCTCCCGTGTTCCCCCCTTCATGAGCCGTCACGTGGCGGTTTCATAAGTAGGAACTCAATCCTTCCTTTGACGTCCTTTTCCCCTGGCGTACCCCTCCTTTCTCACCCAGGAGTCCCATTTCCGCTCCCCGGTGCAAGTAGCCTTATGCCAGTAGAAAGGCCCCTGGACGCCCCGGATTTTCCCCTTCCCCCTAGGCGCCCTCTTTTTTTTTCGCGCCCTGTTCCCTTTGTTTCCCTGGTCACTTTTCCTCTTTTTTCCTATTCTTGAACGACTTGACCCGTACTGCTGAAAAGCTCCGCCACCTATTCCCCACAACTTTTAGATCCTTGAAGGTTGGGGTTTTTTTTATTTTTGGGGGTCCCCCCCGGGTAACCAGGCACGCTCTCGAACGAGATCCCACCGCCCCAGTTTCTCCCCTTTCTTCGCCAAGGCTCCTTAAGTCCTTCCCCCTTCCCACCGTTCCCCCCCACTTCTCCTGAAAACTCTTTGCGGACCCAATGCATTCCTTCCCGGCTCTCGTCCCCCACTTGGTGTCGGACTTTCCGGATCCCTTCTTCCCCACTGCGCGCTGCCGCCACTTCCTCCTTTCCCCTCTATTGCACTTTTCGACATCGGACAAAGTCACCCCCCCATTGGGCGACACCACAACAGCGTCTTTCCCCCCCCGCTTGTGGATCCGTTGCGCCGCTATGTCGACCCCCCACAAACCTTTGTGACACACTTACCCATCGCCTGTGACCCCCCCACCCCCCCTTTTGGGGACCCCCTTCCCCCCCCCACCCCCCACCTTTTTCGTTTGACCACGACAAACACCCCTTTCACCAACGCCTGCGCCACGTTCCCCTTAAAAAATACTTTCCTCTTTTTCCGCCCCTTGGGCAATAACCCCCCACCCCTTCGCTCCCCACGTTTACCAACCCACCAACAAGTCATTTGTGCCGCCGGCCCCCTGTCCCCCCCACCTTCGCAAGTCCCCCCCCCGATACCTTCCGTTTCTTTTTCCTGTGGTCCTGTCTTTGCCGTTCGCCCCCTCGTTGGCTTCTGGTGTAGGAGAGGCGACTTTGGCGCTCTTAGAGTTTCTTTCATCAATTCCAGGTCTTCCCCCCCCTTCATGTTTTTCTTTCTGGAATCCCCCGCCGCTCCCTAAGAGTCTCGGTCCCCTGCTGGTCTTCCGAAAGCCTTATGTTCCCGGTCTTTCCCCCCTCCGGAACTCTCCCCGTCCCTGTTCCCCCCACAACCAACGGGGCCTCGTCATCTCCGTTGTCACAGGGGGGTTCCGCTCGTGAAACGTCAGCTCCCTCCTCACGGTCAGACCCCATCCACCTTTTCCCGTCTTTTAGTGACCCATCCAAGAAAAGTCCCGCTCGAATCGAAGTCGATTCTCTTTACAGATTTTACTTTTTTTCGAACATTTTCCCAGTCTGACATCGGCTTTACCTCTCGTCATTTTCGCCGGAATAGCCCCCGCTCTTTTCTATTATCTCATGAACATCCTTCTCCCTAGGTTACTTTTTCACCAGCCCCTCCCTAGGCCCTTCCACCCCCTTCTGACCGTGTGGCCTTCTCTTTTTCTTCCGTGCCCCCCCCCCTCTCCCGCTCCACGACGCCTCGGGTAGCGAAGGCACCCCCTCCTTTATTCTTGTTACCTTCCTCCCTTTCAACTCCGAGACTATCTTCCCTTTTCTGTTACGTGGAGACCCCGTTTTTCACCCAGAAGGCGGTTGCGATTCTTGGTGTAGCCAAATGCATTGATGCGATCCTGGCCTTGTCCGAACAGTTCGCCCTCCCTTCTCGGCCCCGCGAATCTCCCGGTTCTCTTTATATAATCCCCTCCTCAGTTTTCTCTTGATCTCCTAATGATTTCCGCTTCCCCGAGTTCGGCGGTTGGAGCGATGTTCAGCCTTTGCGGACCTCTAAAAGATGGGTTCTTAGGCTACCAGAAAACCCCGGGTTTTCTGGTTCTTTCCCACAACGTCTCCACGTTCCACCCGAAAGATATCTCCCTCGTTAGTTTCTTCTTGACCGACGCCGTCATTTAGGGCCTCTCTACGCCCACGTAGGCGTCGTTATTGAGCTGTCCGTCTTCCCTGTCTGGGACACTACGGAGCAGTTCAATCTTACAGCCCCTTTGTGGGGTATTCTCTGTGCTTTGCACCCTTTTTACATCGTGACTCTGCCTCCGGAGTCGCCTTCGCGTTGACAACCCCCGCGGCCCGGTAACTTCTCCCCTCTGGCTGGTGGAAACTTACCCCCCCCTGCTGCCTGGGCTTCGACTAACCTATAACCTTAGATTTTTTATTTCGGGCTTTGCCTTTTTCTGGGGTAGACCTAAATTCCCCCATTTTCTCTTTCTCTTATTCCGGCGTTGAACAACTTGTTTTTCTCTTGACTTTCAAGTTTTTGGGAGTTGAAGAGGCCGTTTTTTTCCTTGACCTTCCCATGTTGATTTCTTTCTCTCTTGAAGGTTGGGTAACATTCGGACTTATTTTATTTTTCTCAGAGGTGATGTTTTGATAGCTCCTGGATCTGTTTGCAGCTTGTGACTTGCCCATCCTTTGCTAGTCATATTTTTTTTCCTTAGTAGCAATCCCCCTCACGAAGTGAAGCCCTATTTCCTACCCCCCTCCCACCTCCCCCTCCCCAGGACGAGGAATTACTGATGGAGTTTCTTGGGACCTTCCCCCTTGGGTCGCCGTTTTTTTTGTCGTGTTTTTTTTGATGGACTTTCTTTTTGACGGCTTGCCCCAAAGGGTTCCGGGTTTTTTGTCGCCGACCCTCTTTTTTTTTTTCTTTTTTCTCACGGTGGCGTTCAAGATCGATCTGTCTTATCGTGTTTTTTCGGTGTTCTTTTTGGTGCTTGGTCTTTTCGTTCCCCTCATGTTTTTTTTGTTCAAGGTTTCCCTGCTGTTGGTGGGTGGTTTTTTTTTTTTTTTCACCGGTTTTATCCGATTTTTTTGTGTCCCCCATGTTGTTTTTTGTGTTCTTTCGTCTCTTCGTTACCTCCCCCTCTTTTTTGGAAAGACTCTTTTTGTTGGTCTGCCCTGGTTTTTTTCCGTTGGTTGAAGATTTAGGTCGTTGAGAGTAGAGTTTTCCTTTGTTCCCCATCCTCACGTGGTGGGAGTGAAGACAGGAATTCCCGACAGTGAGGTCCGGTTAGGATCTTCTTTGTACATTCACGAGATGGTTTTTCCCTCCTTGCCTTGTTTCCGGCTCCAGTTTTGGGGGCAATGCTCCCCGGGTTTTTTTCTTCTGTAGCCTTTTTCTCCTTCGGGCGTTTTTGTTTTGTCTTTGCGGGAACCGTTTTTTTTACGCTCCTCCCCTTTGACTCTTTCTTGTTATTTCCCGGCCTGGCGGTTAGGCCCGCCGGTCGCCCTGTGCCTTGTTTTTAGCGCCCATTCTCTTGTTTTTTTGGAGTCCCCCTCTTTCCGTTTCTTCTGTTTGGTGGGCTTCCTCGTTTGCGGGGACATATTCTCCAGTTGCCCCGATTTCGTGGTTTCTTTTGAGCATGACTTTTTTTCCCGTTTCCCTTTCCCTCCGACTTTGAGGTGTTGTTATCCCTTTAGGAATGCAGATTTTCGCTTTTGAGAAGTGCCCTGAGGAGGATTAGTTGTTTAGCTTGTCCCCCCTTCCACAGGTGCCGGTCGAAGGCCCTGATTGTCAATTTGCCTCTTTCGCCCTGTGTTGCCGATGGTTTCCCAACCGAAGATTTACGTCCGTTTCTTGCCTTCGTGAGTTCTCTGTTTTTTTCCTCCCTTTCTTTCTTCTGAGCGTGGATGATTCGCTCCCGTCTCCCCCTTTGTCGCCGCTTCCGGCGGTCTTTTTTACGTTTGTGCCGTCCAAAGCCGAGACCTGTTTCTTGCTGTCCCCTCCTTTGATATAGTAGAGATTCATCCCTTCCCTTTTCCTCCTTGGTTGTTTTGTTGTTTTTTTCTTTTCCTTCCGGGATACTTTTCTTGCCTCTTCACGGTTTTCCCTTTTCGGCGTTGACCATAGGAATCACGTTTTCCGGGAAGCTGTTCGCCCCCCTTTATGGCAATCGACGTGCTCCCCTTTCCCCCTCTCCCCTGACCTTTTCCAGGCTCCTTACAAATCTGCTACGGCCAACGTCTCGGGTGCAACTAAGGAATCCGCCTTTCCCCGGCGGTCGTGGGAACTCCTTCTTCTGAATTTCCACTAGCATCCGACCGTCGTCCCGGCACCTTCCCCCTCCCTCCGTCCCCTTCTCCCTCCCGAGAAACCTCCCCCCGGCCGCACAGGGGACAAAACAAGGGCGAAAAGGCAAAATTTTTTCCCCCTTCCCCCAATGCAGAGGCCCGACCGGCGCCCCCCTGAGCTGCCCTCATCCTGATCTTTGAAATTTATCACATCGCTCATCTTCTCGACGGCCCGGCCTCCCCCGTCGACCTTTCGTTCCCTTGCAACTGCCTCTCTCAATATGCTTGAGCCCGACGGTCTTCAGTATCGCTCCGACCCCCCACACTTTCCCCGGAACACCCCATTTTTCTCCTATTGAAGGATCGACCGGCACCCAGTCCCTTCTCCGAAATGTCCGCGCTTTTCACACAAAAGCCCTGTGAAACACTGACGCCACGTTAATTCCCCCCTGTCGTCATTCTTCCCCCCCACTGCCCCCCCCACCACGTGTTTGAAACAACCTTCCCTGGTTCCACCATCCTCTGCAACCGCGACTTCCTGACCTTCCTTCCCCCTCCGTTGAGTCTTTCCCTTTTTGTTCACTTTCCCCCAATTTCGACTCAAGAATATCCCTTGTACTTTCCCGATAGTTTTCTTCCCGTGTTAATCCTTAACCGTGTCTTACCCCCCCCCAACGTTTTGTCCCCCCTCTTGTTCTACGTTTGACGACTGATCTGCTCCAACGGCCACCCACGACCTTTTGACCATCCCCCCCCCACCCCCCCCCCTTCTTGCCCCGTCCCCCCACACCACCCCCAACCGGTGACTGCCAACACTTCCCCACATTTTTTCCAGGAGCCAACTTCCACTCTCCGTTGGGAACTTGCCCTGCTCTTTTTTCCCCCTGCCCGTTCCCCCCTCCCACCCCCCAACTTCGTTTTCGAACACTGGACAAACCCCACAACTCACCCCTTTTTTTGCCGCGGCCCCTCGGTTTCCTCCCCCCCACCGTCCAAACACCGTCGGTACGAAGTTATCAAAAACATACCTCCTCCTTGCTTGGCGGTGGCTGTTCGTCCCTTGCGTCTGTCTGCTTGGGCTTTTTTCCGAGGATTGTTCGTCGACGTCTACCCCCCCGTCGTCTCCGACTTGATTCTCCAATCTTTCCCCCCCCCCATTCTCTTTATTCTCCTGTAAGACAGTCCTCCCCCTTACAAGACCTTGCGCCCCTTTTTTTCGCGGTTCCTTTCTAAGTCTCTTTTTGCTTCTTTCCATTGTCCCGCAGCCATTGCCCTCTTTCCAGATCCAAAAAAACCAACGGGGCTCGTCAGCGCGGTTTTTTGTCGCTGACATTCTTTACTACCTCTGTTTAGACCCCGTTGCCTTGTAGTACCCCCCTCACGACAAGCCCTCTCGTGAATCGAATCTAGAGGTTGTAGTAGAGCGGTTAGGCTGTCGCCTACACCTTCCCTGTGCTGACGGCGCGTGTCTTTCTTCGTCTGCCGATATTTATATACTGCCTCAGGAGCTTTGAGCACGCTGTGGGCATAAAGGTGCCGGCCCACGGAATTCTCTTCCTTTGTCCGCCGGTTGCTTTCCCCATTTTGACCCGCTTCCGCAGCCTCAACGAAGCCGCCCTTTCTTTTTTAGTTTCTGTCAGGACGGCCACTTTCAGGAGTGCTACCCCCTCTAGTGTAGCGGATTGTTTTTCCTTTGAGACGTTTTTTTACCCGAAGCGGTTCTTTTTTCTTTTTCTGGACGCCGACAATCCTCCCTTTGATGCGACGATAGGTTCTCGTACAAAGACGCTAGCCTCAGCTCTTCAGAAGTAAATAGAACTTTTTCTCTCCTATATTTTCCCCTCCCCCGTGTTTTTTTTATTCTCTCTTTTGACCTTTTCCTCTTCCTGCCCTTTACCTCTTCAGGCCGGCGTGGGAAAGTTCCAAGTGCGAGATTTTTCCGGAGTTACAGTCCCAGTCCCCGCCCCCCCAGTTTTTCCTTTTTTCCACGTTCTCCATTTTCCACCTCCCCCTTATTCTCTTTGTTCGGACTTCCCTTCCCCGCCCCGTCCGGAGGGCCTTCTACCGACCAGATTATTTGGACGGTTTTTCTTTGTTTGACGCCGGTCTCCTTCCCAGCGCTATCGCATTCCCCAGTGGTTTGCTCCGATGGTTGATAATCCATCCTCGCCTCGTCTTTCCGAAGACCAACTATCGTCCTTTCTCTCCGCACCTTTTCCCTTTCCCGTCAGCACGATTTTCGTGAAAACTTTTCTAACACCGTACCTTTCCCCCTCCCAAAAGCTATCTGACGTCTTTTTTTTCTTCTTTGTGGTACATGCAACGTTCCTGTTCTCCGTCCCCAAAGTGAGGATGTTTCCGGTGGTTCATGCCCCCCCCCCCTTTTGTTCCCCTTGATTCCCCTCGTTCTTTTGTTTTTTTTGTGAGCTTTACGAGTTTGTATTGCGCTTGGTGGTGCTAGCAGTGCTACTCTACTTTTGCGCCGGTATTCCTTAACAAGATGGTGTACCTGCGCTTGGTTTTTAGCTCTTCCCTTCTTCTTTCTTCCCCCTGCTCCTTTTTTGGACAAGCTTGGCTTTATCAAGCAGGTCAGCGCGACGATCGCCCTTTTAGCCTGCGACAATTCTAGCCTCCTTCTGAGCCTTCCCGGACTCCCCCCTCCCCCCAGCCCCTCCCGGAACTTATTAGATGGATTGATGCTGTGTGGCTTAGTAGCTTGTTTTTTTTTTTTTTTTTGATCAGGTATTTGCGACCTTCCAACCGGTTTTTGTCTATTGGGTTTTTTTTTTTTCCGGTTGTAGACGACGTTTTGGTGGTACCCCCGGTGTCCCTCTCCTTGCAAGGCTTCCATCGCGTTTTTCTTCTTCCTGTCTTTCAGCGTGTTTTCTCCCATTGTGGTTATTTTGTTGGTGTGTAACCGACCTGGTGGTTTTCCTGGTCACATATTTTTTTTGTTGTTCCCATTTTTTCTCCCCGCTTTCGTATGTTTTCCCCCAGTTTGTGTGAAGGCGTTCACGTAACCTTTTTTCCGATTGTGGTTTTTTTCCCTCTGTTTTACTTTTCGCCCACTTTGTTGCATCGTGGTCTTTGGTTCTTTGGAACTTGTCATCTTCCCTTATCGGTGGTCAGAGTGACTCCAGGCCCCTCTCATCCACCCGGGTGATTTTGAATTTCTTTCGGCCATCGAAGATTTTTTTCCCCGGGTTGCACCCTGGTTGTTGCTCGTTGCCGTTTTTGTCCCCCGGTTTTTTCGACTGCATTTTTTTCCCCCTTTTTCGCCGTCTGTTCTTTTTTTGTGTTGAGAATCTCGTTTTTTCTGCCTTTTTTTTGCCTGCCTGTAGATCCTCGCTTTTTCTCAATTGTAGCACTCTGTTGACCCCCTTTTTTCGCCCTCCGGTGTCTTTTCTTTCTGTCCTTTATTTTCTGCGGCAAACGGTTAGGTAATACTTTTCGCCGTTGTGTCGTCTCTGGATGCTGTTGGAGCTTCCTTGAGTCCCCCGGTCTTGCCTTTCCTTGTTTCTCCTGTAGGGGTGGGTGGCCATTGTTCAGGCCTTCCCCCCCCGTGTCATCCCTCTCTTTTTGATCCATGATTTTCTGCGCGCTTCGACGTTGAAGTTTCCCTTCGTAGTTTGACGCTGAAGGTTTGTCGCCACCCCTAGGGTTTATTTTAGTCCCCTTACAAGTCTCGGTCGCACCTGATTTGACCGGCCGTCGTTCTTTGATCCGATTTTCCCTCTAGACGTTTGCCTAGCCGTCTATTTTCATGCTTAGTGTGAGCGTTGAACGTCAGCTGTGGCCCGGTCATCTGTTGAGCCCTGTCCCGGTCCTTGTCTTGTTTTTTGATGACTATTTTACAGCCTGATCCGCCCTTTTCCCTTTTTATCGCCTTATCTCATCTCCTTTCTATAGATATGTGACGGCGATAACCGGTATTCCTTTCCACCGCTTCCTGATTTTTTCTTATAGTCCTTTTTTAAATCAACTCCCGGCGCTTTGTAGAGGCCTCCCCTTTTTTTATGGATGACATTTTCTTTTTTCCCACTAGATCACCGAACGGCTTGGTCCGGCAATTTTCCTGCACGTCTGACTCTCTTCTTTTAGAAGCATGCAATTCTGGTTTGCAATCCTGCTTCATGCCTCAGCCGCTGTGATACCCCACCTTTTCTCCCGCCGGCTTACCCGGTTTCAGTTCCCTGTATACCCTGCCTGGTTTTACGACTTTGGATAAAACCACCTTCACCAGTTGCGCTACCTTGTCACGTCTAATAAAGACCAGTCCGCAGCGTGGTCCCTTCTTGCCTCCTTAATTTCTACATTCGCCCCATCGTCCACTAGGCGGACCCCATGACCGGGTTTCCCCCCCTTTTTTGCGGCAACGTTTTCGAATCTTTTTTTTTTTAATCTGATGAGACGTAGGAGCCCCCCTGCCCCCCGAACTCTTTTTTCCCTCCCCACACCTTCTCCCCGACCGAGCCTGCTCTTCCCTTCCCCCGGCCTTCTATTTACAATAGAGTTATCCTAAGTTTTTCCTTTTTCACAGGACCACCTTCGGCAATGTCAGTTCTCCTTCCCCCCACTTTAAACCCACGGGTCTCCTTGCAACCCTTCCGGCTCTCAAATCTTTTCTTTGCATTGCAGGAAATGTGCATCACTTGACTGACATGTTTTTTTTCCCACGCTTTTTCTCCCATTTCCCGATCCCCTTTCCCTACGGCTCCCTGGCCTGGCGACAAGCACTTACCCAACTCCGTTTTTTTTCTTTTTTTCAAAGCGTGACCTTATCGATGCTCTTCGGCCCAATACCCAAAAATTTTCCCCCATACTTAACTCCCCAGGAGCCCCGGGAAACCCCCCCCCCCCCCTCCCGGTTCCCATTGAACAACCACCCCCCTTCCCCTGGTTTTTGACCGACAACCCGCATCCACTCCGGTGCCCCCACTACTTGAACGACTTCTCCCCCCGTGTTTAACTCCTTTGAGACCGGGGACCACACACATTTCCCTTTTCGTGAACCCCCCACACGTCCCCCTTTTTTCTCTTCAAATCTTTTGCGTACTCACACCCCATTCCAAACCACGTGTTCCGCGTTTTCCCCCTCCCTGCCACACCTCCAGCAGACTGCGTTCTTTTGCCCGTTGCAGTAGCAGTCCGGGTAAGCGCAGCCTTTTGGATGGCGCTGATCTGGTTTCCTCTTTTTCTTCGGATCAAGCCCCTCTTTCCCCCCCCCCACTTGCCATCTCATTGACCGCGATTTGCTCTATTCCTCCGCGGTCCGACACTTGACTTTTCCGTCCCTTGCGCATCCCCTAAGCTATCCTTCCGCGGGACTCCCCCCCCAGCGCATCTAATAGTCCCCCCCCGTCACCAAAAGGGGACTCTTTTTTCTCACTTTGGCCTTTTGTTCATCTCCCCTGGCTGACTTTCTCTTCCTCCTCCCTTTTGTCCCCCCCCGCCCGATCCATTTCGTTTAGTCACAAGAAAGCTCTCCAGTCATAGCGTTTCGTTTCAGTACCCCAGGTCAGTTTAGCGGTGTCGTCAAATTTCCCCCCCCGAGGTCCCCTCGTTGATTCGGAGGGGAGGTCGAGCTAGGGTCTTTTTTATCCGACGCCCGTTTTCGAGCCCCGATCCCTGGTTAATACCCCTCCCTTTGCGGACGGTCACCCCCTTTTTCGCTTTCACCTCTTTTCTTCCTCGACAATCCTGACGCTTTTAACTTACGCCTAGTCCTGGTTTTAGTCACGGACCATCCCTTCCTTCTTCGTCCCAGTTTTAACACAAAGCGACTAGCTTTTCTTTCACGTTGGTGGGAGACCTCTTTCCAACGAATGCAGTTGTCTTTCTGGTTTCAGTAGATTTCACGATTCGCCTTTGACGCCGGGACCGATTTAGAAAAGCCTCCATCCCTCCTCTCCTTTTCGACCGCTGGAGAATCCAACGGGTCTATCCTCCTCTTTTTAAGGTGTTTCTGGAGTTCAGTTCGATTCGTTATCTCGCGTAGTCTTCTTCTGCGGTCATTTCTGTCCTTGTCCCCTGTCTCTCTCAAAGCGTTTTAGGCAACCTCCCCCCCTCAATACAAGGCTTTTCGTGTTACAACCCTTTCCTCCCAGTACTATATCTCTTCCTAGCTTTTTTCGGCCTGACTTCCCCTATTACTTTCCTGCCGGATGCTACGAGTCTTCGTTTGAGCGTTTCCGGCGTTCTCGGGTGCCGCACGTCCACTTTCACTGATCGCCTTTGGTGGATTACCGCAGCAAACGCCTTTTTATTGGACGGGTTGCCACCCCAACCTCCCTCTTTGTCCGCTTCTATCTAATTCACCCCTATTCGGCCGAAGGCCGCAACCGACCCTAATGGCTCTTGCTGTACTCCCCAGTTTCCATGACCTGGATTCTACTGAATACAGCCTATCTCCCACTCGATTCCCTCCTGGTGGTTCTAAGCACCTTTTCTTCTAGCGCGATTTCTCCCCGGCCCGTTTCGCGGCTTGTTGAACGTTCACCGCGGAAGATTTTTGCCCCGTTGTGGAGCGTCTCGTCGCTTTTCCCTGACCTCCCGCCTGCTCGATCTTCGGTGATTTCCTGTAACGTACCCTCTTTCGAATTGCTCTTGTCGCGCTGGGTTCCTTTCGGCTCCCCCACGGAATGGTTGGCAAGTCCCTCAGAATCTCCCTTTTCGTCGAGCGGAGTTTCGCACGCCAACCCCTGCCGCTGATGCCTTGTGCGTTTCGAAAATGGTCCCCGCCACCCCCCACAGCCACTTGTGAAGCTCGTATTTCGGTGCGGTATGCAAGGTGATGTTTTGCGTGGTTTGTTATGCCCTCCTTTGCCGTCTGCCCACACCCGGGCGGGTGTCTTTACGGGTTTTGTGGTGTTGTCGTTTTCTATCCCTGGTGTGTTTTTATGCCCCCGTTGCGTCAACGTCAAGGCAAGTGGATGTAGGATTGGCTTGTTGGGGGACGAACGTGCGTTGGAGGTTTGGTTTTGGAACAATTTTTGGTTTTTCAACGGGGGCACTGCTTTTTTGTGGTGGTTTTTTCAAAGGGGGGGGCCCCGAGTTTCGTAGGGTGGAAACAGGTGATGTTCTTGTTTGAGATTTTTTAGAATCGTATACAACGCTTTTTTAATTTCCTGCTGTTATTTTTTTTTTGCCAGTTTTGGTGGAAGGTTGTCTTTTGGTCCTTCCTTTTTTTTCGTCTGGCATTTCCCGTTTAGTATTTTTTCTTGGTCCTTCTTGCATGTGGGCAGTCGTAGGACCTGTAAGGTCCAATTTTTTCGTTCCCAGCGCTTTTCGCCCACCAACTTTTTTTTTTTGGGGGCCCGAGGATGTTCTCGTGCCGGTTTTTTGCTTTGACGCTTTGTTCTGCCATACATTCCAGGAGACCTGTTTTGGAGCAGTTTTCCCGCGGTTCTTCTTGGTTGTTTTGCTGCGCTTTGCGTCTTTACATTGACGGGTACGCAGGACTTTTGCCTTTCGCGTTCCCGAAGGCCTACCATTTTTAGTGCAATGGCTTCTACCCCGGTTATGCGTTGGACGGTTGTCGCTCGTTGGGGTCAATTGTATGCTCCTCTACACCCCGTTTCCGCATAAATTCTCCTTTTTTGTTGCTACGCCGCGTCTTGCTTCTTTTTGTTGATTCGAAGCAGTCTATTTTTTTTTTTTCCTTGTCGCCTTTCTTTTTCTGTGAAGAGTTAATAGTTCGTATGAGAATTTTTTAGAAGGTGGTGTATTTTTTCCCCTTTCTTGAATCCTTTTATGTCCCGTAGTATGTTTGCTTCTTTGATCGTCTTGCTTTATGTTTTTTTTTCCGCTTATTGTGCCCAAGCCCAATAACCCTGAGAAGATATGGCCCACTGCCTTTTTGTTAATCTTTTTTACCGCGAGGACTGTTGCCTGGCGGCGGCGTTGCCGGTGGTTCTCGGTTTTGCTTGTGGCCGTTTTTCTTTTTAGTGGTCCAGCCGAATGTACCCACCCTCCCTTGACGGGCCGACTTTCTTGCTGCCTGTTCCCCCGCGCGTGCTTTTTTTTAGCCGTTT
>Ga0179593_1543280_pt1 | contig 15834 bp, 26 predicted proteins | sample CZODoug2_1_08_16_FD_185931 | JGI IMG/M metagenome (GOLD analysis project Ga0179593, IMG submission 185931) | Vadose zone soil fungal communities from Angelo Coast Range Reserve, California, USA - CZODoug2_1_08_16fungal (PacBio error correction) | ecosystem: Environmental > Terrestrial > Soil >... | reverse complement strand
CTTTCTCCTCTGTGCAGGCTTCCTTTCACGATCTTTCAAATGTCCACAGACTCGAGTCCTGAGGCGGGCATAAGTTCCCTTTATCACTTAGAGCAGATTTCCCCCCTATTTTTCGGAGTTTCCCCTTTTCCTGGGAATCCTTCCTTTGTCGCGCTGTTTCCTAATCCTTCAAGGGCGCAGTGATTTTGTCGAGATGGAAGAATGGGGCGACCGAAGCGGTGGCTTCCCTTCTACGTTTCCTTTTTTTCTCGCGTATCGGCGTTCGTTATCCCCCCCCCTGTCTCACTCGACAATTATTCGCATTCGGAAGTGAAGTCCCTTCTTCCTGCGCGCCGGGTCTTTCTTCTCCTCTAGGGAGGACATCCTGACACGTCCTCTCGTATCTCGTTCTTGAGCCGTGGTGTGGAGGCGTCGCTGACAATTGGAGAAGGCATTGACTGGAAGGCTTTTTCGTTCGGGTTTTCCCACGTTCAGAGTGTGCTAGGTTTTTCGAGGGTGGATATTGGGGTATGGCTCTTGACCCGGAAGGAGCTGGGGCTAATGACTCCCCCCCCCCTGAGGGACCTTTTGTTCCTTGAGATTGTTGGACTTCTTTTGGGTGAGTAGCTCTTTGGTGGTGAGAGTGGACGCGAATGGGGGTTTCTCCTCCTTCCTGACAGGCCGGGTCTTTTTTCCTTTTTTGGCGATATTCCTTTCTCGGTTGGCGTGCTTTTTCTTTGTGATCAGTCTTTTTGCTCCCTCCAAGAACAACAATTGACCGTTTTTGGAGGCGGTGGCGGCGAACGGCCCATACTCTCCCTCCCCTGGGACGTTCTTCCGATCTAAGAAGCCTCAGGTCGCAGCATTTTTCATACCCCCTGGCTTGACGAAACGAAGAAATATCTGGTGGGTTTCCTTTTGTTGTTTCGAGAGCGCTTTTCGCTTTGAATGACGTTCCCCGTTCGAAGTATCCCTCTTTCCGGGTTGGGCTCAACAGATCCTTTTTTCTCCGTTTTCGCAAGTGTCTTGTCTGGCCTTGGGAGAAGTAGAGGGGGCGCTTTCCTGGACTGAGTAGTATCTTCTTTTTTCCTTGGGGTTAGGGTTTGTCGGTGGAGTTTTCGGTGAAGTTTTCCTTCCCACATCCTCTTGGTCATACCCCCTTTTTTTCCGTAGGAGGCATGACCGTTTTGACTGACTGCGACGAATCACCCCCCGATTTGGCTGGCGTGTCTTTCTGACCGAGCGGCTGCTTGGTGGCTTTCCTCCTTTTCCTTTTTACCGCGCCACGGTTTTCACAGTTCCATCGGACGGTCGTGGGAACAAGCTGGCGAGTCGTAGTCTCTTCCTCTTTTCCTCTCTAAGTTGTTTTTCTTCTTTTACTACTTTTCGTTTGTTCCTGCAAAAGTACGTCGTCTGGGATGGGAAACCTTTTGGTCAAGCCACGTCCCCCGCCAAATTGTTCCTAGGCTTTTTTCCCTACGCGTCCTCCCAAAGTTGTTTCTATTGTCGCCTAGTCCAACCATTTTCAGGGCCTCCCGAAGGCATTACGGACACTTTGGACCCCTTCGGCGCACACTCCGTCCTGCCCCAAGGCACAGCTAAAACTCCAACAGCCCCCCCCCACTTCGACCCTACCGTTTCGGCCTCTACTACTCTTACTGCCGGCGGCCCTATTCACATACCATACCGACGTTAGCAGGGCGAACCCTCCCGGAGGGAACCTTTTTTCTGTTGCCTTCTCTGAGGGGACTTGCTTCACAGGCGCCCGATTTTTTCTCGATAGACCAAATGCCCGGAAACACATTGACATCCCTGAGTTTTCTTTTCCAGCGTGTAGGTACTGCTGCGCCTCTGTGAGCATACTGCCCCTTCCCCCTTGCTTTTTTTTTCCCGTTCACTTTGCAAAAGCACGAATACCCCCCCCCGGGCCCGTGTTCCTTCCCCCGCGGTTGATAAGAAAGCCGATCCCACAAACCCCCCCCCCCCCCCCAGAAAGCCCCCGCCCGAGCCCACCGGAAAGTCCACCCTCCCGACGATCCCGAGACGCTCTTTCACTAGCGCCCGCAACCAGTACTGCCAACACTCGCACCCACCATAGACCCCCCCACCCCCACCCCACAAAAAAAAAAACCCTTTTTTCTCCACAGCGGATTTTTTTTCTTGGCGCAGTTCGCCTTTCTGGCTTTTCAACGGGTCCCCGCCGCCATACCCCACATCGTCAACAACGCTGCCCCCCGCGCCCGACTCTGACAGTTTTTCCCCCTCTTCCCAGAACGCACTTCCCTCTTTCAAGTCACATGCCAATGATCAGAGCCCCCCTAATCAAACGCCCCCCGGAAGCGAGAGACCCCCCCTCCCTGACAGTTTCCCACCTACTTTTCAGGCTCCTTTTTCCCACCGCCAACGCCCCCTTCGGCGACCGCCCCCCCTGACCTTACAGTAATGAATACCTTGTCGATTTTCCCGTGTTTGCTTTTCCCCTTCGATCCCACATTTTAATCAGAAGGGTTTTACAGTCAACCTAATAGTTTCCTCCCCCCCCAGATTCCCGGTCGCGAAACTCCCCCTTCTGCCCTTTTTCTTTTTTCGTTACCCGCGGCGACATCTTCCGTGAACATGCACTTCCGAAGAAACTGATTCACGAGCGACTATCAGCGGCATTCCCCTTCCGCCCTCACTCGACTTTTGTGCCCATTCGTCGACTTAGCCCTGCCCAGAATCTTTGCTGCCGTCGCGCTCAAACTGATTCCCTGAGTCCTGCCTTGTGCGTGAGCCGCGCTGATCGCTTCACTGTCCGTGCGCTAATAGTTTTCCGAATTTTCGCTGTTCCTTGCGGTGGATTTCCCCCTCAAATTCTCTTAGCGAGCCTTTTAGGTGCCTGCGTAGAGTCCTCCCGTATCGACCACTTCTAAAGTTCACACCAGCGAATTCTCGTACTCTTTCTTTTTGTGACTTTTCCAGAGCCCTCCTTTCTTCCCCGGGTTTTTTAGAGTAGTTGAAAAGCACCCCTTTTAGCCCCCCCGAGTTCTTTTTCTTCCGTGCGAGCACTTGCATTTGATGAGTCAAACGAACCTAGTCCCCTTAACATTACAATTTTCCCCCCCCCCCCCCCTGTTTTCTTTAAGCCTCTTTGAAAGGATCCCGACCTTTCTAAGGTCGGCATTTCCTTCCGATGTACGCCTAGGGAGGTCTCTTTTTGTCTAGCAATACCCCTTTTTTCCCTTTGTTTTATTGGTTCTCCCGATTTCCTCGTTAAATCCCCGAGACAAAAACCTCAATCATCCCTGTTGGATGACCACCCGCGGTTTCGCCCTCGCCGCTTCGCACCCCCTGCTGCTCAGGCCTCCTCTCTCCCCTGACCTTTTCCCACCTTGACCCCCACAAATATGCCGAGCCTTCTCCAGACTAGATTCAGTTCACCCGCCGCGACTTTTTTATCGGCCTTTGAATCGAATTGCTTCCGAGTCCCTCCCCCCACTGCAAACCCTTCCGTCCAACACAAGACCCTTGCCACTGCCGCTAAGGTCCCGCCCCCGCTTTTCGCTCTATTGCCGTACGCCTTTCCTGAAGATTTCCCCAGAAAGCACGTTTTTTTCCGCTGGGAATCCCTCTCCCCAGCTCTGTTGTGAATGTCAACCCTTGTACGTTACCCGACTCTTTTTCCCACGCAATGGCCCTGATACCAGCAGACATCCGCCCGCCCACTCCCTCTTTCCCGTCAACTCGTTTTTCCTTCAGGGGGCTGTTGAGGTTCGTGGCTGGCGGGCAGGCGTGCAGGTCCACTCTTAAAGTCACAGTGTGACTGGCTTGATATGCTCTGTCTGAATCGGCTAAAGCCCTTTCTTGGCCCTTCCTCTCTCCCCTCCGCTGCTTTTCCGTAAGTTCCCTTTTTGGGATGGAACTTGGCCGTGCTGGCGGCCGTTGCTCTCGGCGTGAAGTCCTCGCTTCCTGGAAATGAGGTCTCCGCACAGGTTGTCCTTTCGAATTTCTTTAAGGTCAAGGTTGACCCAACTCGTTAAGGCTCGGCTTCGAAGCGCGGTGGTTTTCTTCCTCAGCCGTTTCGATCGGTGAAAACCCTTTTTTTCCTTCCAACATTTTGGCACTGGGTGTCTTGCGGAAGGATGGGAGGAAAGTTTTCTCTGTATTCTCGAGGACTGGAACTCGGTGCAGGACCCGCAGGATGATTGCCGGCCAGTATTTCCTTTGCCCTGACTATTTTTCCCTTTTAAAAAACCTGTTGCCAAGCAAGTCTTCGTCATCGAGTCGACCGATCGCACTCTGAGCATGGGCCAGCGCGCACATTTTCCGGGGCAAGTTGGTTTCACGGGGTGAGACAGCACATTTAAGGTCCTGATTTTTTCGTTTTCCCCGCACCACAGAAGACCGGTTTGATTTCTCTCCGCTTCCCTCAGTTTTTGAGTGCTTTTCCATGTGACTTCTCTGACAAACCTTTTACGACAGGGTGGGTTACCCCCTTTTCCAACGTCACGCCCACCCCCTTTCTAAATCACCCCTCCCTACTTTCCCTTACACTCAGAACGTCGACTGCAGCGGTCCCGCCCCTGCCCACCGACTACCAACCCCAATTTACCCGTCGAAAACCAAGCTCTCCCCACTCTCCCAGTTACACGCCTGTCTAGTCCCGGGTAGGCCAACGCCCCCCCATTCTCCTTCCCGCAGGCTTTCTTTTTGCTCTGTACCCCTCCTTGGCCCCGTGTCGGTCATCCTCAACGTTTGGCTACGCGCAGCGTCCGTCTTTCCGGTGGAGTGCTCAATTGCAGCTGGCTGGCCCACTCGTCGCATTCGTAGACCAGGTCTGGTAGTCGTTCGACTTTACGATACCTTCCACATCACAGAAAGGAAAGTGAGAAGGGAGGGACGGAACCTTGGGGAAACCCCTGGGGGCTTATGGACGGCCCTCCCTAGGAAGAGCCAAGCCCCGCACCTTGAGCGGCCCCCAGCCGAAACAGTCGGAGTGTGGAGGATCAAGAACAGAGGTTCCGATTTTTAGACCCTTAACGAGACGGTGCTGAGAGAATGCTCGCGCGTGGTAACATCACAAAGAGGAAAAGAAGCCCCTAGGAATTTTCCTCTGGGAGTCCCAGAGTTAACAACCTTATCTTACTTTAATTTCGATGGAAATTCCAATATTTTCGAGTTTTTCGGGTCCCCAGGAGCGCCCGCGTGATAATATTTCTTTTGTTGCGTTTTGGCGGCCTGTTCAGCTGTCGCCGCTTTGGAACCTACTTGAGCAATGTCAGGGATTTGGTTGTTCCGGGAATTGCCGACAACGACTTTTTTTTTTCCCCTGCACGGTCTCGTTTTCGCGTCGCTCATAAAACCCGGGTGAAAATCGCAAAGTATTCCGCCCGGCAGTGGACCTTTCGCCGAGCCCCTTTCCTGATCGATTGTATTTTTCTGCCTGCGCGAGTGGAAGATACGATTTCCCTTTTTCTTCTCCTTCGCTTTGGCGTTTTCCGCTGATAATTGGTACTGCGGACATGGCAGGCGGGGGCCTTTTTCTGTCCCCTCACACCCCCCCCCGGTCAGATTGCGGGTGCCAGCGGTGTTTTTCTGCTTTGGTTATTTCCCTCGTTGACCCGTTGAAGGCGTTTTTTGAAATACTGCTCGATCCCAGGCTTAGATCTTTTCGTCTTGTTGGGGTGTTCCGTCGCCGTGTGGTGCGCGAGTTTTTCCGAGGGGGTTGCGGGCGCCGCTAGTCCTTCGGCGCGCGGCTGGTAAGTCGTTTTGGCCTTTATGCGGGTTCCTTTTTTTTTTGATTGGTTGCTCGTCTTTCTGATTCTCACAACAACGTCCAGGTGTGGTGGAGTACTTTTCGGGACGGTAAATCGCCCTCTCCTTTCGTGAGCTCGCTGTCCAATCCTTCCCCTCGTCGGACCCAACGCCCTGAAAAGCCCCACTATCTAAGGTGTGGTCCTTTTTTTTCATATTCTCAGGTAGCCTTCGAGCGGGTTGGGAGCCGTCACTCAGTACCCCCTTCGACTCGGTTCGCCTGACCTGCGTCGTTCTTTTTTTCCTTTCCAGGGCAGTCCCCTCTAGTTTCTGCTGATTCACGTGTGGGTAGGGCGCCTTTTTTGGAGGGTTAGGCGGTTGCCGTGGCTTCTAGAGTAGTAATTTCCCCCCTCGCCTGGTACTTGGGGAGATGCGTCCGTGATGCCTGCTGAAAGAATGGTATGGAATGGAGCTTCCCCCCCTCTTTGCTTGACTTCTTTTTTCGGTGACTTCTTAACTCCTGGGTCGTGACCTGACCGCTTTCCCCTCGACGGACGTGGCTTGGCACCCCTCCGATCTGCTGTTCGTAGTGTATCTCTCCCGTGTTGTTTGTTGTCTATCCCCTCCTCTTTTGTTCCAAGCACATTTTTCTTTTGGGAACCGTGGATGCTCCCACCCCCCCCCCCAACCGTCACCGTACGCGCCGTCCCCGTTTTTTCCAATCGTGTGGGAGTCGGCGCTTGTCAGGGCCTCCCTTCCTTCTCCCCCTCCCAATGGTAGGACCCTTGCCAAGCGTTTTCCCCACCTCCCCCCCCACTTCGGCCCCTACACTTTGGCTCTAATACTCAGGACAGAACTCGCGCCGGATCCCCCTGCTGCACCCCTACCAGTTTCCCAGGGTATGCTGTTTTTGCCCAACAAAGGCGTCGGAGAAGGAGACTTCCTTTCTGCCGATGCGCTTTCCCTGACAGGACACACTTACTCCCTCCCTTTGGCTTCGATCGGTTACCTCGCTTGAGGCGAGTTCCCCAGGAGTCGGCGTTGTACGCCGCAGACAATCACCCCCCCCCCCGGGAAAGTTGTTGTTCTTACCGCGTGATCATCCATGACCCTCAAAAACCTCCCCTTCCTCCCCGAGACCCGATTTCATTTTACGACGTTCCTTTTTGCTACTAGCGGTCCGCCCCCCCCGGCGCGTCCAAATCTCCCCCTTCGCCCACCCACAAAAACTTTTACGCCAAGGTTTTCTCTCGGAGTTCCCAGAGTCTTTTTTTTCAACCACCGCGATCGTAAACGTGCCCCCCCCCCCCCCCTCCCTCCTCACTCTTAAACCGTTCGATCACCCGCTTCCTCCTTCCAGTCCTCCACTTTCTCAGCTTCCCACACGGAGTTTCCGGTCTTTTCCCCCACCCGAGTTTGCTCCTCAATCGAAACGATTTTCCGCGACCCTTGACCTGCCGTACTGCGAATCTTCCCTCTTTCCCCGGTTTGATTTTCTTTTCCGTTCGATCACCGTTGCATCTGTCGACCCAGATTGGTCGAGAACAACAATCCCCCCGATCAATTTCGTCTGCGACCTGTCCGATGCCCCCTTTTGTCCAAGGCCCAGTGATTCTCCCCTCAGCGGAATAACGGAGTTTTCGCAATCGACGCGAGGATTTTAAATTTATCGCGCCTTGCAGTCCTCCTTTGACTCGTAGCATTTTCCCAGATCATGAATTCTCATTTCGCTGAGAAGAGATGTTGATTCGCCAGGGTCCTCCGTGTCTTGACTCCCCGTTCTTTCTTTCTTGTATTCCTATGTTCCCCACGCCGAAGTCTCGAGCCTTGCCCTTCTCTCGTTGACCACCTGCCCCCTTTCCCAGGTCTACTCCCCAGCGCCAGGCCCCGGATTTTCGGTGGAACGCCCTACTCTCCAGCTTAACCGGGGTTTGTAGTTTTCTTCGTCCGGAACCTTCAAACGAGGGCTTCCGATGCCCTATGCGAACGAACTCTTACATACCCAGGGCTTGCTCCACACTTCGCCCCACTCAGACGCCCTTATGCTGAAAAGGCCCCCCCGTTTATAGAGTCTTCTCGATGACTTTCGCCTTCCAACCAATAGTCGGTTCGTTGAAGGAATCCTTCCCCCCCTTTTCCTCGGCACTCAGACGCCAACTTCCCCTCTACATTTTCCGAACCCTTGTTGGCCTGTTTCGAAGACGCCGCTTCGCCTACACCTCTCTAGGCAGTCCGAGAAGTACAACGTTCGCCCCCAATCCCATTCTTTTAGAGATCATCCACCCTTCGAGCGCAGTAGCTTCCCCTTTTCCTCAAGCGAATTGCGAGAGAACGGCTCCTCACCCAATGCAACACCAAAATCCCCTTCCGTAAGGATTTTTCCAAGCAGCGTTCTCCGATGACAGCAAGTACGAATTTGTTCGCGCTTCTCCTTCCCCTATCCCCTTCCCTTTCAGTCGTCATGACACAAAATGGCAGGTACCTTCACTGCAGTCCTTCCCAGCCGGAAACCCCCTCCCCCCTCCTCTATCTATTTTTCCCCTACCTGTTGTTTTGAGTTCTTCTTTTGTCTCGGAGGTTTGATGCGAGTCCCCTTCGTTAATGTGGTTCCCCCCGAAGGGCGCGCTCTGCCAAGAGCTTTTTTTCTAGGGATTTCCCCCTGGACTTTTTTCTTCCAATCCGCTGCCTTGGTTTGGGAGCCGATTCTCGTCCAGTGGCATGGGACTGGCATGGGTCCTTTTGGCGCCGGGGCAGGCTTTTTTTCCGAGGGTCCTTGATCCACTTTTTAAATGAAGTCCATATGAGAAGGCTAAGGCATCTGTTCTTCGGACGGTCACGTGTGACAAAAGGTTTTTACTTTCGGAGGCTTTTGCTGGTCAGATTTTTTTTCTCTTTTTCGGAACGCCTGGCGGGGGTCAGTTGCAAAGGGGATGCTAGGCTAGGTGTTCGGCAGTGGCTATTCGCGAGGGCAATAGTCCTTATCCAATTATTGGCCCCCCAACCCCCCCTGCCCCCTCTTGGTAGGCGTAATAGTCGAGATGCCTCCGATAGCCCCCCTTTCTTCTTCAGGGCCATTGTCGGCCTTTCTCGTTTTTGAGCAGCCACTGGATTACTCGTTCGTTCGCCTCTCCCCTCCTTTGAACGGTGCTCGGAGATTCCCCCCTCGTTGTTGCCTTTCTGCTTTTATCAAAAAACTTTTCCCTTCATTGGGAGCTCTAGACCCGTTCAACTTCCCGTCCCCTTCCTCCGTCAGTACGCGCACGGAGTTTTTGTCATTCCCCCGTTTTCGGTGTCGACTCGCCTGCAGACCTGCAAGTCTTCCTTCCTTGATGGCTTATTTTGGACGTTTGCTTTTTTCTCCCCTGTCCCGAAGACCTTCGAACTTTTTTTTTTTACTTCCCCCCCTGTCATCGCCCCATCCTTCACTCTATGGTCTTCGACCGTCCCCCAAGATTCTTCCGGTAAAGATCTTTTTAATGGCACAATCGCGTCTATTGTCGCGGGAATTCTTCCCTCTTCCCGGATCATAGTTCGGCTTTTCTGTTCATTTTGTCTTGCTGTGAATACGGAATTGTCTCTGGAGCCCATTTTGTCGAGGCCTCCCGGGGTTCTGGTGTCCCCCCGGGGTTTTTGACGTTATCGGCATTAAGGTAAACTCAGAAGTTTAGACTACTGCCCATTTTCTTCCCCCTTTTTAGCCCCGAGTTGAGAGTCTTTGGAAGATTTCGGGTTCGTATCTCTGCGGTGGGTGGAGGGGGTTGGAGCTCCATTGGGAAGCACATTATTTTGGTTTCAGGTTTTGATCCTTGAGTGCTTGGGTTGGGCGGGGCGAGGGTTCCTTAGTGGGGTCTTGAGTCTTTTTCCCCTTTGATTCGATGTTTTTCCCTCCTCCCCCTCTCGAAATCACCTCTTGTGTTTTGGTCGCGGGGTGGTCGAGTGGGGAACTCTTTTTTTTCGGTCTTACGATAACCTTTTTGCGTCGGTTCTTCTTCTCCCTGAATGTTGGCTTGATAGAGTTCTTCACGTGGGGAAGAACCCCCCCTGGGCCCGGGATTTTGTCGGTGGATTCTTCCTGGTACCGGTCCCCCCCACGCCTTTAGAAGCCCTCCTGTAGACGCCAACTATCTTCAGGTTTTGGTTCCAGTCGCTCCGAATACGTTGCCAGCCTGGTTGGCGCATGCACAGAAGTAACAAGGCGCCTTCCCCTCCTTCTCCCCTCGTCGTCTGTTCTGTGAAGACAGTTCTACTTTTTAGAGAAGTCCTCCAGAACCTTTTTCGGTTTTTGGCTATCTTTGGTGTTCCATGTACGACATAGCGATGGTTTCCTTTTTCTTTTTGTATGGAGGAGGGATTGCTTTAATGTCAATGGCCTTCCCTATGGGCTATTTGAAGCCTTTTCCTGTTTCCTGCCTCCGGTTTCAAGCCATCGAAGGACGTTCTGTCCAATCCCCTCTTTCGTATCTCTTATAATTTGTGGGGGGGGAGAGCTCGATGTAGATAGTGAGGGGGGACCACGGACCTCTGAACCGTGTTCGCGAAGGCCACCGCAAACCTCTAGCCGCCTCCCCGCCCCCCGTGAATCCAGCTGTCGGAGCAGGCCAGACTAGTCAGGCCCTCCCCGAAGTGCCCTCTCCCCAAGGGGAGGGACCCTTTTTCAAAGCCTCCCCCCCCCCGAAATCCCCCTTCTAATCAACGTCCCCAGGAATTCTTCGATGCAATGCTGCCCATACCCCATTTCTTGGCGGCGCAGATAACCCTCGGAGGAGAATTTCCTTTTTCCCCTTTACAACCTTTTGCGAATGATTTTTTGGCTGATCTCTCCCAAATTTCCTCTATTCTTGTGTAGGAGGGTACTGTGATTGCCTCAAAGCCTGGATGAGTCCTCCTCCTCCGGCAAGGTTTTCAAAAGTTCCCTCACCAAAACCCCTGTCCTTTTTTCTGTGATCATTTCCCCAACCTACCAGTCCGACCGAATAAAGTCAAAAATTCCTCTTACCAGACCCTTCTGCAGCCGTCTTTAGAAAGTCCCGTAGCTTTCATAAAAAAAAAGGAGACCACAAAACCACCGCAGGACCGCCCTTCCTAGTGTCTCCCCTGCCCCAGCCTTTGGTAACTCCATACCCACTACAAGTACACCCTTTCCCCCCTGCACGAATGTCCATTTAAACCGACCCGCCTGTCACCTCTTCTTCCAGCGCCGCCCCCCTGCAGATCTTCTTGCAGTGTCTAGAGGTTTCCCTCCCCTCGTCGCGTTACCTTACTTCAATGCCGTCCTTTTTTCCAGGTTACACCTTTCTTCCCCCGATCGATACAGTCTTTTAACTGAAGTTTTTTCCCCCCTCAAGTATTTTCCATCCCGGCTCCTTTATTCGTAAGTCATCCCCCGACATTCCTAAATTTTCTTTCCCCCGGCGCGGGCAGCCTTTTGCCCCGCTTGATGCCCTTGCCGTTTTTACTCTAAGAATCTTTTCTCTCTTTCAATAGCGGGCCATGATTTCTTGGATAGTCCACGAGATGTCCCCGTCCTCCTGAATGTTTTCCCCCTTTCTGTCGCTTTCCGTCAAATGACGCCAGCCCTTCTTGAGCTGCAGGTGTCTCCCTGTAGAGCCTTTCTTTTTCCATTCGTACACTTCTGTTTGAATTTCCCTTCCTTTTTCTTTCCCTTGTCCTGAGAGTTCGGAAAAGTGCACTCTTCTTCCCACAGAGGTCTTTCTCGCTGCGTCTGCGGTACTTTCCAAAGTCTCCTCCCCCATTTTCTGCTCCCCCTCCGTTCTCCCCAACTTAACAATGTAGCGTGCCAGTGTTCGGGGCCTATCCCCTACTTCTTTTCTTTAGACGGTTTTTCTTGTGCAAGACCAATTTTGCCGGACCTCATTTGCGAGAAGCGCCCACTTCCCCTAAAGTCAAAATTTTTTTTTACTAAAGTCTCCCCCACGTTTTTCTCCTCTTTTCTCCCAATCTCTCTTCTAGTAGATCCCGTAAATCCCGTTTGCACCCTTGGACTTCCCCCGCCAAATATGCTCTCCCTTTCCCAGTAGAACAGAGATTTTTTTTTCGAGCTTCCCCTTTACAGTCTTTCTTGCTCCTCTTTAACGTTGAGCCCTCCCCCCCCCCTGCAAACATTCAGTCCCCCCTCTCCATGCATCTCCCTTCCCCCCCCCTGAACTAGTCCTTTTTGGGCGATTCTCAGTGCCTACCCCAAGCGCCTCGGATCCCCAAAACTTTATTTAAATCCAGACCTGCTCTCCGAACCTCCTCCTCCCCTCATCCTCTATTTTAATCCTCCTTTTTGTTGTGGATCTCCTTTTGGCGGGTTTTTCTTTCGGAGGGGACGTCGTGGTCCCCCTGAGTTCCCTTCCCTTTCGTGTGAAAACATTTTTGCTTGAGATGGTTCTTCGATCTCTGGTATTTTCCACCCTTCCCCTTCCGGACTATTTGGAGGCCTCCCCCAATTTTCCCCTTATTTTTTCTCGAATCCGCGGCTTGCGGTAAGGCTCATAGGTGGTTTTTTCGGACTTCACATTTTTCCTTCGACCGTTTCTTCGGCAGCCTTCCGCTTCCTCTTTTGGGCCTCTCAATTCCTCTCTTTTTTTATTTAAGGCATTCTTTTGCTTTTCCCGTAAGGTGGTCCTTTCCGTTTACGGCTCGGCTTGCTCCTTGTGGAGTTCTCTGCGATCTTCTACGTTTTGGTCCAGGCCCCTTTTTTAGATGGGCTTATGGGTTTTGGCTGAAGGGGATTTTAGGGGCTGCGATTTGATTCCCCTTCGCCCACCCTTTCTCTTACAATTTCTGCCCTCCCGTATTTTTCCGAGTTTGCACGCGCCTTAGCTTGTGCGTACATGGGGCTTAATTTTGACTTTGGTATCATCCTTGTCAGGGTTCCGATCAGTGAAGTCTTTTTTGCTTCGCCCTGGATTGACCTCCCTTTCTACAGTTCCTTTTAATTCCTGAAACCTTCCAAGGGTTTTCGCCAGTTCACCTTAATCCTCCTTTCTTCCAGTGGCGTTTTTTGGAGTTTTTTCGATACACCTCTTCAGCTTTCCGCTATTTCCTTTGACGGTTCCCCCCATCTCCTGCCTGACCACGCTTTTCCGCGATTTTTTCGGGACCTTCCGTCCAATCTCTCCCCCCTCCTAGGTTGCTTCTTTCTTCAGAACTAGATTCTTCCCCCCGGTCCAAGATCATAATGGTTTTCGATTGCTTTCCTTATTTCCGACTCCGTTCCTTGATCATATTCGTCCGGATTTATGTAAATGCTCTGTCGTCCCCGCTGTTCTGAGCTTTCTTTCTTGGTGCATATTTCAACGAATCCTCTGCCCTCGTTTTTGGGATTGACCGTATCTGCGCATGATAACCTCGTCACAAGTTTTTTCCTCCTGTACACTGTTCAGCCTTCTCTTGGGCCTCCCTTTCCGAAATGCGCTGGTGGAGGATAAGACTGTGTATGTCGCTCTCTTCTCCGTGGGTTCCTTTTTCCGTTCTTTGTCTTGACTCTTCGGACTTTGGCAGGTCCTTTTTTTGATATCATTTCCCATTCCTGGATTTTTGTGGGTTTTCTCGGGTTTCTCTTTTCATATGGGCTTTCCCAGTTGAAGTCTCTTTTTTGTGCGCCGGAGTCCTTTCCCCTCTTGGTCTTTTTTTCCTCTGTGTCTTCCCGACTGGGTTGTTCGATAGTACAGCCTGCGTTTTCGTATGGTAAGTAGTTTTGTTCGTCTTGCTTTCTGGGGGCTTTTTCGTCTTTTTCCTTTGTTGATGGCTCCTTTCGATTTCCTAATTACCTCCCCCCAGGGACCGGGGTGGTCTTGGAGGCGGTTTCCGGTACCATTCCCCCTTCCTCTGGGCTTGTAAGGCCTCTCCCCCCTTTTTCATCCTCCCTGTTTTTCGACGCCAACAGCTCAATATCTTTCTCGTCAGGTTTTGAGCGTTTTGCCGCCTGAGCCGTTTGCAGCAAAAGACCTTGGACCTTCCGTTTTTCTGGTTAGACTGCCTCCCTGACCTTTTCTTTTAGCAGGTTTTCCCCTCTCCTGGACTGAGTAGTCTCAAGGGGGTAGGAGAAGTTGGCTTTGGGTTAGGGCTTCTTTTTATCGCTTTTTCTCGAATGAGTTCTCGTAGGGTCTTGGCTCTTTTCCCCCAACTCTTGGCTGCCGCAGAGTAGGTTGAGCGCGGCTAGGAACTCCGTTTCGTCTTGTCTTTCCCCTGCGCCACGTTCTTTTCTGTTGCTGGACCCAAGCCGACGATTTTATATATCCCTGAGAGAGATACTACGACGCTCTCGTTCTTTTCCCCCATGTTCCGCGATGGGCTGGGGCTTGAAGGTAACCGACCCGTCGCCTCCCCATTCCTCTATCCCCCCGCTCCCCATACGGCAGCCCATTCCGAGCCTCCTTCCTTCCTTATTTGGTCGTACCCCTCCACGGCACCGCATACTTTTGAAAAAATTAGCCCCAACCCCCCCCTTTTTCCTACCCTGGACCCTTGACGTTCAATACCTCCGGTTCCCCTTTTATTTTTTCCCCCCTTTGTTTTCGCGCCCACCTTACGGCGGGACGCGCCCCTCGATGGAGCGCTAGGAACCACCCACCCCACCGCTATTCTTAGCCATGGGTTCTTACGCTGGTCCCGACCGGCCCAGGTTTTATGGTAAAGCCCCCCCGCTCAACCCCCCCCCCCAGTGTGTTCTTACCCCCCGCTTTTAGCGGAAACACATCCTCCGATTTTTCCAACCCTCCCCCTACGCCTTTTCGTAATAGAGGCGACACCCAGTAGCGTTACCCTCCCAAAAAAGGCGGAAGAACCCCCCCCACTAGCGCCCCTTCGTTTAAGTGCCCTCTTCAAAAGGGTAACTCCGCCACCCACAACGAGATTCCCCTTTCCCCCAAAAAAGAGAAAGCCCTAAAAGTGTTGTAAATTATCCCTATGTCCTATTCCCCTCCCCGGCCCCCCCCCCCCGCCCCCTTCGAGAGACGACCGCTTCTTTCAAGACAACTAGCGCAGATCCCAGAAACGCAGGCGAGGCCCCCAGCCCCCTGTATGCGCCTTCTGTTTGATCTATCGGCCTTTTTTGGGTTGGTTGTTGGGGTTTTGGGACGGTCGTCCTGAACTGAAGCGGGCTTCAATGAGTTGTAGCACCCTCCGTCCCCCTCCAGTTTCCACACTTTCCCCCAGCGCCCCGCCGCTCTTCTCGATTTTTTTTTTTTATTCATAACGGATGCCGCCTCAATCCTTTCTTGTGCCATTATCGCCCCGAAAGGAATAATTCTTTGCCCTCGATACAGATCCGTTTTTTCTGATGATCGTTTCCTCCCTTTGTTTTTTTGGGGGGTCGGGGGGGCACTTGGCTCCCGTTCGAATTGGTCGTCGGACTCCGTCTTTCAACCTTTCCTTCCTCTCGACTTTTCCTTTGGTCGGCGTAGAGCCTCCCTATCGACAACGGCTACCAAAAGAGACCAGTGATGCGTAATTATTTGGCGTTTTCACTTTCTCCTGTTTGTCGTAGCCGTCTGGAAATCCCCACCTCCAAACTTGCTAGAAGATTCTCCCGTCTTATGAGGATATTTTTTTACCGCAAAGCACCTTTTCCCACTCCAGCCGTCCCTTACTTGACTTCTCCATCCCTTCCCGGTCGGTCTCTCCAGCCTACGGCCGGGGCAGTTCTTCTCCATAACCAATCTTTTCTCCGGCTATGCACCCCCTTTTCAAGACCCAACAAAAACCCCCCGTTAGCCCCCCTGCCCCCTGCAGTCCTAATTGAAAACCCGCCTCTATCGCAGATTTCGTCAAAAAGAGATAGGCAGCCTTCTCGTACGACGTTTTTCACACCTGAAATTACCGCCTCCTCTGACTCCTCCCCGAGACCCCCTTCTCCCCTGCCTCTCTCTCGCATTTCAGGTACTTCCTTGCGCCGAGAGGGAGCAAAGCAAAAAATTTCCCCTTAAAGTACCCCCCCCCCTCCCCAGATGAACTGAATACTCTCCCCCCCCCACACGTCACCGTCCTCTATTCACCCTAATGGGCGTCTCTCATCCGCCCGCAGTGCCGGAAGAGAAAGAGCCCTTGTAATGTGTAACAACCGGGTAAGTTACCTTACTTTAAAAGGAATCGCTACTCGAACCCCCCTCTCCT
>Ga0179593_1447785_pt1 | contig 15834 bp, 14 predicted proteins | sample CZODoug2_1_08_16_FD_185931 | JGI IMG/M metagenome (GOLD analysis project Ga0179593, IMG submission 185931) | Vadose zone soil fungal communities from Angelo Coast Range Reserve, California, USA - CZODoug2_1_08_16fungal (PacBio error correction) | ecosystem: Environmental > Terrestrial > Soil >... | reverse complement strand
CTCCAGTCACCCTGACTAAGACTTTTTTTATAGCACCTCCGGTTCCCCCCTCCTCTCACGGAGTTGCCCGGTTTTTGCTTTTTGCCGCCTTTTACAAGGGTTACAATACCATGCGCTTTGGGTCGCCTCCCCCCCCTCCGCCTTCCTCCCCTCCACTCATAGACCCCAACCAGCCCTGGCACATTTCTTTCGGGCGACGTTCCTTTTGCCTTCTATGTTTGATTCTCGAGTTTGAACTCTTAAAAAGTCTCCCCAGCTTGGTTGTTTTTCCCTTTTTTTCAACTCCGGCCTCCAGAAGATCCCCCTGCCTCTCCCCGGCCCCTCCTCGTATGCTCTTCGCCGGTGATTCAGCTCGCCACACCGCTCGGACTGACGACGTCTTCTGAGAATCTGTTTCCTTTTCATCCCTTACCGATTTTGCGTTGGGTATCATTGTCGGAATCGTTATCCCCCCTCACCTGACCAACCTTCCCCCCCCTCCCCCTCCGTTTTTCCAGTGTCAACGGCAAGAGCTCGAAGACTATCCCCTTTTACTTCTCTCTCCCCCCGCCTCGTCGCCCCACACAAAAATCCCAGAGCGAACTCCCGGTCCTCTCTCCTTCCCGCTGCCCGTCTTTTTTGCCCACGGATAGTAAGAGACCCCTGATAGACTTCCCTATACGCCCTTCCGGTTTTGATTTTCTCCTTCCTCGAAGGAGAATGCCCATACAAGGTGGGAGCTTGACTCATGAACTGCCTCCCCCTCCAGTGCTTGCTTCTAGGGGAAGTGATATCCTTCCCTCCTCTATCGGAGGTGCTTTCTCTTCGCTTGCACCGCCTTATTATTCTTCTTTCAACTTCAAATCCCTTCCGGGACCTCCTCCAGATTCATTTGGCAAACACCTTACCGTGGTTCCCCAGTTAGATCAACCCTCCCCTGCCTCCCGACCGGTCCCCCGGAACCCCTTTCTTCAGTTTGTCCTTCCTTCCCCAACCAGGCCTTGGTCTCGCAAAAACCATTCATCACAGCTGCGGGCATCAGCTACCGTTACGTTCAATGTCTCCATGTGCTAATGGGAAGCCTTAGTTTACTGTTCTTTTCTCCTTTTTTTAGCCCGGTCGAAGACATTCTGGACCCTAGGAGCCTTGGCTTCGTAACTTGCCCCTAGACGAGCCTCGATCCCCTCCCGGCGACGTGCCCTGTATGATCCCCCATACTTCTTTTCCTCTTTTTCTTCAGAAATTTTTCGGTCACCTGACTTGAACCATTGGTTTGACTTCTTTTCTCTCTCGTTTTAGTTTCGTAAGGGGTTCTTAGCCCAAGGCCCTCTGCTAGGACACGACCCCCCCTTCCCTTCAACAGGCATGGGCCTCTCGGAATATATCGATTCGGGAAGTGTTGGCTTCCTCTCGTTCCCCCCCCCCCCTTTTTCAGTTTCGTGTAACTCATCTCTTCCACCCTAACCAATTTCCTCTACTACATAGTTCTTCCCCCCCTGCTGTTGCGTCGCCCTTTCCTCCTCCCCAGCCCAATCCTCCTTTCAATAGCGATCACAACCCCTAATCACGACCCTTTTTGGCCTCGCGTCACGTCTACTTCTTTAAAGATGGGACGCCTCTTCTTTTTCAAGCACAGGCCTCTTACGATCTTCCACCTATCTCTCACCAAACACATGCCAACGATTGCGATTCCGACGCTCCAGCGCTGTACACCTCATCTAACAGAGGAGTACATTCTACCCGAATTAGATTCGCCTTCGCCTGAAATTCACTTGGTTAGGACCTTTTATGGACGCGTTCCTTTCACTCACTTTTAATAAGGTGCTTTTCTTCCCGTCCCATTTCTCTCTTTTGATTGAGATATATTTTCAAGACTTGCTTTATCGAGGTTTTCATCTTTTTTGAGTTCCAAACCCGACGAGTCTCAGGCAGCTTTCCTTTTCGGGTACCCTTCCCTCTAACGGAGACGAGTTGATGTAGATCGAGTCCTCCGGCCCGAACGCCTCCATCGCAACGCGCTTTTCCTCATCTCCTCACTGTTGTGGATCAATCGCAAGTAGTGCTACTAAGCTCCTCTCTCCAGGATTTTATCCTATTCTTTGCTCCCCCTGTCCCGAGACTCTATATCCGACTCCAGAGAGAGTCCCCCCCTCGCCGTAGGCTGAGCCCCTCCTCTATCCCCTCTGGAGCTATTATCTGAGTTTCCCCGACGTGTGCGATTGCCAAAACTCCGTTCTTATGGGGCCCCAGGCGCGGTGCTCTTTCCTCTTCTTTCGATCTCCGTCTAGGATAAATTTTCCTTTTCCCAGTAGAGTTTAATGTCCCTCTCCTCTCGGCCTTCATCCCTCTGAGGGTTGTTATGCTAGTAAAAGCCGATGGAAGTATGAAAGCGAGAGCCACCCTTCTCTTTATCCCATCGCGTCCCCCCCTTCCGGATGCTTATAGGATTTTTTTCAGGCCGTCCTGCTCATCCATAAGGTCAACCTTGGTAATTTTTGCAGAGAGTCGGGGTATCGGTACCCTCTATGCGCATTCTTTTCCACAGCTCTCGCATTAGGGAATCTTTTAAATTCGCACCTAGCGATTCAGTTAGGAGAAGCAGAGCTCCCGGCCTGTTCTACTCCAGAAGAAGAAGGTTCATTATACGGTCTTGTAAGTGCTTATTTTGTCACCCGCTCGCGATTTTTCGCGATGCCCCCCCTCCTCCCCTCGGCTGCCCCGATTGTTATGGAGCCTTCCCGGACCTCCAGCGCACTACTTTACTCTTTATTTTATCGCCCGCCTTTCCCCTGGGTAGAGATGAGTGGAAAGAACCCCCCGTCTTCGAAACTACTCTAGTCTCAATCTTACAGCTCGTCCTGATGTAGTACGTTCTTCTCAAGTATTCTTGTTGATCTTCTCCACCCCCCCTTTCCTTCCTCAGATACTTCAACAGAGATTCCTTCTCTTCGCTTTTTACCACCAATGTTTGTCGGATTAAAGAAAGACAGGGCCCCGTTTACTTTTTTACCACCTTCCCAGATCGATGGATCTCCGGTTATATCATAGGGCCGGCTTTTTTTCTCTGAGGTCTCGTAGCCGCCAGTGTGACGCCCCACGTCCGAAAGCCTTGTCCGTCTTGATCCCTCGTTCCCCTAAACTCTAGTCTCTACCAGATTTTCCGGATAAGCAGGCCGCAAGAATCCGATTCTCATAATGACTTTGACTTGCCGTCCCTTTTCCTTGATTCCCGCCAGTGTTTTGCCTTTTGCCCGGGCAGGTTTTTTCCTGGAATGATCACCATTTCCGTTTCCGAGAATTTCAGTGTTGGTGACCTCGTGAGATGTTCTCCGTTGATGCCACGGACTTTTTTTCCCCCCCCAGCCTCAGCCTTTTTACCTCCTTGATGACCCTTGCCTATCACTTTAGCCTCCGAAAAAATTTTCTTAAAGCGCCTAAGTTCCCATCCTTGCATCCCCGCGGAAGCTGCTGCCCCCGTCCTTCCGCAGTTGGGTCAAAGCAATTTCCTTCGACTCTTCTCTCTCCCCTCCTTCCACAGAAAGTTAGGGAGAGTGATCCTGTCAGAGATCTTATTGCGGCCGGCTGTGAGCCCGGTGTTTCAAACTCTTCAATCGACGCGCTCGAGTTCCTGACGTTGATCCTTTGTAGTGTTGAGTCCTGCGCAGTAGTCGGTCCAAGCCGGGGTATCTTTTTCCCCCGCTCCTTTCCTTCTTTTCAGAATGATGGGGCACGTCCACATCTCCCCCCCCGCCTCTTTCCCATTTACAATATCTTTAAGGGAGTTAGTTTAAGCTCGGCTCTTGTCGATCTTATGCTCACCTTCTGATCGTAGCTCATTAAACTCCTGAGGCCTTTTATTTCCCTTCCTTTTTCAACCCGCGGGCAATGATCGTTCGCATCGAAATTTCAAGAGAACTAGAAGAGGTGCAGAAGGACTCTTTTCCTCCTTGCCATGTGCCTGCGTATTCTTAGGCTTCTTTCAGGGTCTTGGGGGGGCCTTCTTGTGGTCTCCGGTTGGAGTGGGAATTTCCTTAAAGATGCCACACCCCCCAACCCCAGCTCACCCCCTTTGAGTTCTCTGTTATGAAGGGGGTTCCTACCACCCCCCCTTCTCCCCCGGGCTCTGATAATAGTATTTTCTTTAATAATAGTGTTGGTTTGCGAGATTCATAAGACCGTTTCAAAACTTCAATTTTACGAAAGTCCTTTTTTTCTTGAACGAGTGTCTTACCATATGTGATGTTCTTCCCTTTGTGGCCATTTCAGTACCCGGTCTCCCACTCCAAACAAGGGGCCCAAGCTACGCCCACGCCCCGAAATTACATACGGACCATCTCCCCCCTCTTTCCACATGCCTCTTAGATCTCTTTCCTTTCGTCGTGGCCCTCTTGTACCTATTCCGGCCCGAATGAGCAATGACCTTTGTTTATTTTGGTTTTTGAAACGTTAAGATTATCGAAGAAAGCGCACCTCAATCCTTTTCCTCTCCCCCTCTTTGGAGATCTCTAGAGGTTACTTCGTCCCCGTCGAGATTAACGGAGCGTTCGATAACCGCTGTCCTGTTCAGAAAGATGGACTATTTTTGAAGCCCTCACCTCCAATCCCCCCCAGCCCGGCGTGGGAAGATCCCGATTTAACTCGAAGTCCTCTAAACCCTCTTACTAGATCCCCACGCCGGTGCGCCCTCACCCACACTTCCCCGAGTCGCCGAAAACTTAGATGTGCTTCGCTGCCCCCTTTTGAACAAGGTGCAACTAAGTCAGAATACTCTCAGAGACTATGGCTCCCCTCGCCCCCGGCTCGGCGTGAAGGATTTAACGCAGTCACCAATCCACCCCTGTGGCGCTTGACCGATTCTCTCTAACGCCTGCACGTTATTTCGGCAGTCAAAGAAGCTCCGAACGTATCCCTCGAACCTCATCTGAGGTAGCTTTTCGCGGCTTGACACGCCTAGAATGCTCCATTCCCCCCCTTCGGCTCTGACGAAATCACGTATTCACGTTCGTCTTTGCTGGTAACACCCCCGTTCACAACGGATATCCCCATCTCACATCTGTAATCCCGTTTCCCAAAGTTCTCCGAAACTTGGCCTCACTTTCCCCACCAGGCCTGGGTATTCCTGTCACAAAACTGGGAAACCCTGCCCTGGGCATAAGCTACGTTACGTCAACATTAGGATGGAGACGTATTTGGACGACGTCTTTTTCTCCTCGATTCTTTCTGAGGACCAGTTGTTAGACTGAATTTGCGGCAGAAATCCTGGCCCTCTCCTGACGCCGTGGTGAAGTTTTTTCTCGAGAGTGTCGAGTGCCCCTGGCGACGGCACCAATGTGTATTTCCGCAAAGCTCAATCGATCTTGCATATTTGAGATTCCGCTAGGGCACTATTTTTCCATTGGTGTGGTCCAACGGCTCCCGAAGATCTCGTTTTTCCTACGCTTTCATCAAGGGTTAGAGAGATCGAAACTTCGACCGTGTTCCACCAGTCATTTCTTAGCTGTTCCGTATCCGATTTTCACTGTCTTCGGGGGCTGTGACCCCCGGTATTGAAGTTAAAGACTTTCACCCAGGTCAGTCCCTGTATCGATTACATATTAGTAAGTGTTCGTGGTCCCAGCCCCCGCCAATGACCCTCCTTGTTCCCAATATAGTCTCAGATGCAGAGCAAGACCATACTTAACGATAATACCAGCCTCCTCCGGGGCATCCGCGGCCGTTTCTCTGCAAGGACCGTGATTCAGATTTACATAGTACTCCCCGTCCGCTTTTTCTTTAAAAAGCGCTCGAGTTCAACCACCTCTTGGCTCGGCGCTTAGCGAGGACCCCAGTTTCTTCTTCTGAAGCTTTTGACATCGCCCAGACCCCGCTTGCGCGAAAGATTACGCTCAAGTCCATATGTTGCTTTTAAACGTGATGGCTCCCAGTCGCTTTTCCCCTTGCCTGAAACCCTTCATTAAGCATTTTCCTTCTTGGCCTTTTAAGCTAACGTGATCGAAATTCCCTCTCAGTGGATGGAGTGCCAGACTTGGGGATCGAGCGCCCAACTCTCTACGAGTCGCTGACTTGGGGCAAACTGACAACGAAGAGGCTTTCCCTTTCTCTCCGTAAGGCTTATTACGGTCACTGCCATCGCACGTTTCGCCAATCATACACGCTGTTTTTTCTCCTTCCCCACCCGTCTCCCTTCCCTATAACTTGGTTTAGATGGTTCAATCCTACGGGCCTTTTCCCTATCTCTCTTTTCCTCCTTTTTTGCTCGAGATGCTTCTTATTCCTTTTTCTCCCTCATAGATCCCCCAATCTTGGCTTCTGAGATGACTTACGACCTTTTTTTTCTGATTGCTCCCCAAAGATTGATTGGAGCCTTCTTTCGTGGCTATTTCCCTTCCTAGTACGTTTTATCCGTCATAATAGTATTAACGTTTTAAGCAATGCGGTCTCTTTTTCCTCTCGATCCCCCCTATTTCTTCCTTCGGTTAACAAGCGCCCCCCCGGCTCGAAAGTTATATTGCTTAAATTTTTTGTGATTCTATTTACTTTAGTTTCAGGCCGCCTACTACGCGTCCTACTTCACCGTGATGACTTACTTGCTCGAAGGACCCTTTCTATGACAGAATATGTTCGCAGTCTCACTCGCTGGCGCCCTGGACCAAGGTCGAAGTCTCTTCAGGTCCTTTTTTTTTCTCGACTCCGGTTTGCAACTTTTGAGGTCCCCATTCGCAGACGTGCGTTAACGCACGGTTGCCTTCTCGGTATATTCCCAGTCGTTCGGATTATCGGGTTTTTCAAGCTGCTCTATCTTGCCACGCCTGTGGTCTGGGAATCGGAGCAGACCCATCCTCAATATTACGTATAGTATCGGTATACCCAAATGGATGTAGCTTCGGTGAATGCCCCACTCCCGATTTCTACCTTCCACCTGCAACTATGTCAAATGGTTCCGTAATGAAGGTATCCTTCTTTCAGGCCTCGTCGGTTGTTGATCTTCACCCACTTACTGCCAGATAAAGAGACCCGCCCAAACATTTCCCCTCCCTTTCCCTCCACGACCATGCTTCCGATAAAAATTTCAAGAGATGTATCGCGGTGTCTCAGCACCATTTTAACGGTATAGAAGTCTCTCACGGACGGGTCCCCGTCCCGCCAGGGCTTAAGTGGCCTAGGCAGTCGAACTTCTCTTCTCATCCTTACTATAGCCTTCCCTTCATCTCAAGAAACCCCCCTTTCGCACATCCGCCCTCAATTGCCCGTTTAACGTTTAGATGTATCCTGCATCGTTCGACGGCCCCTTTTTTTGCATCAACCCGCATTGTTGGAAGTACTTAGTCACTGGTTTTTTACCCCCCCCCCCTTTTTTCCTTCCTGGTCATCTTGTGCTATGGTCTGATGCCACGGCGTTAAAAAGAGCATAAACGGATTTCAGTTCTTCGGCTTGCGCCCGCCAGATTTATGCCTTCCAGACGGTGACTTCCTTTCTCCGCCCCCTAGATGAATTAGATGGCATACTTCAGCTGTCTGCCCTTTCGTCAGACTGAATGTTACTTTCTTTATTCCATCTCCAACCTTTTGGATGTTCCTTCTGCCTCTTCGTCCTGCGAACTCGGGTAAGGACTCGGTCGTTCGCTTTTCCTTTGGCGGGTTATTCTTCGAGCCCTTTTCACTCTTGACAGCGAACAAGTCTACGTCCGTACGTTGGTTTGTCGCTCTGGTTATTTTGTCGGCTTTTTCATCCAAGCCTGTTTTCCCGTACTCTGAGTGATCTTTCCGTTGTGCAAACGCAGTTCTGGGTTTTCTCTAAGTTTTCCACAATATTGCCCCCTCCCGTTCCAGCAGTTAAAAATATCAAGTCTTCCTTTTCACGATAGGATATTGGGATGTGTTGATCGGAGGTTTGATACAAGTGTGCTATTATCTATTCTGGTCCGGCGGCGAGATCGTCCTGGCCCCCCCATTGGTAGGATTTATCCTTCTGAAAGCGATTACTTTCCAATGAGAAACAGTAAGATGTGCACTCCGAGTAGAAAGAGAAACCGTGGTTCTCCGGTTCTTGGGAGATTTGCGGTTGGGGTCTCTTTTTCGCCCAGGTGTGGGTTTAGGGGACAACCTTTTCTCACAAAGACACACCACGATCCCCTCCTTGGGAAATGTCGTAACCACCACCAAAAAAATCAACAAACCAAACCCCCACAACCACGACCCCCAAACACAAAAAACCCCCCCCACAACACCCCCACACAACCGAAAACCCCCACATACCAAACACCCCCCCACCCACCCCCCCCCCCGACAACGTTGGTAGTAACACGTGGGACCTATTTAGTAAACATGGTTGTCCCAGCCTCTCTCTCCTCCTCCTTTGTGTTGGGTTTTTTTGTTGCTCCTTCAACGGGTCCTAAGTCTTTTTATCAGATCCCACCTTCAAGACCCGACGGTCCCGGGGGCTTTTTTTTTGGCTTTTTCATCCGTGACATGTTATACTCCCCCCCCCCCAAAGGGATCCGTCCCCCCCGCTGCCCAAACGATGAACATCAATCTCCCTACTTCACTTGCACTTTTCCTCCCGTCGTTCCACATTCTTAGATGGCTCTGACCTATCTAGAGGATTGAATTCTCCAAAAACGCACTCGGCCCCGTGGTGACCTTTTTCCAGCTTTTGCGAAGACCCTCCTTCCTGAGAAAATGCGTTTTTTTTCCTCTCGCCGTATCCTCCGTTGAGCTCCCCCCCTCCTCGCAACGATTCCCCGCTTTTTGACACGGCAAGAAGAGATTTTTTTTTTTTAATCTTTTCTTCGTGTAAAACGCGTTTTTTTGGCACGTTTGACCCCAAAATTCCCCCCCCCCCCTACCCCAGCCCCGGCGTGTTTTCTGCAACCTTGGTCCCGACTTCTTTTGAAACGAGTACCCTGTTTTCTTTTCCCCCGCCGCCTTTCCCCCCCTTCCGTGCTTTCCCTCCAAACAGATTAACCTCGTGCATGGACGCGCGCTTGTCGCGACGATTTTCCCCACCGGGGCAGACCTTTCCGTTCCTGCCCAGGAATATACTCCCCCTGCTACCCCTTTCCTTTCGTTCCTGGAAGGATAGACGAGGCTCCCAACTGTGGATTCTGACGATATCTTCCCAGACCTTGTTTTTCAGGCGGCCTATTCTCTCCCTGCTTTCCGTACGTATTATCGTTACATCTGCGTTTTTCTTTTTAAATGTCTTCTGCGAAGGCTACCTTCTTCGGCGCCTCGAAACACGATTTACTGTTGTGGGCAAACAAATTCCCTTGGCATTAAATTTTGCCCCCCCTGAATCCGACTTCCCCTGGGTAAACCCGTTTCGGCCAGGAGTGCATCATTCGTCAAAACGGCAGTTGGTTCTTCCTGCAACTCCCCCCCCACGCCCCCAGCTGCGTCTAGACTTTAATATTTCTTCGAACGGTTTCTTTCAGAAGTCCGTACTGCTATTTCGATGGGTCCTGATAAGTGTTCGTCATGACCTTCCTCATCCTCGTGCCTCCCCCTCTCCCCGCGCTTTTTTTCACTCCTTGTGGCTTTGACGAGCCTTTCGCAGGCCTCGGCCCCAGGGGTTGCGTTTAGCACCGCGATCCATTTTGTCCTTTTTTGCTTCCGAAATGCAGTTGGACCCCTTTTCCCCCCTACGGCGCCGCTCGCTTAGTCGCGGTTGCCTTTTTTTTCTATCAAAAACTTCCCCCTCCTTTAGGACCGCCGTGACTCCCGTCCTGGCGCATTGAAGTTTCTTGCTTAAGCGTTCGTTTTCCCGACCGGTCTGTTCAGTTCACCCTTCTCTTCACCAAGGTCTAAGCCCCCCCCCTATCTCCTCCCTATAGTTTCAGTGATGCGGTATTTTTCCGTTCCCGCTCCCTGGTTTCAATCTGATCCGCTTTCTTTCTCAACTCCTCACGTTTCCACGACACCTCCTTCTGACCGGGACCCTCCCTCGACAGGTCACTTCTTATGTTACGCCCGTTCTTGGACATGAGTACTGCCAGAGGACGATTTCAACGATCGAGTACACCCCCAATTTTTACCTTCACCCTCCTTAGGGTTCTTCTTTTTTTCCGAAGGCTCTTCTCTTTGTTTACACACTTGCGGCAGCTTACTCGGCCCCGATCTTTCCAGAGTACCTGCGTCCCTTGGCCTGCCGGACCCTATGTACGCGTTCCGTTTATTCATTCCAATACTTCGAAGAATCCGTTTTTTCTTGCGCGTGATGATATCCCTTTCTTTCTTTGGTCTCTAGTTCCCGTCGTACCGTTTTGAAACGAGCTCTTCAACCCTCCGCGACCTGCAGGCGCTCTGTTCTTGAAAGGGCACGCGGCCTTGACGAGGAGAATTTCTTTTATCAGTTTCTCGCTTCCTCTCGCCAGCTCTGCGCCCTCATACTAATGGATCAATCCGCACAGGTCTTTACTTTCGATGGTTAGCCGATGTTGCTCAATTTCTACTTCTCTGTGCTTTCCTTTTTTCTACTCCCGTTTTTTCTTTTTGTCTATATCTTCCCCGTGCAGAATTCTTTATCTCCCAACATCCTCGGGCTTGAAGTTTAGTCCACGACGTTTTTTCTCTTTTGCCCCCCCATTTGCGGGATGTTTTCCTTTGTGTTTGATGGCTATGCCCTTTCGCTTTTTTTGAGCTCCAAGGTCCGACTCGTTTTCTGCTGCCTTTTCGTCCGACTGTCAGGGAGTCTGCGCTCGATGTCCAGCGATGCCGACTTAGGTCACACTCTCTCCGCCCCCGGCTTCAACGGAGGTCCTTCCCCTTTACAATATGCCTGGAGTAGTCCCTTCTGTTCTCATCCTTTCCCCCTAGCCTAGGGTACTTTCACTCTTGGCGAAGCTTTTTGGCCTCCTCAGCCTCTGCCCCCGCCCCTTCGGTGTACCTCCCCCTCTAAGGCTCACGTCCACCTTTTTAGCCTCGAGAGTAAGGCTTTCCTGTTTAACCTGTCATTCGTCTTTTTTTTCCCCTCCTCTGTCAGACCTTTGTCTTGCCTGATTTTCGCGTCCCCTTTTTTCGTCCTTCTTAATGTCCGTTCTTTGGGCGTGGTCGCTGCCATATGCGAGCTTCCCCCCCCAGAGGCTGTTTAGTTTTCTTTTAACCCTCGCCCCTTCCTGACGTATTAAGTATCATGCAATTTACTTTTTTGTAGAAATTCCCGTCCAGTGCCGCTTCGTCCCTGCCACCGCCTCTAGTCCTCACGAGAGTATTCTTTCCAATGATCGTCTTTATTTTATTCTTTCCCTTCTTTCATTTGTTTCTTTCGAAACTTCTTCCGATCAGGAAATAGTTCCTCCGCTGGCGACGTTTGTTCCCCCCCTTTTTCCCCGTCGAACATCCTTATGAATAACACAAAGTTTCGATGGCTTTCTCTTTGCTCATCCCCCTTGGAGGTTCTTTCCTGATTTCTTAGTGATGGCAAGTACCTCCAGCGGCGTCTCTTTCCTTCCCGTCTCTTCTCTGACGGGGAAACCTAAAAAAGCTTTAGCCAGAATCGTCCATCGCCCATACGGCTTGACCTAACTTCGACCTACTTACTACTTTTCTTCTTCCCCGTTTACTTTCTTCGATGTGCATGGTTTCTTCCCGCTCCCCCCCCCCCGACCGTTGGAAGGACTCTCCCCCCCCCCGCGCAGCCCCGTTTTCGGGTGCAGGTCTTCTTCCCTCTGTAGATGTGATATCCGTTATTCCCCTTCCTTGGCCCCAACGACTCAAGTGAGATGCGGCTTCTGTATCGTACTTCTCCTCCCTTGTGGAAAGCTATAACTACTATTTCCTCTGATGGCCTACTTCCTTCCATGAATATTCCTGACTGCTGCATTCTTTCGGTCCTTCTTTTTCCCTCCTTCCCCCTGTTGGATTATTGCGCCTTCGACCCTTTCAGGCCCTCCCTGATCCTTCTCGTGGCCCGAGATTGGCTGAGGCCTCTCCCGTTCACCTCTTTCAGCTAATCTAGATTCCTGGAAGTTGGAGGAGATATGGTATTATTTATCTGATTTGTGTGAGGACGGCCTTCCCCCCTCCGGGTTCCTTACTCTCTCGATTTCTTTCCTTGCTCAATTTGATGGTTCGTTTGGTCATTATTGATTCACTTATGTCCCAATTACCACTACAGAGGTTACAGCATTCAAAATATTCTCCCCTTCGTCCATTATTTAGAGTGATCTTTTTCCCCCCCCCCGATTCTCTCGCTCCCTTCTCGCTCCTGAAGTAGTGGTTGGAACGATGCTTTCTTTTCTTCGTCCTTCGATCAATTTAACCAACAAAATTGCGGCGGTGACGGTTTCGCATCCCTCAGATTATACGTCCCTCTCCCCCTCTAATTCGTTGCGCCAGTCTCCAGGAAATGTGCCCAGGGGGCGATAATGTTCTCTTGTTGGAAGCGGAGGGGGACCCCTTGTTGCTTGTCAATTTTAATGCATCCCCTCCAACACCTTTAGAGATGTTTTCACGTTCTTTGATCGTGAACCCCAGGCCTTCTTTTTTATTCCGGGCGTGTCTTTATAATACTTTGTTAGTGAGACTCCTCCCAGAACGGTCTAACAAGAATTTTCCTTTTTTTTCTCGAGCCCCGTGTTGTTAAAAAGGTTGTAGTGTTTTGGCCTTTGGACTCCCCGCTGAGCCCACAAACGGGTCCCCCCCCCTGACTCAACCGCCCCTTAGTTAAATAACGAGAAATATCTTAAAAGCGGAGGCATGGCTAGGTTCGTGCCTTGGAGTTTTTTCCCTCTCTCGGTAACCTTCTCAACGTCCCCCCCGGGTGAAACGCAGTTACGATTCGCCGCCAGTCAGAGCACCAGCATCGTTCCGCCAACTGACGGAGCTATCTTGTGCCTCTCTCCCAGGTTTTGCCCTTTTTTCGGAACTCCTTCTTCGATCATATGGTGACTCGCCTGTTAAGATTGGCTAAGTTCAGAGCGTTACCCTTCCCATGACCCCCCCAACCCATTACCCAGGGTCCCCCAACGGCACGAGCTACTCCAGTAAGTCTTAAACCCTATGTAACCCTTACGACTTCCCCCCACACCTCCTTCTCCCCCACTCCCCAGAGCGTACCCCGGTCCTTCTTCGTTGCTGTCGCTTTCCACTATTTGAAAGTGCCGACTCTTAAGAAGCCCTGCTCTCGGCCTCGCCAGGTGACCTGTTCGGTCCCCTTCTTTGCCATCCTCATCCGCACCCTCCAAAAGGTGGAGATTGCACAATCGAACCGCACCGCGTGATTACTAGGCCGTCCATCTTCCGACTCTTCCTGAAAGATTCCTCGGACTTTGCCCTTCATGATTATTGGTCTCCTCCTACCTTCTCCTCGACTGACCCTTTTTTCCCGCCCTGTTTCTTCATTGGTTGTGAACACAAATTACGTTCCTCCCTTCGAGCCCATCTCAAATCCTCGTTTCCCGGGAGTCTCCAGTTTCCTTCCCGGCTTTCCTCATTCCTTCCCCCAGGCCGGACCATGGTTCCCCAGAACATTCTAGGCACTCCGATTCTTATTAACTTTGGTTCTTCGCAGGCCGTTCGTGCATCGCAGTTTCTGTCGAGACTACGTTTTCGCCTGCATTTTCAGTCCACTCGCCGGGTTCTCGGCCCGCCTTTGACGTTACCCCAAGTGAGACTTCGAGCCCTTATCCTCCGGCGCCGGCCACTGTTGGCCGAGCATGGTGATTACATCGACTTGAAGTGTGACTCTTCCGCTGTTGTTGCAGTTTCCCCTTTTCCCCATGGTGCCTTTTTGCTCGATAGCTCCGGCCTTCCGGTTTTTTCTCTTCAACAAGTACGTTCGTTGAGGACAACCCCCCCGTGACTACGGCATGGCTCTAGTTAACGTAGCGCTATTTTTCTTGACCAGTCTTTGGCCTTTCTTTCGTGCAGTTATTCGCAGTCATCCAGGATCGTCCTTCTGTTGCCTGTTCGCGCCGCTCCCGCCACAGCCCAGCGCGGGCAAATCTCCTGCGTTCCTCTCCCAGACCCTCCCCCGGCAGTCCTTACCCTCCTTGTGAATCGCGCTCACGGCACAGTCCCGATTTCGGTTTTGAAGCGTAGTGGTGCAGGGCTTCTTTTTACATTTCCGGTTTCCCGATTTCCGGATCCTTTTGACCAACTCACTCTCGGGCCTGCCGAGTTCTCGATGGAGTACACCGAATGGAGCGATCTTGCCACGACTGACTCGCTTCGAGAGTATTTCCAACTCCCACGGTTGCGGAAAATGATGGACTGCGGACTCCCCCTGAACTACTTATAAGATCGGGGCCTAGACGAGCGTGATCACCTCCCTAGCCGTTTCTTTCCTCTCCCCTTTACCGACGTTTTCGGGAATTCCGTCACCCCTCGCCTGTAGTCTTGGACTGCCCTCTTCCTTCTGCCCTCGATTCCACCTTTCCTTATCCGTCATTAACGGAATTAGAATTAGCACCGGTTCCTCCAATTTCCTCCCCCTCTTTTTGGATAATCTCTTACTCTCTATTTTGCGATGAGGTCAATGCCTACGGGTGACCTCCCTCCCTCCTCCTCCGTTGTTTTTTTTTTTTTTCTTTTCTTTCTGTACTACTTCCTTTCTCCCCCATAGCTAATTGAGCGGAGCGGACGTTCTCCTCTTTTGCGTTATTCCCCCCCTTTTTTTCTCTTGGTGCCCTCCCCCCCCGTGTGCGATATGCGTTGATACTCCATTCCTCTGAGTTCTGTCCCGATTTTTCCTCCTTTCCCCCTTTTCTCGAGGTTTCTCCTCTCTCCCCCTATGAATTAGGTGAAAGGAGAGACACGGACTAGAAATGACTGTTTTCCCCCACTCTCGTGGGGTACTTCCGTTAGACTAGGAGGAAGTCGGCCCCTCTCCCTTCCTCACTTTTCCCTCCCTCCCCGAGGGGTGAGACCAGGTAATATTGTATAGTTTCGGGGTAGATCCCCCAGATCCTTCAATTCCCTTTCCATCCCTTTTTCATTAGTTTTCCCCTCCTCCGATGAGTTCAGGTCGCCTTTTTGAATCTTTCCTCTTCCTTTCCTTACATCCTTCCTCCTTCCCCCGGCGTCGCAGCGTCCTTCTAATTTGAGGACACTACGTCGGGATAGTTCCGTTTGGGCGTGTCTCTCCCCATGCCTCCATGATGTTGGTTTTTTTGGAAGCGCCGCAAATCTCCTCTCTCGTGCCTTCTCCCTTCTTCCTGGTTTGGATCTGAGGTGATGCACGATAGTACCTCCCCCAAGATACTGATGTTTTTTTGCAACCATTGCGATGTTATTACTGTTTGATCGTTCCTTTGCTTCTTTCTCGTTTTCTGTTTTTGTCGTGGTTGTTTATTCTAGAGAACCCTTCCTTTGCTTCTCCAGCTCTCTGCTGTCTCTTCCCCCCTCGTCGGTTGCAAAGATATCCGATTTAATGTTTGGAGTCACACACCTCTCGTGTATTTCGCGGTTTTCCATTCCCCATTGTGTCCTCCTCCCTTTGTGCGTTTTATTGCATCGCTTTTTCCGTGTAGTAATACGTACCAGCCAGCTCCTTTCTCTGGGCCCGAGCTGATTCCTGAGAAGGTCCTTCAGTAACAAAGTAGCTTTCATAATCGACGGATATTTGCCTTTTCCCTTCTGCGCCAGTGCCTTACCCTTTCCTCCCCTTCCGGAAGCCCTTGTGTACTTTTGGTTCTTTAGCGGTGGCGTTTTTTTGGTTTGCAGGACTTACCCTGAATTTTTGGAGGAATGACTGACCCAACGTATCTAATGGTTTCCTTTTGTTCTGTCGGATTCTGTGAAGAGTTCTTCCCGTTTGCCCGCGAATTTTGGACCACGCCTTTGAACGCACTTTCCGTTCTGTCGGCGGCCAGACCGCCGGAGATTTTCTCTCGAACGGTCACTCCCTATCTCCCA
>Ga0179593_1444787_pt1 | contig 15834 bp, 21 predicted proteins | sample CZODoug2_1_08_16_FD_185931 | JGI IMG/M metagenome (GOLD analysis project Ga0179593, IMG submission 185931) | Vadose zone soil fungal communities from Angelo Coast Range Reserve, California, USA - CZODoug2_1_08_16fungal (PacBio error correction) | ecosystem: Environmental > Terrestrial > Soil >... | reverse complement strand
CTTCCAGCGCCACGCTCAAGAATATTGCAGAGCCCTCGCTCACCCTTTTCAACTTTTTTCTCTCTCCCCAAGCAATCCTTTTTAATCGCTTCGAAGCGGACAGGAGAGCAGTTTTTTCCTCCTTTCTGGTTTCGCCTATTTCCTCCCTTCGTTTACATTGCGTTTTTGCCGCATATACCGTAGTGACCCCTCTTTGAGCGGAGTTTGCCACGTCCACGGCTGTTCCCTGCTGTTCCCCCCCCCGAGTCCCCTCTTAATCTTTACCATTCCTGGAATATTTGCTCTCCCCCTCCTTTCTGTCTCGGTCTAACTTTCTCCCGATAGCAGCTTGTTTGCGCAGCCTCAGTCAACCCCGCAACGCTTTTTCTTTGCTCTTTTCGACAGGCACCTTCTTTTGACTCCACTCCCGCATCGCGTACTGCCTTGCTGGGATGAGGAATCCCCCTTCCTCATTTTCTCACCTTTTCCCCTCAGTCAAGTTCCTGAGCAATTTTTTTGATATATGTAATTTGATCTGAGGTATGGCGATTGACTTCGTTATTCTCCACCAGGAATTTTACCCCAAATTTACCCTTGGGGGACCGTTGAACTTCCATTAGCTCCCCCTTTTTCTTCAGGACAGTCGCCCTTTTGGCCCCAGGTCTCGCTTCAGTTTCGACTCTTTTCGCTTATTTTCTTTTACGATCTCCCTTCGTAAAGATAATGGACAGAGGTCTGATTTCCTTTCCCCTTTTATGCTCGATCTTCCTTACCCTGTGAGCTTAGTTCCCCCGTCTTTCAAAATCTTACGGCAAAGACCCTAAGGACAGATTCTCCGGTCCACAGTCTGTCTTCCTATGAGCTGGACGCAGAAGACCTCCTCCCCTCCTCTCCCTCTCTTCCCCTTCTTGATGTCGTTCGTGTAAGTGGAGCCGTCGTCCTGGATAATGGGGGTCGAAATTGTATCCTTTCCCTTTCCCCCTTTCATTTTTTTTATCTTTTCCTTAGCTCTTTTTCTTTTTTTTTTTTCTAAATTGGAATCCGCCATGTCCCCAATGATAGTAAAGCGCTAGCTTTTAGAGCTCCCCTCTCGTAAGACGCCTCTTTGTCTTTCTTCTTCATTCCTCGCAGGAATTGAGAAATTGTCTTTTTTCCCCTCCCCTCCTTTTGATCTTTCCCCTTCCCTTTTTTTTCTTTTGGTAAGTCGATCAGTTTTCGTAATTTACGAAATACTGCGACCCACATTGGCGGCTCGGGACTGCTCTGCCTCTGGGTGCTTGCCTGCCCCTTCCCCCCTGACCGACTTTTCTGATTGTTTTCCCAGACTGGAATTCTATTCTTCACTCTGCCCGGTTGACTCCCCCCTCTCTTCTGCTGTTCTGGCACAATCCAGGCTTTTTTCTGATTCCCTATTTGATTTTGCCCCCCTTTCAATCTGCTTAAGCAGATGAGAATAGCCCCCTTTCCTCTCCCATAGTTTCTCTCCTGGTTCCTCGGATTGATCTCTTTCCCGAGAGGTTTCACAGGAAGAGCAATTTTCCGTGTGCTGATCTCTTATATTTTTTTCTTCTCTTCACGCTCAGCACGGACGTCCGTTAAGGGGTTTTTATTTTTCTCGCTCTTCGGTTTTCCTCCCTTCTGCCGTCTCTACTTTTTTCAACGATAGGTCAAGACGAAGCTGTTACCGGCCGTTCTTTTAGGAACTCGGCGGACATTTCCCAGTCCTCCCTTCCTTCTCCTGCTTTTTAGAAGATTTCTTCTTCTTTTTCTTTCCTCAGAGATTTCGGGTTTTCCCCGGGATCGGTTTTAGCATCGTCGGAGGGCTCGGAATTAGGGGCCGGTCTTTTGGCCTTGACCTCGGAGAAGGAAGCTTTGGTTCCGTTCTGTGTTCTTCCCTTTTCTTTCGATTTGTGAATTTGTTTTTTGCGCTTGCGCAACCTGCACGCCTTGGAGGTCTTTCCCTTTTTTTCCCCCTTTATTTTGTTTGAGAGCATATCATCCCCTTCCGTTTATCCCTTTGGATGCATTTCCAAACCCCCCAGCGGCTCTCCCCATGGTCAACGCAACCGCTCTTCCTTTTCTCAGTCGGTACGGAACAGAAAAGTTCTTCCGCGCCTCCTTCTCTCTTCTCAACAGCCATTGCCGAAACTCTCTTCTCTCTGTACGGATCCCCCAACAGAGAAGCGAAAAGATGGACCTCTCCCCGTTCTTCCGTTTTTTACACCATTTCCTCCGCATTAATACAACTGTCCGAACGGCGGTCGAAATCCGTAGCTTCTCCCTTCATGTTTTCGTCTTTTGATAAGAGCTTTGACTTACTCCTTCCTTGCTCCTCCTCTGGTTTTTTTTGGTGACCACCCTTTCAATCCCCAAAGGCTTCCTTGCTTATCTGCAATTGCTATATACCGTCCCCCTCCCCCCCCCCCCCCCTTCCCCCCATGCAAAGGACTTACTGGAAATTCCTCCCGTCTCCTTTTCCTCCCTTTGAGGGCCCGAGAACTTTCTCCTTTTCCCGAGGAATTTTCCGCTGTGATCCCTGTCCCCCCCCACCTAGCATTGCTCCGACAATGGGATTTCCTTTTTCTTTTCCCTGACCCCCCTCCCCTCTTCCCGAGCCCAGCCTTGTCTAATTTATCTCTAATTTCAGCGGTCAGCCACTTGGCGGGTGTTTATTTCCTTCCTTTTTTTACCCAAGAGGAATTCTCCTTTTTCTTTTCTTCGTTTAGAAGTAGTTCGCGGTTAGCCCTTGCTTGTTCTGGCTTCTCTTTCACTTTCCCCCCTTAAGGTTTCCATCACCTTCTTCGGACCGATGAAGTCTTGCGACCCCCCCTCCTCCCTCTCCAATGCCTCCTTTTTCCCTTTTTTTACGCTGCTTTTTACGATGCGTTTCTTTGGGATTCCCATCCCTCTTTTCGTTTCTGTCTTTCACCTGTTCCTCGAAACACCAATTCCTCCCTTTCCCGCGCTCCCTTACCCCCCCTCTTAATCTTAATATGTCAAAGTCCCCCTAAACAATGTTGCCTATTGGCCCGCCGATGCAGGATTTGCCATCAAGATGGATTTTTTTCCATCATGTTTCTCTGATCTTGGGGAGTAGGGTTTTATTATTTCTTCTCTAGGCTTTCATCCACGCGTCTAACCCTGTCGCCTCCCTTAGGTGCTTTTTCTGTGCGTTTGATATAGCCCAAGGCGTGTTCGCTTAGACTACGTAAATTCCCGGCCTTTCCCCTTCTTATGGAGTAGTCCTCACTCGAGTCAAGCAGTCCTCTTCTGCTCAAGATTCTTCTTCCATGTCTGAAGTTGGGAAACTCGATTACATCCCTTGATTATCGCTGGACTGAAGAATTCCGGTCCACCCCCCTTCTATTTCTAATTTGCTGACGGAGGAGACTTAACCCTCTCTCCCGTCACCGCTTTTTAATCTTTTCCCTTCACCTCAATTTTCCGACGGAACCTCGCGAGCCGGTGTCGGCATTTTTTTCTTTCACTCCTTCTCTTTTCTCCTCTCCCCGGTCAGGAAGCCTCCTTTTTTTCCCTGACTTTCCCTTCTCCAACAACTCTTGAGATTTTTTTCGATTTTGATTATCGTTGAACTAACGTAGTCTGTGTTGTTGGCCCTCGTTTTCCCTTCCCCTCTCCGCCTTCGTTTTTACGTTCAGTTAAAATTGAGTTCCCCTGCAGTCTTCTTCCCTCCACGTCTTCCAGCTCTTAAACATTAGGTCTTTCCTCCTTTAGTGCGTTCAGATTCACCGCAATTGCGGACCGACCCCTCTTTCTGACAATCGCTCTGAAATTTTTTCTTAGATCTTTCAGCCGTCTAAGTTTTCGAGCCTTGAACAATGCCTTTTCTCTTTTGATGTTCTCTTGATCGTTTGAGTTTTTGCCCGTCCTTTTACCTCCCCTTTGTTTCTCTTTTCATTGCCAGTCCCCTTATATGGACATTCCCAAGGTAATAGTCTGATCGAACCACGACTTCCTTCCCTATCTCCCGGCGCCCCTGTTCCTTCTCTTTTATTGGTCAGATAGCTTTCTCTTTTTCTCTCCCCTTTCCCCCTCTGCACCTCTGGAGACCACTACGTTTTGCTCGGATCATCAGTAATGACCTTCTCGTTTTTCTGCCCACGAAGTCTGTCTCGGACAGCCCCCCTAATGACAAGACCACTTCTTTTTGTTTTTCTTCCCTCTCGATCTTTGGTCTTTGTTGGCGTTTGTGCCTTTCCCCCCCCCCTTTCGCAGTTCCGTTTCTCGAAGCCGGAATGTTAAGTCCGTCGTGTTCTTCCTTTCTCCCCCAGCCTTTCTAATGTCTTTTTCCCCAGCCCCCTCGTGATCGGTGCCACTTTGAATTTCCTCATGGCCCTTTCTTTTTCCTCTTCTTTGACCGCCTACGATTCCGCCACCAGAATCCCCTCCCCTTTCCGGGGGTTTCCTTTTTCTTTCCCCTCTTTCCCCGTTCTTGGCTTTTCCTGCCACCCCCAGTTGACGATTGTCCAGTTCTGACATGCTTCTCGATATTGCGCTCGTTATCTATTCTTTTGGAGAGCCATTCCTTTCATCGATTCCTTTCCTTCTTTTCGTCTGTTCCTGGTGATCCCTTTTCGATACCGACCACCACGGAAATCTGGAGGCGATTTCCTTTTCATTTTGCTTAACTTTGTAAGTTCCGGGCTTTTTTCTGCTGACGCCCTCCCCAATTCCCCCCCCTCAAGAATAGAGACTCGATTACAAGTCCTTGTCCCCCAAAAGATAGAAGTACATCTTTGGACTGGAAGGAATCGTCGCCCCCGGGCCCAAACATCTTGATTGTCGGGGTCCTTTGTCTCTAACGACTTCAGTCCTTTCCTTTTAGCACTTTCCTTTTTTTTTATTCTCATTATGTCTACTTTGGTGTGTAGACCCCATTCTTTAATGCTTTGCCTCCCATGTAGTGATAACCTCCCCTCCCCCTCGATCTTAGCCCCTTTCTAGATGTCCCGCCCCTCTGTCTAGCTTTTCTTGATGTGTTTTCTCCTTGTCGAGGTGCCGAGACCGACGGACATTTTTTTTTCCTTTTTCATCGTTTCGAAAGAGCGACTTGACTCCTCCTTTCTCCGATCTGTTCCTCTATCATATTTTTACGAATTTCTGTATATGTGTCAGTGCCGGCCCATATCGCGTCCTCGCTTTCGCATTCCGGACACCTCTTCCACGTCCTTGGTTTCAGTATGGTTTGTTGATTGGACAAACGAAAATGCACTCAATCCTTTTAGGATTTCCCTTCTTTTCTTTTTTGGGGGAAAAAGGCTGAACCTTCCCTCTCTTCCCTCCCTCTCCCACTTTTTTCCTTTTTTTTCTTCTCATTTTTTTCTAGGAAAACGTTGTCCCCCTTTTTCCTTTGGACTTTTTCCCCCATTCTGGTATGTGTATTCTTTCTCGATCTCGCTTTCTTTCGTAGTCCTAACTTCCTCCTTCCTTTCAATGCTTTTCCTTTTGCATGCGGTCGTACTTCTCTTCGCTAGTTTCCCCTCCAATGATCTGAGCATTTTGCCTTGGTTTGACAGGCTCCCCGTTCCCTCCCATTTCGTCCCCTTCTTGAGTAATTCTTTTTGGCAGACGCCGGCGGATGTCTCTTCTCTTCATAGCTTACCCTAGGAGGTGTTTTGGTTTATGGGTTCCTTTCCTTCATGTTGGCTTGGTTCAGCAGCGGCCTTCGTCCTTTTTGCGCGGCCTTTGGTCTTCCCTCCTTGCGTCTTATACGCGAGGGAGTTTGATTTTCTCGGCCCCCCTTCTCTTCTTTCCCGCTTTTTTAAGTCCTGGAGCCCATTCAGGAACCCTTTGCGCAATCTTTCTTCTCCTACGTGGTGTTTTTTTTGAGAGATTCTCCTCCCAGGAATCCTTTTTCACTCCTTCCCCCCTCCTCCCTGAGGGTGATTTTTTGACCCCTCGACTCCGCTCTTCTTGCAGATGGACAACACGCCCGACGCCTCCTTTGCCCCTCGCCGACGCGCTTTTCCTTTCCAACGAATTCTCCCCCCTGACTCTTCCCTCGTTCTCCTTTTACTTTTTAACCTTTTCGCACGCTAATTCCTTTTTATCCCCGACGCGTTTCCAAAAAAGTTCCATCTGTTAAACTTCTGAGAATTTTTGAGCCTTCTCCTTTCCCTTTGTTCCTTCCGGATCCTTTTTTTGGTTCTTCCTTCCCCCGGCAGCCCCCTGGTAAGGCACGAAGCCTCTCTCACTGGGATACAGCCAATGAAACACGGCTCCTTATTTTGCTTATTAGTGACAAATACCTCTACCTTTACTTCTACCTTCACCCTTTGACCACCTTTTCCCTTCGTTCTCGCAGTATTTCCCCCCCAGTGTATCTGAAAACCGGAGAATTCTTTACTTTTTTCGATTCCCTTTTCTATGCGGAATTTTTCCTCTTGCTTCTTGGCCCCCGCAATTCCGAAGACCCCTTGTTCTTGGATCCCTTTTTGGTTCCTAAAGAAACCATCCCTTCCTCTTTCCTTACACCTTGTTCTGTTCTTTCTTCCCGATCTCATTTTCCCGGGGGCCTTTCTGTCGTCTGCACACCTCTTCCTTTTTTTTCAGGATTTCGAGATAAAGAAACGCTCCCTTCGCCCCCCGGTATTTCCTTGATGGCTTTTCTGAACCCCCCACTGGAACCCCCCCACTTCCGGTTCTTATACCCTTTTTATTCCCCCTTCCCCTCTCGATCCATCCCTTTCTGCACAAGGAATACTAAGCCTCCCTCTGAGGCTGCCGTGACATCTCTCTCAGAAATTTTACCGGGATTGCATAAATCCTTTTGGTTCCGAAAGATATTTGATCCCTTCCCCCCCCTTTTTGATACCTGATAACCGAGACCCCCCTCCTCTCTCGTATCTCCCCCACCTCCCCCCTCCCCAAGTACTCCCCATTTTTGCTGTGTTTAAATGCCTACTAGATGTCTGCGATATGGTGGCCCTCTACTTTTTTTCGGTCATTCTCAGCCAGTCGGGTCCCCTTTTGGATTTTTAGGTCTTTTTTTCCCGACTCTTGCCTCCGTTTTTGGCCTAATGGTCTTCCCTGGTATTTGCCCTTGCCGCGGTTCTGCGAGATATACTGTACCCTTTTCTGCGCTCTCTCTCCTCATCATTTTCAACTTTTATTTACTTATTTTACTATCCCTCATCTATCACTTTAACGTTCCTCATCGGCGCCGATTCCTTGCCTCAAAGTCGCGCCGACTTTTTGGTTTCCCATTCACGGATGGACCTTGACAGCGTCCACCCCTTTGTTGTTAAGCATTCCGTTCCAAACTTTACCCGCCTTTTCTGTGGAGGACGGCGGTGCGCTTCCGGCCAGGCCGCGCCCGTCTCCCCTTCCCCTTTAAAGGAAATTAAACTATTCCGATCAATGCGGTGGTCCCCTGCGCGCTCCCCCTTTTTGCTGCTTCTTCGAAACTCCGGTTCCCCCTTCTGGCTTCCAGTGCGTAATCTACTGTCCTCCTCACTCATCCCAGTCAAGACTGAAGCTTTTCTTTTTTTGTGGACTGTCTAGGTATCCCATATTTAGCACTTTTTGTTTTGAGTCCCCCTTTCCTGTTGCGTCTCCCTTTCTCCCCCAACTAGTCCTGTTTCACCTGATGCAAAGTCGAGTCCTTCGTCCCCCCTTGCCTCCTTTTTTTTCAAATACCAAGGCGGACGAGGTCTCGTTTCCGGTCTCTCCCCTCCCTTCTCCGCGATTTCCTGGAACCATGACTTTGCTTCCTTGCGGCTCTATTCGCATTTATTTTTCCCGATTAGTCCCCCTCGTGCTCGTTTGATACTTTCAAGAATTTTTTCCTTTTTTTTTTTTCACATTCTTTATTCTTTTCCACTCCGTGTTTTTTTTTTTCCCCTCCCTCTCCGCCTTTGTCGCCCTCGATCATTAATTTAAAGTAGTTTCTTTCACCACTTCCCCTCCGATCTCCTCTTCAACGGAGGTCTTGTTATAGACTATGGTCAGATGATATCCTCCCCTTTCCCCCCTTATCGTCCCCTTCCCTCTAGACCCGCTCATTGCCGTAGCCCGACGTGGAGGCTACTTATAGATAACTCTGACAACCCCGTACCTGGACCTGATTTTCGCGTTTTTGCACGACCAGTATGGGTCTTTCGGCGGTTGAGTCAAATCCCCCCTTCTCTTCTCCGTGTCATTTTTTTCCCTACCTTTTTCCTTTACTCGGCTTGCCCTCCATGCATCATTCGCCTGCATGTCTCGTTAGGCGAGCGCTGCTACCCGGCACTTTTAAACCTATAGTCGAAGTTTCATCCCTTGCTCAGTTTCAATCGACCCTTGGGCGGTTTTTCGCGTTCTTTCTCTCTTCTGCCTTTCCTCCAAGGAATATCCCGTGTTTCCATGTGGTGGCTGACTTTTGTTCGGGAAGCGCTCTACCCAGGATTCAGCATGCGCCCCCCCTCTTGGCTTGACTCCCCCTTCTCCTTTGATCTGTTGTATGTGATTCGATCTGCCCTCCTTTGAGATACTGTCCCCTTGAAATTCTTCTCTTTTCTGAGAATGACACGCCTGTTCTTCTCTTGAGACCGTCCCCCCGCAACTCCCTTCTGAAATACCCCCCTTCCTTCTCATTTGCCTTCTCACCCTTTTCTGCCTAGCGGAATCCACTCTACTTCCCTCCCCCAGACATCTTTTCAAGGCCTCCTCGCTCAATACATCTAGGAACGCTCGGGCCCCCCTTATCCTCCTTTCGTTTTTCCGCTGACCCTTTTCCCCCCCCAATCTTTGTTTGGTTCCTCCTGTATCGTGGAAGATTGAGTTGCGAAGGGTTGGAAGATGGTTCCACTTTTCCTCTGTATTCCCTTGTTTTTTTCCCTATACCTTCTTGGAAGACCCCTCCAGGTCCTTGCTCTAAGCTCCCTTAGCTGCTGGTCGCGTTCCTTTCTCGGAGAAGAGTAATTTTCTTTCGTGATGGTGAACTTTTTTTTCATTGGCATTCTCCCTTTAATTTTCTCCCTTGCAGAAGATATTTTCCTTCCTTCACTTTCTTTTTGACTATCCATTTACTTTCCCATCTTTATCTCCCTTTTTTTTCCTTCTTCGATTTTTCCCCCCCTCTTATCTTAACTTGGTTAGAAATTCCCCTGTGGAAGTTAATGGTTTTTTTCTCTGACCTTGTTCTCTCCAGCGCCCTTCCTTTGTGTCCTCTACTCCTTCTTGTCAGTTTTTGAGGTTGAACGGAACATCCAAAGACATTAGTTTTCCCTCCAGGGTGGTCCTCTTTTTTTTGCCCCCCGGCGTCTTGACGAATATCCAAAACCCGCAAATAGTCCTCAGGTTTTTCCCCCTCCCCTGACCCCTGTGTATTCAACGATTCCTTTTCCCGTTCGCGCCCCTTACGGAAGTTTTCTGACCTTTTTTCCCCTGAGATCCCTCGAGAGCTCTTTCAACGACCCAACTTCCCGTTTAATTTTTTTTCTCGAGCGCCATTTTGCCTTTGTAAGTCCTTCTTTCCCCCGTTTGCCCTTCCCCCCCCCCTCCTGACAAACTTTTTATCTTTCACGTGACTTCCGATTCTTCTTTCCCCGGCTCCCCCCCGTTCCCCTTTAACTTTGCACTTTTGGCCGCCGGTATTCCTTTTACGCGGCGGCGGCTCCCTTTTTTCGCGGAGGGGTTTCTCCAGTGCAAGATCCGTTCCTTTTTCTGCCGGTCTCTTTTTCCCGTTGTTCCCTGCAGATTGGCGGCGCATTCCACATCTTTTCGTCTTTGGTGATGGCGACTTGCCGGTATTTTACTCCTTCCCTGCGTGAGGTTTTTTTTCGGTTTGCCTTTTTCCTCACTTATTGGGGCTGAGGCGTTTTTATCAACGTCCCTTGTTGAACTTACCCTTGGAGGAGCTCTCTCCCTAATTCATAATCGTTGTTGTTGTTTGAGTCTTCCTCCCCTCCTCACGGTCTCGCATTTTTTTCTCAAAGTCTAAGACCAAACTTCAGGCTGCCTCTCGAAGCTTTTTTAATGCGAACCCCCCAAAAAGACGCGTACAGACAGATTCCCCTAGAAAGCAGCCCCACACCTAGTGACATCTGTCACCTCAGAAGAGTGCACGCAAAGAAGAACCCTCTGGTTTTCCCCTGCCCGATCTAGTACACTCTTCCAAGAGAGACGAGGTTCGATCCCCTCGGCCGGATTCTTCCTTTTTTTCCAAAACCCCTCCTCATAATGTTCCTACCTTGCCTTCGGAACCCTTCGCCCTTCCCTTTACCTCAGGTCAGTCTTTACCGGTAGCTCTTTTTTCTTTGTGCCGCTGAATTCTTACCCCCTCTGGTTGGCGATCTGGTCCTCCCCAAGCCGGACCCCCTGACGGATTATGCTTCTGCCCCAATTCCTTTACCCTTTTCCCTCACCAAGTTACTTCCCCGGTTTTTTTTCCCAGGGACTCATTTGCTAGTTTGCTCCCCCTTTTTTTAATTTTCTTTCCCCCCCACCTGTTAGATTTATTCTGTTGCTCTCCCCGCGCGGTTCTTCTCGTTAACTTTTTTTTCCAAAAAGTTCCAGTTGAATAAGACAATGGCGGGTATCCTTCCGTTTGCACCGCACATCCACAAGATCTTCCTCCCCCATTCACCCCTTTTTTACGTTTCCGGTCCCTTCCCCCTTCTCCCAGTCTCCTTGTACGTGGTCGCGGGCCCACCAAGCGCCGTCCTCTTGGCGTCGCCGAATCCGCCAAGAGATCTATTCCAGCTTTTATTCGCGCTGTCTTTGTGACTTTTTCCCCAAAAACCACGGACCCCCCTTTATGATAAACTTTCTTCCCTAGTTCCTGCCAATGTCCTTAATTCCTCATACGAAGAACTACATCTTTTTATTGCAGGGCAACAGATCGTGGATTTTTTTGTCTTCAATCCCAATGGTTTTCATCCCTTCTTCCCCTTTGTTTTCCTGAACAAAAAAGGAATTCTCCTTCTACAGGAAGCCCAGTTCCCCTTCACGTCCGCAGATAGTAGATACAATTGAAACCTTCCACCTATGTTTTTGGGTTCCGACCTTCCCTTCCCCCCAGCTCCTGAGATCTTGTTTTAAAGAGAGTCATCTCTTCCCTTAGAGATGCTCTGATTTATGGGTCTCTTCCCCTTTTTTTCATTCCCCCTTTTTTTTTCAAAAACCTCTTTCCCCCTCCAGGCTTACCTTTGTTCTCCGTGCCCGTTTGTGAGGCTTTTGATCTCAAGGACTCTCCCTTTTTTCTCCGATTCCGAATAATTCCTTTTGTACGGGCATTTTTCCTCTCCCTTTTATGGGTGCGAAATCCTTTTATTACCTTAACACGAGCAGATGTAGGAATGCCTGACTCGGCCCATTCCCCCTTCGAGACCTCGGTACTGACTCCGTTAGACAGCTGGACAGGTCCCTCATTTCCTCCCCCCTTTCACTTACTTTGGTGGCTTCAGTTCTTCTTTCGGCCACTCTCCTCGAACCCTCCCTCCATGCACTGCCATTCCCGATGGCAATATATCTATGGTACACTTTTTTTTCGACCCACTTTTCCCTGCATTCCTCCTGGGCTCTTCCCTCCTGAACCCAGATTCCTCAGCGGCTCTCGACCTGTCTGTCGAAATCCGGGTCAGCCGAAACGCCGTTTTCGGAGCCCTTCACGTTTCTTGTTCGAGGCCCCACTCACTTTCTTTCCCCTACTTCGTTGCGAGCCCCTTCTCTTTTTCCATTTATTTCCTCTGATAGTGAACCGTTTCTAGTCCCCTTCTCGACGTGGATTCTCGCGGCCAGGTTCTTACTTTTTAGATCTCCATTGCTTGGTACGATGATCCCGCGACCATCGGCTCGACAATGAAGATTAGCCTGTGCTTTAGTCTCCCTACTGACAGAGTGTTCCGCTCTCTGATCTGCCTTTTGAGGTTTGGTACGTGGAGGGTCTTTTCCCTACCTCCGTTTTTTCTTGTCTCTGCTCCTCCGCCCCTTTCCCCTTCCCCCTTTTCCAATCTCCACTCGATCACTGGCCATCTTTCATTAGCTTTTGACACCATTCCGCTAGCTAAGAAGAAAGTTCTGCAGCGTTACTTCTTTGTCTTCGATCTCTTTGCCCTGTCGTTCCCCCCCCCCCTTCACCCTACTTGATTTTTCCCTTTTCCCAGGGTTTTGGAGAGCGCGTGCCTCAATCTTGACCTTTCCCTGGAACTTCCCGTTGCGAGTCCACTACTTTAGGTTAGGAGTAAAATCCCCCTCCCAAAGATAGTCTTCCTTTCCTTCGATCCGTCCCCTCCTCCTCCGGGCGGCTGCTCTTAGGAGAAACTCCTGTCGATCGAGCCTTTTATGTCTCCGCGTTCTCCCTTGAGAGACTCCAGTCCCTCCTTTCCGACTTTTTCGCGATATTCCCCTCTGCGTGCTTTCCCCGCGCCCCTCAGTTCGGGGGCTCCGCTCTCGCCGTCCCTCCCCCCCAGGTCTTTATAAAATTGAAAGGTTCTTCCTTTGAATGGATTCGTTCTTCCTCTACTTTTTTTTTAGGCATGCCTGTCCTGGAAAAGTTGAGACTTGACTTCTTTTCGCTATTTTTTTCCTTCGTGATCGATCAGGTTTCTCCAAGATGGCCTTCGGTCATGAATATATCCTCGCTTCCACATCCGGTGCTTTTTTATATCGCAGTTAAGAACAAAGTGATTCCCTCAACGGCCAGTCCTCATCCCCCTTTTTCCGCACCTTTATTTCCCTGAGCTAACTAGACCGCCTTCTCTCGAGCCATGCTAGATGCCTGCCCTTTCCCCCCCCCCCCCATCTCTCCTAACTTCGATGGCAAGGCCGAATTCGTTCCCTTCCCGCCCCACATGTTGCTTGAAATTTTGTAATTTTCCTTTGTTCGATTCTCTTGAGTGGACTTGTTCTTTCCCTCCTTATTCCTTTTTTTTGTGTCGATACCAACTTCTGTTTTGAAGCCGCCCATCGTCCTACAGAACATAGTCAGACGGCTTTTTGTAGATCTTAGACCCTCCCCAGGACGTGTTCCTATTTCCATAGAAGGAATTTGAACTTTTTCTCTTTCCTAATGACTTTTCATTTCGAACAGACCACTTGTTTTTCAGTTGGTACCTGTGAACTCCTCTCCAGCGCGAAATTGACTCCCTCTGTTTTTTTTGAGGATTACAGAAATTCACTGAGAATGATATTTTTTTTTTCCAGTTTAAAGGCCTCCTTCTAGTCTCGATCTCCTTGACTGGCTTCCACAGCTTGCAACTGGGCGAGACCGATCTTTTTGATTTTGCCGTTTCCCAAAGCCAATTATCTCCCCTTTATTACCCTTTTGCGAATTGGTGGTACATGTCACAATTTACTCTGCGTCATATCCCCAATCTTAGCCTCTGATATTCTCGTTGGTTCCCTCCCGGACCGTTTTTATCAAATCCCCCTGTTTGAACAAATTCCTCTTCTTTCAGTTCCTGTTCTCTTCTTCTTAGAGGTTCTCTCCCCATCGGCCCCTTTTACTTTATTTCTAGTCCCCCGCAGCGACCGCCTTCCCGTATTCCCGTACAGGATGCGTCTCGCTACCTCCAACCCCAAAACGAGCAGTAAAGTCAATAGTACTGCTTTCCTTTGCACTTATAGAGGAATCCCTCGGACTTTGGACCCTGACGCCCCTTTTCTGCCTAAAGAGGAAGGTTTCTCCAGCTGTCTCTTCGGACTTTCGTTTTGCTATGGGGAGGGGAGAGGATTTTTTTCGCTGGGGGCGGATCCCTAGGGGCCTCATGAGTGCTGTGACTTGCCATCTGCTCGAATTTTTTTAGAGTTTTCTTTTATCAGGACCCTATTTTTTATCCGTTGTTTTTTATGGTGGAGTCCCCCATCCTTTTATCTCTCTATTTCATAATCAGTCCTTTGTTTGTTTCTCGACGTCCGCTCCTCCAATGCTGTTTTTGTTAGCCACTTAAGTCAGACCCCTCCTCTTTTGAGCAGCAGCTTAAACCGCATCTTCCTTCTCTCCTCTTTGCAATCCAAAGCCCGCCTCCGCCCCTTTCGTTCCGCCGAGTGTAGACCAAAACTCCCCCTTTTCTTGTAGTTAGCATCCACCGTCCCTCTTCACCAGCTGATACTCCTACCAGCTTCCGGCTCCCCCTTCACTTCTGAACCAACCACCGTTAGATTACCCTTTTGAGACCTGCTCCGTCTCCCTATGTCTGCTTCTTGACCCCGGCTATCGTTTCCGGGCTTTTCAGGAGCCGGCAGAGGTCCCTGAAGGCAGTCCTCTTCTTTTCCCAAAGCCACTTCCCCCTGACTCGTGTCAAATCCCCCTAGATACGAGCATATATCACCCCCCTTGTCCAACCAGGTCCCCTTTCCTTTGTCACCCCCGGGCCTCTTGTCAGGTTACGTCTTTTCTTAGGAAAAACCGGAGAAGTGGCTTTCTTCGTTTTTATTCGTCAGCTTGGCCCACTTACGCCCCCGCTTCCATAGAAAATGGCGGATTCCTTTCTCGTTGTCCGTTTCCACAACCCTCCCCCACCTCCTTCTGTCCCAGACAGAAAGTGGAAGAGTTTTTCATTCCTCTCTCTAAAGGCCTGTAAGCTCCCCGAAGTTCCGTTTCTTCCACCAATCGGTAAGAGCGTTTATTCCTAGAAGCGACCTCCGATCTTAGACCAGTATTCGTCAATTTCGCTTGCTAACAGGCAAGTTAACCAGCACCCGTTCCCAGTTTCCCCTTTCCGCTAACTAGAATTCTTTAAGGTAGTCTTCCCATTGAACCTCTTCTTTGATGACGATCTACCTGTCTCTCTCGTTCCAAGCCTCTTTCGCTAGGCGCCATCTGGGATTTCCTTGAAAGAATTCTCTTGGTTCCTCCCACCAAAAGTTAATCCCTCGATCGGAGACCCCTCTTTCCCATTCCCGTCGCAGTCCTCTGATACCCCCCTTTGCACCCCTGGACTCACCTCTTTTTTTGGCCTTGAAATGAAAGGCACGGACAGAAATACCCTGCTCCTGCTTCCTTTTTTCTAAGGACTTTTCCCTAGGCTGCAGTGATTAGGTGTTCTGTTCTCTCTTCTTTCTCCCGTCAGCCTGACAATCATGTGGCCTCCCACCTCCCCCCCTGCCCCCTCCCTATGGAAGTCGTTTCTTCTTTTCTTCAATCAGCTACCTCTTTTCGCTCGACGAGAAGATTCCCTCCCCCTCGGCATATTCCCTTACTTTTTCACTAGCCGACGATAACGATCCCGCGAACAAATCGTTCCCTTTTTCGGACTGCAGTTTCTCCCTCCCAGATGGGTGCCCTTTCCCCCCGCGAGATCTTACTGCCCGCTATGACGCGCTGGCAGGACTCCCCTTAAGGACCCCACCACCTTTTCAATTCGAATTAATGGGCGGACCTTTAGACGGAGGAAAAGAGATTTTCTTTTATGCCCTTTGAATTTCTCGAAACGTCCGTCTTTTCTCATTGTTCCAAGGACCTCGAGAACACCCCTTTGTAGCCTGAATGTAAATGCAGCCCGCTTCTCTGACGAAGGCAATGGCATTTTGACGACTTTGGCTCAAGTCTTCCTAGCACCTGGGACAACCTCCTTAAGACTTTCTTTTTTTTTTTTGTAACGGCCTCCAAAGGAATGAGACCTGAGCGCGCACGACACGTTTCTTTTCCTCCAACTCTCCCTGTCACTTCGTTGCGTCCCTCAACTGGATTTTTCTGTATATGTCGTAAGAGAACTTTCTGCTCCCCTTTCTTTTCTTGCAATCTCCCCCCTTCCTGAATTCGTTGCGCTAACGGTCTATACCGCCATGCCCTTTGAAGCTATTCTCACCTCTTCGAGAACCCTTCCCTTGCTAATTCTTTGCCAGCTCCTCAGTTCTTCCCCCTTTGGGTCGCTCTAAGTTCCCTTTAGCTTCCCGTTTGATTTGCTGCTG
>Ga0179593_1634905_pt1 | contig 15835 bp, 34 predicted proteins | sample CZODoug2_1_08_16_FD_185931 | JGI IMG/M metagenome (GOLD analysis project Ga0179593, IMG submission 185931) | Vadose zone soil fungal communities from Angelo Coast Range Reserve, California, USA - CZODoug2_1_08_16fungal (PacBio error correction) | ecosystem: Environmental > Terrestrial > Soil >... | reverse complement strand
CCACAAATATACACCACAAGTCGGCTTAAGCGGAGGAAGGCTTTTTATGTTGGATTTTTGCTCTTTCCCACTCTTTGTTCCGGACCTTTTTTTCTTTCTGATTATGTTTCCCCTTGCATTTGATAACGATCCCTTCTTTGGCAAATTTATTTTCGGAATAATCCCTGTCTTGGACATCGACTCTTACAAACCACCCCACCCCATTATTTCTTACACCCCCTTTTTTCAGGTCGTCCACTCTGTTGGGTGATTCTATGTAATGTGGTGTCTTGGCTTTTTCTTTTGCTATAGAGGTCTTTTGTTTTTTTTCAGGTTTTTTCGGTTTTCCTTTCTTTTTTTGATTTCTTAACTTGGTCGGTTTCCTTTATACGGTTTTGCTCAAGCACATTGATCAGTCTCCCCAGCGTTTTTCCGTTCTTCAGCCCCCGAATTCGAATCAAGCTTAACCCTTTGGTGGCGAGAGTTCAAAACACTTTCCCTTTTGCGACCTCAAAAGGATAAGACAACTGATCCCCCCTCTTCTTGGCCCTTACAGGTCCCTTTTGTCAGAACCCCCAACCCCCACAACGCCCTACAGGATACGTTTTTAAATACCTTTCGTTTTTTTCTCGTTCTTATGATCCCGTTTCCCTACACATTCACTTTTTCTTCTTCCGGAACTCACCAGGCGGACACGGCATCGTTCTTTGGGCAGGCTTTTTTCAGATCATCTGTTTTCTCACCCCTTGTCTCGTCCGGAGATCCTGCTCTGGGCCCTCCTCTTGCCTTAATGTTTTCTCAAGGGGTTTTGTTAGGTTCACAGTACCCTTTGATCGGTACTTTTACCCCTTTCTATTCTTTTCCCTTTCAGTTAAATTCCCTTTTTTCCAGTTGGAGGTTCAAGATTTTTTGTGTGTAAATTTCTGGTTACAGTGAAGATTTTGAACTCTGCGTGCAATCTAGTTCTTCCACAGGCCTCTTTCTTTGTTTGGATCTGAACGTATGATCCCTGGACCCCACACGATGCAGCCTGTAGTGAACTGCATATGTATCAGTAACAAGAGGGGAAGATCTATCTCTATTTTGCAGTTTTTTCTTGGCTTTCCCACCCCGTGGTCAGTCGTGCCCACCATATATTCCTTCTTCCCCCCTAGAATGAATTTCTTCCCCCCACCCCTTGATCTCCTGCATCACTTCAAGTTTTCGCTAAACCATGTCCCTTCCTTCACCATGGGAAAAGACGGATTGGGGATCTAGGTTTTCGTTTCTTCGACCCTTTTGTCTTTCTGCTAGCCCTAAAGATGGATTCTTCCCAGGTATCACAAACCAAACAAAAACCTTCTCTTTACGCTCCCCTTCCGAGACTTCATCCTCTCCCAAATTCGTGTTGTTTCCCCGTTCCTTACTTAGATGGCCTGGCGGGCGTGTGTTTGAGTTTGAGTGCCTTGTGTTTTTTTTTTATGTGAATTTGACCGTCATTTCACTCCAGTGCCCCTGGATTGTTGTTCTTTCCAAATAGGCTAGATCGGATAATCGGGTACTGATTGCCTCGAGGTTCGATTATTTCTGGTGTTTCCTTCCCTACAGGATTCTTTTTTTTCTAATTGTCCACTTTGTTTTGACTTGATTCTCCTTTTACATTGCTTGCGCCTTCCGTGCGGATTAGGCCCCCGTCAACCAGAGCACTTTAATCTCTTGTTTAAGTGCAGCTTTTTTTTTTCTTAACCCCGCTCGCCCGGCTTTACACATTTCCCCCCCCTCATCTGCCAATCTCCCTCCCGCTCCATTTACCCCCCCCTGCTCTCCCTCCCTCTGATCTCTCTTTCCGCTCTCTCTTCCTGATTCTGAAACTCTTGCCCCTTTCTACGCCCCTTCTCGTCCCCTTTCCCTACATAACCCGTGCTTTTTCCATACTCCTCTACTGCCTAACCGCCCCCTCCTCACCCTTCTCTGTATTTCTCCCCTCTCACCCACCCCTTTTCCACATCCACCTCCCCCACCCCTCCCCCTACCCCTTGTAACCTCCCTTTCCCTCCCCAACCCTCCTCACCGTCCCGATTGCCACCCATCTCCCGTCCTTTCCTACCCCACTTCTCACGCACTCTACCACTCCTCCTCTTACCCCCTATCCCTCTCCTCCCCCCCCCCACACCTCCCCCTCTCTCCCCTCTTGCATATCCCATCTTTTCCCCACTCGACCCACCCTCCTCCCATTTGCCCCCTCCTTTCTCTCCTCCCTCCTCCCCCTCCCATCCCCCCCCTCTCCCTTCCCCCCTCTACTCCACCCTCTTTTTACTGCTCATCTCCTGTAGTCTGCCCTCCTTACCCATCCCCTCCCCTCCGCCCTTATCGTCCTCACACTCCCACCCCCCCGACCCCCCTATTTCTTTCATCTTCTCTTCCTCTCTCTTATCTTCCCTCTTACTCCCCGCGGCCTTTTTCCCTCTCCACTTCACCCAAATTCTCATATGCCTCCCTCTAACCCTCGTATATTCGCTCTCTCCTCGTTTTTTTTCATCCAATCTTCCCTGTTCCCCCTTCTCCATGTACCTCTACCACTTTCTCCCCGCTACTCCCCTTGTTTTCCCCTTTCAACCCCCCCTCACTACCCCGCCCAGCAACCCTCCTCCCCCCCCTCACCTCCCTCCCACTCCCGTCCCTTCTTCCCCATTCCTATTTCTACTATCTATCTCGCGCTCGCTCCGCTTCCTCCGTTCCCCCTGCCGCCTTCCCTGATCTTCTCACTCTTCTCATTACCCCTCCCCTCCCTCGCTCCTCACCCCTATAGTTTCCACCTGCGCCTCGTCTTACCTCCCCTTTTTGTCCGCACCTTCCCTCCACCTCCCTCTCCTTCCCACCCCTTCCATCGTCCAACCAAGCCCCTATCTTTCGTTTGTCGGCCATCCCCTTCCCCATTCCTCCTCCACCTTCTCTTCTCCTGCCTTCTTCTCCACCTCACCTTTCGTATCCCTGAATCCCCTCTTTTTTCCCCGCCCCCCTCCCTTGACACCCCCCCCACCCGCCTCCCTATCTACACCTCTTTTTTCTCGTCTCTCCTCCCTCCCCCTTCTCTTACAGATCTTCCTTCGTTCCTCCCTTGCTTTCCCCTCTAGGTCTACCCTTTTTATCCCCCTTTTGCTAGTCCTCGTCCTGCTCCTACTCCCGCCTCGCGATCCTTCCTTACCCTTCCATCAGCATCATTTCTCGCCCTTGATGCGTCCCTCCACCTTTTATCTCTGCTCCCCGCCTTTCTACCTCCCCCACCGCCTGCGCTCTCCCTCCTGATTCAAACCTAATCCATTGCTTCCATTCCACCCTATTCACGCCCCCTCCTTCTTCTCCCTCATCCACCCTCTCTTGCCGTTCCTCCCGCACACTCCTCCCAGTCCTCCACCCAATCCCCCCCTCTTTCCTTTTCGTCCTTTACACATCCTTCCCTCCCCCCGCTCTCTCCCCCCCTCCCTCTCCTTTCGCCATCCATCCCCCCCCTATCATCCCCACCCCCCCCTCCGCCCCCCTCCCCCTATCCCTTACCTCCGCCTCTCTTTCACTCTCACCCCCCTATGTTTATCCTTTCCTGTGCCCTCTCGTCACCTCCCCGCCCTCCCATTTCGTGTCTCTGTTCCATTCTTTTCACCCACCTTCACTCCCCCCCACTTCGTCTTCACCCACTTCCTAAATTCCTCTCATCCCCCCCCACGTTTCCTGCTCTCCTTCCACGTCCTCCTCCCCCACCCACCCCGCTCCCTGCGCTTTCTTCCTCCTTCCCCCCTTTCGCCCCAGCCACCTTTCCTTTTCTCAGCCTCTGCACACATCACATTTCTCTATCGCACTCCTTACTCATTCCTCTCACTCCCTCCCAACCGTATCCAACCTCCCTCTTCCGCGTTCCCCCTCTCTGCCTCTTACCCCCCCTTCCCCTCTCCCCCTCCAACATACCCTCCACTCCCTTCCTTCCAGTCCTCCCCCACCTCTTCTCGTCTTTCCCCCCCCCCCAGGGCTCCCGACCCCCAACCCCCTGATCTCTTCCTTGATTGCTCCTAGTCCTCTTCACCTTGTTCTCTTCACCCCCAACCCTCCTGCTTCCCCCCCAGAGCCCCCCCCCCCCCCCTCCTACCTTACCCCTCCCTTTACCATAGGCCCAACTTTTTCACTTTTCCTCACGTCTGTCCCTCTTCTCCTCCCTATCCCCCATGCTCCCTCCCGTTCCTCCCCCCCACTCCGCTTTCCCTTCCCTTCTTATCCCTCTTTCTTCATCTCTCCTCCACCCCGCCCCTCATTTTCATCCCTAACACACCTAATATATTCCCCCCCCCCCCTCCAATCCCCCACATCTTTTCTCTCCACCCGCTATACACCCCATTAGCCAACTCTTCTCTCCCTCTTTCTCTGTCCCCTCTCCCATCCGGCCTTTCGTTTCATCGCGTTTCCTGCTTCCTTTTCTTCTCCCCCTTATCAATTGACCCTTCCCTATTTTCCCCCTTAACCTCCTCTATCCTCAATTTCTCCTTGCACGCCCACCCCCCCACCCACACCTCCCTCCGCCAGCACTCCCACCCCTCCCTTTTCTCTCTTCGTTCCCAAACCCCAAGCCCATCTCCCCCCACCCTCTATCTCCTGGTTGATCCGTCGTTTACTTACGCTTTCCATCCTTGCTTCTTTCGTTACCACCCGCTCACTAGCTTACCCCCCCTTCTCCCCCCCTTTCCTCTTTTATATGCCTTTACCTCCCCTCACCCCCCCCTCGGAATTTTATTCTGCCCCCCCCAATCCCTCCCTCCCTTCCCGAAACACCCAACCTACCTCTTCTCATTTTCTCTTTACCTACCCCCGCCCCTTATACCCCCCCCGCCCCTCCTCTCTTCCTTCCCTTCTCCCCCCTGAATCTTACGCATCATTTATCCTGCTCTACCTTCCTTCCCTCCCATCCTCCTCTCTGTTTTTCGCACATCTAGGTACACCTCCCTCCCCCCGCACTTCCCACCCACACCCTCCCTCCCCTTCTCACGTCCTCCCCCCCCCTCCCCCCCCAACCAATTTTTTCTACCTCCCTTGCTCTCCCCCTAGCCATTCCCACATCTCGTCTCCTTCCCTTCCTTCCTCCTTTTTGACTCTACTCAACGTTCCTTTTATATTTTCCTTCCGATTTTCCCCTCCTTCTCCTCCCTCCTTCCTCCACCACCTCCCTCTCCCGCCCTCACCATACCGCCTCCCCCCCCCCCCCCGAACACCCACCCTTCCGTACTCCACCCCTCCCCCCCCACCCTCCTACCCCTCCCTACTCTTTCCCTACCCCTCCCCCTTTACTGCAGCTTTTATCTTCCTTTTCCCTGTCTCTGCTGCGGTTTCCACCCTTCTTCTGCCTCTATCCCTCCCTCCTCCCTTTCTTCTCCTTTTTTCCCCCTACCCCACCCCCTTGCCACCACTACCCCCGCTCCCCCTACGCCTTCTACTTCCACACGTTCTCCCCGGACTCATCTACCCGCATTTTCCCTCTCCCCCTCCATCCCTATCCCGATTTTTTTCTCTCCCACGCCGCCCTCTCCCTCATCCATCCCCCTCATCCATGTTCTCCACCCCTTTTTCACTAATATATATTCCTCCCCCCTTCTCGACCCGCACTCAACCCCCATACCTTCCCCCCCCACCCTTCTCTTCTTTAGTGCTTTATTAACTACCTGCCTACTTTCCCCCTCCCCCTCTGCCTTATAATTCCACCACACCTCCCCTACATTATTCCATTCATTCTTCTGCTCTTCATCACTTTGTGTCCCCCTCCTCCTCTTCCGCACAACCTTCAGCCCCACCTTCTCTCTCCTTCCCAATTCCCTCCTTGTATTCCTCTTCTTTTTCCTCTCCCTCCCCCCAACACCCTTTTTCTCCATCACCATCTCTCCCTCCACTCTCCCCCTCCGCCTCTTCCCGTCCACCTCCTGTCTTGCTACATCTACACCCACTCCTAAGCGATATAATCCCCCCGCTCCCTCCCTGTTCTTCGTCCCCCCCCCACTTTCTACTCTCCCCCCCCTCCCTCCTCCTGCTCCTTTCCGCTCCACCTCCTCCTCCTTGGTGCCCAACCCCACACCCTCCTTCTGCCCCCCCCTCCCTTCGTTTATTCCCTCTGGGCCCCCGTCCCTCCCTAACCTCTCTCCTATACAATGTTGTTGTTCTTACACCTTCTAACTGCATTTTTACCTCGTCTTCTTCGCACGCGACCCTCTCATCCCTACCCTTTCAGCCCTTCCTCCCCTAATCTCCCCCGCGACCCCCCCCCCCTCTTTCCCTTGCCCCGCCTGCCCTTTTTTTTATTTCCTCCATTCTACTTTTTCCTTCCCTCTCCCTTTCCCCTCCAGACCCTCACCCACTCACACTCCTCTTACCTCCCCCTTTCCCCACTCCCCCCACTCTTGCGGCCTCCCGCTCCCTCCCCCCCCCTCATTGTCCTTTCCCGCTACTCCTTCCTTTCTTCCCTCTGCTCCCTCATATCCTAACCCCCGTTCACCGCCCCTCTCCCTACCCCCTCGCTCACACTCGCGTTCCCCGTCGTTCTCTCCCTGCCCTACCCCCCAACAATCTCCTTCCTCCCCCCCACCGCCCCTTTGTCTCTTTGCTTAAACCAGTCCCCTCTCTACCTCACCTCATCTTACTCTCCTTCTCACCATCGTCCGCTCCTCGCCCCATCCCTGCTCCCTGCTCACCTCCATCGATTCTCTCACCATCCACTCTTCGCTCAGCCCGTCTTACCTTCACCTTATTACCCCTTCTTCTCTTCATGGCTCCGTCCACCTTCCCCCCCCTCCCCCCCCCCCCTACCTTCCTTCCTCTTTACCGCCCCTTTACTTCCTTCTCTCCTTCCCCCTTTCATGCCCCTCCCCGCATGACCATCCCCCTACTCACACCGCCGCCCTTTTTTCGTCTATTCTTCCCTCATCCCTTTTCCCAACTACCCCTATCGTCGCCCACCTCTAATTCCTTTTACTAACTCCTCCTCTATTCCCCCTCTCCCCCTCTCCTTCTTCCGTCCCTCCTTCGCTTTCGCCCTGGTCTCCCCCTCTTACCCCCTCCTTCCCCTTCCCTTCTTCTTACCCCCACCTCCGTCTTCCGCCATCTTCTCCCTGCTTTCCCCTAACTTTCCTTATTCGATCCTCCGCACTCGCACCCCCAGGCATTTCTTCTTCTTGGTCCTCCCTTTTTCATCCCAACAATCTCAATTTCTTCGCTCAGAGCCCCCCCCCCTCCTTCCTCCCCTTAAGTCCAACCAACAAACCCCCCCCCGACTGTGTCGGGTCCCATGTTCCCAAAAACGGATTCAACCATCGGACAACCACCCCTTTCTTTATTTCCTACTACCCTTCCCCAAACCCCTTGCTGTGGAGTGAGTTCTGACCCTTGAGGTACTTTTCGAACAAAGTCTTATCTACAACAGCAGCAGAGTGATGCAACCCCGTGGTTCCCTTTCCTTCCCCCTCGCTTATTCCCTCAGTTTCCTCTCATCTTCCCTTAATTTTTTAGCTCCCCTTCCCCCAGTCTACTAGCGCTATCCCATTGTTTTTTGTTAAAAGTGACCATTCCTTTTTCTTTGTTTTCCCCCCCATTTCTTTTCTGGCTATGATCCAGTTTTCCTTCCAGTTCTTATTTAGTCCACAAGGACCGCTGAATGAGGAGTAGTTTATAGGGATCCTGTGTTAAGCTATTATTTTCCCCACTTTTTTTCGTTATCTCCCACGTGTTTATGTTTCCTTGTCTTTTGGAATTGGATGAGGTCCTTTTTCTTCCATCTTCCTCCCGGGACCGCTTCTCTAACCCTTTTCAGTGATTTCTTCTTTCTACCCTAACGGTTTTTAACTTCTGGAAACGCTCTCCCAAACCCGCCTTCGGCAATTCCTGCAACAAACGATGAAAGTACCACAATCCCCCCACCCCACCCCCCTGCGCATAACCATTTCACTTAAATCAGATAACTAGTCTTTTTGACTCTGAGATTCCACTTGATCCGGCCAGCCTGCAAAAATCGTTTCCCCAAACCCCCCCCCTTCGCTCTCTCTCTCTCCGTGTTTTTTCTCTTCCCCCCTTGTCCTCTTCTCCCCCCAGAAAGTGAACTCAGATCAGACTCATGTATTTTTCGCTTAAATTTTTATGACGCCCACTTTTATTTTTTTTCATATATTTATATGTATGTTTGATGGTTTATTTCTGGAAGTTCCCCCGTTTTCGTCTTTCCTCCCCCCCTGTTTCTTGCTGTGCTTCATAAGTTCCAAACGGAGTCATTGTTCTTGTGTCAGCAGAGACAAATTCATTATTCTTTACTCCCTTTTGCGGCCCCTCTTTTCCTACCCAGCCCCTCCCCCACGAAACCTGAACTTTGACCTTTGCGTTCTCACTAAATGATAATACGCTCACCCAGTGTCTTTCCTCTTACCCCCCTTTTTTTCCTATCCCGCTCCCTCACAGGGCCGGCAGCAATTCTTTACGGTTCCTGAGGAAAATAGCCAAATACATTCCCCCCCAGCCTTCCTTTTTCCTTCCTTTTGTTTCTGTACGCCCTTTTTTTTTAATGCGCCTTCCTGGTTCCGTATAGATCCATTTTCCTGCGGAAAGACATAGGGGATCTCCCTTGAAGTTAACTAGTTCCACCCTCCCATCCCTCCCCCTTGACAAGGCTCCTAGTTTTCTTATAATATTTTGTGATTCCCTAGGTCATAGTTAAAGTATTCAGAATTTTCCCACTTTTTTTTTTTCCCCTTGCCCCCCCCGGGCGGGTGATTCTTTCCTTTGATCCCCTTTTGTGTTTGAAACTCCCCGAAAACTTTCTTTTTTTGTATTTTTCGTGTTTCTTCTGTCTCGTTCTTTTCCAGTGAGAGTTAATTCAAGATCCAAGCACCCTCTCTATTATTTCCTATTGACGGGGGGCCTAAATCAAGGCAGCGGACGTTTCCAAATGTCAGTCCTCACCTGAACCTCTTTTTCCCCGTAAGCTTCCTCCAGCTCCCTTGCAACACTAAGCCCATTCTCTCCTACTAGCGGAAAATCACCCGGGGAACCGATAGTTACTATATGTTGATTGAGAGGACATTTTTCCAGTTCCCCTTTTTCCTTCGATCCCCCTTTCCCTCTTAAACCCCATATCACTGTCACATCCATCTGCAAAGGATTTCAGGCCATAATAATTACTGAAATAGTAGAACCCAACCCCCCCCACTTCGGGTGTTTCTGCCTACCCTTTTCAGGATTCTCCCTCAATAGAAGTTGTTTTTGATTTGGGGGAGCGAATCATCATTCTGGTAGTTCACATTCGAGTGCGCCCCCCTTTCTGGAATTCTTTCCTCCTCCCCCCCTCCGTACCCACCCCCAGGTTCCATGGTGGCTTGGTGCTGTCCTTTTTTGCTAAGGATCCTTATGGTCATAAACAGGTGTTTAGTACACATCTCCCCGTATTGAAGCCCTCTTTTCTATGTGACTTCAAATAATTTTTTTTCTAGTTGGTTTCACCCCCCCTTCATCTCCCCCTGCCACCTTCTTTCCTAATGCTCACATCTTTTTATTCCAGCGGTGCGGTGCCAATTATCTGTGCCCCTTTTTTGTCTTTGTCCTCTACTTCGTCCGAGATTCTTTGAACCTGGTAGGTCTCCTCCACAGATTGCTAAGAGTTCAAATTAATCTTCTTAACCATCAGCACCCCCCTTCTACCCTTTCCACCCCCCATGACCTGACATGCCTTCCCGTAAAAGCCCCCCAGAAAAACCTTTAAAACAAAAAAATTTGCATATCCCATGTTGTCTCTTTTTTCCCCCGTCCAAATTTCCTTCCCCCTCGTCAAGCAGCGACCTCGTTAGGACCCCCAGCGTCTACATGCACTTGAAAATTGCCCAGGATCTTCCTCCTTTCCTTTATCCCTCGAGCTCTCCTTACACTCCTTGCCAAGTCAAGAAATCCTTTCAGCTTTTCTTCGTGATTTCATAGAAAAAGTGAGATTTTTTTTTCCCTGGTGATCTTTCCTTTTACGTCGGCTGCCCTTCTTCGTAACATTTCCCCCCTGATGCGCCTTTTTTTTGTGTCGTTGTTGTTTATTATTTATTTGCGCAAATTTCATTCTTCGTGGTATCTGCACTTTTTTTCGCTTTAATTGAGAAGAAGATGCCTGAGATACGGAAAGATTTTTTTCCTCCCCCCAGTTTTCGGTATTCTTCCAGTTCTGTTGGAAGCATTAGTCCCCCTTTTTTTTAAATTTCCAAAAGCCTGGCCCCGACCTTGAAAACTGGACTTCCAATTGCCTGTCTACTTTCTTATTTACCCACAGACGCCAGGTTCTTCTTACCACCCGCCCACAACATCCACTCCCCCCCCGTCCTCAGACCTCAAAGCCAAAAAACACCCCAGATCTCCCGAAATCCCCACCAATTCTTAAACAGCTCCCAGCGATTCCCCAAGGGCCCAATACCGTCCTTTCCAGTGTTTTTTCCGACGTGACCAGCCCAGGTGATTCTGTCCTCGTCTTTCATATTTAGATCATCCCAGGTGAAAAAAGCCTGATTTCCCTACCCGAGTCGTAGTTCTGGGAAACGCTCGATTCCACCCCTTCTCATCCTTTTCCCCTTACCCAGATGCTTGATGGGTTATGTTTGACTTGTCGCCTTTACTACTACTCCGTGGTTGTTTTGAGCTCTTCCTTTTACAATATACCCCCTCAAGTCATCGCCATTTTTTTTTCAGGGCGAAATTTTCTTTTTTCTTTTTTCTTCGCCTTTTTTTCTCGTTTTTTCTCCGCGTCCTCGGTCTTTTCTCTCCTTGCTGTATTTTACGGCCTTCCTTCTAGGCAATAGTGGCCCTTGCTCCTTTCCGAAGAATCCTTTTTTTTTGACGCGACTCTCAACTCACATGAGACGTCCTCCCCCCCTACCCTTGGCCCCCTTGGGTTTTTTTCTTGGTGGGCGATAGTCTTCTTTGTTTTTTTTTAGGCTGTTTCCCTCTAGAGGAGGAGGAGGCGGGGCGGTTTTTGGATGGGTGGTGTTGTTTTGCTTTTTAGTTAGATGTACCCCTTTTGGAGTTTCTCCCTTTTTTTTTTGCCCCCTGTTTCTCAATTTCCGCTGGGCGAGGATTCCTTTCTTGCCAAATTAAACTAAGACTTGAAGAATATTTCAAACGGGGGTGAGGTTTTAAAAAACCCCTTTCCCAGTATCGCTCGATTCTTTTCCCCCTCACCCTTCCCCCAATGACTCTCTGCGAGTTTCCCCCCCTTTCCCACATTACATTTCATCTCGTCCGCGAAATCACAAGACTCCCCCAACAACGACACCCCCTTCCAAGTCTCCTCCCCTTTTTTTTTAAATTCGTTCCTTTTGCTTTCCCATTTCCTCCATCCCCCTTTTTATGCCCGGAATCATCACCTTCACTTTCCCCCCTTTTTTAGTGGTGGCACGGCTACAGTCTCATGAGTGTAGTTCCTCATGCGCATGTCCCCACCCTTTTGTTCCTTTCAACCTCTGTTTCCTACACGTGTCGGGCGAATCTTGACCTCAAGGTTGTGCCAAGTTATCCCTGGTTAGGACCGTCGACCTTTCCCGACTATTCCAATTTTTTTTCTTTTTTTTTCTTTTTGTTTGTCTCCTTCCCTTGTACGCAGAATCGGGTGGACCCGTGTCGGTTTTCTACGAGTGTTTTAGTGTGTTACCTTTGTATGTTACAGGTTCTTTGCCCCCTGTGAAAACCCCCCTGGCGAGTAGTGAGCTTTCCTTCTCTCTCTTCCCCCACGGTACACACACCGAACCACCTTACCGGGACGACCGTTCGTCTTTCTTCTGTCCATCTCTAGAGCGGAGTCAGTTGCATTCCTTTGATGAGCCTCTGCAGGATGAAATTTAAACAATCAACTTTTTAATATTCAACTTGATAGACTGAAGGCTTCAACCCATTCCTTTACTTGAACCCCGGTAAGGACCAGAGCAGATTTTTAGCAACATTCGCCCGACCGACACAATTGTTCCTCTTTGGGTTCTTTCCTTTTCTTTTTCTACTCCCGTGTTCCGCCAGGGGCTCGCTTGTCTTTTAACTTACCAGAATGGAGGAGTTCTACCCCCACCCACCCCCCCCCAATTTTTTTCACCTTTATGAGCCGCTGCCAATCTACACTCTACCGTACTCCACACTTTTTGAATACTTTTTGACTGAATCCTGTGCAGTGTTGATTAGTTTCCTTTTCTTTTAATGGTGTTCCTCGTCTCCAATACACGATCTCCCTAACTTTGACCTTTCCTGACGAAAAATGGTTGTCCCCTATGCTTTTTCCTTTTTTCCCTGGTCTTTCTTTCCCCCTCTCGATCCTTTTTCCTGATGTCACTCCATAGGGGTCTCCTTTTTTTAGATCTTTTCTTTCTCTGAAATTAGGCGAAGTCTTTTTTCTTGGATTTATCCAAGTCCCCCCCCCATTCTTTATACTTTTTTCCTTTTAGTTTTCAGATCCCCATTTTCCGCTCAGAGAACGCACCCGGCCCAATAGGAGTCACCCCCACCACACCCCCTCTGTTCCCCCCCCCCCCCCTTGGAGCCAGGCTATGAACAATACGAGCCCCCGACTCACCTGTGACCACCATTACCCGTATTTTTTCCCATTCCGTCCCCCCCTCGTCTCTCAACATCTCCTGGTTTTTTTTTTTAGACTGATTAAAAACGGGGGTCGAGAAGTCTCCCCCCCCCTTTGGACCTTTTCCCCCTCCCCTCGTCCCCCCCAGCTCCTCTTCAATCTGCCGTTCCCAAGGCGCTAAATGTCCCCAAGCCCCTTGTAGGGATACCTTGGAACCGTTCACTCCATTCCCTTCTTATCCTTTTTTTCTTTTGATCCCCTTACAGTTACCCTTCACGTGGCCAGGATCGGGATCTTTTCCGCTCCCTTATTTTTACCGCCCTTGGTTTGAATTCGTATTCTAGTATAACCCGCCACGGTTTTAGTTTTTGCGTTTCTTTTTTGGGCCCTCCCTTTTTCGCTTTTCAACGATCCTTCCGCTTGTCTGCGCAGACCACCCCGGTCTACTTTTGTGACACTTCCGCCCGCAGCATCGCCAAACACCGCAGTATTCCAGGCAACCCTCACTTCTCCACCCCAGCCCCCCCACAGCCGATGTCAAAATTCAACAATTTGTTTAAAAATTTTACCAATAAGCCCCCCCTAGTCTGGATCTGCATATTACCCTCATTCCCTCCCCCAATCTTTTTCCCCCCCCCTGTGCTCTCCTCCCTTAGTTGTCTCCCTTTTTTGTGTCTATTGGGCTTTCCTTTGGTCGAAAAGTGAATCTCAGATCCAGACGGTATAATATTTCTTTCTTTTCTAACTTATTCCTTTCCCCGACTTTGCTCCGTATGTTTTTTTCTGGACCGTAGTTGGGGCCTGTCTTGCACTCTTTTTTCTGCTGCGTCTGCGGAATTTCAACGGAGACTTTTCCCTTCTGAGCAGATCCTCTTTCCACTTTCTCCTTTTTGAGCCCCTCAAAATACTCTCCCCCCCTCCAGACATGCCACATCACGCTTTCTGGGGTGATACTCACTGATCATACGATTCCTTGGCGGTAAAATCATAGGAGGAATCCCCTCCTCCTCTCAGTCCCCTTCCTGTGCGCCAAGGAAATAAGGGAAGTTAACTCGCCGCCCTTTCTTCTTTCCCTTTTCTCCCCTGTCCGAAATTTATTTGAACCGGTTTCCTTTCCTTTTCCCCATGAGCTGGGAATACCGGCTAGTCTGATCCTTGTCCTGCTTCCCTTTTCCAATTATTGATCTAAGGGATCCCAGAGGGCCTAAGAGTCGGGCCCCCTTCTCGTCCCCTTTTCCTTTTCCCTCCTGGTTGAGGATACTCGTATTCCTGACAATTTCTCTCTTCCTCTCCCCCCTCTTTTACACCCGGGGTGTTTTGACGGTGTTTATGTATTACTCTACTGGTTGCATTTCGGTGTGATTCCCCGTTTGTGACCCCCCTTTTGACACCTTTCTTTTGGTTTGTTCTTACCTTCTGTGTTCGTTCTCTGTCTTCCTGGTGAGCGTATCGTCCAACATTGTAACTTAAAAAAGAGATCCTTTGTTCCCCTTTTCGTTTTTTTGTTTCCCCCTCCCAATCTTCCGGCTTCTCAAGAAAAAGTTAGCAAAAAAATCCCTCATGTCTACACTCAAGTCCCCCCTGGAGTTGACCCCAATTCTCCATGCCCCCCCCATCTCCCCCCCCCCTTCCCCTCCTACTGGACACGATGATCCTCTCAGTCCTATTTTTTTCTTTTTTCCTTTTGAAAATTTGTCCGTTCCAGGTCCCCTTAGGGGATATCCAGCTGGCTTTCTTCTCCCCTTTCTTCCCCCCCAACCTTCACTCCCCCTCCAGTTTTCTTTTCATTCCTTCCATAATAATTAAGGACCCTTCTGCATCAACCCCCCCTTTTTTTGAGGGTTCTCGGGATTAAGGACCAGGGTGATCGTTTTAATTTACAGTAGCCTCTTGTGTTTTCCTTTGAGATCCTCTTTAGAGTTAACCGATAGCGTACCTGAGGAGTTCATGAATAGCATCCCCGAAATCCGTAACGTCCCTTCAACCATTTTCCCAGGGTTTCCACTCGACTTTCCCTTTTTTACAAGGTGTTGTCCTTCCTTCTGATTGGATTGTAACTGTTCATTCTAGTGACATCCGACTAATGGGTTTGCCTTAAAACCCCTTTGTTTCGTTACCGATTCCCCTCTCTCCCCCTTCCTGCCCCTGCTCGTATCTTTTTACGATACAGACCGGTTTTTAGACTGTTCCTCGTAAGGGTTTTCTTGTGGTGGATACGTTTCGACGACGCTAACCCTGTCTCGTCTCGCTCTAATCTTCCATCCTTTTCTTTCTCCGCCCTAGCGGGCACTCATCTGTTCCAACCGCCAAGGTCTAACCATAAGCCATTACCAAGTAACCCTAGGACTACCTTTTCCACCCTCTTTCTTAACCCCCTCCCTCCCTGAACTCCCCCCCTTCCCCAAACCCCCCCCCCCCCCAAAAAAAAAAATTTCAGTAGTACAGCTCAGTGGTCGACCCAACCCTGTTTTAACCCCCCTCTAACCCTTTTCTCCCTTTTCCGAATTTCCCCGCGTCTCTCTTGACATTGAATAATGGGCGGACTGATCCTGTAGCTGCGCATGAGCAGAAAAGAGTTCACCATAGGCATTGCCAAACGTCCTGACTTTTCTCCTTTTTCTGCTTTCTCCTCTTCTCTCCCCCCCCTGGAGCATGGAGCTCATCCTTGATAAATTTCCCTGGAGGAGAGTGTTTTTTGGAGTTGTGTATGTTAATTTTTTTCGCTCACTACTCGCCTTTTGAGCTGTGCAAGCCCAAATTTTTCATCCCCTTGGTCCCCATTGATAATATACTTTTTCTCGGAGAAGAAGCCAGCATGACCTTTAGTTTTTTTTTCCTCCCCCTCCGCTGGACGCCCTTATGTGACAAGATTGAGCAAATTCCTTTTTTAAACCCCAAGGCTAGGTATTCCGTCCACAGTATCAACGGTGTGACCCATTTACACTTCCCCCAAGTCCCCCCACACCCCCCCTCCGCTCCCCCTTTATTTCCTTTTTCACCAGCAGAAAAACCCACACGAAGTCCCCTCCCAATCGCGATAACAGCGACCCGATAGTTCCCATCCCCCCTCCTGTTCCGTTTCTCTTTTTTTTTGTTTTTTCTTTTTTTCCTTTCTGTGACCCTTTCCTTCCTGTCATCCACGAGTTTCATGATCCCCAACGTTGTAAGCCTGAACTCCAGACATACCGTCTTCGTCGTTCAGTGTGAACAGTGACCCCCTCACCTTTTTTTTCCCTTCCCCACCCCCCCTCAGTTTGCCCGGCGATGACTTGTCTGGGG
>Ga0179593_1477812_pt1 | contig 15835 bp, 14 predicted proteins | sample CZODoug2_1_08_16_FD_185931 | JGI IMG/M metagenome (GOLD analysis project Ga0179593, IMG submission 185931) | Vadose zone soil fungal communities from Angelo Coast Range Reserve, California, USA - CZODoug2_1_08_16fungal (PacBio error correction) | ecosystem: Environmental > Terrestrial > Soil >... | reverse complement strand
ATAACCCCGGCTCCCTCAGGTTTTGCGCTTTCCTCGAGGTCTCTCCCCGTTCCACTGAAGTCCTCCGCCGGGCTAACCGATCTCTTTCGCGGCTCGCCCGATAATGCTAATCCGGCTCCTCTTTAGCCTTTCCTCTTTTCGATCCCACCCCTTTCCGCTCTTCTACGGTGCGACGACCCGTGTGGTCCCCCCCACGACCGCCGTCCTCTCCCAAATTCCCCTTTTTCTTTTGTCGTTTTTTTTTACAGTCTGCAAGTCTACGCACCTTTTTTTTTTGGGATCCGGCCCTTCCTGGTGTCACCGCGTACTTCTCGGTGAGCAGCCAGCATCGCCTTGCCCCTGTGAGCAGTGCCGTTTTCCCCACTTTCCCCGACTTAGGAATATACTTGTTTCCCTTCCTTTTGTTGTTCTTCTTTTTTTTTTTCGCCTCGTCAATCGTGAGCATTCAACGGCTCGGACAGGTGTTCCGGGATGCTGGTATGTCCCCTGATTTCTTAGTCAAAGAAGCATTTGTACTGATCGCCACGTTTTTTTTTCCCATCTTCTCCCTTGGGGGTCTTTCCGCGAATCTGCCTTCGGTATTCTCAGCTTCTTGCGTAGGCGGCCTTTACCCCCCAGTTGCCTTTCCCTTCCACAGGATTGAAAGTCAAGATATTAAGCGTTTTTTTGCGGTAGACCATTCCCTTCACTTTTAGGGTAACAGCTTTTTTCTTTTCCCCGTTTTCGTCTTCGCATAGTCAGCAAAGTTAGGGGGAGATAGGCTGGAGTTCGTCCACCCCCGACCGACTTCCTAGTTCTCCCTTCTAACTTTTTTGTCCATTTCGTAGTTGAGGTCGCCGGCCTTAGGTGCTCCACCCGTGAACAAATAGGAACTCGTGGTAGGCCCTTTCGAGGGGGTTAGTTGGTGATGCGGTCTTACGAGCCAGGGACCCCCCCCCTCTGCGCCGGTGCTCATCACCTTTTTTCTGCAGTTTTGTTTCCACCCCCCCCGGGTTCCCTTTTTCTGCCGCTTTTCCCCTAGATGTCGCCGCGGGCTCAGGTCGCTTGTTTCCCGTTTCTTTCGTTTCGTGTTAAACAAGATGAGGTCTCTCGGCGTCTTCCCCCGCCCATTGGTGCTCAGAAGTCGAGGAATCGTGGAGGGCCCTTTGTATATCTTTTTTTCCCAGAGTTTTGTCGCTTGCTTGTTGCCCGAAGTGGTCGTCGTGCCGCGAGGACGAAAACATGTTTTAGCTTTCCCTCTTCCCCGCCTTCCCCGAAGAAGTGGCAACCGTCCCTTTCCTCTGATTTTTGGTTCCGTAGAACTCAGGGTCTTTTTCGGTTGTCGGCCCGATCCTCTTTTTTTTTGCTGTTTTGGATCACATTTCCTTCACATTTGTCCTTTTGCATGGTTCCCTTTCCTTCTTTTTCGAGAGCTTAGGGTCCCCTTCTAGACCGCTTTGGGATTTTTCGTCGCTCCCCTCCGGTGAAAATTTGACTTTGGCCTTTCCCCGTTCCGACCTTCGCGGCGGGAGTCTTAGAGACGGGGAGTTACGAGCTGTCAAGGTGTCCCTTGTCGGTTTCTCTCAGCTTTCTGCCTTTGCCCTTCATCGGATCTTATCGGCTCTCGAGATTTAGTCCTCGGCGAGTTCTTTGTCGGGGCCCGTCCTGTTGGCCTCTTTCCCCCCCTGCGTTCATGGTTTTCCCTGTCCTCGTTTTCCCCTAGCTTCTTAGGGGCGTCGTCAAACCTTTAGAAGGTGAGGAGTTACATTTGCGGATGGCTCAATCTCCCCTTTCCCCCCCCACCCTTCCCCCCCCATTCTTTCCTTTTTTCTCAGCGCTATAAAATCCGATCCTTCTCCCCCCGGTTTTTTCCCCCTCTCCCCCTTGACCTGCGCTCACAAAAGACGCGCACCTTCCGGGTGGGCATCCGCGAGTGGCTTTGCCAGATTTCCCAGCGTTCATCAGGGAAGAAGCTCTCTCCTGAAGTTTTTTTCGAGAAGATGCGCGAAGATGATCCCGGATTCAGCGCAACCTCGTCTTCCCCGCTTTTTTCCTTCCCTTCCCCCCCCGACCACTTCCTTCCTATCTGTTACCTACCCTCCTGTTTTTTCTCCCTCCTCTTTTTCCTCGGTATGGTCTTCGGGGTCACTTGCGAATGCACCCAGCAGGATCTCGGCGAGTGAACATCTCGTTTCAAGCAGCTTAGAGTCCTCGAGTGGCTCGTCCCCCCAATAAGATTCCTTCTCGGAAATAGACACCGGCTGGCCCCCGTAGCTTCTCCTTCTTTTTTTTTTTTCCCTCGCAGGCAAGATCGTATGACGATTCTTTACAGAAAGCTCCCCCCGTATATTTTTTTTCCCTCGTTGAGCGGCGAAGCCCCTTCTTTTGTCGAACAAGTCCCGTTTCAAGGGTTGTTAACTCCCTTTTTCCTCTAGTTTCAGGAGGGGTTGACCTGAGCGCCAGATAAGGATATAGACTCTCTTCTATACTACAGAGGCCTTCCATTCTCCCTTCCTCCTTTTTTCGTCTCCTTCAAAGCCCCATGACCAGTCGCCCCTATAGATCCTCTCGATTTTCTTAAATAAGGTTTCTAGGAAAAAGGCTCTTGAGATTCTCAGCACCCTCACCACCGCCATCCTCCCCTCCCTTGTTCCCTGAAATTCTTGTGATCCCTTCCCCTCTGAACTCCCATTTTCCTGAGACGGTTGAGAGACGGAAGGGAACTATGAAGAAGTTAAGGATTTCCTTCGCCCTGTCCTACCCTTCCCTTTGTAACCGAGGATGAACCCTCTTCACGCTTTTCCCAACCTCCGCAGGTTTTCTAAAGCCTAGAAGGACGATGATCTTGAGTTCCCTTTCCCTCCGCATTCCCCTCCCCCCGGATTTGACAACTCGTCCAGGTCGAAAACCCTTCCGTTTGCAGCTTACGGTCGTTTCCCGCGTTCCTTTTAGCGGGAACAGCTCCCGCCCTTTTCCTTTACCTTGCGACGACAATTAGAGTATTGAAAGAGCTTTGCGCATCCCCTTCTCGTTCCCCCGATGTTTAAGTTTCGCGTTGCTCCCCTTCCCTTCCCTTTTTCCTCTCCATTTTAGCCCGTGAACGGAGGAGGCTCGACGAGAGACCGCGGTACCCCAGCGGACACTCCCTTCCCAGCGCTGGTCCACCCGCGTTTTTTCCTTGTACCAAGAGGCTCACTCTTTTGAACTTTTCAGACGCTAGCTTGTCGGGGTAGAAACTCCAGAGCAGGTTGCCTCCCGTTCTTCCCCCCTCCCAATCCCACCATAAGAATTCTCGGGAACCCGCCCCTGAGTTTTTTTTTACGATAGGTCGGACCCCTCTTAGAACCGAGTACGCTCTCGGTACCGCCCTGAGCCTTTTCTTCTTTTGACCAAGATACTCCCCGAGCTCTCTCCTTTTTTCCTTTCGCTCTCCCCCCATGGCCGACGTTGCCCGGACGCCACGCGATCGAATAGAGGTCGCAACTCCTTCTTCTATTCCTGTTCTCCCCTCTCCGATCTTTAGACCCCCATCGTCCCTTTCCGGTGACCTTCGTTCTTTGTGGCCAAGACGACCGAGATTCAAAAGACCCAACTTTTTTTCCTCATTTCGTTCGATTCTCCCGCAGCTTTCCTGTAATAAAGAGGATAGTCCGTTTCATTAAGTCCGGTGCTTTTGCCCGTGAGCCCTTGATGCCTCCCAGCATAGCTTGCCCTTACGCCGCAGTTAAGCTTCTTTTGCGTTTTTTTTGCGACTCCTCTTTTCCTACCCCCTACGGTGTTTTTGTTTTCTTTTGAGCTACCCTGAGTTGGTCTTGTCATATTTCCGTTGGCAGTTGAGGGAGATGCTGGAGGAGTCCCGAGGCGAACGTACGTTCTCTTGTACCCATTCCTCCTTTCTGAGCTTTCTCTCCCCCTATCCCCGACGGGTCTTTGCTACCCCGCTGCAAGTTTTTTTCCCTAATAGCTCCTAGCTTCTCGAGGTTCGGCGGCGCGTGGAACAAATGGCTGATTCTCTTTTAAGCCGTCAGGATTTCTTTTGTCCCTTCCTATCTTGGTTTCTTTCCCCCGGTTGAGAGGCCCCCCCGCCCCGAGCTTTTTCCACCCGAGTCTAGTCGTGAGAAGGAGGGCCCTTTTCGACGGCAGGGGGCTTAGCTCCTCCTTTCCCCCCCCCTACCTTACTTAAGAAGTTGCTTATTTCGTTTTGCCCTTACGGGCCCTTACCGATTCGAGCTTCTTGCGAGGAAGGTCGCCACGTCTTCCGGTCCCCCCTACCCCGACTTTTTTCTTTGGAATCTTTCGAGGCGTGGTCTGTTTTCGTCCTCGAGAGGCGTGCGGATCATCACCTTCTTAGGTGCGCCGCTTTCCGGGCTTTCCCCAATTTTTCCTCGACGCTTTTTTTGTCCCTGCGCACCAGGTCTCTTGTCAGGAGCGGGTCGTGCAAGGCTCGCTTTTGCGTAGATGTTTTGAGAGTTTTTCCTCCTCTCATCCGCTTGAGCAGGCCGAAGCAGGGAGGAAAAGCGTGATCCTCTTTCTCTGAACTCCGCCCCTTTAATCGTTTTTTTAAACATTTTGGAGAGTACGAAGTGTTTTTCCTGAGGGTTTGACCCCTTGTTTCTTAGGCCATAGTCCTCCCTCCCCAGAGAAACCAGTCACCTACCTAAAGACCATCTTTTTTATACGTGGGCTCAAGGGTGGTCGCCTCCCCGCGCCTTCTCCCTGCTTTTCACCGTGCTACCTCGTCGGCACGTTTTCTTTTCGGTACTCCCACCTGCGGGCTTAAAATGACGCTGCACCTTCATTTCCTTTTTAGACCTTTCCTTAGAGAGCTTCTGTACTTTGTTTTTTTCCCGCCTCTAGCACGGCGGGCCAGGTCCGGACGAAGTTAGTGACGACACCGGGTCCCCCCCGCTCCTCTTCGAGCAGGCTTGGTCTTTCGTTTTTTGAGAGAACCGTTCGGTGTTCTTTCTGTGGGCCGGTGGCTGAGATCGCTTTCCGAAGGGTAGAGGTGAAGTGACCTTTAGGACTTCTACGTTTTCTCCCCATAGAGTCGGCTTCTTCCCTTCTGGTGCCTTTTGTGGCACAGACAAGAGTATGCGACCGTCGCCTTGATCTTGATCTCTTCTATCTGACTTCTTCAAACCCACCGCCTGCCGACTTATTTTTCCTTTTCCAGAACCCTTTCCCCCCCCCCGTTTTTGATTTATCGCCAGTCGTCACTAACGAAGGACACGATCCTCCGCGCGTGCTTGCTGCGGGTTCTTCGGTGCCCTCACCAAAGAACCGAACTCCTTAGGTTTTCGCGCCCCTTTCGACTTGGCGAGACACAATGCTCATGGAAGAGTCCAAACTCTCTAATCTTAAGTCTTTCTGCTGTGGCTTCTCCTCGAGATCTCCCCCCCCTCCGTGTAAAAGATTCTTTCTTTTCCCCCCCCCCTCCAGTGAACACTCCCTAAGTGTTGTTGTCTGGACTCAGGAGTCGTGGGTGAAGTAGATAGTGTTTAAGGAGAGGTTGCTTTTCCACCTGCAGTGATCTCGTCTTCCCTTTTGACACTTTCCTTAGATGTGGATAGTTAATGAGTTGATTTGGCTTCCCTTCTCCCCCTTCTTTTCGGCCTCCTTGGCTCGCCCACACGAGAGAGTTCGAGCTTGAGGAGCGTATAATAGCACAGAGCGGGTCTTCCTTCCCCTACCTTTCAGTCTTCTTGGGTAGTAGGACTTTAGTCATTCCTCCTGTGTGCTTTGTTGAGAGATTTCCTTTGCGTAGTTCTGCGAAACACCCCTGTCCTCCTCCCTCTTCTTTTGGAGGTTCTCTCTGCTGGAAGAGGACCCCCGCCCTAGAAGTTTGGAGATTTTCTCTTAGCCCGAGGACGAACCAGAAAATGAATTTAGTCCCTCCATTTTTTTCCTCCCGCCTGAAATCCTATTCGTCCTTTTTTTAATGAATCAGTATATAGGGAAACAGGCGAGAGAGATTCTCAAGCCAATTAATCCTTCCCCCCCCTTTCTCTTTTCAGATCGTCCCCTTCTCCTCGAACTTTGCTGCTATCCTCGGAGGATCCTCCTGGTACGGCCCTTTTCTGAGACTTTCCCCCATGAGGGTAGGAAGTGTAACGTCCTGAGAAGAAAGATTATTCTTTTCCCCTTAGGTAAGTTTCCATTATCAAGTCAGGTGGGATAAGTCCAACCCCCCCCGTCTTCTTAGCGAAAGCACCTAGCCCCTCTTCTTTCCTTTCCTCCCTATTTCTTTCGATTCCGGGTCTTCGGTCGTTGAAAGAGTTTCGCGAATCTTCGAGGGCATCTTGTTCCTTGTTGGGTTTTGGGTTTTTTTTTTTTTTTTGAGCCCCCGACAACTTCGAGGGTTGGGGCTTTTTTTTTTTTTTGTTTTTTGGCGATCATTAAGCACTTTCGCGCGCCCTCCTTGTCCCTGCCGTGAGCCGCGTCGTGCACTAATAGATTTTTTTTCTTCTCGTGTACCCGTTCTTACTCTTGCTTGACATCCCCCCTCCCCCCCCCCCCGTACACTTTTTTTGTGCCACCCTGAGGGCAGCGATGTTCTCGGGCCTTTTTTAACCGATCTATTTCCTTCTTTTTTGTTGCTCACTGGCAAGCTCGCGCAAATAACGCCTTTGTCCCAGCCGCCGACCCTTCTCCCCGGGACTCCCGATCATACAAGACCCCTAGGACCCGAAAATAGGTTCTCGGGTCCAGGGTTACCTCCCCCCTTTTCCTGGTCCACGCTCGAAGCGTTGTAACGAAGAGGACGCCTGGCAGGGAGGGCGATTCCCACCCTTCTTCCCGGCCTTGAAGGTTCAGACACTATCTTTTTAGCTCTCGACCTTTGCCAGCTCTTTTAATCCGCGCGCAGAAGTCTGAGTTTCCGTTGAGTGGGCGCACCGTTCCCGGTCGACCCCCTTGTGAATTTTTCTGTTTTGAAGATGACCTTTACTGTTCCCCCCCCTCTTGTTGTCTCGCCTTTCCCCCCTCTGCATAATAGTGTTTCGATAGAGTAGCCTCCGGTTACTCCTCCCCCCGGTTTTTCTTTTGATGTGTTGATGTTTTCCCCTCCTTTTCCACACTCGCCCTCCCTCGTTCCGCGAAGGCATAGAATTTCACGACTAGCACGTTAAGATGCTCCACTTCCAGTTTTTTTCCTTTCATTCTTAGTTTCTCCCCCCTCTTTTAGATTTCTTCGGCCATTGGCCAAAGCTGAGCATATTCACTGCCCTAGTTTCAAGGCTCTGCTTTATACCCCCCCCCAGGCTTGCGAAGTTTCGCAGTCTTTTTTTTCCCTTCCTGCGTTTCAACGACCAAGGTTGAGTCCATCTGCAGCTGTTATTACAACCAACCCCCCCGTTCCCTTCTTTTTCCGTGAAGATTTGCGTGTGGTTTTTTTTTCTAGTGGTCGTGGCCCCCCTTCGCTTTTTTAATCAGTAATTTGTACCTTCTTTCTCCTTTGCGACCAGATTCGCGAACGGTGCGCGGACGCGGGAGGATTTCCTCTTCCGGGTAGCCGCGAGGCTTTCTCAGTTGGGCTTGCACTGTTCCTTCCCTTTGCGATTTCGCGGCCGCAACCCTTCGAGGCCGAAGGACTGGTGAGATAGTCGCCCGGTCCTTCTATTTTCTTCCTCTTACTTTCCCCAGGCCTGCGAGGAAGGTAGAAACGGACTTTCCTTGCGTTACCCCGTTTCCCCCGGCCGTCTGGTCGGGGCCTTCGGCTTTGGTGATTTGTGTCTTCCTTTTATGGCTCCGTCGCGGAGGCTAATCAACTGCGGAGGTTTCGCGGAGCTGACGGGCTCCCCCACCACCGGTCTTCTTTTTAGACACCTTTTTTTGGCTTCCCCCTCCTATGGTTAGGCGACCTTGTCGATTTCCGGCGCGGGTTTGAAGCCTTTTTTTTAAGGGTCCCGTGTTCCTTTTTGTCTCTCTTAAGTTTTCCTCACGGGGATAGATTTTAGGGCCAGCGGGATTTTCGCTTGTCCGGATTACTACTCTGCTCTCTTCGTTTTTTTACCCCGCTCTTGTAGTAAAGAAGTGTTTTCCGCTTTCCTTCTCCCTCCTTGATTAGATGGACGAACTCCCTTCCCAGCGTTCCTTGTTTTTTAACCTTTGACATGGCAATCGAGGGAGAAGGGGGTCGCAGCCCCTCCCGCTGACTTCCTTCCTCGCTCGCGAGGCGCACGGCGCTGATTGGATCCCATTGCGGATCAACTTCGACGCGGACACTCGCCGCCCCTCCTTTCGTTTCTGGGTAAATCGAGCCTTTGGGGTCGTCGATATTCCCTGAAAGGCGGCACATTTTTTCCGGCCTGCTCTTGTTACTTTAATTAGAGCCTTGTTGTGTTTTTTAACGCGTCCTTTTGAGGTGGGCGGTGTCTGAGATCTCCCCTTATAGATTTTTCTTAGCCTCCCTATCCTGCCGGATCCCCGTCGAGTCGGCTCGGATTTAGGCGACGAGTCATGGTGCTGGTCCTGGCTCGGGCTGCTCCCCGACCCATCTTCCTTACTTTTTTTCTCTTTTTCGAGCGGTCAGACGCCTTCTTGCGTCCTCCGGCGTCCTACTTGCGATGGTTGTCATAACTACAGACTTTACCCACAGGACGTTTCGACCCCATTCGGGCTTCGGCCCCCTCTTGACTCCGACGTTCGATCTTCGAATTTGCTCCTCCCTTCGTCCCCTTTCTCCTTCACAAAGCGCGAACTCTCTCTTGGGGGGACAGCGCCCGTTGGCTAGGGTTTTTTTTGCGCGAGCAACAGCGTTTCCTGGTATTATTTCTTTTACGCGTTTTTTTGATGTTTTCTATTGCGGATTCAGCAACCCTCCGTGATCCCCCCCTTAAGTAACCAACAAGACCCTCGGCCCGTTTCCCCCTTCTACTCTTTTTCTAGATCGTATGTAGTGGGTGTGTAGAGCGTGGTAAGGCCTCTTTTGAACCCCCCCCCCCCCCCAAATTTCTCTTCTTTTCGAGCACCATCTTTAGAGTCAAGATTATTGGATTTTTTTCTCCTTTTTTTTCTTCGCTTCCGGCCCCACGTGCGAGGCGCTGCCAAAGAGAGAGTTAGCGTGCTTTTTGAGGCTTTTACCCCCTCCGTCTTTTATATCTCCCTCAGCAAGTTCTTTATGCACCCCTTTCGGCTCTTTTCATCCCGAACGCCATGGTAGAAACGTAAATGTTGTCCCCCCGGGCGTAGGTATGGACCGTCCCTTTTTCTCTCTGCAAGGTTTTTCTCAGTCTTTTCATATTTTTTTCTCCTCTCTGATAGTTTGACCTGCGAGGACTGGTATGGAAGAAGTCCCTCTGGAAGAACCGTTTAACCCTTTACCCTCCTGTCTCTCTCTGAGGCGAGAATCCTTCCTCCCTTTCTTTTCAATTTAGTTCTCGACCTATGAGAGAGATACCGAAAACCTAACACCTCGAAGCCCCTTTCTCTGAGAGGACCAACGCTTTCCCTCTCGGGTAGTTTATCAACCGGTGCGTCACGACAGGAAGGGGCTTTATGTGCTCTCCTTGCTCCTTTTACCTCTGGACGAGTGTAACCGACCTTCCCCCTACCCTCAGAGTGGTGTTACCTTGAATGTAAGAGGTCCCCTAGCACCTCCTTTTCCCTGACCAGAAGTAGCCTGTCCCTTCCTTTCTTTTACTTCCCTTCTCTTCTCGGCTTGGCTCCTCGATTGACGGTAGAAACAGTTTTGGCCGACTTCGTCTTTTACCCTCCCTTTTCCTCCCGAGTCCTTTCTTTTGCCCGATAAGTCTTCGCGTGCGTTCCCCCCCTTCCTGACCACCTTCAGCAGCTGGGACAGAAGAACTGATCTCTAGATCGCCCCCACTTTCCGTCCGAAGGATCTGCACTTTTGGAAAGCCTGGCCGGATCCCCCCTTCTTTGTGACTTATTTATCGCTTCGCACGAGTAAAGAAGCGAACCATGTGTCCTTCCCCGGCTCTTTTCAAGTTTTGGAGGCGCATGCCCCCCCTCCCTTTCCCCTAAGTCACTCGTCAGATGTTCTCGCAGACGTTGTGCTGAAGCGACGGTTAGCTCGCGCACATACTCAGGGGTCCTTCCTTTCCTCCCCCTCCTCGTCATCCCGATAACTCCATAAAAACTTTTTCCCCTCCTCTTCCCTCCTCGTGGCCGTTTTAAGACGAAGGCCGGTCGACTAATAGCCCCAGAGCTGATCCCCCTAAGATAGGAAGGGCGGTCCCTATTTTCTTCTTTGCTCCGCTCTCTATCCCTATAGCACCTGCAAGTCCTGACTCGAGTGCTCCTGGCTCACGCTCTTTTGCAATCTTTCCTTACCGCTTCAAGCCTTTTTGACCGCCCCTTCCGCGCCCTTTTTTTGACGACGACCCCGCAAGCGTGGAAGACGAGGCTTCACCTGTGTCCTGATTTGTACAAGGTTACACGACCGCCCTCTGCACCACTATTGCGTCCTCCTCGTAGTCCCAGAGAGAGTATCTTTACGTTTGAAATGTCCCTGGTTCCCCCTCCCCACCTCCTCTCGTCTTTCTTTTTTTTATTGGGGAGTCTTGTCCCCTTTTCCTTTCCCCGATCTTCGGGTAAGTTCGATCGGTGCCCTCCGCCTCCCCTCCCACTGCGATTTGATCTCTTTTCCTGATTTTCACGATTTTGCGCGAAGTGGGAAGAGCGGTCTCTTTTTTCCTCCTCCTGTTGTTTGTTTCGTTTTTTTTTAGACAGCCCCCCATCCCAGTCTTCCTCCTTCCACAGCTCGGCAGTGTTGCAGGCGATGTGCTTTCCCCTGGCATTTTTTTCCTAGTCTCGTGTCCCAGCCTTCCCCCCTTCTCCTCGGCCCCTTGTGTCCCCCGATCACCGCCAAGTCTTTTTCCCTTTTGCTTTTTAGCCCTTCGAAAACGTTTTTTACGATTTCCATGTGGTGGTGTATTTTTGCATCGGCTCGGAGTAAAGTTCTTCATAACCTCCGGTACCCGTTCGTCTCTCCCGTCCTCCGATCGGAGGAACCGGTTTGTGGAAAAGCGTGAGTTTGATCTCCCTTTAGATTTTTTCCCTTCGAGGACTTATTCTCTTGATGCACCTAGAAGGAAGGGTGATATGTCTTTCTGAGAGCAACCCAAGTTCCCTCCGGGTGTTTTTCTTTCATCCCCCGGATATGATAATAGGATTTAAAGATATAGCTTTTGCTTTATCCCCTTAATTTCGTGAGTTCACAGATCACGGATTTTTCGGGCCTTTCGAGGCGGTTGGTGAGTTGGACCTGATCGGCCAGGGATGATCGCTCCTTTGTTTTCTACAGCTGTGAGCGAGTGAAGGTGAGAACCAAACGTCTTCCTTAGTTCTTGTACTTCACCATTTCGGGTTTTCCCAACTTATCTTCAACGGTGCTGGTAGTGAAACATTCTAGAGGACCGTGTTTCCCCCCCTCTTTTGCTCTTCCTCTCTACCCATAAGACCTTATCCCAATCCTCCTAGCCCTCCGCGTTTGGAGGGAAGAAGCTCCTTTCCTTCCTGACTCCCCTTATAGCCTTGCTTTCTACAGGGCGTAGAGGGAATCGAGGAGACTGAGGAGCTTCGATACCCTTTCTGCTGACCATCACCCTCCCCTAGGTCTGAACGAGACGGGTGTAGCAGCCGTCTAGTTTTTGGGTAGATGACCTCTTCCTTCACCCCTTACCTTTTTTGACTGTCGGCTAAACGTTTCCCGCTAATTTCTGTGATAGTTTGCCACTTTTTTGGGTCCCTCCATGGCTTAGGTTACAAGTAGACCCTTGGGGCTGGGCGTGTTAGTCTCTACGTCCAAATTCAGTTGCTCCCTTTTCTCCCTGGTTCGTCTCCCATTACGTTCGCGGAGCTTCGAGAAGAGAGTAACTGCGGAAGGTGCCTGTTTTTTGTGCGTGGCTTATACCTCGCATTTTTTCCTTAATGAACTATTTGCCTCTCTCTTCTTCTATCTCTCTTTTTCCCCCCCCGGCCCGTGGTCGGCCGGGATAGTAAGAACATCTTTCCTTTTTTTCGCCTTGCTACCCCTTGGGATATTTCCCCCCTCTTCCTCTTATTCCGTCTCTAGCTCCTTTGAGGCGCGCGAAATTTTGGTGTCCAGAACTCCTTTACCCCCCTCCCCTTTTTCTCCTTTTTGCTTCGCCTAGCCGTCACTACGACTTCTTCTCTTCTTCTTTTCTTACTCGGCTACGATTCGCAAAAGCCGCGAACTACGCTCGGGTTGCCCGCTCCCGTTTTCTTTCTCCGACGTGCGTTTTCAACCCAGTACTTAGTCCCCACTCTTCCATTTGCGGTCGAGATGCGCGAGATAATGATTAGTTCCGCTACCTAGAGCTTTCCCCGTCTTGCCACTCCCCTCTATCATCTTTCAATCCCGTTTTTGTTCCAGCTTTCCTTCCGGATTTGTGTGGACGAGATCGTGGTCACGGTGTTGAGCTGAATCCTGAAATGACGGAGAAGCCTTTACACGTTTAGCTTCGATTTTGCATCGTCTGATAAGAGTTTCTCTCTACCCGCCCATTTCTATTGCCCCGAGAGATTTTTCGCTGATTTGGCCTGAGTATACTCATCGTTTTTATGATCTTTCTGGCTTTCTGCATACCTTCCCTCTCCTTTTCCCGTACCTCGGTACTTCAGCTTTTCCAGCTCCCGCTTTTTCCCCTTCCCTTCCATGTTTGTCGTTTAAAACACTCCGCAATGTCGCGCGCCTTTTACCTCGGGTTGTTCGCCTCTATTATCGCCAGTGTGATCCTTCTATCCCTCCATTTTTCCTGTTTTTTGTCGACGGGGTTAAGAAAGCACAGAACTCGTACCCAGTTCTTTCTTCTCAGATAAGATCCCCGAGCGTCGTGGTACCATATTTTCTTTCTTCTAGATCTCCCTCAAACCCCAGAAAACCCCCAGCCACCGTCTTTTTGCGCACGCTCCTCCTCCCCTCATTGGCCTAGCGCCCTAACCCGTGCGCTGATGCCTTCCGGGGTCAGGAATTCCGCAGTTAAGGAGCTCTCCCCCCCTGACCCCTTGTCAAAGAAGATTCCTTTCTTTCTTTCTTCTTTTGAAGACCGTTTCTCCAGAAGGTGGATTACCGCACCCGCAGCGCCTTCCTCTCTTTTAGCGACAGGAACTATCCTGCTTCTGAGCCCTTTCCCTTTCTGATTGCCCCCAGTCGAACCTGAAGAGGTGCCTGCCGGTCGTGAAAGCTGTTTTTTTTAGGTCACCCAGTCTCGTCCTTACCATCTTTCGTTTCGGCCACAAGATGGAAAAGCAGAACTTTGAGCATCTATTCCTTCCGACCCCTATGTCTAACTTATTCTTCCCCTTCGATCCCCTCGCCCCCGGGAGGACGACTGATGAGTGTTACGAGAGCAGTTCCAGTATGCAACTTCTTCCAGGATTTCCTCCCCCCCCTTTTTCGACCCCCTTCCCCCCTTTTTAGCGGCGGGCAGAACTAGAGCGTGACAAGAGCCCTCCCTTGTCTCCCTTTTGATAAGCCCTATTTTGTTTTATCCTTTGTTTTAATTTCTTTTTTTTTTTTTTTGGTGTACTGGAGGATCCACAATTTTTTTCCGTAACCTTTCCCCCCCCCCTACCATAACCCCCCCCCGCCATCCCCCCTACCCGGCGAGGGTCAGCGTGTTCACGCACGAGGACGTTGTCGACCTTCCTTTCGACCCAGTGTGTTCGTTTCCCGCAGTCCGCGCATCTTCCATCTTTCCTTCTTTTTCAGATGTTCGCGATCGAGAGGCAGATTTACCCACTGCAGTTTTTTCAGAGTGTCCCGTCTTTATAACTTTTCTGCTCGCCCCCAGAGTCGCTCTGACTCTCCCCCCTGAGCATTCCCTACACGAGGGACCTGATAGAGCTTTAGCCTTCCATCAGGAGCACTGCATGGTGGTCCCAAGAAGTAAGAATAGCCGTATGGATGTAATCCGTCCATCGATTTCCCCCCCTCTTTTTACAGCTTGTTTCCTCAATGTGGTTCGTTGTGGGACGTCTTCCGCTCGGCGTTTTCAGGTTTACTCTCTCTTTCGTTTCTCTCCCTTTTTTCGACAATCGCGTTTAGCAGTTGCCTCGAGGTTTGCGTTTTCTGAATAGGGAATATACGCTTTTACCTATTTGTGTTGTTGTTGCAGATTCTTCTCTTCCCCCAAAAACTCGTAGTTTGTGTCTGCTCTGCGTTGGCAAGGCGTATTGGAGGAGATCCATTGCGACATCTTCTTCTCTTCGCAGCGGACTTCGCGGCCATTTTCTGTCCATATCCCCCTTCCCCTTTTCGCCGGTCGAGCCTTTCGCTGTAACAGGGGGGCTACCCGCGATAGAAGCTTTGACGTCCACTGTTTTTTGACCTGGTCCCGTGGACCCCCCGTTTTTGTGCGTTTCTTTTCCCCCCGGTCTTGATTGAAGCTAGAGATTCAGTGGCGGGTTTCCTCCAGCTCGGCTTCGCTAAGGTGCTGCGGCCCCACGCGGATCTCCTTTTTCGACCGCGTGAGAAGGAGGGCTCGTCGTCGACGGCGTTGGCGAGGGCGAGGTCTTTTTGCACCCCTTCTTACGTTCAGTCCTTGTGGTCCTTGTTCGCCTCTGGCACCTTTCGGACTATGACCCCGCTTAGAGTTCTTGCGGTGGGATAGTCTACCCGGCCTTAGTCCCGGCCCCCCGCGCCACTGGTTCGGAGATATTTGGGGGATTATGGGAGCTTGTTTTATCGAGCCCCGGGAGTTTTTTTGTGTGTTCTCCTTTTTCTTTTGGGCGTTCCGCTGCATTTTCTTTTTTAGAACCAAAGTCTTTTACATCTGACGGTTTTTTCGTCGTATTTGACAAGTCCCCGCTGTCCCGGGCTTCTGCATTCTTTTTTCTGTTTTTTCCGCTCTCTTTCTCTTTTTTTTTCCGGCCCGTCGATTACCGGGGCTCGAGACTGGCGGGCTTTCCCCCTTTTTTCCTTCGTCTTAGAGGAAACGGCCGTCGCGTTTTTACCCTGCGTTTTTAGTACTCGGGACAGACGCAAAAGGCGGAGATGTCCGCCCTCGGCGCGCAAGGCTCTCTCTTCGGCCCACCGGTTCCGGGCCCTGGACCTTCTCTTTTCTTTTGGGTTTCCTTACGGCTAGTGTCGGAAGAAGACGAGGCTTCCCACGGCCTTTTTTTTCGGTGCCCCTTTTTAATACGTCCTGCTTTGAAATTACCCCTTCTCTTAGTAGCGTTCTTCGGTAAAAGGCGACCACTGGGGGAGGGTCGTCATCTCTCCTGCTTTAAATTTTCCTTCCGGCTGTCGTTCCCTTTTTCAGCCCCTCTTTTTTTCTTCGCAGGTTTCGTTAGAGACCGCGGAACCATCGCAAAGGTGCTTTTTTTTGGGCTTTTTTTCGCTTCTCGTTGGGGAGATCCGGACCTATACCTTTTTTTTTTCCCCTTCTCCCCTTTCGAGTTTTTAGACGAGATAGGTTTCCGTCCCTTTTTTTCCCCTTTTTTGTCCCCCGAGGTCTGTTTTTTTTCGCTTTCCCTCTAGATATCTTTTCCCCCTGGGAGCGGAGATCATGGATGCGGACGCTTTCAACCACCCTCCTTCTCCCGGCCGCGACATTGCGATTTTTACAACCCCCCATGTTCTCCCCATGGCGTTCTTTTCGAAAGACGCAGGACTCGAAGGACCGAGCCGATTCGAACGGCGCGGCTGTTTTCGTTTTTTTTGCTCGATCTCGCGACAAGCCTCCCTTATCTTGTGGGCTCTTGCGTCTTTAGATGGGCCGCGCGATCGTGATCGACCCTTTAAAGCGGTCTCATTTCCCTCTCCCTACTCTTTTTCTCCTTCGCTTGTTGGGCTCCGCGTCCCTCGATTTCCCTGGTCGTTTTCCCTGCCCCCCCCCGATCTAAGCCCCCGACAAGAAACGATTGAAAT
>Ga0179593_1333766_pt1 | contig 15836 bp, 14 predicted proteins | sample CZODoug2_1_08_16_FD_185931 | JGI IMG/M metagenome (GOLD analysis project Ga0179593, IMG submission 185931) | Vadose zone soil fungal communities from Angelo Coast Range Reserve, California, USA - CZODoug2_1_08_16fungal (PacBio error correction) | ecosystem: Environmental > Terrestrial > Soil >... | reverse complement strand
AAGCTTTTAAGGGTTTCCCGGATCTGGTGCTGGTTCTTTCGCTACTCCCCTTAAGTTTCTTTCTCCCCCGCCCGGGCCTCTTCCTGTACTGTATGTGGCCTCCTTTTTCGTGCCGGCGGCCGTACTTTGCGGGATTATTGCCCTTGAGCGTGATGTCTTTACGATTGCCCTGAACGAATCCCCTTTTCGGCCTGGAAGTTGTGGTTTTCTTTATCTGGTACCTTGGTTGATTTTTACCTTCCTTTCGGTCCCTATCCTATGGCGGACTCTGGCGTAGTCTGCGCGCCACTTACGAGCACGAGGCCTTTTCATGGTGTCTCTCCCATGTTTCAATTTCTTCCCGGGAAGTCGTTCCTTACGCTTCCGTATCCCTTTTCCCTCCCCAGCCATTTTCCCTTTTGCAGTCGTTCGTGATCCCCCAGCCCTTACGTGAAGGCATCTCCTCTACTGCAGAACCTCCGGTAGTGTTGTCAATTTTCTTCAGAGTTCCCCCCGTTCACCTCCCTTCGAGACTTCTCTTTTTTCATCACCCGCTTGCGCTTGGTCTGGCTCCGGGCACGTTCCCTACCCGCAAGGTATAAGACAATAGTGCGTGCGCGAAAGCTGGAATCTTCTGTCCGCGAGAGACCTGGAATTTTCCTCTCCCCCCCCCTCGCCGCCGGTCCCTCCACCCTCCATCGCTCGCCCTTACGTTTTCCTTGCACGCACGCCCGGTTTTTTTCGCAATTTATAAATTTTTTGAATCACCAAAGAAGCTTGGTCATCCCCCCTCTATCATCGCGCCCCCCCCCCCCCCCCTTCCCTTTTCAATAGATCGTCCTCCCTTCTTTCAGAGGGTCTTCATAATCCTTCCGGTCTCACCCTTGGGGATTCTTCATGACAGTTCTCCACTTAAGCCTTCAGGCTATGGTCCCCTCCAACTATTTTTCGTTCGCTCCCCTTTCCGCTCTTTTTCCCGCGGGCTAGGCCTGCAGTTTTATGGGGTTCACACGGCGTACAAGTCTAGGTCTTTTTGTGTTGTACCGGAGTCGGGTCAACTAGGATACAATCGCTTATTGGTGAATTTTGTCCTCTATATTGTGGCCAGGCCCCGTCCTTTTTCCTGTTACTTGATTTCTTGCCTCTTATTTGGCCCCTCCTTTTTCCCGATCTCGATAGGAAGTCTTTACTCGTGTTCTGCCCACAATTGTTCCCGGTGTTCTTTCTGGGCTAGGGGTGCATAGGTCCTTGGGGCGTTAATTAAACCCTTTCTCCGACTTGCTTGCCCTTTGTTGCTATTGCTCCTGCGGCCTTCTTCCAACTTTGTGGGACCCCTTCCTGTTGTACCTCTTTTCTCCCCTTTTTGTTCAAGTTTCGATTTCGCTCTGGGTAGTGACTGTTTTTTTCGCGTGGTTGATAGTCTCCTGCTCTTTCCAGCTGCGCCGGCTCCTCCTTGCCGGGAAGGCCTTCTTCTTTAAGACCGGAATCGGCGATATCCTTGAAGGTCGGTTTTCACTTATACACCGCCTTCTCCTCTTGCTGGGCTGGGTCTTTTTTTCACCCAACCTTTCAATGCTTCCGCAGGGCAGTTGAGTGTATGGAAATTTTGTTTTTTTTTTTGTTTTGTGATGCCCTCCCGTTTCCCTTCTTTTTCTCTCTTATTTCCTCTCGTCCGAGCCTCGTCTTTGCGTCTTCGACCACGACGGAACGGCGTTTTTTCTGATATCGCGGAAGATTTTAGGTGCGTTTCCCCTTCATCGTGTTGTGTTTAGGATATATAGGTCCTCTCCCTAATTCCCCCCTCTCTCTATCGCCGGGCTTCTCCCCCTTCCCCGCTAAGGTGATAGTTTGCTGGATTCTTTTCTTAGACGTTCGATCGGTGTACGTTCCTCGCCCTCCCTCACGATTCGCTTCCCTCCCCTCCCCCCTGCTGCTTTCCCAACCCCCCTATTTGCGGCCAGTCTTGTTTTTTCACCCCCACAAGTAAAGTATCCCCCTTACTTTTTCTCCTTCCTTGCGCCCCCTCCCCTTCGGCTCTCGACCCAGTCTTCCTGTTTTTTTGGTGATTTACACCCGTGCCTCTGACACGATTGAATTCTCCCCCTCCCTCTCCTCTCCATGTCTCACGACAATCACACTTTCCTGCTTGGGAAAGATCCGGCATTCGAATTAGGCATTTCCTAAAAGGTTCGCTTCACCCTCCCCCTTTCCTATCGTTTCCTCTTTTGACAATCTTGTGTTCATTGACGCCCCCCAAGTTCGCTACAATTAACCCTTCTCAAACGGGCCCACCTTTTTTTTCTAGCAACAAGCCTTCTCCTTCTTTATCGAGGCCTCTTTGGTCCGCACCATCGCCTTCACCCCGACCGTAACTGCAAGTAGGGCCTGGAAGCCCCTTTATTTCACGTCTCTCTTTCACGCCGAGTCCGTATGGATTTTTTTTTCTTTTCCTCGAACTTCTCCCCACGCCTCTGGGTTCCGCCTGGTTAACTTTACCTTTCCCCTATCGCCGACCCAGGGGTTTTTACACCATTTTTTCTTCTAAGGTGCTCGACTCCCCCCCTTTTGATCGCCCGTCCCTTTCCCCTTGCCGTTGCCGGTTTTTGCTGAGATGTGGCCCTTTTTTTTCTCGTTTTAGGTCTCCGCCCGTCTAAGTTTTAAGGTTCGTTTTTCCGCCCCCTTTTCCTTTTGGATTAGTTCTCTTTCTTTTTTTAAGCCTTTTAGGACGGTTTCCCTTCTTTTGGCTTGTTTTTTTTTCGCCTGGTGTAGCCTGAGGTGGCGTCCGATTTCCCGGCGTGCTTGTACTTTGATAGGGACAGTTGGGTTTTGCTTTTTTCTTCTTTGCCTGGACTGACGTTCGATGTGCTCTCATTCCCTTTTTGCGTCGGCCCCAGCGCCGGTTCCAGCGTTAGCTGCGGCGGCGCACGGCTTTTGCTTCTGCGTTTTGCGTGATCCGTTGCCGAGGCTCCTCCCATTTTGCGTAGTTCTCTAAACTCCCTCTCTCTTTTTCCAACCCTGTTTAGCTTTATTTCTTCTTATGACCGCCGCGTTTTGAGTAGAGAAGGATGTGGCTTTTCTGTTACAGATGGCTGAGCACTCTGCTCCACCTTCCTGTTTGGTTGCTTTCTCTCCGTCCTTTCGAGCAGGTCCTCGTCTGTGACGACCTTTGCCACGGATGTCGTGCAAAGGTCTTGATCCCGTTGGATTTTAGGAGGCGCGAACCTTGTCCCTTGACCATCTCCGAGACGCTTTTTCCTTCTTCCCCCGCCTGCGGCCAGGCCTCCCGTTGCAGCAGACCCCGTCGGTCCATAGTTTTTAGGGTGACCTTTGATTACGGGAATCCCGCTCCTTGAAGGTAGTTCTCCGGTGGGCTTCAGCATCTTTACTGCCGCCTTTCCACGGCTCCCCCTTTTCTTAATTGCTGTAGGCCCGCTCCACGTTTTTAGTCCACAGCCTGATTTTCAGGCGTTTTTCCTCCCAAGTAAAAGTCTCGTAGCTTCCCCTTCTTTTTTGACCTACTGTGCGCATCCTCTTTTTCCCCTCTTTGTTGTGTTAGTCTTCTCTCCTCGTGTCCCTTGGCCGTCGACGGGCCATCCTGGTGGTTCGGTCCGCGCCCAGAGGGCGTTTCAATTCCCTTTCCAGAGGCCTGACGGCTGAGTTTCCTTTTTTTTTTTACTTTTGACTTCGGTCCGTATTCTTCTGTAAAGAAGCCTGACAAGAAAGTACCGCTTTGGTCCTTTCTACCCAGCCCCTTCCCCGCCATGCCAAAGTGGACCCCTGGGTAGTCTGTCCTTTTTGTCAGGTTTGGGCTTTCCTGTAAGGTTGCTGCTGTGAGTCAGGCTTACATTACCTTTGATCGGGTCTCCTTCTTTGAGAATGTCTCGGATGACCTCCCTCCTCGCTTTCGACATCTTTGGTGATAATACATCTGATTCCGCCTTCTTTCCCCCTATCTGGAATGCTGGCCACTTCGTACCTGAAGAGCAGGACTGGCCGTGTTATACAGCCAGTACGTGCTTACTCATCCAAGCCATACCATGCTCAGAATCTGCGTCTTCTGCACGTCATAGGCTACATTCCCAAGACTGTTTCTGAAGTCGGTTTAGTTCATCACGACACTCTTTAGAAGGGTCTGTTCCCCCCCTGAGGAAAAGATTCAGAAGTAATAAGAAATATTTCTAAGCATAGTCCGTACCCAGATTTACTGGCGTCTTTTTTATGCTCCTCTCGGTCCTTCCCGTCTAAGGCAGTTTTTCCGATGGCACCTGGGATTTTTCTTCTCGGTCTTTAGGTCGGAGACTCGGAACCTTTTTTCCTACACCTCATGCTCCCCCCTTATCTCACAAACAGTCTCTTGCCTCGCCTACCTCCGCGGCAACACCCAAATCTGCGTATAGAGCGAAGCCCCCTGTCTTTCCTCGGGTCTCAGAATCCTTTTATCCCGGGCTTAGCTCCAAGAGTCCCCCTATCCTAAATCCTTTCCCTGACAGCCCTTTGGCAGCTCACTTCTTTTGGATTTTCTATTCCCTATCCTGATTGTTCTATTTGTTATCGCTTACAGGTTTTTCACAAGGCGTCCACGAAGATTGGTTTTCGTTTCGCGGTTCCAACCTATTCTCCATCTTCCTTTTTTGTGGCAATCTAGCGTGTTGACGATTGGTTTTTAAGCACCGTACTTTGGTGAGTCGGAGCTGGGAGATTTCCCCTCTTTTTGTTGCCCCAACGCTTCACTTATCGTTTTTTTTCTTGGTGTTTCGAGCAACATTTGTCCGCTTTTAGTTGTGAGAGGGTTCCTCTCTCCCTTGGGGTCTTTTCAACCCCCCTCTTGCCCTTTCTTTTCTTGCGTTCTCTCTCCCGGCAGGGTAGGCCCCTTTCCCTGAAGGCGGGGGAAACCTGCTTTTTTTAGATTTTTAGAGGAGAGAGTCTTTTTTTTTTCTCAGTGAGTATGCGCTTCCGTTCTGAATTCGAGATGTCCGTCGCGCGCCTTCTTCCGACTGTCCTGTCAGGACGCCGTTTCTTCCACGCCGGCCAAGCTGTTTAGTTGAAAGTTAAGTCTCTGTTTTCCTCCTTTCTTTTTTTCTTTCCTGTCTTTGGATGGTGTCCCACACCTTTACTAAGGGGCCGCGTTTTTTTGGTGAGCCGCATGTAGGTGTTCGATTTAGCGCGTACTGGGAGGTTTGGATCGTAAGGGTAGTACTTTTTTTGAGCCTCTACTCTTCTACCTCCCCGCAGTCTCCTTGAAGCTTTGTCCTTTCCCATGGAGACTATAGCGGCTATCGGGTTTGGTCCCTTTACATCGACTTAGCCATCGCATCCTTTCCCCCGTCGCTTTTTGCTCTCTACCTCCCTCAACTCCACCCCCCCCCTTTCTCTTCTCGTTCTTTCCCTTCTTATTCCTTTTTCATCCTAAGTGTTGCTTGTTGTCGGCTCTAGGTAGCTACAAGACCTTCCTACCTGCGCTCTCTCGGGATCCCCTTTTTCCGACTCGCGTTTTGGAAGACGTCGGCTCTTTTTCGTCGGATACTCCATTTTCCCTTTTCCAGCCCCGCCCCGCTTCCAGAGTACTTAAAACCTTTAGGATCCAAATGTCATTTTGCCTCCCTTCAAGGTTTTGTGGCACACTCCAGATGCATCAGTAATTTTTTCCCATGAGCGTCCTTTCGTGCCCTACCTTTCCTCGACTCCGGGCGTTTCCTGGATTGTTTTATCCTGTCAATTCTTTTTTTTTTCCCTGCGCGCTCTCTTCTGTTCCATTTTTCGACCGCACGTCCCTTCGCACGAACACCCGCCCCAGTTCGTTCACCGGAAAGCTCAACTTTTTTCCTAAGTCTGGAATGGCCGCCCGACGGGCTCTCCACCCTCCATTCATATTTGCGCCTCTTTGGTTGCTGTTCCCCCCATTTTTTTTTTTGCCTTAACCCGAAGCCAGCCCTTCCCTTCCCCCAAATTGTTGTTCGTTCAAACCACCTAGAGGCCTTTTCCTAGTATATCCGGCGGCTTTTTTCTCCCTCTTTTTCCGCTCCCCCCCCCAGAGAAGTAACGGCCCACAAGTTTTTCTCTTTTGGAACGGCTGCCATTCGCCATCGCTTTGGTCTCCTTTTGTTACCGCGCCGCATTCCGACATCGTCCTTGGACGGCTGGTTCCCGGTCATTAGCCTATTCGTAACTGTTTTTTTCTCATTTTACTCAACAGCTGAGCGCAGTTCATTTTTATTTGAGGGATTTTTTTCTCTGGCCCTCTTGTTTTCCGCGCACCGCGGTCTTCTCCCTTTTTGATTAATGATTCTTGACCTTGACCGGTCGTTGTTGCTGCGCTCTATCCCCTTATTTGTTGTTGAAGAGTTCTTTATTCGATTGTTTCCCTTCAGCGTTTTCGGTTTTTTTTCTTGCCGGTCTCTTTTTTTTTTTCCTAGATGTTCCTTTTGTCTTCCTCCTTGGATAACGACCATTTTTTCTCGCGCTTGGGTTCGTTGGACTGGACGGCGTTAGATGGTTCGAGGCACTTTCACTATGCGCGGCCCCTTTCCAGATTTTTTTTTTATGGCGCCTTTCTGCACCGATCTTGTTTTTATGCCCGATGTGTCTTGGGCACAGTTCGCTCCCTCTCCTCCAGCTTGATTCCCTTTTTTTTTCCCCCCATCGACGTCTTTCCCTCCCCCTTTGAGTTTGATGCTCGGAAGTGAAGTTTTGTATCTCTTTATGCTCGTCGGCGTTTGTATTTTGCTGGCTTTGACGCTTCCTTTCATTTGGCGGGTTCTTCGCAGGTCGACCTTTTCGTTCAAGTTCTCGCGTTCAAGAAGGATTCCTCTTATTCGTTTCCCTTTCTCTCTTCTTTTTTCGCGTTGTCGCGCTCCTTTCCCCTCTTCCCCGGTCAATCCGCGCGCGTGGAATTCCCACTCCGAGCCAGCCTCCATTTTACCTACCGAGCAGACTTTTTCAGGGAATCCGTTTGTGTTTTGGCTTACGGTGCTTGTACTTCCCCGTTTTCCGGCTGGCCGCCGTCTTTTTCCCCAGGTCTGCATCTCGGCCACGGCCCGGTCGGACAGGCCGGTCAGTCTCTGCCCGGGGGGGCGTCCTTGAAGTTCAGTCGCGGAACCTCCCCACCTTTCTTTCTGCCCGGTTGCCTTTTTTCAGCTTCCTCCTCCTCTTTTTTTTTTAAGCGCCAGCGTCCCTCCTGTTTCGAGCATGTGCTTTGCTTTCGTTTTTTTTCGGCTTTTGGGCTGCGTTGACATGATTTACTCAGGAGTTCATTCAGTTTTTCCTTTGTGCCTGTCTGTCATTCCTTCGGCGATAATCTTTGTTTTTGTTCATGGACCTGCCCCCGGCAGTCACCGTCCCTTCCGGGTAGCTCTTGATTACGGGTGCTGACTGTGTCCTTTGGGGTTGGGGGGGGGTTTTTTTGTTTGCCATTTCTTTTCTGCTGCTTCGGTTAGGCTCTTAGAAAGGATGGCGGTGATTTAGAGCGTGCTCCTTTTTTTTAGCCTCGCGGTTTCCTCCCCCTATGCTGTCGTTAAATCGAGTTGACTTTTCTCGAGCGTCGACCGCGCCCTCAGCCCTTTTTTTTTTAGTTCTCCCAGAGCCTTTCCTCAAGCAACTTCCGCCTTCCCATGGAGTTTGTTTCTCGGCTTTTTTCCGGGTTCTTCCTCGAGTTTTGAGGTCATCCACGCCTGCCTTTTTTCTCCGCGGCACCGTTTTTTCGTCTTTCAACGCAGGTTAATCTCCTTTTCTCTCAGATCCCTTTCTGGGCGCCTTTTCTTTTTTACGGGTCTACTCATCGCTCCTTCTCCGTCCACCCGTTTCGCCATCTCTTCACCTTTTATCCTCAGCAGCGGTTTCTGCGACTCTTGAACTATCCGCCCCCCAGTCCTGACGTCCTTTACACACCCTCCGTTCCTGTTTCCGCCCTCGCCCCAAGCTTCCCCCCCCCACTACTTTCGAAAGAGACGAAGCCCAGGTCACTTTCGAGGGTCTCCTAACCGTTCCCGTTTCCCCCTTTTTCTCATAGGTTCTTTTCCAAGCGGCCCCATCTCCCGCCCCGCTTCCCGGCTTTTTCGCTTCTCCCCGGTGCTTTCAGAGCACTCTCCTCCCCCCCTCTGCTGTTATTCGATTTCCTTTTTCAAGTTTTGGTCCCCGGAATGTGATAGGTCGTTTGGTTTCGTCAACCGCTTTTCTATCTCCCCTGCTTGCTTCTCCTTCTTTTTTAGCTTTTTCATTGACGTTATATTTAGTCAAAGGCATCATGGCCTACAGGCGCTGTGTACGCCGTTTTGCATGGACTCGATCTTCTTCGGCGTCTGCTTTGTTTTCTCCACCCCCCCCATTGTTGTAGTTGTCTTTGTTCTTAGGGGTCTTCCTTTCTTTTGGGCGTGCACCGCTCACCTCTTCCTTTTTAGTCCCTTTGGGTAGTCCCCTTCCTTCTTGGTAACAATTTTTTGAACTTCTTCAAGGAGACTCTGTTGTCTGCTAAGGGTCTTTCGTGAGGGATACGAATCAGCTCTTTCCTTTTTGTCTCGCTTTTCGTTCCTCCCCTTTTCGGGAACTTTTCCGAAACGTGGTGGAAGTGTTTTGATATCCCTCCCCTGTCGTTCGACACCCTATTTTCCGAGCCCCTTTCTGCGGGCTGGGCCGTGTGCACACACCTCCTTGGTTCCGCCGTTTTAGTTGAGAAGCCTGGAGGTTTTGCGCTTTCTTTGGCTGGTACCTGGGAGTACGAAGCAGAGAAGCCGACGTTTCGCAGTCCCACCTCGATTCTGGGCCCCCAGCGCCGTCCGGTAATACCTTGCGATATCGCTTCTGTTTAACTTTTCCCTTTGGTCCACGATCTCGGCTGGCACAGAATCTCGTTGTTGTGTTTCTAAGATATTAAATTGGGTAAGACCGCCCTCCACATTCCGCCCCTTGGGCTCTTTTAGTTTTTTGTCGATCGCGTTGCTTTGAAGTTCCGCTTTTTTGTTTTGCTCGGTTAATTTGAACATCCCCTCCCAGAGCCCCTGAGGTCAAAGAGTCAGTCTCCACCCAGGTGACCTGCTGCCCTCGTTTTTCCTTTTGTGTGTTCCCCCCCCCACTCCAGCCTCAGTACGCTCTGTGCGAAGACCCCTATCTACCTTTGCGTTCCTGACCATTTTTTTCAGGTTCTTCTGGCCTCTGCGTTCCCCTTCCCGTCCCTTCTTCTCCGGTCCTGCGGCCCCGCTTCCCTCCATACCTCACGTGTCCCTTCTCCCCATTATTTCAAAGACCCTCCTTAGACTTGACGGAAATGCCCAACTGCCCGCCCTTTCCGGGCCACGTTCCGGGAGCTATGCAACCCGCCATTTTTCTCTTTTTTTCCTTCTGGTGATTGCCCTCCCCAATGGCGCTCTTCCCGCCCCCTCCTTTCTACATACACCCGGACCCCCGTTTTGCTCACCCCCACCGTTTCGGACCGCCATTTTGCTTTTTACCCCCCCGCTTCCTTTTGGCCTCCCAATTTCCGCATAACCCGGTTACCGGAATATTTTCTGCCTGGACTATGTCTGCCATTTACAGGGCCTCTATTGGGCTCCTTGCTTCTCCGACTCCCCCCCCCCGCTAGCTGCAGTTTTTGGTTTTTGGAAACATCAGGTTGACATTGCTCGCGGTCTGGCGCAACCCCTTCTGATTGACCAGGTTTTTCTTTATGGAGGTCGTGTGGAGGATGGGACATATTAGTTTTATTTTTTTATGCACAGTCCCTTTTTTCTCTCTTTTCCCTTTACTACCTCTGTCCTTTTTCTTTGGGCTAGCTCTATGAAATTTGTGTTGCCTTTTCTTCTTCGAGGTTTGCTGGCCATTTAGGGGTTGGTTTAGTATTTCATGAATTTTTCTCAGGTCGCTTGGATTAGTCCTGCTATTGCGTTCCTACCTTTTACAATTTTGTTTTGCGGGTTGGCCTTTCCTGCTTTGTGGGAGGACTTTCCCGTTCTTTCCCTTCCCTCGCTGCCCGCTGGTCCTTTTGTTATGGTCACTAGATTTTGATGAATAGGTGTAGTTCGGTGTAAGGTTCCTCACGTGAAGACGCTCGTGTAACTCGATGTTTCCTCCAGTTTTTTTTTTTCCTGTTTTTTCTTTTCTGACTCTTTTGTTTTGGATATCGAGCGGTCTGCGGCGTAGGTTTTTCAAACGGCTGTTTAGTCACGACGGTCTTTGCCTTCCTTGGTGTTTCGTTCCCCTCTTTGGACTTCGGAGAGAAGTCAATCGTGTTTCCCTCATGGAGGTCGGTTTTTTTCCCAAAGGTCTCGTTGATCGGCGGCTTGCTGCGCAGTCCCTTCCCGGTCGTCCCGGCCCCCCCCCTTTTGTGTGTATCCCCCCTCCCGCCTCGTGCCAGTCCTTCAACGCACTCTACCCACCCGTCTGGCAGTTCCTCCCAGGGTAAGTTTAGTTTTTTTTTAGTACACGATTACTACATTGCGCAGTTGGTTGCGTTTCTTGGCGGCATACTGGACTTCCCCACTTTTCCCGGCTTCCAGGGCCCCCTTCTTCCCGGCTGCGGGCGGTTCTCGCCTCCCCTTTCCGTAGTAGCGTTACCCCCTCCCAGCACAGGATGATGGAAGTCGGTTTCTTTTCGCATCTCTCTCTTTCTCGTTTTTTTTTTTCTGTTACCAGATTTCACGCCATGCCCTTCGACTTCCCTTTCCTTTGTTCTGTTCTGTCAATAGAAGACTTCCATAGGAGGAGCTTAAACCCGCAGTGTGCAGCGGCTGATGTCCAGACCGGTTTCCTTGGACGTGCTTCTCTGTATTCTTTCCAGCCTCACGGCTTCCAGACATCATGGCTGACGTTGGTAGGTCTGTGCGAACATCACCGGTAGCCCTCCAGTGATTTGCGTCCTGGCCGAGGACCGTTTGTTCTGTTCGGTTTCCTGGTGGGATGATGACTTGCTTTTTTTAAAAGTAGTCAATATTTTTTGTTTTTTCTTGAGCTGCTTTTTTGCGCATCTTATTGACGGTAATTCCTTTTGCAACGCCATTCTCCGCCGTCTTTTCCCGCCGTCGGGACTGCTCTCCCCGCCTTTTAACTGTCCAGCACCCGCAGACTTTACGTAGTCGTGTTCATCCTGTGAAGCAAACGTCTTTCGCCTCAGACCCCTGCCGACTATTAGGCGTTGATTTTCTTTTTTTCTCACAAGCCTTTTTTCGCCTGTCGATTTTTTAACTCTTTTCTACTGTTATTGCATTCCTTCCGGCACCGGTCGGTCTCCCCTGAAGTCTTTCTATGACACTCGCGGTAGAAGCAGAACTTGACTTTTTTCCGCGGAACGGTTTCACAATTTCTTCGCCCTTCCGCTGCCGTCAAGCCCTCCCCCATCGCTTCCCCCCCTGTTCTTATCTCGGCCTCTTTTTTCCTCACGCCGGTTCAATCTTTTCTCCCACCCCGACGGCACAGGGCTTTGACCCCAAACCACGTTCTAGGTTTGCAGCCTAGCTACCTACAGCGGCACACCCCTTCGTCCTCTAGTCTGCCACCAGGTCCCAGGTCCGCTTTTTTCTCCATCATCCTAGGAGCAAAAAAGTTGGCGCTCCTCCTGTCATTTCAGTTGCGTCCTTTTTTTTTGCCAGCTCAACACGCCTCCCGTTGCGCCTTTAACTTGGCTTTTTTCATTGGTGGAGTTGATCACCCTGATCCGCTCGCTTTTCCGAGGCTTCTCCTCTTGCCTTCCTGGGCCCCCCCCGGAGCCTTGATTGCTTTCCCGTTTTCCTTTTCTGCCCCAGGACCCCCCCTTTTTTCCTCCTTCCTTTTTGCAAGCCGCTGCTGACGATTTTTTTAGGCCATTTTAATGTTCCCCGGTCAATTTTTGCGTGGTTGGCGCCACGCATTTCCCAGAATCCCGCTCTTCCGGCGGTCCTCGGGTTTTGTTTCGAGCCCCAACGTTTGTTCCTGTTGCTGGGCGTCGGGTTCTCTGTTCCCTTGTTGGGTTTCCCCCCCATCTTGTCGTTCCGCTTGGCCCTTTTTCTTTGCTATTTTCCCTTTGTTTCTACGGAAGGCTTTTTTGAAACATCTTTAAGACCATGATTTTTTTTCTTTGCCTTTTTTTTTTTTTTTGTTTTTTTTCCTGCGTGATTCCTCATCATTCCTTTTCCGTTCGCGCCCCGGTCTTCCTACGGATGGTACTTAACGTTCTTTCACCCTAACCGGAGTTGTTTTCATTGTCTGACCTTACGCGCATTAGCTTCCCTGGGGCTTTGGTTTTCCCCAGGTGGGCCCCCCACCTTTTCAGAAGGTTCCTCTGTACTGTTTATCTGCCTTGTGTGAGACCCATGTATTACTCGGGATTTCTTACCCCTATACACGCTCCTCTACTCCTGACTTCCTTCATCCATTCCCCCCTCTCTTCTTCTGTTTTAGAAGACGGCCTCTATCGCGGCTTTCTTCTTTTCTTTCGTCCTTACATCTATCATCTTGTTTGTTGATCGAGCATATTTTCAGCTCAATTCTTCCGATACCTTTCTATAGAGATCGTGATCTCTTTGCTTCCTCCGTCTTCTCTTCCCTTTTCTCTACCGGTAAATTGATGAAGAGGTCGATAAAATGTCCCACCATTCTCCTTATGTACCTTGTGTGGAACCATTTCCCCTCCGCCTCCCTTCTCTCAATTCTCTTATTTTCCCTCCCAGCCCTGATGCTCTAGAACCAGTTTCTTTCCTGTTGAGCTTTTTTCTTCCAATAGTTAATCCGGCGCCTAGTTCAGCCGTCCTCCCTTCGCTTGACCCTCCCCACTTTTTTTTCCAGCTCTCTTCCTTTTCTTCCCTCTTCCCACCCCTCTTTTCCCGCCCTTTTACAAGGATTGTTTTAACGACAATTTTTTTTTCAGGGTGATTGTTTTTCCTCCCTTAATCCTTCTCCCCCCCCCCGAAAGCGCATTAACCTCCACCAGCCCGACCGCAGCTTTTCTAGAGGCCGTTTGAATCCAGATTCGCTCTCCACTCTCCCCCTTTGTAACGTGCAACTTATGGAATGTGCGCCTATAGAACTTCGTTGCCCCATGCTTCCGAATTGGTTCCTTTTGACCCGGCCCAGTAATCCTTTCCCCCCGCCTCTTTTTTACTCCTTTTTTCCAGTACTTAAGGCAGTCCGCCCTCGCCCCTCTCTTTATCCTGGTGTGATAGTACCCTTTGAGTTCAAGGTACGGGCTGCGGGTGAAGTTGCGTGTTTTATTTTTTTCAATAGTGCTGTTCTTCCTTCCTGCTTCTTTCCCCCCCCCGTTTTTTCTCCTTCCTTATTTCTTGAGAACCTCTTGACATGTAACTGGGCTCTTTTCTAGTGAGCCCTTGATTTTTTTGTTTAGCGAGGGATAAATTTTGCCCTTTTTTTCTGCCCGGTTTGAGAATTTGCTGGTATCTTTTTCCCCTTCGTGCTTTTTTTTTTTCATCGCCTTCCGGCTATCATGGGGTTAGGCTTTGGACGCGTTGTTTGTCATTTGCTTTACTTAATTCCCCTGTCGCGCTGTACATTTCTCTTCCCGCGTGTCGCCGGCTTCCTTCTCACCTAGCTGTTCGCTTCACTGCGGTTCCGCCTGCCTTTTTCCCTAAGGATCATTGAGTTCGTGGTGATGTCTCTACTCTAAGTCTTGTTCATCCTTTATTTTTGCCATTATCTCCGATCGCGGCTTTTTCCGTCTTCTAGGTCCTGCCCTTCTCTTCTTTTTCACGTTACTGTTCATGAGAAAGTAGTTCCCCTCTGGTCTGTGAGGAGTTTTTTTTTCGACTTCCCCCCTTTCGCATCCCTTTCGTGTGTACGTTGCTTCTCCTTTTTCCTTTTCTACCAGGTTCCCCTCGTGGCCTGCGGCTGGTCCTTCTGCCAGTTCTTCTTCCCCTTCCGGCCAGATTTTGGAACTACCGAACCGCTTACGCCGGGCATCCCCTCCCTCATCCTCCCCCCTTCCCTTCCCTTCCTCCCCGGGTCAGGTGCGTGCTGCGTTTTTGTTGGTTTTTAAAATGGACCAACCCCTCGTGGTCTGGCGCAGGAGGTTTCGACGCTTTCCTGAATCCGAGGCGCGTACCTTGTTTCCCCTTGTCATTTTCCTCTGATTTTTTTGTTCCCTCTCTCCGCTGCCCGTCGTTTTCCAGACAGGATTTCCGTTTTTTTCCCCTGGGCTTGGTCTCTGGAGAACTTCCCCTCTTTCACTTTCTTTTTTGTGTTGTTGAGAGTTTCCATTCGAAGCGGACCTTTTTTTGCTCCTTATCTTTTTTGTTGTCCCTGACGAGGTTTCGGGATTCGCGGACCCCCGTCCTTGTCCTTTGCTTCGGCCTGTCTCTTTTCCGCCGTGGCCTTCCGTTCCCCTGATGCTGCTTCCCTCCCTAACTTTTCCTCCGTCATGCGCGTGATGTTTTACGTTTCCAGACGGCTTTGAAACAGGTCTGTCTGCCGAGGCTGGGTTTTAGGCGGTTTTTTTTTGCACTGGCTGCTTCCTGCCTTGTTCGGTCATTTTTTCCCTCCTCCGCTGATGGCAGGTTGACGCTGCGTCTTTCTCCCCGCAGAAGATTACTTTCTTCACCGATATTCGATGTAGTAACCCTTTTTTTGTTTTCTGAGAGCGTTTTGACTGCTCCAGACCCCCTCCAGGACTTTCCTGTAGTCCTTTCCTCCTTACGTTCCGTCCTTAAGACCTAGACCTTTCTCCTCCTCCGGAGGTGGAGCTTTAAATCCAGAAAGTTCGATGGTTCTTGAGTTATACCTGCTTTTCTGCTAATTCTTTCACCTTCTTTTGACCCTCGGTCATCATCCCCCCAGCTCGTGCCGCCCTCCGCCTTTGCACCGTGCTTTGCCCTGTCCTCGTCCTCCCTTTAATTCCTCCCACCTCCGCCGCCGGCCACGTCCCAAACCTTATTAGCGCGCTTAGTATCACTATTAGCTTTTTAAGTTTTGTGTGTGTTTTGACCCCAAATATCCTCCTGAACAACGGACTCTTCCCCCCACCGCCCCTCGTCCGGAAGCCCTCTCTACCTACGTTCCACCCCTCCTGGAATCTCTCCGAAGACCCCCCTTCCCCCTTTACCGAGTTTGTATATCTCCCCCTGTATGCGGATATCAATTCTTTCCAGTGTTGTCCTATAACGCCTCCATGACCTTACCTTGTCGTTTTTCATCCGGTTGGAGCGAGCACCTGCTCCGCGCTCTTTCTAGGCGATGAGGCTGCTTCTTTTTCAACCAGGCGGCCTGAATTTGTGGTAGGGTCGCCCTGTCCCCCGTATCAAATTTCTTTCCCTTCTTCATGTTTTCCTAGATTTCTGACGATATTCGTCCCGTCCCCGTCTTTGTTCCGTCCAGGCATGGGGAGCGGCCTGTGCGCCCAACGAGGCCTTTCATTTGAGGGATGTTCTTTTTCTGATCATTTGTCCGTTTTTTGTGATAGGTTTTCCCTATAGGTCCTTTTGGTTCACTCACCATCCTTCCTCCCCTGATCTGCCTGTTTTTGCCGCTCCCGGCGTAGCTTACATCTCCCCTGGGTGAAACCCCTCGTTTGCAGATCACTTTTAATTGAGTCTTTTTTTTTTCGTTCTCCTGGGCTCTTCTCTTGCGGATCCTTCAGTCGCTGGCTAGACGCGACTTATTCGCTGTCTGTAGGAGCTTGGATGATTTAAGTGAAGCTGTTCTTTAGCTTTCCAAGTGTTCGGCACTTCCTTTCCCTTTCTCCCTTTTTCCTGCTGCGGGCTGGTCTGGTTGCCCCCCACACCTTTCGTCAAGGGCCGCAGGGCAGTTTAGATCATTGAGGTTTTTTTTACGCGGTAGTTGAAGGTCTTTTCTTTTTACTGTAGTCGTCTTCGACCTCGCTACATTTCCTTTCCAGCTTCCTTTTACTGCCCTGCGAATCCCGTCTTATTTCTTGTTAGGGTGCTGACATC
>Ga0179593_1295212_pt1 | contig 15836 bp, 18 predicted proteins | sample CZODoug2_1_08_16_FD_185931 | JGI IMG/M metagenome (GOLD analysis project Ga0179593, IMG submission 185931) | Vadose zone soil fungal communities from Angelo Coast Range Reserve, California, USA - CZODoug2_1_08_16fungal (PacBio error correction) | ecosystem: Environmental > Terrestrial > Soil >... | reverse complement strand
ATGGCGCTATTCCTCATCATTATAGTCAAGGTGGTCGTTTTTTGTTAAATACGTTTCTCTCCCACCCCCCAAATTTATGCCTGACGTAACCTATGCGCTATTCTCAAAGGACCCAGGTTATGAGAAGCCCTCTCCTTGTGCCCCCGTACCCGGTGATCTTCGTTTTTGTGCTCAAAGTTTTCTGAAATTAATCCCTGTCCTCGCCACTTGGGTCCACTTCGAAGTCCTTGTTACCACTTATGATTCCCCATTTTTTATTTTTTTGGTTTCATTTCCTCTCCTTGTAATTTCTGGTAAAATCGTCTTCCGTTGGCGTTGATTCTCTCCAGGTGCATTTTTCAATCTTTCCCAATTCTAAAGTTTTTTCCCGGTCTCTATTTTTTCCTGATTAGTGCGTTTTTCGATCCAGGGTTTTTTCCTTCTCTTTTCAAGTATCCGCTTTCATCCGTCTTTCCTACTTCAATTTAAAGGCCCAACAACATGTAGCAAAACCTCCAGGGTTTTGTAAAGTTATCACGTTCCGCCTTCATTGTTCCCGAGAGCCACTATCGTAGGGCCCACCCCCCTTTTTCTTTCCGTTTACCGCGAAAACCCCCAGACAGGGCCTTTCCGTCTCGCGTTTGCCGGGCGACTCCGTTGCCGCGTCGCTTAATGATTTTTTATAAAAAGGAATTTTTGGTGGACTCTTTTCTGTGGTCCGATCCCCCCTTTTTTATTTCTGCTTAGCTGATAAGACAAGATTCTCTACCCCTCCCCCTGAACGCCACCAGGAAGAAGGGTGCATTCTCTGTCCACGGGTTGATAAGAAAAGAAAAAGTGTCCGCATTTCTATTTCCCTCCTTTGTTTCCAAGCATGCCCCAAATTCGTTTTTGTTTCCGCGCCAAAGTTCTGCCCACGTTGCCTGAATGGAGCCTTCTTTTAACCCTTTTTCTGACATCGACACACCTTTTGTCTTAATAAGTTAGCTCCCCCTTCACATTCCCCGCTATGCTCGTTGTCTTCCAGATATCTGATCATTTCTGAAGTTGCGTCTCAGAGGTACAGATAGATCCGGACCCTCTCGCAATGCTGCTGGGAAGCTGGTTGTGCCGCCCTTTGGAATCTATCTCGCGTTCCTTTTCCTCAACTTACCTTATACACCTTCCCTGACTTTTCGGATTTTCTCTGAAGTACCTGAATGTTCGACAAGGGTTCGTTTTTTAAGTGTACGCTCCTACTCTAGCGTGTAATTTCCCTCCAGTAAGTTTCGTGAATTCGATCTTGGACAGCCGCTTTATGGATTAAGGTCTAAACTTTCCAGTTCAGATCTTTCCCCCCTTGCTTCATTTCCCTGCTTTTGGTGGCGCGATGTTGTCTTCCCCGTGCTTCTCCCTTTCTGTTTTTGTTCGGTTCAAGGCAGTTGCAGTTCCAATCAGAGTGATTCTTCCTTTGAACGGAGCTGTTTGACCCATTTCCAGGTCCTTTTCAGCCGAATGCGGTAGTTGTGTCAGCCCACGCACTGACGTACAGTTTCCTTCGGCGTCCCTCATGACTGGCTTCGCGGCTCTCCCTCCACTCCGAACACGTTCCCCTGCACTTCCTAACTTTTTCCAATACCCCCCAGTGCGTGGGAGGTGGCGGCTTTTTTTTCTCTGTCTTCCCCCACTATACGATGCGGTGCGTTCAGTGCGCTAAATCGATAAAGTTGCTACTTTTGAGGTTTTTTTTTTTCCGATATTTAGAAGTAAGGGCACGTCCGCATTGAAGTTCCTGTTATTCCCCCCTCTTTTTCTTGGCTCCATCCTTTTTCTCCCCTTACAATATGGCGACGACTGCCTTCTGTTACGAGAAGCATACCGTCTCCCGCAAGAGACTGTCCCCTCTTTTATTGAGGTGAGTATTCGCATGGCTTTTGGCGACTTTTTTCAAATCCTCCCCAGATAAGTTGACCCCATTTTTTCCTATTGAAGCGTTCAACTCGGTTAGGATTCCCGTTACCTCGTGCTTCGGTATGCTGCAACACGACTTGTCGCCAGATTTGGCTCCTTGTTGCGCGCGGTTCGCTTTACATTGCACCATTCCGGACAAAAAATATTCGAACAGCAGTTCTCGTTTTTCGAAATCTATTCCTTGTTAAATAAAAGTGGGGGGTTCGAGAGATCGTCACCTCGTGAGGTCCACGAATATTCCGGGCGACTCAATGCCCCCCATGAAACGCGCCGCACAGTGGCTTCTGCTCCAAGACAGTGGGCCATCGCTCCCTCCTTTTTCACTGGACTCCCCCTACAATTTTGACTGCTTCCAAAATCTTCAATGTGGCAAATTTTGGTTGATTCTTTTTTTTCAACCAAGGAACCGTCTGTCAAAGTGATATACGTATGCTTTGCGTCGCTTTAGTCCGGTGTTGCTCTTCCTCTTAAACTGGCCTGGCAGGTCCCTAGCATTTGACCGGTCATACCCCCTTCTCTGTGGCACAAGAATCGGGCTTTCCTGTCGCTTCCTTGGATTGTGCCGGTCTTCGGCGAGCTGAACTGCTATTTTAACGGTTGTTTTTTGTTGTGGAACCCGCCCTATCCAAAGCAATTCTTGTTTTGCTGCTTTGCGCCTGAACGCACCTCCTCTGTAGGCTTTGCCTTCCCCCGCCTCACCCCCCATATAACCGGTCAACCTCCCACGGCAGTTCTGGGCGCTTTTTTTTTAACTTATTCTCTTTCAGGTGTCTTCGTTTTCTCCTAAGCATTGACCCTCCGATCCCTTTTCTCTCCCCCGTGTCCAGGTTACTTCGGTACCTCGTTCTTCCCCCACCCCCGCCAAGTCGCTTGAACTTTTTGATGAAGTCGATGTAATAGTGTTTTTTTTTCCAAACGCCTCAGATACACTCCCCTCACCTGTCATTTCTTCCTCGCCTTCCTCGACCAAACCTCAGGTCCCCATGACTGTGCTCTTTTTTTGACATCCTTATCCACTCCGAACCTCCTTTCTTCCGCCGTACGAATCGAACTTCCCCGCTTTAAAAATGTACTAGCCAATACCCAAAATCCTGTTCTGGTCCACACTTTTCGCAGTCCCTTGCCAATTCTTCCTGTAGTTGAATTCCCTGCGCCTGCGCCGGGCTTCAAAGGTCAAACCCTTGTCTCCGTTTTCCTAAAATTCGTATACTTGACGGATACCTCGTACCCACTCGCTGGCGGACACCGTCTTCCTTTGGACCTTTTTTGTAGGGAAAGTTCGCCGGAACCTTCCACCCCATCCCCACAACTCTACCGCATACTCCCCCGCCCTTTCACTTTCCCCCTCCTCGCCCCCATCCTCATTCTTCGACCCCTCCCGCCCTTTACGCTTTCCCTTTCTACTCTCATCCGTGTTTTACCCCCCTTTTCACCCCACTTCTTTTCCAATCTCTCTCTTCACCCTATCTTCACCGCACCTCCTCCCTACCTCGTAGCCGCCCCCCGACCCCCCTCTTCACTTCGTTTTGCCCTTACCCTCCCTACTCCTCCCTCCCTGAGCACCGGGGGGAAGAACTGCAATTCCTTTCCTTCCGCTTTCCTCCCGACTTCGTCCCCTCACTCACTCCTTTCCCCTCCTCCCCCATCCTCTCTCTCCTTAATCCTCTATTCTTCTAGCTTCCATTCTTCACTCTTCTCCTTTCCTCCCTCCCCTCGTCCCTCACCCCCTTACGTTCAAGCCCCCCCTACCCCCCTCAATTCCCCGCGTTCTCCCCCCCCCCCCACCTTGCGAGCCTTAATCCTTCCTCTCTCCCCTCTCCTCCCCCCCCTTTTTCCTTCTGCTCGTCTAGTCCCTTCGCTCCTCCACTCTTTTACGCTTTCCCTCCCTCAGAACTTTCATGTCTTCTGTCCCTTCCCCCCCCTTTACCCACTCTCCCCCCTCAATCAACGCCGTTTTGCGGTCTTCGTCACTCGTTGTAGAATATGCTAGTCTTCTGAAGCGCACCCCTATCCCGTCTCTTGGCGTCCCCACAGACAAAGGTCCACAACGACTTGCCCGTGCTATCTCTTTCGTAATCTGGTTTAACGAGAAGGTCCTCTCCCCTTCTATATCTCTCTGTTCTTCCTTTTTCGTGTGGGAGCCAGCCTGTCCGACCCTTTGCGAGTTCTTTTATGAAATTCATCTCTTCCTGAAGGCAACTGGGCAAGACGTTGCGCGTATTCGACTTTGGTCCATGTGACTTTCCCGTCATTTTCTAGTTTGGACCCCCCCTTTTTTCTGTTTTGGCGGAGCCCACCGAGGAAAGACCTCGATGCCCACCTGTGAAAGGGTTCTTCCATTTTCGTTTTTCCTACTGTCGTCTCCTACCTCCCTCCAACCGGCTCATCGCGACATATAGAGGTTCTTTCTGAGAGCCTTGGTGTACCACGATTTCCTGTTCCACCTAGCGGTCCTTTTTCTTCACTCGCTGCGAACTTTTCCTGGCTTGCGTTTGGCTTGATTAGTAAGTCCCTGGCACGGACTCACTGGGATGCGCCCCGCATTACCTACAAATCATGGTACCATTGGGGATTTCTCTTGTCCCCCCCCGTTTTTGCTCTCACTGTTTTTTTTATTCCTTCTTGTGTTCAGGAACTAGTTGCCTACGCCGCTACTGTCCTGAAACACCCGTACCAACACGAAGATAGCCCCTTCTAAGCATCAGATCCGGTCCCCCCGTCCCCCCTCCAGCTACGGTTTAACTCCCTTTATTCCTCTGTCTTCACGGGCATCTTGATCGCCCGGCGCACTACCAGTGCCCCTCCACCCCCGGTCAAAGATTTTTGACGACTTCACCTGCGCTTTTTACCCCAAACAAATCACCCATGTGGTAGGCCCTGTCCCGCCCTTCCCCCTTGTCGGTGGTCAGGTGGGATTTGCCCAGTACTTTCCCCCCCGTTTTGCCAAAACACTCTCCAGAACGCCCGCCAGTACTTTCCCCACTTCGCGATGATCATACCCCTGGTTCTCCTTGATAGCGCAATTCGATATGAGTACCTATTTCTCCCCCCTCTACTTGATTTGTGTATTATTTTTCTCCCTTTTTTTTCTGACTCCGCAATTCCAGAACACGGCCCCACACGCTTTTCTAGTACTCTTGATGCTGGGCGATGCGAGCCCCTCTCTTCTTTCCTGTGGTGTTTGTAGATCCTTTCCTCATACTACTTCTTTTTCAGTTTTGAGCTTTTCACTAAACGCGTCTATCCCCCACTCCATTTTCTTTTGCATCACTATATCGTCAATGATAATTGTGAGCGATCTAAGGCGAACCCGGTTATGATTCATCTCTTCCTCTTGCCCGATATCTGTCGTGCGTGATCTTCTTTTGGGCCTCCCTTAATGAATATGCCTTGATTTTGGATTTCAAGGTTCTTTATGTCCTGCATAATGTTTTTGTTTTTTTTGTCATCCCGCAGGGTGTATTTGCTTTTTTTTCCTCGTACGTACATTTGGCGGTTTCCCTTCGGCGCCGTTTCGTTCTTCCTTTCCCCCCCGCCCTTTCTTTCCCAGGGTTCTGCCGCTGCTTATTCGGTGATTGCTAGGATATTATCCATAGTTCCTCTTATTCCCTCTGTTTTTACGGTTTGTCTTCCTCCCTGGCCGGACGCGCAGCCTTTTAATAAAACCTACGCAACTCACCTTTTTTTTCCCAGGTCAAGTTTCCACCAATTTGATGGTAGGCGATCCCTCCTTGCTCGGCCCAGTTCGTCTCACACGTCGAAACAAACTCAATTCCCCCCTTCCCCCATCTCTCCGCTGAGTGCCTTTTCCGACGTTCTTTTCCTTCGATCTGAAGACACATCCAACCGGCCTGATAGTCAAGGTGAGCACCCCTCTTTTCTGACTCCGCCGTTTGTATGTCTTAGTCCTGAGTTCGTCACAAGTCGTAGAGCCCCTCCCTCCGACGCACCAATTCCTCCTTTTTATCTCGTATTTAAATCGGTCTACACAAATCCTGTTGTTCATCACCTTGAAAGAAAGGACCTCAGTGAAGTCACAGTGGCCATTAGGTGCGCCGCGCCCCTCTTCTGCCCAGTCTCATCCTGGCTGAACCTATTCACAACGAGCACCTCTCCACCTTTGTTTTTTCTCCTCTTGTCAAGTGTCCGAGTCTGACAGTCTGTTTATAGCCCCCACTCCCGTTTCCTCGCGTCCTCCGCTCGCTTCACTTTGGCAATCGTTTGAACTGCTTGGGTTTCCTAATCAAGGGGCGTTTCCGGCCTGATAAGTCATCTAGAGTCACTGCCATTACACCCCCCATTTAAAGCGAAGTTTTTCCGCTTCTTGGGCGAGTCTGCTTAAAAGATGTACCTGAATTTCCCCTCTGTCGTTTTGCCTTTTACGCCGCGCTTCTCTTTCATTTCAAGACCTTCCTTCGGATGATAAAAAGTTTTTTAAGATTGGGTGCTCGTCCATGTTCAATTTGCTTTTGTAGGCCTGCCTCCCTGATGTTTTTTCTGTGTTTTGTTTCGCCCCTTTTGGAGCCGTTAGTTTTGGCGCACCATACATGGTGAGGGTCTTGCTAAGGATTGATGCGTTTGCACCTCAGCGCCGTTTCCGTACCTGTCATGGCAGTCGAATTTCTTTTTTTGCCTAACTGTTTAACGTCCTTCACCCTCAATGTAGGAAGAAGACATTTTTTAAATTGAGGATCCCTTCCCAGACTTACGTGGTCGGAATCCGTTGGGTAAATTTTCAGCAAAACGTTTCCGTGGTCGGTGGCGGTTCTCTTTTTCGCTGGTTCCCCTACTCCTCTTCTTTTTTTTCAGATAGCTAGCATAAATTTTATATTGAATTTTTCGGTGTCGGTGACAATCGGTGAATCTATAGAACGTAAGACTCGGCCAACTTTCTGGCATCGCGTTCCCTTTTCCAACTCTTCTTGATCAAAGCTAATGGTTTTAGTCGTGTCAAACTCTCTCTTCCCGTAGGCACAGGTTACCTCTCCCCCCTCAGTAAGGAAGAATAGACCCAGTAGATTTGTTGACTGTCAAACTTTCTTTGGGTTTTCCCCCGCTCCCCAGAACAGTTTACCCCAACCCCTTTATTTGCTTCAAGCTGTTCTTTCCCAGAAATGTTTTTTCTCCTATTGCCAACCAGGATGTGTCTCTTGTTCTCTGTTTTACTTGTGAGAGAGGTTGTACTTGGCCTTCCATCTCCGGAATTTCGCACTGAAGCCTGTTCGATGGAGATTATATTTATTCCCCGCATCCTCGTGGTGTTTTTATGAGCCAGCGTGCGAGTTGGAAGATTATCCCGCGCCCTCTTTTCCCCCCCCGCGCGCACACAGGGCCAACCGATGCTCGCACGCGGTGCAAGCGCCTCATTTCTTTCTTACTTGCCAATCTTCCACTTTTTGTCCCCCCTTTTTTTTTTTTTTTTTTTTTTTGATCGTTTTTCTTTTCAAATGCACATCAGACACGAAAGACCCCGAGCCTTTTCCTATGTGGTTAGGATTTTCTGCTCTTTCAGGGGGCCCGGCCTTTTCTCCCTAGTTTTACCGTTCCTCACATGATAGGTGACTCCCTAATCTTTTGGACGTCCTCGATGCACTCTATGTTGGTCCCCCCCCGGAGACTGGGTTCTTTTCCCCTCCTATGACCCCGACCCGCCAGTGACGCACCAGGACTTAGTCCCCCTGTTTATCGTCCTGTTGTTTCGATGCGCACTGAACTCCCCCTCGCTTCTTCCCTTTCCCGCGAAAAACCGGAACCCAGTCCCTCTGCACGTGTTTCGACGCGGTTGTAACTCTTAGATTTTGCACGGTCCGTGTCGTTCGTTGGATGGAGCGCCCCCGGGCACCCAGTACTTCGGGTCCGACAGTTTGGTGACTTTTTACGTCGGGACGAGTTGTGCCCCCCTCCCGACAACTTCCTTTTGCCCTGACCGTCCTTCTTCCTTGAAATAATTTTTCCCCTCCGATCCGGATAAATACTGATTTATCCCCTTTTGCTCCTTTTTCCCCCCCCCCTCCCCGGCCTCCAGGAACGGGGCGAGTCCCCTCTCCCCACCGCCTATGCCCCCTCCGTACGAACTGACCCTCACCGCTTTCTGCCCTTACGCCTCAATCTGCTTGTTTAATCGACATGGAAAGTACGGTCTGTCCCCCTCGGCGCTTTCTCCCCAAACCGACTCCGTTTCGAACCATCGACATCTTTACCTTATCATCTACCATCGCTGGCTTTACCACGTCTCCTGACTGTTCCTGTTTCATTGGCGGTGAAGCGATAGATTTTATGGTGAGGATTTTCCCCTTTCGTTTCGTTCCCCCCATTCTTTTTTCCTTGAATCGAGCTAGTCCTCTGAGGACGCCCGGCGACTGCTCTCTTCGACCCCCACCTGAAGCTTGTCGCTTTTTTCTTGTCGGGTGGGAAAGACCCCAGAGTAGTATAACCCCCCTTTTTTTCTTCTCTTTTTCTGGAAAGAGTTTCCTTTTCTTGCCTCTCTTTGCGCGGACGACTACTTTTTTCAATTTGTTTTCAACTTCGTTCTTTTTGCTCTCCTTTCTGCCCCCCCCTTTAGTCGGTTGGATAAGCTGTGAACTGTAATTGTTGGCGTAGCCCCCTTGTTTCAGCTTTGTGTCATCTCCGCCTCCGTCCCCAAACCCCCTGTCTTCTCATCTCTTGACTGAGAGAGGTATCATTCCTTTCGCCTTGGTTCTTCTCAAGTGTCGTCCACGCGACGGATCTTCCCTCCCCCTTCCTCGGTTTGCTTTTTGAGTGTTTCGCGTGGTGACGGCACGAACTTTGTACCTTCTCTTTCAACTTTTAGGTCTTTTTCGTTCCCGACCGACCGCCTGTCCCTGGACCCTTTGTGACCAACAACCGGGACTTTTTGCTTCTTTTTTCTTTTCCTGTCACGTCCTTTCTTAACGCGCTTCTTGAACCCCCCCCCCGGAAGGACCCCGCCGCTTTCTTATGAAGATCACCCCGAATAGACAGTAAGAGCCAAGCGGGACCCTCTTTTGACCTCAAGGCGTGTCCTTTTTCTCGAGCACTTCTCGCCAGAAATTTCAAAGCCCCCCTCTTTGTCACGATGCAGCAGAAGTACCCCTTCCTCTCTTCCCAACCTCACCACAGTATGCGGGACATAAAGTCTGTCCTCTCCCTGCCCATTCGGCAGGTCTTCTTCTTGGGGACGGACCCTTTTAGCCCACCAACTCTCAGATTCACGCCGCCCTCCTCTTCCCCAATACGGAAAGCCCGTTCTGAAACCGGGTCATTTGAGCCTGCCGCCATAACTTCTTTTCCCCCCCAGTATCTGAGATTCTGTTCTACTCACCCGAGCACGCATTTTTTAGACCCATTCTCCAATCAAGAAAATTCCCCCCCTCTCTAGTCATGATGAGGGAGCTGTAGCGCATACTTCTTTTCCTCCCCCCCTTTTTTTTTTGAGTCTCTCCTCTTTCCTGAGTCACAATAATTACTCAGCCAGCCTTTTCCCTTTTTGATTGTTTCGGTAAACTTTTCCCTATTCCCAACTCCCAGTCTATTGGCCTCCATTTACGGAATATAACTGGCTTATCCCGAAAAGTCTGCCTGTTTCTCAATATTACTTCCTTCTCTGATCTTTCGTTTGCGGAACGGTTTCATAAGTTACCGTCCTCTCCCTTTCCCTCTTCTGGACAGTTTTCTCCCTGCCTCTCACCTGACTGGGTGATTTTTGGGGTTCAGTCCACGCGGTCTCTTTGGTCAATGTTAGTCCAAAGTGAGGTGGCCTGGCGCGGTGATCGTACAATTTCTTACGTCCCTTGTATGGCCCTCGGGGGCTTTCTTTTTTTCGTGGCATCTATGGACGTGATCTTTATTAATTTCTCGCTTCCTTTCTTTACCGTCGCGTTTCATAAGCGGTTTTCCCACCAAGCAAGGAATAACAACAATTTTAAACTTACCTTTTTTTCATTTCTTTTTTCCAACAATGCCTTTCTGTGCGCGTATGCCCCTTGAGAGAGCACCCCCAACTTTGCAGTCACACGCGCCCCCCCCCACTAGACAGGGCCAAGTCTACTTCTTTTGGCGGACTCTCGTTCTTTTTTTTACTCCCCGTAGGCAATAACCCGGTTTCTCTGAAATTATCCACCTCTCTTCGCGCGAGTCGTTTGGATGTCAGGCGGAGCTACTCCCCCGTACGAGACGCCTGACCCTGTTTGCATCTCTTCTTTACTAGGTCTTCTCCGCCCTGACCTCCCGGTTTTCTCATTCGTTACAGCCCTTTCCCCGTTGAAATGCACTTGCCCCCTTCCCTTTTCGATCAACGATTGTTGACCTTGTTCTAATTCTTTGTCCCCCCAGAGCTTCCGTTTTCCCTTTTTCTACGCTTCTGCGCTCCCACCGCCCAAGCTCTATAGCCCAGTTGTTTTCCAGATATCTGTGAGTTTCGCGTCGCGTCCTTAGTTCCCGCTCGCTTCCAAATGTCAAGTTTAGAATTTTGCCTTGGGACTGACCCTCCTTTTCTCTATCCTGATTCCTTTCTTTTACCCGGCGCAAATTACCTTTCCCCCCTTACACGGACGTTGTTTCTCAATCGCTTGTTTATTGCTTTTCACTGAGTACTTTCAGACCGGTTTGAGTGTGAACGATCCGCGTTCGCCTTTTCCTTTCCCTTCACAGTACGTGCCCTTCCCTTCGGAGTCTTGTACCAAGAAAAGGATTGGAGTTTGTCCATTTTCTTTCCCTTTTCCCTGGTTTCTTGGATCGTTACGGCGGACCCCTTTCTAGGTCTTGATCATCTGTCTGAAAAGTTATGAATGTGAGGTTGGTTGTTCCAATGGCCTCCTTCTTTCCCATCTTAGTTCGTGTGTTCCCCTTTGCTTCGGTAGCGTTCACCACTTACCCCGAGAAGTTTCAGTCGGTTTCAGCTACTTGGCGGTTTTTTTGCCTCCCTCCCCCTTTGTGACTTCCACGTTTAAGACGGAGGACTTACTTGTTTTTTCCTGCGGTTCGTTTTTTTTACCCTCCGCCCCCTAACGTGACCGTGCCGCGACTTTTTTCAAGTTTCCACCGCGTCACGAAACACTTGTCAGGTGGACGGTTCTTTTTTACGCTTCTTTCACAGACTAAGTTTCTTTCTTGTCTTACAGGATTTCAGGGATCTTTCCTTTGCGTGTCCCCTTTGTCGGTCCATGTGGCATTGATCCTCACGCGCCGGGGACAACTTCCTTTGCTCCTCAAGGCTTCCACCCGATTTTGTTATAACCCTCTCTGTTCTTCCGTCCCTGGAGAAGAACTCGAAAAGGACTCAGCCCCGTAGGCCCCTCCCCTCCCCTGCTCTAATTTCTTCGGTGGCTTCGATTTTCCGAATTGTGTGGAAATACCTCTCACGATTCAGTTTCCCCGAAAGACCGTCCAGCGGTTCGTATTTTCCCAAGGCCCGGCGCTGGTTGCAACAGCGTCCGGTGCTGTCAGCTTTGGCCGCTTTGTTTGCGATTTTTCGCATGAAAATCGCCGGTTTAGAAATAGAAATCGTTCTCAGTCGTTCTCTTCTTTTTCCCCCTTTCCCTCTTTTTTTTGTTTCTTCTCTTCCCTCTCGCACATTTCTTCGGAGGCGAAAGATACCCTGATTGTTCCTTACCATCTCCATGTAGCAACAAGGCTGGAAACCCTTGCTATCCCAGAGACCGTTTATCATCGACTCATTTGATGTATCCGACACCCGCTGAAGGCTTACAAAGCGGTCCACAATGTGTTCCACGTTGTTAGAGTTTTCAGCTAATCAATGGAGATATCCTTCACGCCCCTGTTCCACTTGCAGGGTTTCTTGATTCAGTCCCCGTGCTTTCCTCGTAACCGGTCTTCCTTTTTTGCCCTCGTTGACTTCTCCCACATATTTTATTCGGGAGCCCCATCCTTTTGTGCCTTGCAGTTTGAGATTGCCGTGGACCTTCTTTCCCGGCGCGTCGGGTTTTCCGTTCTTCATGAGATTCCACCGACCCCCCCCTACCGTAAGCCCGGCCCTCGCAAATATCTCGCTGGGTCTAGGCGCATGCCGTTTCCATAGGGCGGTGTCCCGACCCGAGAACTTCCACTCCCCCTTGCACCGTTTTTCTTTTCGGTTGGTTGTATGTCCACTGATTCGCGGGCATTGTCCCTTTTTCTGCGTGGCTTGGAGCGCCGCATGAAACGATCACTTCGTCTCCTCACCTTCAAACCTTTTTTTTTCCGGTCTTTCCATCTTTCCCCCCCCCCTCCCTCCTTTCGCGCAATTACCTGGCTTGTGAAACCCCCTTCTTAATAAGTGGTGCTGTCCGATAAGGTCCCTTTTCACGGATTATTTGAATTGACCCCTCGTCCCCCACCCAACTTCACCGGCTCCATGACCGTTTCTCTCCCCCTGCACCGCCCGTCTATGCTCTCCGAATCTCCCTTCCACACGCTTTCATGTTTTTTTTGTTGTTGTTAATCCCCCAATCCTGTATTCTTAAGACCCGAAGCTGGATTGACGTATTGTCACTTTCACGGCGTCCAGCGCCCCTTCTCCCCGGTCCCCTTCCCAAACCCTCCAGTGTCCCCCCTTAGAACATCTGGCAGCCTTCCCGCTATTTTGTACCTTCGTTGACTTTTTTGACCTGGTATCGTTTAATCCGGCGGTTCCGCCTCTCGAGACCTTGTCCTGGTCACTCCCTTGCTTTGCCCACGCAATTTTCTTTCACCAACGATTGACAGTAATTTAGTTCCTAGTCCTTTTTTTCTGTCACTTCTCCTCTCTTTAAAAGAACAATTTTCTGTCTTTCCTTCGGGGTTGATTCTGCCTTTGACCCCTTTGAGCTTTTTTGACTTTATTTTCCTTGATTATTCCATTGGTAAGGGTCATTCTTCGCCCCCTCTCAAGGTGCACGAGGGCTTGCTGTTTCCAAGTGCGGAACACCTGTCTTCGGGTGTTTTCTCTCTTGAAATCCTGATGCACCCCTTGCTGCCTTTGCGTCCTGCGGTTCTCGCCTTGTGTATCTCCTCCCTTGACCTCAAACGCCGTCGTCTGAAGAGAGATGGCCTTGATTCGCCTGTTCTCCCCGCCAGTGTCTTCAGGACGCGCAAAGGCGCGCCCTGTCCCAATAGCGTAGCGAGTTCTGGTTTGGGTCCGTGTGGACGGACGAACGTGTGGCTCTCCTTCAGAGGTTTCGCTCCCGGCACCGTTTCTTTTGGACCGGCAACAACCCTGATTTTTCGTCCTTCCTCGCTGGACCCTCTTGATGATTTTTCCACCTTTGGCTACTCAAACAACCCGTGAATCCTTCCCCCCCCTTCCTGATACTTGATCACTCTCCATAAGCCAATGCCACTGACATGAGCCAGCGGAAGCCCTTTTTCCATCAAGGCGTGTTTTAAGTCCCAAGAATATTGACTAGCAGGCGTCCCTCCTTTCCCCCCCCCCTCAACTTTCTCCTCTTGACCCGCGAAGTACACCTGCCCTCCCCTGAAAACCCCAACCCCAGGTAGTGCGAGGACTAAAGGGCCATGAAGCTCAATGAGGGAGGATTTGCAGGGGGAGTTCAGTGATACCCACCCCGTCTGAACTCTCCTCCCTCCCCATCTATCGGGCCCCCCATCCTTCTCCTCCTTTTTCCCGGGTTCTGCGATTGAGCTGCATCTATTCTTCCCCGATATTGCAAATGGACTTATGTGGGTTTATACTTCACTTCTTTTTTTTCTTTATAAATCCAAGAACTTTCGCCTGGCTCGTAATGATTTGGCGATGCTGCTCCCCCCACCTTTTTTTTCCCCTCCCCCCCCCCCTTGGGTTGAGAGTATCTGGCGCGCATCGCCTCTCCCTCTCCAGGCGATGGTCGCTGAGTTTTAATTTAAAAGAATGACCTTTTCCTTAACCCCCCCAATTTCATTCCAATATAAGGACGTACGGCGCTATAGCACCCCTGGAGAACAGGTTAGATCATCGATTCCCTTAATGCCCTATCTCTTTCTTGCGTGTGGTGATATTTCTAGTTTTTGCTTAAACGTTTGAATCATCCCCCTGTCCTTGCTTTTGCGTTTTCTGTTGCACTTTATTTCATCATGTGGGTGATGTTTTGGTCATTTTTTTCATTTTACTTGCTGGTCAATTTTACTTTCGTTTTTTCTTTTTGCCCCCCTATGGCGTCCTTTTTCTGTAACCCTATTTCCTTTTTTCCAGCATTGACCTTTTTTTGCTCTTGCTCTTTTCGTGGCATTGTATGTTGATCCTTCTTTTCATGAGTGCGAGCGGCGTCTTTTGTTTTCGTATGCTTCGCTGGGCCATTTACGTCTCCCCTCCCTTTTTACCACCCCCTGACGCACCCACTCACTTGTTGTCAAGGTTCACACGTACTGCGGTGCTTGTATTTTCCGCCCGAGCGATGGCCCTTCTTTGAGTCACAACGCGCCCACCCCAACTCAAGTGCCATTTCCACTTTTCCCCCCCCTCCCTCCTCCTTTGGTCTGGGCGACGCTTTGCCGCGTCGCTTTGAATACCACAGGACTACCATTGCGTCCTTTTTACTTTTTTTTAATTTTCGACGGACGACTCCTTTTTTCTTTCCCTGATTCCCCTTCTCTCCTACACCCTCGTCCCTTCGACCGCCAACAGTTCATCCCGTTTCACCGGCTTCAGGCTTTCTTACGCCCCACCCTCAGCCTTTGTTCCGCCCTTCCTCCCCCCTCCCATTACCCCTCCGTTGACAAAAAATTGCCCCACATGTCGACTGATTTGGATTTCTTCGTGATCTCTATCCCAAAGTTTTCCCCCTAGCAAAAGGGTCTACGCGTCCCCGGCCCCCCACGCGGAAGAATAGTCTCCCCAGTGTGTTCACTATAGGATCCCCATTCAAGTTTTTTCGGGACCCGCTTTCTCACTGTCCTCTTTTTTTTCGACCTTCTTTGGTACCCTTTACTTCCTTGTCGGGACTCCCCATTGCGCATTCTTATCTTCCCACCGGGACAACTCCCGACCCAGTCGTTTTACGTGTTCCTCCCGCGCTTGGCGAGTCTTTCCGTACCGCTGTAGCCTCGAACGCGTTTGCTCACGCGGGCGCTTTTTCCGGACAGTACTTAGCGCCTCCGTTCTTTTGACCCACTCAAAGGATTTCTGACCCGTATGTCAAAGCTGTTCCCGTGAGAGTGCTACAGGACATATTCGGAGGTGCGCGATTCTTTCTCCCCCCGTTCCTGAGAAGTTGATTTTTGTAGTCAGGCAAGAAGTACTCAATCCGTTTTCTTATGGTGATCCGGAGCCCCTGTCTAGTTTGTCACCATATTCCCTTCCTTTTCTGTCCTTTCCAGTCCTCCTCCCTTTTTTTTAGTTTTGCACGAACTCAGAGTTAACCTCCCTTCATCCCTGTGCGAAGAGATTTGTTCAAAAGCACAAACCCCCCTTTCACGTTAGCCCTCTGCATTCATTTTTCCAACCAAGTCCTCACCCTTGGAGGTGGCCAGTTTATAGTCGTTTCTACGTTGCGTCTCTGATTAATTGCGTTACTAGCACCTGCTCTCATTATCAATTAGGTGGCGATTTGCCAGGTGTCGCTTTCAATCAGTTTCTTCCTCACCAGCCCTTCCCTGTTGCCACGTTTTCCTTTTTCTTCCTCGTCCTGCCAGTTCAATTTGGACCGTTAAGCTTTTAGTCCATGTTCACTGGCGACTCAATTCCTTCCCGGCCTCTCTCCTCACTCCTGACCCGTCACCCAGGACTTCCCTGCTAACTGGCTTCGATTTCTTTTTTGGTGCCTTTAACCCTCTCACCCTCTACCTTTGACCATTTTCCTTCTGTTTATACGTCAAGCGTGTCGGAGGTCCCGCAATCCGGCGCGTAGCTCGACACCTCTCTGCTTCCTCAGTTTTGCCTCCCTGTGTCCCAGAGGTTGCTTGGACTGCCACTAGCCGAAAATCTTACCGAAGCTTCG
>Ga0179593_1292668_pt1 | contig 15836 bp, 14 predicted proteins | sample CZODoug2_1_08_16_FD_185931 | JGI IMG/M metagenome (GOLD analysis project Ga0179593, IMG submission 185931) | Vadose zone soil fungal communities from Angelo Coast Range Reserve, California, USA - CZODoug2_1_08_16fungal (PacBio error correction) | ecosystem: Environmental > Terrestrial > Soil >... | reverse complement strand
TATCGTGATGTGACTCCTGCATCCTTCTACCTTCACCGCAAATCTGTACCCTAAATGTGCACAGAGGGTTCGTGGCTATCACCTTAGTAAGCTACCTGGAATAGTACAATGGACAACTTTGTGTTCTTCTCCTCCCCTGCTTGCTTTATCCCCAAGTCACTTGGAAGAAGCAGACTACGCAAACTTCTTTGTTGTTTTCGAGTAGCCCTCCCTTTGAAACCAATACCTCCGGTGATTAGGTCCTACTTAATAATCTCCACTGTCGCATGTTCATTTTTAAATGTGATATGCTTGTTCCCCTGATGGTGATTCATAACATTTTTCTTACTTCCTTTCATCCCCACGCTATGTGGTCCTGGTTCCGCTATCACATGTTTCCCCTGGTCCTGGATTCCCTCCTCAAGATGGGGATTTCTGCCACCCGTTCTTTTTCCCCTCAGCCACCATCATCATCGTTCCTGTCGCACTTCTCAATAATTCATCTCTCTGCTCTTGTGATGATACGATCTCCTCTTCTTAACCTCGAATCGTGCGTAGTTCAGGTCCCCTGCACTACACCCCGACCATGGTTTGCTACCATAGAACGCCAAGATCTCTAACTGCGTTTTGTTTCTTGCGCCCCCTTCACATTGCTCCGTTACTTATAGTGGCGTAGTTTTTACGAATTACCTCTCCCGTTCCTGCTTATTTTGTGGTTGGGTGTGGCTGTGTCAGTCTTGTTCCCTTGTTGTCCGGTCTTCCAGGCACCTCTAGGGCCCACCAAATTAACCCACCCTGGCATTTGTCCCTTCCGGCCAGGGTATTCAGACACTTATTTCCCATCCCGTTATGAGAAACGTGCCTTCCTTTCATAAGTTACTCGTCACATAGAGGCCGAGCCTTTTTTCTCCTGCCCTTTCACGAGACTGTCGCACATCTTTTTTTGTTTTACTTGCCTCCTTATCTTTCGTACCTGTATACTGACCCCTTCCCACGACGGCGTGTTATTATTATCATGTTCGGCCCATTATGGAAGCCGTATCTCTTGGGCTGCTCTGTTGTCGTTTATACTGTCCGTATGTTCCCAGATTTCTTCTTGATCTTTCCTGGTATCATTGGTTATGGTATCCTGATCGCCCCCAGATGTACACAGTGAGCCTTCCTGTTGCTCTTTTTCCATCAGTAGCGCCTTTGCGCTGGAGACCAGTGATCCTTACTTCCCCCGTAGGATCCCCCTCGCGTCCCACCCTCAACGACTCCCACTTTTTCTCCCGCTCCTCCCCAGCATCGACGCAAACGTTTCCTTCAGCGTTTCCCCTATTCGAGTCCGTGATCCCCTGTGCCCTGTCTTCACGTGCCGCGGTAATTTGCCCCCGTGTCTATTGCTGCTCTTGTAATGTCCTCATGTTGCTTTCACTTTTCTATGTTCTGTGGGCGAGCAGGTCCCACTGCCAGATTAGGTACGTGCTCTGATCAGTTTTTTTACTCATTCAGGGACGACACAGTCCTCGGACGGTGGTCACCGCCTGATTTCTTTGCACTACCTCCCCCTATTACCTGTATGGTATTATCTATTGTTTATGCTCCATACCTGGTTCGTCCCTTCTGTTATGCAGCATATCTGTTCTTCTTTTTGATTTCATTCTCCCTCTTTTTTGAAACGTGACCCGGTCTCTTTATCTTTACGTCTCTGCCTAATGAACCCTTGCTTTACCCTCGTTTTCCCCCTCCCTTCTTTACCTCCGCTGGGTTCTCATGTCAGTATTCTTTCCCGTTTGACCACGCCCTTAGCCAAAACACCATTGCCTCCGAGAGGCGTCTTTCTTTTTTGTGGATTAACCTGATATTTGTGCTTCTCCCCCCGTCCTTTCTTATCATCGCCCCCCCCCCCCCGTTACGTGCACACATCCTCTACTATATACTCTCCGTCTGGGTCACTCTGTCTGCTTTATGCAGCCCCCCCCACCAGGCCAAGCCCCTGATTTCTAATCTCTATCTTTTCAGCAATCCCCTCACTCAACTCGGCAAATCGCTACTGTTGTCCTCCCCATCGCCTTTTCTTGTTGCCACACCCCCCCTTATTCTCGAGCTCTGTTTTGCGTATATTGAACGTGCTTTCTTTTCCACTCCCAACATACCCGGACGTTGCGTTTTCGTGGCTGATTTATTGTTCATTGATGCGTTGGCCCACCCTTCTTTTCAACTTATGATTGAGTCAGAGCAGATAAGCAGAGGTTTTATCTCCGCCCTACTGTAGGCATGGTGCCCACGGCTTGGGTTTTCCAATTATTACACCTCGCCCGTTTAGAGGATGGACACGGTTCTTCTTTTCCGCGTTGCCGCGACACCCTTGTTGTGGAGGTCCCTTTGTGCCGTTGCCTTTTCTGTTTTTTTCACACCAAATTGTACGGATTCGTGGAATCCACGCGACCTGCCCTTTGTATCCAGCGCTTTTTTTCCCTCTCGCAGTCGGGTTTGTGTTGAACGGATCGGTAAATAGTGGATGCGGCGTTCCTTAATTCCTAATCACGAGGCACACGGGTTGGTCGGGGATTAGTCTTGAGGCGGCTCGCGTTTTTTGACCCCTGGGTGTAAGACTGTTGGACCCATCCTTTCGCCGTGATCCCCGTTCCCCAGATGCGTATACCTATTGTTGTTCTTTCTCTTTCCCCCCTTTGTTGATCTTATTAGCCCCATTGATCGCTTGCACGGTTTTCCCTCCATCCCACTTCGGCCAGTGAACTCAGTGGCATCGTCCCCCACAGCTGAGGGCCTCCCCTCTTTTTTTGCCCCCGTAGTCCACATCTTTATCCAGCCAGTCTGACCAACGGAGCCCGCGTCCCCCCTGCGACACCTCCTCTCATAGTTCCCCCCGATCGACGCATCTCGTTTCTCTCCCCAGTGGCCCCCCCCCTACAGACAATCCAGCCCCTTTTAAACGGCTTGTTTGTCGTTGGTTCCCAAAGGTCCTCATCGTGGCCTAGGCATCAGTTAGTTTTCCATGACCTTTTTCTGTATACTCTATATTTGCCGTTTACTTCCGCTTGGAACGAAATTCTGTCCTCCCGCTCGATTATTGACTGCACCTGGGTTTCCCCCCTTGCCATCCCAGAAAACCCGACACCCCCCTTGGCTTCTTTAACGCCAGTTATCCATCTCCGTCTCTACTTTTATCCGGGCCTCCCCGGGTGACGCCTGGCCTAATCCAAATTCATTTTCCCTAAACCGCACTCCGTTGTGTGCCATTTTTGATTTCTTTGAGCTGCCCCCCTTTCAGATGAATTACTACCTTTCCAGGAGTGTTTTTAAGTGGGCCTCGTCGCCAACAGTTTCCCCGCGTCTCCTGTGTTCCGACCATGCCCACCAGTAGCCGATGTATGCCACCCCATTATGCCCGTCTGAAGACTCCTCGCCTTGACGCTCTGCCCTTCCAGACAGTCCCTGCATTCTTGCCGATCTTCCTATCTGGTTGCGTAGTCCTCTGTATAAACCTGTGTCTTTATGCTTATTTTGCGATTTTTGCGCTGTCGGCCAGGGGTCGAAGTTAGATCTCTGGCTGAAGCTGCGGGTCCAAACCCCCCCGTTGTAGACTCGGTAAACTCCCTGGACGCCACAGATGGTGGTCTTTACACCTCTTTTTCTCTGTCGTTGTTCCCCCCCAGGGCCTTACGATTGACCTTCCCGTATGGTGTGCAAGCTTCTCTCCACGCCTCTCTCTCTTTCTCTATACTCCCGGTTTGCTAGAGATCCTAGTATTATTCCTTTTCCGCAAAATTGCTTGACTGGCTCCTCATTTCGTCGAGGTCGACACCCTATTTAGACAGGGGTTTTTCTGGGCTGATCTACCGGCAAGCCGCCGAGTTCTTTTTCGTCGGGCTCAATGAGGATGAAGAGTGGCTCGATTGTCCCCCCTCCTCTTACGCGGTGGCTTCTTCGTATTTGGCTTTCCTTTTCCGTCTCTGTAAGAGACTGGCTTCCATTGCCTGGTTCTCAACCAGGGGTCGTTCTGACCGTTGTAATGACCCTACTTCCCCCCCTCTTTGTTCAGCGTCCGTCTTCCGTCAGACCGCCGCCCCCCCTGAGTGGCCCTATCTCGGGGTCTCCCATAGGATATAATCATACACAAGCACAGGCTGAAGCATCATTGCGAGCGACCCTTACGCCCTACGCAGAGCCCCCTTGATTTGTACCCTCCTATGTTCCCTCTAACCTCTTTCTGCTGCCGCCTTTCGCCGGCTCGACGCTCCCCCCTTTTTATTCCGTCCCCCGGAGTGCGCAACGAGGCTCGCCCGCTATGTGCATAAGTTCGCGTCGTCCGAATATCCTAGGTCCACTGACCCAACAGTTCTTCCGGACCAAGAGATTAATCTAACAGGCATTCGGAAAGGGTACCCCCTTATGCAGGCGTAGTAACGAAGAATTTGCGACAAAAGAAGCAAGAGATGTTTTGGTCCCCCCCAGGTTCCTTACGCCCTTACTGATCAGACGTCCTTTCCACAGCACCCGCCGTCTTTCTCCTGTAGATGGCCGAAGGCTCCCGTTCTTCTTCGTCAGGGACAGCTACGCCCTTCTCGTTTGTTCCTGCCCGCTTGCGGCAAAATTGAGATTTTTTTTTCTACCGCTACCCCCCCTCTGTGAACCGCCGCATCACTCATCCTGACACCAACGTCCCCAACCCCACTTTAGTCTCGATGTATGGTAGCCAGTGGCCGGGGGCAAGTGTGATAGCACCACTGTGCGGATCGGAGGTTTTGCTTGTCCGGCACTCCTGCAGCCCCGACGAGGCCTCTCTCGCTTTTGTAATCTGATAAGAACTTCTGGCGTGAATCCTAGAGGTTGTACCGACGCCCACCCTTGTTTTTTCCCTCCCCGAGCCCTTCAATTTTCCCTCTCACCCTGCGGCACTTCGGCGATCTCGACCCATAACGTTTTGCGCTGTACACCATAGTACTTGGACTATCACACCGCCGCTGGAACTTTGACCTTGACCACTACGTCCTAGAAGTTCGAATTAACGTCTGCAGGACTCAAAGCATTTTTGTATTTTGCCAGCCTGGGCACATAAGGGTCCCTCCTGTTTCTCAGGGTCCTGACCTTCAGCCACTTGATTTCCCGTAGGAGTGGCCCCTCCGGACAGGGGCCTAAGAACTGTGGGTCCCCAGCTTCCCTCCTGATTAGCAGTTTTTCGCCCACTTTCTTGCTTTACAGGTGCCCCTTTCCAACTGGTCTCTATCGGTTTCTGGATTTGTTTTGCTTTCGGTCATCTTTTAAGAAGCATGAACACAACAGTTTTCAAGCGTTGACTAGACGGTGTCCCTATAACTTCCCTTTTATTTCTACCGTATCGAGTTTCGGTTTGAGTGTGCTACCCGGGAAACCGTCTTTTTTGCGTTTTTGACCCGGACATCTCGCTCGATTTTCCCGAATACTAGTTCCTTGCTAGTTTCTGCACATCTATCCCGCCGGACTTCCACTCTCATCCTCTTAAACCACGAATGCCCAAAAAAACCCCCACAACGCCCCCTTCCGGTTAATGACTCTTCTGCCCTTCGCTTCCAGTTCTTGCCCTTTTCTCCTTGAGCTTGTGGCAACCTTTCAGCCCCCCGTTTTTGGCAGTGTAGGCTGTTCTCCCCCCCCCCCACGGTCTAGTCCTGACCATGCCATCCAACCCCTTGTCTGCATTTACATGAAACCCCTTTGACAACCTATTGGGACCCTCATCCGGCGCACGGCTCTCTTTCCAGAACATCATCCAAAGAGCCCAACATCAGCCTAAGCTTTGCGCCACTACGGCCCGTATGTCCATGGTTTCGGCCCTGGCATGCCGTTGAGAACGCCTCTGTCTGTTGTGCATCCTTCAACAAATCGGTCGCACCACTGCACCCCCTTTAGCCTTTACCGCCTATTTCTGCCGCCAACCCCCCCAGCCTAAATTAACGTACGTACCTTTTAACACCCCAGGCTGTGAGTAGAATCGGGCACCCTCCTAGGTCAACCTACCCAGTTAATTGAAGTTGACCCCTTGAATACCTACGCCACTTCCCATCATAGTGCTCCGACTCTACCTACCCGAGAACCGAATTTGCCACCCTTAAACATCCTTGATGTCGTCAGAACTCCCCTTCGACTGTGCCGGCTTTTGACATCACCCCGTAGTCCAGTAGGTACGATAGACGCTTCCCCCGGCGCAGCGACCCATGGCTAGCCGGCTCTGGTAGGCCCTGGTCACCCCCCGACGGTCCCTGGCCAATTACTGTTTGTCCCAGACTACCTGAGTTCCCCCTTTCACTGCCAATTATCATTTACTAAACATGGAGCCACCAGTGTCCCACCCCCCTTTGTCTCGTTACTTTGTACCCGATTTCTGACATTTGATGTAGGTATTAGGACACATAGTTCATTTGGCAAACCAAGCCGACTTATTTTTTTTTTTTTTTTTGACGGGCACTTTAATAGGGGTTCCAGGAGAAGGACGGTCGCTCGTTAGAAGCAATCGATGAATGAGCGAGCTTAATTATTCCGGGGAGCACGGTTGATGAAATCAAAGGGGGGTCTCCCGAGACTTCCGTACATTATCCCCCCCCCGCACTTTCTTTGTGAAGATGCTTGTAACACAGTCAGTCCTGTTACTACCCGCTCCTCTGGGGTGTCGTAAGGAAGCTAAGAGTACATTTAATGTTGTTAAAGCTTAAAGGGCTTCTACTGAGGTGAGTCGGAGTAAGACCTGGCACCTTTCCTCATAGAAGAAGGGAATTTTTTATGGGAAATGTATTACCGATATTTTCCTCTTTTCCACCCAGAAGTTGTATTCAGACTCCAACCTCTATACTCCCCAGTTCCCCACTCTATCCTCGTTCTATTTTTTACCCCTTCTTTGCCCATCTTCTTTCGCGAAGGCGATATAACGCTGCGATTACTAGTACCCCCATTTTCCCTTACCGATGGTGATACCCTTGCTAATTACTATCTTGTACAATGTCTCTGCCCTCGATACTCCCCCCCCCTGACACCGATTCCCTTTCGCACATCTGTCACATGTATCGTGATTACCTTGACGGACCTGCCTATTTCATTATCCCTCTCATTGCTGTTTGCTAGCGATGGTCGTTCCTGTCAGTTCTGAGCGATCAGGGTTGTTCATCTTCTCCCTTCGTTTCACCGTTTTATCCCCCATAGCATTCTTCTTGTGGTACTGAGCCTTAGTAGGGGCGGGCGTGATCTTCCAATTCCGTGTTAATCTTGTTCCAGGACTTAAGGCAGCAGGATCCCGATTCCCCTCTCACCTACCTACCCTCCTTCGCTTCACCCCTTTTTTCCGTCCTCTTCCCTGCCTCTGTAACAATCTAACTGCGAGATGGTAGTTTCCGCTCCCGACGAGAATCTTCCCTATCAGTGGTTGTCAAGTGCTCTACCAATTTGTCCCTTGCACACTTCGGGGGGGGCTGTATTTTTTTTGTTCCCCCATTCTGACCCTTTGATCACCGTCCACAAACGGTATTCAAGAATGCCACCTCCCCGGTATCAGTCCTTCCTTCCCCCTCACCCGATCGCTTTCCCTGCGGTCCCTTTTTCCGGGGAGACTAGATAATTGTGATTTCCACCACTTCTCTTTTGTGGAGGGCCCCCCCCCCTTTGACCATTTGTTACCTTCTTGGAGTGTAGCATCATTGGAGTGTCTCAAGTTTCAGACTTTAGGGGTCCTCAGATCTGTCATTCGTCCCGTTGCTTTGTACTTAAGAGGATCCTTCATCACCCCCTTTTTTCCTTCACCTTTCCTATTTCTCTACTCCCATTCTTGCTATTCTCATGTGGTCACACACGCGTTGTATCCCCAATAGGTTATACTGAATATACCTATACCCCGCAACTTCCCCCCTACGTCAGTTCTCCTTTCTCAATTATTCCCCCCTCTTGTTTTTTTGTGGCATCTTCTACTCCCCCTTTGAGTCCTCAGGACAAGTGATCTGCACCAGTCCCCATTGTCCCGTAAGCGCTTTGAATTTTCCCTGCTCCCATTCTTTATTCACATTTCGGATAAACGCCATCTGCCTTCGCTGTCATCGTGTCGACAGGCCGCTCTTTCCTTTTTTATCTGTTATCTAATGCCTCGGTTTATTCATCGCCGGTGGTATATTCCTGTCTTCAAGCCTCTCATTACTTTATCGGGGCGAATCTGTGCTCTTATGGATGAACCCGGCTTAATTGTACGCTAGTACGCTTGCCTTTCCCGATTGCGATACGATTAGGACCCCCACCCTTCTCATCCTCCCCTGACCCCAATCGCCCCAAGCGCATCTCAGTAGATCATCCTTGTGGTCACACGCCTATGAAGCCTACCGGGTTACAGGAACTTTGCTTTCCCGGGCGGATTCCCCCCCATCTTTCTGAGGACTTTCCCCCGGGAGAGCGGAATGAGGGGACCCGAGGTCAGCATTGAGTGCATCGGTCTTTTCTACCGGTATTGAAGTTCCTATACCTTCTTTTTATCCCGTCGGTATCGTTTTTTTCTACGTGGCGTTGCCTTTGGAAGGTCCATCCCCCTCTGTGTTGCGTCAGCCCTCCCTTCAGAGTTTCTTCCTTACGTCCACCCTTTCCCTGAACCGCGTAAGCATCCCCTTTGCGGTACTCTGTTTGTACGTCGTGAGATACGGAAGCACCTCAAAGCTTTCAAACCTTTATAAGCCAGCGCCTTGCTATCCCACCTGTCCCAACTACCTTTAAATCGGCGTCGAGCTTTTTGCAAACCAAGGGTCTACCCCCCCGCGCTTACAGCGGGGTTGCATCTACCTACTAAGCCCTCCGTTGCCCTTTACTTTAATTTAACAGATATGCTCCATAATATGCTCGTTTTCTGAAGCCCAACACTCCCTACTTCTTTTTTTTCGACTAGTCACTTCTCTTGGGCCACTGAGTAAACTATTCAGCAGAAAGCACAGATTCTTATTAGCTGGCTTCACCGAAGCTCTTGTCATCCTCGCGGTCTTTAGCTGTATCAGTTTTTGTGGACGGCTTTCGTTTCCGTATTGCAGTCCCGCCAGACCTGGTTGTAAATTTGTGTATGTGCCTACCACGCGGACAGAGGAGATCGTGTGTTCGGTTTAGTGACACGTTTTAACCTTCTATCCTGCCCCCTCACGTCCCCGGTATGAGTTCTGTCGTTTTCCCCGGTTGATAATGGCTCCCGTTTGTTGCTTGCTTTGCTTTGTCCTCCCACTTCCGACGGGACGACCCCTTTTTTAGAATATTCTTTCATCGACCCCTTGTCCTCATGTCCTACCACTTAAGTCCTTCTCCCCCCCATGACCCACTTCTTTACAGACAGCGTGGACATAAGACTTCGCTTGTAGGCATGATCTGCTTTTCTTTTCCGTCCTTGCTCAGGATTACAGTTTCCATGCTAACCTTTCCTTTTTCTGTCCCCAACAGCCACACGTTCGTAATTTCATCTCTCCTTTGAGGATTAAGGACACAGCCCTCGCTTTTTGCTCTCCGCAGGGTATATCGCTCTTTGTTGGCCTTTCCCCTGGTCTTTTACCTGTTCCCGTCTCACTTCTACCCTTTTGACCCTCACGGCTAGTTTGTCATACATAATATAAACCCTTGCTTGTGTTGATGTTACCTGTACCCCCAACTCCTTTTTCTAAGGAGAGGCATATCCATCGTGTTGCACCTCCCTACCTCCCCCCTACCTTTTTAAACATAGAGGCTCGCACCTTTGATAAAGGGGAACCGGCGCAATGGGTCGATGGTCGCATGTTTATTTCTGACGGGTGACTAGAATTTGACATTGTCTTTCTTTGGCACGACTTCCTCTCTCCTGGTGCACAACTTTAGGAGAAAACTGGCCAATCTTTTTTTTCCTCCATCCACATCATTCGTGGTTTTGATTTCTTTTACTACTTTTCTCCCGGTGTTGTTCACCCTTTTTCTTATATGTCCACCCCGCATGCCTTTAGCCTGGCTTTCCGTAGCACCACAAGTGGCATAATCCCAACCCTCACCCATCTTCTCCACCACCTTACTCGCTTTTATGGTCCATTTAGTTTGGGGCGAGCTGCACTGATCCCTGTTATCTTCGGTTCCCCCCCCCCGTCGTAGACTCATGAAGCGCCCCCCATATGTGTCTCTGCCTGCCCATTCAGGCTCTCCTGGAGCTTTCCACGCTCGATCAAAAAAAATCCCTCTTCAATCTGTTATAATTTGGAGCCAGTCTGTTGTTTGGCCTGAAACCCGCTTATCTCCTCTGTACGCAACCCCGGATACGAGGACATTCGATCCCGGAGATACTTTCTGGTCAAATCGTTTTATTGGTAAATCTGTTTTACTTAAGCTGATGCTCCTCCCTCCCCCTTCTTTTGTGCTTTTCCCCCCAGTTGATGTCTTTATGCTGTGGAAGTTGTTTTCGTGAGATCGAATCAAGTCTTTCACCTTTCCCTTCTTTCTTCACCAGTCGTTTCCTTTTTTCTTCCCCCCAGACGGTTTACTGTATATAGGCCTTTGAAGACCTGTTATTCTTCTGGCCTTATTTTTGTACCTATTTATATGATTGCCTTCGTTTCTTTTTTCTGTGGCATCCCCTTTCCTTCGGGTCGGACCAACCAAGCCTTTAAAGACTCCCCCCTCTGACACTCTGCTGTTATTCCTACCCCCCCTATTTCCATTTTCACTTCCCACACTCTCACCCCCTTGCATTGCACCCCGGCGCTTCTCTAGAACAGGGGTTCATGGCTGTTTTGTTTCATACCCCGTCATCACGGCCCCACGCGCTGTCTGCTTTCATCTCCCCCCCGCATGGTTTCCACCCAGACCTCTGGCGGACCCCGCGTTGAAAGGCAGAACTTTACTTCATCCTATCCTGAACACGATGCCGCTACAAGAAGATCTGCGTTGTCTTTTTTCGCTCTGATCCTTATCTTTTCCTCGTCTCCACCGGCACGGCCAAGGTGTCTTCTACCCTTTGAGCCTTGATATCCAAGAAGACGTCACTTTTCAGTGTTATTTTCCCCCCCGACTTCCGTCATCCGTTATTTACCCCTATCAATCTACCCGACTACTTTTACGACAGGGACCGCTTGAGCTGTCGCGCATCTTTGCCGTTTTTATGTTCTTTTTTCTGGTCCCCCCCCCTTATGCAGCCCGTTCTTTTTTTGATTTTAAGGTTATAGACTGCCGTTGTACCTACCATTCCACCCCTCTTGTTTGGTCTTACCTGTACGCTTTTTTTCTGTCAGAGAGACGTCACACAATTTAGGCTATTTTCAGTGGGGGAAATAGGCGGCACTTTTCTTTTTCTTTTTCCCCCCCCCTACCACGCTCTGCCCCAGTGAGATTTATCAAGCTCATTTCCCATGACTAGCTACTTGTGTTTTTATTTCGACAGATGTTACGACTGAATCATGTTTACCCCCCCCCTCTTTCACTCTCGGCCCAGCGTTCCTTCCCTCTGATCCGCACGATGGAATTATCGTTTACAACTCCTTATTGTCGCCCAGAGAGGTCTCCCCCTTTTCACGGACCCTCAATCGTTAGCTCTCGTATGATCTCCCCTTTTATCAGTGGTTTTTGGCCCCCTCCTGCGTTATGCTTTCGGTTGTCTTCTACTACCCCTGATTTTGTTCCCTAACACTTAGATCGACCTCCCGTTGTAAGCGGTGAAAGCGTTCTCATCATACCATCAAGTGGACCATCCCTTTTCTCGGCCTACCCTCTTCAACGCCCCTTCCTTTTTGCTTTCGATACATTCCCTATAACCCCAGCCCTTAGTCATTCAAATGCCTTGTTTGAATGGATCCCTTCCCCTCTCAGAGTGACACGTGCGTCTTCTCCCGCTATCCTTGGTACTGAAGTGATAGATGTCAACCTTGCACCCTGACATTTCGGGGACTCCTAACTTTGCACCTTGGTTTCCTTTTTGTCCCCTGGTAGAGCCGTTGATCACCTTGTGGCATCTCACTGGCCACCCAAAGCCATAGTATGGCTAGTTGTGCCACCAGTGAGATTTATACCTTGAAGCCTCTAGCTTCGCCCGCTTGTCTCTCTATCGGCCCGTGAGTACAGTGCCAGGTAGAATTCCGTTGATTAGCCCCGCGAGTGTTCACACACCACTTTCCCCGATTCTCCCCAAAATTAGTAAGATGGAGGAGATAATCGGTTCAGTTTTCCCCGAACCTTTAGGGTCTGTGATTACTCCCTGCGAGAGCTCTCGCCCTCGTTCCGTCTTCATGTGTTTGATAGTAGAGACGTTGCGCACGACCCCATCCAGTTCCCTTTGAAATACCATACGTGACGTGCTCCATCGTACTTGAAATTTCTTTCGCAACCCACGAGCGCCCCGACTGGATTCTCCTTGCTCTGCCCCTCCCTGTCCCGCAACGGCCCCACTCTATCTTGTCTTAGAATCGTTCATCCATTACTCTGGTTTCGATTTCATCTTCAGGTCGTAGGCCAGCTCTCTCGTGGAACAAATTAAATGCCACCCAAGGTGTCTCGCACCCTTTTTTTTTTGACCCCCGGCATGTGTTCTATCAGTCGACATTAGAGCCCCCTCCAGGCTACGTAGACGGCACCTGTCGCAGTCCAGCTTTCTCCTTTTTGACGTACCTGCCCCGTTTTCTCCCGGCATGTTTCTCCCCCTCCGGCTGTGTATGAGATCGTCTCCACAGCATTGGGAATGTTGAATTTCTGCGCTATCTATGTCCCAAGTCCTCTGAATTTCGACCCGAATGCGTTTCTCAGCTTGCCAGACCTTTTTCACCCTGCTTTTACCATCTATAAAGTTTTATTCTCAGGAATCGAGCAATCGTCTTCCGAGAACTTTTTAACAGTTTCATGATTTATTCTCTGGAGATTCATTCCGTGGCTTGCAGCGAGTTCAGCTTACAGAATTTGCGAAGGGTCAGTTGGATTTTTCAGTCCTTGAATCCCTTTTTGATGAAGAGTTGTTCACTCTTCTGTCGTGCTCAAGTGTGATTTCATAGGGTCATATGGAGCTGCTCTCGTGGGGTGCTCTTTTGGCGTGTTTTCTTCGTTGTACCCGCCGTATCGATGGGTTGAAACTGACGCCGGAATCCCTGTCCTGTCCCCAGCCCCGCTATGAGCAAGAACCAATTGTCCTCTACTGATCACTCGAAGACGCCCGTCCGGGCAGCAACAACCATTTCCTGTTCATGATTGCTCCCCCCGCCTTGCTTATCTCTAACTCCCATACTTCCCCAATGCCGGAAGAGTTGTTGCCCACTGTTCATGAGTGCCCATTTTCTCCCTGTCTCCAATTCCCCCTTTTACATTAGTTATAATTTGCTTGTTTAATCTTGCTCGTTTTTTCCCCCCCACCTAATTCCGCACGTGTTTTAGTCCTCGCCAGACAGCACACCGTATGCCCTTAGTTCCCGATGATGTTCACATTACAAGACAGAATCGCCCTTTCTAAGCGCACTGGCGTGGTGCCTACCGCCACTGACACTCAGCGTTTTTTATTACTTTACCCGACGTTTGTTTTCCTCAGTCGTGTCCCATTCCCCCCGTGTGGGGATTTCCTTAACCGTCATGGCACGGTGGCCGTCTGCTGATTTGTGTGAAGGAGGTGTGTACTCTTCAGACCTCACTTTCCCCCCTTTCTTCGTGTTTCTTTGGTTTTCCCCGGTTTCTCTGTCTAAGAGAAAGGTGTGCGTCTGTTTGTGAAGTGCCATTTAGACGGACAACCCAGGAGTCATTTCCAAGCAGTGTCTTTCCCTTTCCCGATTTTCCACCACCGGCGGACCTTGCACCCCCCTGTCTACGATGGTACACTGAGCCCGAGCGTTTGGTCTCATTTCCACCCCCATCCTCGTCCCGCCTATTTCCAACACAAAGGGCTTGCCCATTTCTCGTATTCAGTTGCTAGTGTTTACCTCGGCTTTCCCACCAGCCCATGTCTTTGTGTCTCTCCCTTTTTTATCTCCCCTCTGTTACTGGCGACCAAATGGCCGTCACAATGCATAATAAGCACCTTCAGCAAACCGGCAACGCGTCTTCCCCGCTATATCCTCTGGGTGACCCTTGTTCCTTTTTTTGAGAGAGTACCCGTGGCCACTCTTAATGTCTACCATTGCACTGGGATAAGCAATGGAGTCCAAGACGGTTTCCTCGAAACCTAGAGGTTCCATCGATCATTACCCAAGCGATGTACCGATTGGAACTATCATGGCGACTTGTATGCGTGGGCGGCGTTGTTTTTCTCGAGCCGATACATTGTCTTTTTTGCTTCATTCTGTAGTAGATTGCTCCCAGGTCTTTTAATTTACACCTTGTCCGACGCCCAGGCTAGCACTTTCCTCAGTTTATGCCTCGGCCCCCAACTGTACCTTTTGTGTTTTGCGGCTAGATGCTCTGCGTGGACCAGGGGCGTGGGTGCAAATACTCTAACGAGGGCTGATGTCCCCACGCTCTTCCCCGGGAGCTCTACCGACAAGGCTCCCCCTCAACCCCCCCGCAAATCCGCCGCGCCCCTCTATCCAGCTTGACCCCTTTGTCCTTCCCCCAATTGCCTCGGCCCTGTTCTTTTCTCGCAGAGAGGCTTTATTTGCGTTTATCCAGATCTGTTGCATGTGTTCCGCCTTGCGTTTAGCAATCCTCAGACATGATTCTTTCGGTGTAAGCGATCCCCAAACCAACAATTCCACGTTTTTAATGCTATTGCACCCTTTCTCTTCTTGCACATCTTTGGTCGCCCCCTCGGAAAGTTCGCCTAGGGGCGATACCATTCTTTCCCCCCATCCTCTCCCGATATTCGTCCGCGCGTAAATCTTCCCTGTGTCCACGCTGCAGAGCCAAACCAATCCCCTCCTGTTTACAATAGTTGGACAAGATTAAGATGACCCTCTTCCCTCATTGACCCCTGAGGGATATTGCCAGACACTGCGCATTCGTTAGGACATGTCAGACTGAGAGTTGTTTTCTTCCGGAGGATATGATGCTCCAAAAGCTTGTCGCGCGGGGGATTCCCGGATAGGGTTGAACGTCTTTTTTGCTACGTTACGACTTCACCCTCTCCCTTGCGCTTCTTGCCTCCGTTATAGAAACTTACATCCGTATGGGCGCGGCAAGGGTGGAGATAGAGTTTCCTTCCTCTGGGGATCCGTTTCCTCTGGCTGTCCCCACCTGCCCACCTCCCTGCCACACATGTTTTCTTTCCGCCCGTATTCGGCAACCCGGTCCCGCTGTATGAATCCGCCTGAATTTTATTACGGGTCTTGTGTCTGCCTTGTTCGGCAGCGCTGAACGCCGTGCGTATTTTGTTCCCCTAGTGACCCCGTCCCAAACATTTTGGACTTCCTTCGCCCCCATTTCCCGTTCATCCACACCGTTCATAGACTCCCCCCCCGCTATTACCACACAAATGCAGCCTGCTCAGCCCGCGCCTGTCCGCCCGGTATCCGTCTTTCATTCCCGACTGACCGTCTCGCTGTTCACCGTATCGCCCTGTGTTTCTGATTTTTGCTTTCCCCTCGCTAGTCTCTTCGCGTTCCAGAAAGGGAGTATGTTTTTTTACTCTCATTTGCCAGATCACAGAATTCCCTTCTGCACTTCGGCGCTTTGTTTCCAAACTGCATACCCACACCCGAGACCCCAACTCATAATCATAGCTGCAAAATGGGGCCACGATTGGCATTTTTTTCTGCAAGCCGTAGTAAAGTCTCGTGCTACTGCGCTCATGCACACCCCACCATTCTACTTGACCTCCCCCTGACTGTCTTTTGTTGTTTGTGCCTTATGAGAAGTCTCTCAGTTTTGTCCCAAGGCCAAGTAAGTTAAAAGAAAAGGATCCTTTCCCACGCATTTTGCTCCGGTTTGTTTCTAGCCACTTATCCTTTCGATAC